>SCPN01001617.1_pt1 | contig 189743 bp, 205 predicted proteins | sample 6106831 | NCBI WGS metagenome assembly SCPN01 (sample SAMN10720447, study PRJNA508395) | human gut metagenome | isolation source: Participant 1, 0 month | reverse complement strand
TTTATATTTTCCTGTCATTTTATCATCGTCCTTTTAGAATGGATTTTTCCGAGAATATCATATCCATTTTCTTCCATCTGTATTTTTTCAAATTACAGTTTGTACTGTTACAATATCAGATACAGTTAAATCTGTCAATATCTTTTTTTAAAAATCGGAAGAAAGAACTCCGCTCGAGAGATTCTCCGCCTGCGGCGGGTCGCTTCGGCAACATAATTCCTATCGCCGCAGGCATTGGATCACTTAGCGAATGTAACGAGCTTAGTGAACAAGCCCTCTTTAGAGCTGCGATCCTCCGCGGAGCGGTTTTTATTTAACAGGAGAACTTTCCTGTTAAACGATAATCTGCACGCTCCGCGCACAGGTCACCGCCTTCAATAAAAAAGACACCCGACAGTCATCTGAACTGCCAGGTGTCACGCCTTTACGTATTCGGTAGTGAAATCGTTAACCATACTGGTTTTCTGTTTGCCAATCAAATGTTCTAATTCATCGGCAGATAACAATCCTTTTAAATAAATCTGCACAATTTCAACCTGACCGGAGCCAATTTCAGCTACAAGCTCTAATTTACTAATTTCTCTCACCTCCTGTCTCTAACATCAGCTTAATAATATCACAGCATTGGCCGGCCTGCTTTAAATATCAGTAAAGGAATTGTATTTTTTATGTAAGTTTCGCTTTCATCACGCATTCCTGTTAAACGATAACCTGCACGCTCCGCGCAACTGTCACCGTCATCAATTAAAAAGACGGCCTTCGCAAAGACCGTCTCATTCCTGATTTAATCATATTCTGATTATCAGTTATCAATTAATTTGTTCGTATCGTTCCAGCTGTAAAGCTTACGCAGTTCGGTTCCTGTACTCTCAAGCAGATGGGCCGCTTCTTTCTTTCTCATCGCATTGAAATGCGGGCAGTTCACCTGGTTCTCAAGAAGCCAGTTCTTTGCGAATGTGCCGTCCTGGATATCGGTCAGGATCTGCTTCATGGCCTTCTTTGTCTCATCTGTGACAATCTTAGGTCCTGTTATGTAATCGCCGAACTCGGCCGTATTGGAAATGGAATATCTCATTCCTGCAAAACCGCTCTCATAAATCAGGTCTACAATCAGCTTCATCTCATGGATACACTCAAAATATGCGCTCTCAGGCTCATATCCTGCTTCTACCAGAGTCTCAAATCCTGCCTTCATCAGGGCAGTTACGCCGCCGCAGAGAACTGCCTGCTCACCGAACAGATCTGTCTCGGTCTCCTCACGGAATGTTGTCTGTAAAACGCCTGCTCTTGCTCCGCCGATAGCCAATGCATAAGCCAGTGCCTTGTCATGTGCTTTTCCCGTATAATCCTGATGAACGGCGATCAGACATGGTACGCCTCTTCAATCTGGTATTCGCTTCTTACCGTATGGCCCGGTCCCTTCGGCGCGATCATCGTGACATCCACGTTCTTTGGAGGTACGATCTGTCCGAAATGAATCGCAAAACCATGAGCAAACATCAGCATGTTGCCTTCGTCCAGATTCGGCTCCACAGACTCTTTATACATCTGGGCCTGCTTCTCATCGTTAATCAGCACCATGATAATATCTGCTTTTTTAGCTGCTTCTGCCGCTGTATAAACTTCGAATCCTGCCGCTTCCGCTTTAGCCCAGGATCTGCTTCCTTCATATAAGCCGATGATTACATGACAGCCTGATTCCTTTGCATTAAGTACATGGGCATGTCCCTGGCTTCCGTAGCCAATCACGGCAATTGTTTTTCCTTCTAATAATGATAAATTGCAATCTTCCTGATAATAAATCTTTGCCATTCTTTGTACTCCTCCTTGGGATATGTTAAAGTTGATAATTTTATAAAGAATGCCGCCGACGCCTCTCTGTACGCCTTTGGCGACACTTTGTAACTCGGTTACGGAAGAAAACGGACGTCGTCTGCCCCTCTGGAAAGCCCCGTAAGTCCGGTTCTCGCCAGCTCCAGTATCTCATAATCCTCCAGAAGGTTAATCATCGCATCCAGCTTGGACTGGTCTCCCGTAAGCATTACCGTAACGGATTCCTTGCCCACGTCTACGATTGAGGCACGGAAAATCTCGGCGATGGCGTTAATCGCCATTCTCTCGCTGGCATTCGCCCTCACCTTCACCATCATAAGCTCCCGATAGACGGAATGTCCCTCCCGGAGTTCCTTAATATCGTGAACATCCTCAAGCTTTCCGAGCTGCTTCTGGATCTGTTCCAGAACCTGCTGATCCCCCAGAGACACTACCGTCATCCTGGAATATCTCGGATCTGCCGTGACACCTACGGTAAGACTTTCAATATTATATCCGCGGCGGCTGAAAAGTCCCGCTACTCGGCTCAAAACACCGGCGGTGTTATCTACTAATAATGATAAAACAATTCTGCTCATCTGCATTCCCCACCTCGCTATGTCATGATGTTGGGGTCAAAAGGTCTTTGACTGATACCGGATTGCTCCGCACTGCGTGCTCTCACAATCCTCAAAAACATTCGCAATCCGCTCATTTTTCTGCGAAAAATGGCTTCTGGTATCATGTAATACAGTTAATGATAACAATCAAACCTTTCTTTGTCAACTAATTAAAAGGAATGGGTAGTATTACTTACAGATATACCGCTCTTATTCCGCAATATTTTCATGAAATTAAGTTGACAGCTTCTTTTTGTTATGTCATACTTTAATAAGTAGTTTTAATAACCACATTTGGAGGTTCTTGATTATGGAAAATAAGATGAATGATAATAGAGTTCCCCGTGAAGAATTGTAGCCATCTGGTGGGCGCTTGCCATTTTCAAGCGGCCTGGGCAGGACATTACAATACCATGTAACGACGTTCTGAATGAGAGGAACTGACTTTCCTTTGTCCCTTGATACACGCAATATCTCCTTCGGTTCCGGGGTTCTGGCTGTCTGGGCCGCCAAAGCTGGAGGAAGGAATGCCTTATGAAGAGCTTGTCCGGCTTCTCCCGGCAAGGTACAGGATTCTAAAATCTTATATTACATGGACACGCTGACCTATCTGCAGAAGGGGGGCCGAATCGGACTTGTCACCTCCATCGTAGGCAATATCCTGAACCTGAAACCCATCATCTCCTGCAACGGGAAGGCGTTTATTATACCGTCGCTAAAATCAGAGTTCCAAGCAGTGTATGACAAAGCTGTGCAAAAGATTTTGCCGGAGACGGACCCGTATGGTTTTGTTAAACGGTAACAACGCCCGCCGCTTCCAACGAGATGCTTAAGCGTATTACCGAAGCGCTGCCTGAAGGAAAACATCTTCTTTCAAAGCAGATTGCCGCCTCCCTTGCCGTACATACCGGCCCCGGACTTCTGGGAATCGGGATCCTCAAAATCCGTGATGATTTCCCTTCAAAAATAACTCCATTCGAATATTGTAAAGCCGCAGCAGTCTGTCGTTTATTCCTTGAGCCAAATAAAACCGGATCTGCGGCTTTTTAATTGAACGGTGACCTGTGCGCGGAGCGTGCAGGTTATCGTTACAGTAGATTCTGCTGTATATTGGTAATATTTCTCCATCCCCTGGAAAAAAATTCCAAATTTTAGTATACTTAGTAAATGACTGTTTTTAATCCGATTTTATAAAGGGGGGAGCGGATGCATCCAAATCAATTATTCATTGAAAAATCAGAAAAGATTCTAAGGACCAGACCAAAGGGCTGCTGCTATCTTCTTTATCTGGACATAACAGATTTCCAGTATATCAATTTCTGTTATGGTACTGAAGCCGGAGATCGTCTGCTTCAGGCAGTGAATGATTATACTGCCGGCCTGCCCTTTGTGCTTCTCTGTGAAAGACTGTACTCAGATTATTTTCTCTGTATCCTGTCTTTTCCCGGAGAGACGCCGGATGAAAAAGCCGTACAGGCTGTGGAGCACAGCCTCAATGGTTTTATGGCCGAACAGCAGAAGCTGTATCCGGCCTGTAAACTGAGATTTGCCTGCGGACTCTGCCGTACCGGTACGCAGGAATTATCACATACCATTGAAAGCGCCAATCTGGCCCGTAAGGAGGCCAAACGGCTGGACACCGGCTCAGCCGTTCTCTACAGCGAAGAACTCGTCCAAAAAACCGTCACCCGTTATGAGCTGGAGCAGACACTGAACCAGGCTGTCAGGGGCAGAGATTCTGTTTCTATCTGCAGCCCAAAGTAGATCTGACCAATGGACGGATCATCGGTGCGGAGGCACTGGCCCGGAGGATTGAACAGGACGGCACCGTTATATACCCCGACAGTTTCCTTCCCGTGATGGAGTCCTCCGGAACTGTGGTAGAGCTGGATCTGCTTATCTGCAGGCAGGTCTGCGCTTTTTTGTCAGGAAGGATCAGACAAGGCCTCCCTGTTGTACGCACATCCGTCAACCTTTCCAGGCTGCATATTAAAAATAAGGATACAGCCTCTTCTCTTCACGCAATCGCGCAGGAGTACCAAATTTCTCCGGAGCTGCTGGAATTTGAACTGACCGAAACCATTCTGCTCGATGAACTGACCGGTGCAAAAAAACTGATTGACCAGCTTCGCACCTATGGTTACCGTGTCTCAATCGATGATTTTGGTTCCGGGTACGCCAGTATCAACATATGGCAGGAGCTGAATTTTGACTGCCTGAAGCTGGACGGATGTTTTCTCTCCGAAGACCCAGAACTGAAAAAGAAAAATGAGGCCCTTGTCCCCAATATTATCAATATCGGCCACCGCCTCGGTATCAGTATCTTATGTGAAGGAGTCGAAACGGCCGGACAGTGCACTTACCTGACACGTCTCGGCTGCACCACCGTACAGGGATTTTACTTTTCCCATCCGATAGCTCCGGACGTTTTTTATGACATTTACCGGAAGCAGAACGGTTGTTACCCTCTTCCTTTCCGAAATAACCACAATACGGACCGGACGGCTCATGAATCCGGTGGATTGCCAAAGTCCGATTTGGAGCCGTCCTTAAATCCGGCCCTGAATCCGAACTGGTATATTCCGCTTTCCTTATGTTCTCTATTTATGGCGGTATGTGTGATTCTGGCCACCATATTTTACCAGCATATTGCCGGGATGAGTTTAATGAACTGGTGCTGGAGAATCTGGATTCCTGTATGAACGGCCAAAGCGGAGATTCTTTCGGGCATTGAAAGTGTGAGTTCAACGCTCCGGAACCTTTCCGTGCTGATTTCCCAGCGCGGTGACTCGAAACGGGCAGAGGAATTCCTTCAACCACTGAATAAAGCCGGGCCCCCGGGCAAATATTCCTGGCTGTCCGCAGAGAATATAGGACAGACAGAAGAATTCTTCCCCTTAACGCAGGGGGACCAGACTGCTGCTCTCCGGCTGAAGAAGGGAGAAACCGTTGTTTCCAATCTAATTCCTACCCATCGGCCGGATAATTTATATTATTATGCCGTGGCCGTTCCTGTCTTTGAAAACGGCGCTTTTTCCGGTGCGATTTGCGGCACCGTCAATGCGCAGAGCCTTACCGGCACCTCGCTCTATTCTACAGCCCATGGCTCTGTTATCGGCTGCTTTATCACAGACGGCAGCGGAACGGTTCTGCCGTCCGCTGGAGGAAAAGAATACGCCACACTGGCCGGATGCGTTGCGAAGCTGAATATCCGGCCGGATGCACATTCCTCTGATATCGCCACTGTTTTATCAGCGCCGTCCGGGAACTGGAAACTTGGCACCGGAGACCGGATCCCCTTCTATCTGTCCAGGGCTGATTTAGGCATAAACGACTGGCATGTTACCGTACTTTACAGGGCAGATAAGGCTGCCGCCCGTTCAAACAGGATTACCACGGCCTCTCTCTGTTGTACGGCAGCTTTGTTTACCGCTATTATATTGATTTATCTGATTATTTTCCTGTATATGAAGAAAATGCAGAAGAAATTTTCCATGGAGGAGCAGCGCTACCTTCTTCTGGAGCAATTCTCCGATACTGTGCTTTTCGATTATGACTGCCTTAAAGACACAATCCGCTTTACCCCTAACGCAGACAGACTGTTTAAAATCCACGATCTCGTGCAGCACAATTTCCTGCACGGCCTGAATGTCAAATATATTTATGCCGGAGACATGGAAATAATTCAGTCCCTGCTCATGGGCCAATCCGTTCAGAAGGAAATCCGGCTCCGGCTTCTTCATCCGACTGAAGACCGATATTTCTGGTGCCTTGCCCAGTTCCGGTATCTGTTTGAACATGATACTCTCGTGTCTGTCGTCGGAAAAATAACAGATATTGATGAACAGAAGCTGCATGAAGATTATCTGATTGAAATTTCTGAAAAGGACGGGCTCACCGGCCTGCGCAACAGAGCCTCAGCCGAGGCGAAAATCAGAGAAAGCATCCAAAACGGAGCCGGCGGCACTCTCCTTATGATCGATGTGGATAATTTCAAACAAATCAACGATCAGTTTGGTCACACCGTCGGTGACAGCGCCCTTATTTTTCTGGCCGATTGCCTGCAGAAGACGTTCCGCTCCAATGATATACTGGGCCGGGCCGGAGGGGATGAGCTTATCGCTTATATGGAAGGCGTCCGCGACAGAAATATTGCCCAAAAGAAGGTGGAACTGCTGATGTACTACATACGCCAAAGCACCAGCCAGGGTCTCCCCTTTATCTCTGTCAGTATCGGCATTGCGCTCTGTCCTGATGACGGTATGTCTTATGAAGAGCTGTTTACCGCTGCCGATCAGGCCATGTACGAAGCTAAGAACAGGGGGAAAATGCAGGCTCAGTTTTATGAGGATATGGCATGATAATGCTAAAAACATGCTTTTCCGGCTTTTCTTCACCTTAACTGAAAAACGGGGATGCAAACGCATCCCCATTTTCAATAACCGGATTTGACATCGGCCGACGGCTCAGTCTTTTTCCGTCACATCGCTCCTATCCGGCTTTCCCAGTCACTACCATATTTAAAGGCCATCTTCATCTCACTTCCACACTGATAAAACCTCGTCATCCGGAATCTCCTCCCTGCGGTACCAGCCGGCCTCCGACAGCTCATCCTCCTCAAGCCGAATCGTATCGTCTCCGTCCAGTTCGGCAAAAAAGCCTATCATCTCCGTATCGGTAAATGCCCATGGCTGACTTTTGAAATAGCGGATATTCCGAACCTTAAGTCCTACTTCCTCCATTACTTCCCTCTGCACCGTCTCTTCAAAGGTCTCCCCAATCTCTACAAAACCGGCTATCAGGGCGTAGCCTCTATAGGGCCTGTCGCGGTATCTTGACATTAAGAGCTTATCTCCGTTCGTGACCGCCACGATAACGGCCGGTGAAATTTTGGGATACTCAATCTGTCCGCAGACCGGACAGACGAGGGCGCGTTCCGTTGTACTGTCCGTTGTGCCCGCACCGCAGCGGCCGCAGAATTTCCTGCTCTCCCGCCATCTCCATATCTGGGTCGCCGTGATAGCGGCAAACGCCTGATACATTGGTTCCATCAGTCTGAAATACTGTGTCCCTTTAAAGGCAAAACGGCCGGTTTCTGCCACCGCATTCTCTCCCTTATTCTCTATCAGGAAATAAGATTTTTCATCAATTGCAAACAGATAGACCGCCCGTTCCACGGCATCGGCAACCACCTCCGTAATTTCAGAAAACAGGGGAATCTCATAGACCGCTTCCGGTTTCTGCGCTTCCCGTCTCCGGGCTGCCGTAGTCTGTTCTCTGTCAATCAGCAGAGTCCGGTTATTATGTATCACCAAAACATAATCCGCAGCCTCCGGCCTCCTCGTCTTAAAGGCGTTGTCGTATCTGTGTGGGGCAATATCCTGAATCATAGCGTGTTCCATCCTTTTCGTAAATTCTATACCATCTTTCGATTGAATTATTATATTGCTTTTTTTCGATACTTGCAATGGTATTGATGAAAATTACGCCGCCGGATTCACTATAGTTCTGATCTCAACTTCTTCAACAATTTTTTTACCTCTTCTTCCCCGGCTGAAGAATACAGCTTTCCGTCCAGCAGAAAATTCGGGGCTGTCCTGCATTGCTTCAGGCAGTCCCTGGTCTCCAGCAGGACTTTCTTATCCGAAGAAAGGGCGCCGGAAGCCGGGATCTTCCCTTTAATCCCAAGTTCTTTTTTTACTGTGTCCAGGAGATTTTGGCCTTCCCTGTGACAGTTTTTTCCGGTGCAGAACGTCATCCTGTGCCGGTAGGGAGGGTTTAAGGCTCTTATAAAGTTTCATGATACAGTCAATAACAGACAGCTTGACTCCTGCCGCTTCAGCCGCCATTTCCTTATGTTCAGCAGAAATCCAGCCGTAAAGCTCCTGTATTTCCTGCATCATAGACACAATATTCTCCTGTGATGAGGGTGAAGTCATGCTGCTGTAATAACTCAGTATTTCTTTCAGCTCTTCCTCCCGTCTTTCCTGATCCGTTCCTGCCTCCATTTCCTGCTCGGCTCCTGTCTTTCCACGCTTATCCTGTTTTTCATGCTGCTTCCTCTCTCCTGCTTACACTTTTTAAAATAGTATGGACACAGTAAGGAAGTTTTATCCTTTTAGCAGATAATCATGTACCAAAATCCGAACTGATATTACCGCACTTCTGCTTATGACAGCCGGCCTTTAAAATCTTCATAACCAAATTCTTTCACCGGCCGGAACCTTCCCTGTAAATCCCTGAGTACGAGAGACGGCAAAGGCATTCCGTTAAACGTGTTATTTTTGACCATGGTATAAAGCGCCATATCAGAAAATATCACCTTTTTTCCTTCCGTCAGCGGCGTGTCGAAGGAGTAGTCGCCAATGACATCACCGGCCAGGCAGGTCGGGCCGCCCAGACGGTATGTGTGCGGCTTTTCTCCCGGCTCCCCGCCCCCAAGCACCGGCGGCCTGTAGGGCATCTCCAGCACATCCGGCATATGGCAGGCTGCCGACGTATCAAGTACCGCTATCTCTATTCCGTTTTCCATTGTTTCAAGAACCGTGGAGACGAGAAAACCGGCATTCAGGACCACAGCCTCCCCCGGCTCCAGATATATTTCCAGGCCGTACTTTTCCCTGAGTTTCAATATCAGGCGTATCAGCCTCTCCCGGTCATAATCTTCCCTGGTGATATGATGGCCCCCTCCCAGGTTAAGCCATTTAAGGCGCGGCAGATAGTTTCCGAACTTTTCCTCCAGCGCCGCAAGCGTCGTCTCGAGGGCATCGGAATTCTGCTCACAGAGCGTGTGAAAATGAAATCCATCCAGATACGGTAAAAGTTCCGTTTCAAACTTCCCTGCGCTCTCCAGGTTCCGTTTTGTCGTCCCCAGTCTGGAGCCGGGCGAACAGGGATCGTAAATCGCATGGCCTTCCTGTGTGGAGCATTCGGGGTTCAGACGCAGCCCGGCCGACTTTCCCGCCGCTTTGACCCGTTCCCCGTATTTCTTCACCTGGGACGGCGAATTGAAGACGACGTGATCTGCATATCTGAGTATCTCATCGAATTCGTCTTCCCTGTAAGCGGCCGAAAAGACATGGGTCTCCCCGCCGAATTCCTCATGCCCCAGTCTGGCCTCGAAAAGTCCGCTGGCTGCACTTCCCGCCAGATATTCCCGGAGAAGGGGATAGACGGAGAACATGGAAAATGCCTTCTGGGCCAGCAGGATCTTACATCCGGCCCTCCCGGAAACCTCCCTGAGAATCTCCAGGTTCTGTTTTAACAGTGTTTCATCCACCAGATAATATGGGGTTTTCAGCAATCCATCCCAGTATTCCATCGATCCTTCTCCTTTATTTTCCAGTATTCTTTTTCATCATTTATTAATCCACCAGCGCCGGCTCAAAGGACTCCTTCCATGGAAGGCCCCATTTATTCAGCGCATCCATGAACGGATCCGGATCGAATTCTTCGATATTCCAGACACCGGGTTTCTTCCAGGTACCGTTCATAACCAGCATTGCCCCTATCATGGCCGGAACGCCGGTGGTATAGGAAATTGCCTGGGAACCTACTTCTTTATAGCATTCCTGATGATCACAGATATTGTACAGGTAATACTTCTTCTCTTTGCCGTCCTTTTTCCCCTGGAAAATGCAGCCGATATTCGTCTTGCCCACCGTGCGCGGCCCGAGCGAAGCCGGATCGGGGAGAACCGCCTTTAAAAACTGGAGCGGCACAATCTCCCGGCCCTCGTACATAATCGGTTTGATTGATGTCATCCCCACATTTTCCAGACATTTGAGATGGGTCAGATAGCTCTGGCCGAAGGTCATGAAAAAGCGGATGCGTTTGATTCCCGGCATGTTCAGGGCCAGTGATTCAATCTCCTCATGGTGGAGCAGATACATATCCTTCTTTCCGACTCCCTCAAAATCGTACTCTCTCTTTATCTCCATCGGCTCCGTCTCCACCCAGCGGCCGTCTTCCCAGTAGGAGCCTTTGGCAGATACCTCACGGATATTGATTTCCGGATTAAAGTTTGTGGCAAAGGGATAGCCGTGATCGCCTCCGTTGCAGTCCAGGATATCGATATAGTTAATCTCATCAAATTCATGCTTCAGCGCATAGGCTGAGAATACGCCGGTCACGCCCGGATCAAAGCCGCTTCCAAGAAGGGCCGTAATACCTGCCTTTTCAAATTTTTCACGATACTCCCACTGCCATTTATATTCAAATTTCGCCGTGTCCTCCGGCTCATAGTTGGCCGTATCGATATAATGGGTCTTCGTCGCCAGGCAGGCGTCCATAATCGTTAAATCCTGATACGGCAGCGCCAGATTCAGCACCACATCCGGTTTATACGCTTCAATCAGGGCAACCAGCTCCCCGACATTGTCCGCATTCACCTGCGCCGTCTCGATTTTCGTCCTGGTGGAGCCTTCCAGCTTCTCTTTTAACGCGTCACACTTTGATTTTGTACGGCTGGCAATGCAGATCCCCTCAAATATTTCGCTGTTCTGGCAGCATTTGTGAATTGCCACGGATGCAACGCCCCCGCAGCCGATAATTAACGCTTTTCCCATGCTTTATTCCTCCTTGCATTTCTCTGCTTTATTTATTGTTCTGTATTATTTAATAATTCGTTTAATACCCTGCTTTATTGCCCGATTTATTTATTGCCTGCTTTATTTATTGCCCGGTTTTATACTATCCGACAGTGCGATCAGCATCTCCCTGACAATCTTGCAGGCCACGGCCGTGGATGCACCGGATACGTCCAGCATCGGAGCCAGTTCATTGACATCACAGCCGGCTATCTTTGCATTCTTGCAGACCAGCGTCACGGCGCTGCGAAGCTCGTCAAAACTCACGCCGCCCGGTTCCGGCGTTCCCGTACCCGGAAAGACCGAGGTGTCCAGCACATCCAGGTCAACGGTCAGATAGACCGGCTTTCCCTGCAGTGCCCGGAGCGACTCCATAAGACTCTCCTGCGCCAGATTAAAGCGGTGGGTATATACGTGTTCCCGCCCCCAGCTCCACTCCTCCCTGTCTCCGGAGCGGATGCCGAACTGATATATGCGGCCGTCGCCCAAAAGCTCATGGCACCTTCGGATCACGCAGGCATGGGACAGCTTCGCACCCAGGTAATCATCCCTCAGATCGGCGTGGGCATCGAAATGTATGATATGGAGATCCGGATATTTCTTCCTCACGGCCCTGACGGCCGCCAGAGTTACCAGATGCTCCCCGCCAATCATAAACGGCACTTTTCCATCTTTTACTATCTCTCCCGCCCTCATTTCCAGGTCGGACAGGGCTGCCTCCGCACTGCCGAAGCACAGCTCCAAATCTCCGCTGTCAAATACGGCGCAGTCAAGCAGGTCTTTATCCTGGTATGGGGAATAGCTCTCCAGACCGTAAGACTCCGAGCGCACCGCCCTGGAACCGAACCTGGCTCCGGGCCGGTAGGAGGTGGTGGAATCAAACGGTGCGCCGTATAAAACGATATCCGCCTCCTCATACGGTGCGTCACAAGCCAGAAAATTCTCAATATTTGCCTTCAACATCTTCTAACATCTCCTCTACGTAAGCGGGCAGGTAAAATGCGCCCTTATGAAGTGTGGTGGTATAGTATCGGCAGGATAAGCCCCGCATGTTCCACCTGGTTTCATTCAAATCCTTAAGCGGATGGTATTTCTTTGATGCAAACCCAAACAGCCAGTGTCCCGACGGATAAGTCGGAATATGGTCCTGATAGACGCGGCTGATGGGGAAGGATTCCACGATCCGCTTATGCGCCCTCTTGCAGGCCTCCGCATCGGCGTCATAAAACGGGCTTTCATGCTGGTTGACCATGATTCCGTCTTCTTTCAGAGCCTTATAGCAGTTACCGTAAAATTCCCTGGTAAACAGTCCCTCCCCCGGTCCGAAGGGATCGGTGGAGTCCACAATAATCAAATCGTACTGATTCTCACAGGAGCGGACAAATTTCAGGCCGTCTTCGTAGTGGATGGTGAGCCTCTCGTCATCCAGGCGGCAGGCTGTCTTCGGCAGATATTTTCTGCACACCTCCACCACCAGGGGATCGATTTCCACCATGTCAATGTGTTCTATCTCATGGTAACGGGTCAGTTCCCGGATTACTCCTCCGTCCCCCGCGCCAATCACCAGCACCTGTTTTACCGCCGGATGGACAGCCAGAGGCACGTGTGTGATCATCTCGTGATAGATAAATTCATCCTTTTCCGTCAGCATCATATAACCGTCCAGCGTCAGAAACCGTCCAAATTCCGGGGAATCAAAGACGTCAATCCGCTGGAATTCACTCTTGCCGCTGTAGAGCTGGCGGTCTACCCGGATGGACAGCTTTACCCCCGGCGTGTGTTTTTCAGAAAACCAGAAATTCATGTTATACTCCTTTCAGTAGAGATTTAGTTAAGGTGAGGACGCCGCCGGTACGGCCAGCGGACGGGGTGGTGGGGTGTGTATATGAGTCTTTCGTCCCGGGGGAAGATTGTCGTGGTTTGGGGCTGCGGGCGAAGATAAAGTCTGCGGAGCACGCTCCCGCTCTGTGAAATGCATCACGCTGCTAAGCTCGTAAGGGACCTCGCTAATCAGCGATGGATTTCAACGGCATCCGCAGACTTTATCTTCCCCTCCGCCCCAAGGCCAAGTTTTCGCCGGGACGAAAGACTCCGCCAAGTGTATCGGCCCCGTCCGCTGGCCTGCGGACGCTGATTGTCTCACACGTTAAGTGCGGGGGCGGACCTTGTCGCGGCCACTCAGCGCTACCGTGTACGGGAAATACGATATGCCTTCATTGCGCCTTTATAAAAGGCGCTAGATTTGGTATCTGCCTGCAGAAACACGTAGTGGCCGCGACAGGGCCCTCCCCATTTAAGGTTGGAGACAATCAGCGCCCGGAACGGACCATGTCCGGTGTCGAAAACCTCCGCCTGAGTGTTCCGTCCCCGGTGAAAAACTGCCCCGGGGAAGTAGGCGGAATCAATTGCGGAGGGGGACATGGGAGTCCGCCGGTGCTTGGCGAGGTTCCTCACGAGCTTAGCACTGATGCGCACTCCAAAGAGTGCAAACGGTCCCCGCAGCAATTCATTCCTGCCGGATTCCCCCCTCACGACAACCTCCAACCGGGGACGGAAGACTCAGCCAGTCCCCCTCCCCACACCGGACATAGCCCGTTCCGGACGCGTCCTCCAAACCTCAGTTAAATCTCCAATACATTCAACCTCTCAATTGCGGCATCCTCCGGCCCTGTCATCGAACATCCCTTATCCTTTGCATAGCGTATGTAGTCGATAATCTCTGCCGTGATCCGTTCTCCCGGTGTCAGGATCGGAATTCCGGGCGGATAGCACATGACGAATTCACTGCAAATGCGTCCGGCCGTCTCGCCGATGGGCAGGGATTCTTTTTCCGCGTAGAATGCCTCCTGGGGCGACAGGACTACCACCGGATCGATATAATCATAATCCATCAGGCTGGATTTATCTCGGCTGAACCGGCGCCGTATCTCCGAGAGGGCGCTTACGAGCCGTTCCACCTCCCTCTGTCTGTCTCCGATAGAAAGGTAGGCGAGGATATTTCCTAGATCGCCGAATTCAATCTGGATATCGTACTCATCCCTCAGCAGATCATAAACCTCGATTCCCGCCAGGCCGATATCCCTCGTATGGACAGAGAGCTTCGTCACATCGAAATCAAAGATGCTGTCTCCATTGACCAGTTCCCTGCTGTATGCGTAATAACCGCCGATTTTATTAATCTCATTCCTGGCGTACCCGGCCAGCTCCGTCACCTTCCCAAACGCCTCTTTTCCCCTGAGGGCCAGATTCCTTCTGGAAATATCCAGACTGGACAAAAGAAGGTAGGAGCCGCTGGTGGTCTGGGTCAGGTTGATAATCTGTCTCACATAGCCTGTGGACATCGCCGGCCTGTAAGCAGGAGGGAACTCTGGGTCAGGCTCCCACCCGATTTATGCATCGATATGGCTGCCATATCGGCTCCTGCCGCCATTGCGGAGACGGGCAGTCCCTCTCCGAAATAGAAGTGGGTTCCGTGTGCCTCGTCTGCCAGACAGAGCATCCCATGCTCATGCGCCAGCCTGGCAATGGAGCGTAAGTCGGAACAGATTCCATAGTAAGTCGGATTATTTACAAAGACGGCCTTTGCATCCGGATTTTCCTCGATGGCCTTCTTCACATCCTCTAGCCTCATACCAAGGGGGATGCCAAGCCTCTTGTCACCGGCCGGATTGACATAGACCGGAACGGCTCCGCAGAGAACCAGCGCCCCCATAATGCTGCGGTGGGCATTCCTGGGAAGAATGATTTTCTCCCCCCGCTTCACGGCTGCCAGCACCATGCTCTGCACCGCCGAGGTCGTACCTCCCACCATCAAAACGCATGGTGCGCCGAACGCTTCCGCTGCCAGACGTTCCGCATCCGCGATAACCGACACCGGATGGCACAGGTTATCGAGAGGCTTCATGGAGTTGACATCCATCTGCATACACGTTTCCCCGAGAAGAGCCGTCAGCTCCGGATTCCCCCTCCCTCTCTTATGGCCCGGCACATCGAAGGGAACCACCCTCATTTTCTGAAATTTCTCCAGCGCCTCGTAGATGGGCGCCCTTTCCTGGGTAAGTCCGGTCATAGTAATCACCTCCCTGATTAGTATATATTGCGTCCGCTGAAAATCTCGATCATTTCCCTTCTCAGGCTGTCCATAATGGAAAGCCTCGTCCTGGGCGGAAGCTCATAGACATCCGTTTTGAACAGATAGTTCTGCAAATCAATATCCTTCACCATCATTTTCGTATGGAAAAGGTTGGCCTCATACACATTGATATCCACCACGTCATACCGGCGCAGCGTCTCCTCTGCGATATAATCCTGAATGGATTTGACCCGGTGATCCATAAAAAGCTTTTTGCCGTCCATGGCCCTCGTAAATCCCCTGACACGGTAATCCATTGTTATGATATCCGAATCAAAGGAACCGATCAGATAGTCCAGGGTGGACAGTGGGGTAATCTCGCCGCAGGTAGCCACGTCGATATCGACACGGAACGTGGCAAGGCAGGTCTCCGGATGGTATTCCGGATAAGTGTGGACCGTCACATGGCTCTTATCTAAATGGGCCACCTTTGTCTCCCCGGCCACCGGGACCATGGAGCCCTCCGCGATCAACAGCGTCACGGACGCCCCCTGCGGCTCATAATCCTGCTGGGAAATGTTAAGGACGGTGGCGCCTATCATATCAGTCAGCGTCGTAAGGATTCCGGTAAGCCGGTCCGAATTATACTGCTCGTCGATATAGGCAATATAATCCTTCTGCTCTCTGGGCGTTTTGGCATAACAGACGTCGTAAATATTAAAACTGAGGGCTTTTGTCAGGTTATTAAACCCGTATAATTTCAACTTCTGATCCATCGTATCTCCTTTTCCAATGGTACAATGCAAAAGCGGTAACAGTTCAGCCATGATGTATTCCGCGAGGTGTTTTCGCTGCTTTTTGCGAAAATCCCGAGTTAAGCGGCGCGACGCGATGAAAAGTAAACTTTTCACCACAATCAACGGCGTTTTTGCCGTTTCCGTGCATCATTTGCTGCAGTTTGGCCGAAGGCTGAACTGTAACAAAAAGCGCAAGTGATGTGTCTGCATCACTTGCGCAAAAATAATCCGATCGTTCTATTCTCCTGCATCCAACGGATAAACCTCCCGCCGGAAATTCTGTTACCGCCCTTTTCGGGCGTTATCACGAATTAAGGAAAACTTTGATTTTCAGAGTCTATATAGCAAATATTTTACTTTTACCACTCTTATTGACCGTTTCACAAGTTGATGTGCACCATCGCACTGGTTGTAAAGTAACCAACTTATAAAATTTGAGCTTCTAACTCAATCAATAAGGCAACGAAAGTTGCCGCTCGGCATTTGACCCGGCTGTCCGTATGGCCTCTACCCGTCTGCGGCGGGTGGTCAAGAATATTTGCATGGATGACTCATCTAAAAATCATCATTTTTCCATGTCGCGAGTATCATATCATTTTTAGGGTGGTAAAGTCAAGAAAAATGTGGAAAATTTCTTGAAAAGGGGTAACAGTTTGGAGATTTAGTTAAGCAGATGAGGACGCCACCGGAACGGCCAGCGGACGGGGTGGTGGGATGGATATATGAGTCTTTCGTCCCGGGGGAGTGGCATCGCTGGCTGGAGAAGGAGATACCGTGGTTTTGTTTTCTCTGGGCGGAGCCGGAGAGAATGATATCCGGCTGGACTGCTTTTTCGAGGGATAGCTCTAAGACAGAGAAAGACAAAGCATACCGGGGTTCCGGACAAATTCGCCCCGAACTCCGGATGAGTTCGAAGCTCAGTTGTCCCGGATTTTGCCCTTGAAGGGCCAAAATCCGCCCGCGCGCTTTGCCCTCTGCCTAAGAGCTATCGACTCTCGGGCGAACGTCCTTCCGGATATCATTCTCTCTACCGGAAGATGTCGATAGTATCTCCTTCTCCCGGAAGGTTATCGCCGGGACGAAAACTCCGCCCAGGGTATCGGCCCCGTCCCCTGGCCTGCGGCTGCTGATTGTCTCACGCTTTATGTGGGGGAGAGGCCCTTATCGCGGCCACTCAGTGATTCCGTGTGCGGGAAATACGATATGGCTTCAATATTCCTTTATTAAAGAATTGCTGGAAGATTCCACATCCGCCTGTCGGGAACGTATAGCGGCCGCGACAGGGCCCTCCCCATTTAAGGTTGGAGACAATCAGCGCCCGGAACGGACCATGTCCGGTGTCAAAAACCTCCGCCTGAGTGTTCCGTCCCCGGCGATAACCTGACCAGGGGAAGGAGGCGGAATCAATTCTGCAGGGGATATGGAAGCCCATCCGTGCTTAATGAGGTTTCTCACGAATTTAGCACGGCTATGCGCTTCGAAAAGTGCAAACGGTCCCCGTAAGAATTCATTCCGGCCGGATTCCCCACTCACGACACCCTCCAACCGGGGACGGAAGACTCAGCCATCCCCCTCACCACACCGGACATGGTCCGTGCCGGACGCGTCCTCCAAACTCAGTTAAATCTCCATATGCTTTAGTAACAGAGACCTGTCTGAACTGTTAAAACAGTTCACCTGCCTATTTGACGAGTCCGATTCCAACCTGCATCACCCCTGCCAGCAGCATCACCGTTATCGGGTTCATATGTCTCCAACGAAGCAGATAAACTGAAACAGCGAATATCACAACGGCCTGCACCTTCAGATTCTGGAGCGCCATCACGCCCTGCTCTCCGAAAAAGGCCGTGATTATGATGGACAGGCCTGCCGCCCCGATCAGGGAGACTACGGCCGGGCGGAGTGAGTTAAGGACTCCCTGCAGAAGCGTCATCTTCCTGTATTTCATGTAAATCCAGGCAATCACCGATACGATAATGCAGGAGGGCAGGATGCAGCCGAAGGTGGCGCAGAGAGCGCCGGAAAAGCCGGCAATCTTCAGTCCTACGAAGGTGGCCGAATTAATTGCAATCGGCCCCGGCGTCATCTGGGAAATCGTGACCAAATCGGTGAACTCACCAAGCGAAAGCCAGTGGTGCAGATCCACCACCTGCGCCTGTATCAAAGGCATGGCCGCATAGCCGCCGCCAAAGCTGAATGCACCGATTTGAAGGAAGCTCAAAAAAAGCTGAAGATAAATCATGATGTCTTACCTCCCCTCTGGGCCAGCAGCGTCCTGACGGCGCCGAGGACACCGCAGGCCAGTATAATATAAACGGCGCTGATATTCAGAAAATAGACGGCAATGAATGACAGAACCATAATCAGAATGGAAATATATTTTTTTCCCCGTACGATTCCCTCCCCCATATCATAGACGACTGACGCGATGACAGCTCCAACGCCGGCCTGCATTCCCTCTAACATCATGCCAATGTAAAGATTCTCCCGGAATGCCGTATAGAACAGGGATACGATAGAGAGAATGACAAAAGGCGGAGTCACTGTACCCAGAATGGACACCAGAAGCCCGGGAACGCCGGCCAGCTTATACCCAATGACAATCGCTCCGTTTACGGCAATCGGCCCCGGAGCGGATTGGGCGATAGCTACCAGATCCAGCATCTCCTCCTCATCAATCCAGTGATATTCATCCACGAATTTCTTTTTCATCAGCGTGATAATCACGTATCCTCCACCGAAAGTAAATGCGCTCAGATAAAGCGTGGAAATAAACAGCTTCCATATTACTTTCCCTCGTTCCATTCAGTTCTCCTCCTCTTTCACTGCGCCGCAGACACTTTTTGCTTGCGTGTACAGTAACTTCTGTACCTCATTTGCTTGCATTATAACCGCTCTTGATCTATTTGTAAAATACTATTATTATATAATATAGATAATTAATTCATTATGTATTTTCATATTTCAAACGAGAAAGGACAGGATTATGACACTTCGCCACATCCGTATTTTCGTCACCGTATATCAATGCGAAAGTATTACGAAAGCCGCTGAAAAACTGCATCTGGCCCAGCCCTCCGTCAGCCTTGCCATCAGTGAACTGGAAGAATACTATGGACTCCGTCTGTTCGATCGGATGTCGCGCCGGATTTACGTAACGGAAGCAGGCCAGCAGTTTTATCACTATGCTCTTCATATCTCTTCTCTTTTCGATGAAATGGAAAAAGGAATGAAAAAATCCGGCTCCACGGGAACATTGAAAATCGGCGCGGGCATCACGATCGGAACGAGCCTTCTCCCCGAACTTTTAATCCGCTTCCGTCAGAAGCACCGGATTTCAAAATTTCGGCATTGATAAAACTATTCCGCCATTGAAGAGGCCCTTCTTACCAATGAGATCGACTTTGCGCTGATAGAAGGCTCTCCTTCCTCGTCTCAGTTTATCGAGATACCTTTTATGAAAGACCGCCTCTGTCTTGTCTGCGGCGCGTCACATCCCCTTGCTCTGAAAAAATATGCTCTCCCAGGCGAACTGTTCTCCTACGATTTTCTGATGCGCGAGACCGGAAGTGCAACCAGTTAAATCGTAAAAGTCTCTGTTCCCTTCACGGCCTGAAAATCACCCCGGCCTGGGAGAGCGCCAGCAATGAAGCAATCATCGAAGCGCTCAAAAAAAACCTGGGGATTACAATCCTCCCCAGGCTCATTGTCCGGAACGCTTTAACAGAAGGAACCCTGAAAGAGGTTGTCCTGAAAGATATCAATCTGGAACGCTGTTTTTCAGTTATCTACCATAAAAATAAATATCTTCCGGAGCTGGCCCGGTCATTCATCGAATTCTGTGTTATGCAGTACAGCTCTTCTTAATGCCTGCAGCCTTCTGAATGTTTCAATGCATTTTTATGCTTCGCCGCTCGTTTCTTCGCCGCCTTTATTCAGCTTCGGACTTGCAATAAACAACGCCACTCCGGCTATAAAAATAAAGATGGAAATAAACTGGGATGTGGAGAATGTCCCCACGGAGCCGCGGATTAAATCTCCTCTGAAATATTCAAGCACAAACCGCCCCGCACTGTAGCAAATCAGATACAGCGCCGATACCTGACCGGGTGCTTTTGCTCTCCTGGCAAACCAAAGAAGCACAATACAGTGCAGGAAATTCAGTCCGCTTGATATAAGCTGGGTCGGAAGCAGCGGCACTCCGTTCGGCGCGAACGCTGAATTTGTAAACACGATGGATATCGGGCTGTCCACCTCGAGTCCGTAGCAGCAGCCGGCCAGATAACAGCCAATCCGGCCAAGTCCCTGAGCCAGGGCAACTGACGGCATAACCAGATCAAAGTACTTAAAAAACGGTACCTTGTGTACACGGGTAAACAGAAATCCGCCGAATATACCGCCGATAATCCCGCCGTAAACAACAAAGCCGTCTCCCAGGTCCAAAAGCAGTTTCGGATTCGCGATAATATCGTCAAAAATTGTAACATAATACAAAAGCTTTGCGCAGATCAGCCCGGCAATGATTGTCCAGCCGGCAAGGGAAATAATCTTATCGCTGTCGAGTCCCTGTTTGCTCGCCCTGTACTCCGTCATAAAATATGCGGCCACAAAGCCAAGTCCTATCATAAGGCCATATCCATGTATCGTAAAGCCGCCGATTGTAAGCAAGTCGTTCTTCATGTTGTCCTCCGTTCTGTGTTGATGTATCGGTGTTTAGTATATCTTCTTTTCTGCCATCCTGCAATGGATATACGTATTTTTTCAGAGAAAGTTTATAATTTTGTAAAGCCGGCGTAACGCGGCCGGGACGGAAGACTCCCTACATCAACTAAACCAACCCTTTCATCAGCTGCGGCATCTCCTCCCGCTCGAACTCACGGATGGAAATAGCCTTCTTTATTCGGATTGGCAAAGACAAACGTTTTATTTACATTCTCCACGTAGTTCTGGATTTTATCATTGGTAGCGCTGATGATGGCCTGGAAGCCCAGATCCCGGATCAGCTGGATACAGCTTGCCACCTTCTTCCGCATCCATTTTAGAGAATGCCTCGTCTAAAACCACAAGCCGGATGGTAGGGCTCCGTCTCAGTTTTGGCGGCAGCCCGATCCGGTACGCCTGGGCAAAGCTGGCTAAAAGCGCGACATAGAGAGGATTCTGCCCCTCGCCTCCTGAATTCTTTTTAATCATTTTGCTCAGCTGCAGCTTCATGATTCCATCGTCATTTTTAATAATCTGCTGCATGTCAAAGGAGAGATAGGTACGGTAATCGGCATATTTATCCATATTCCTGCGGGCCTCTTCCATCTCCTCCGCCGAAGCGTTCTCCGGCGGAATAAAGATATTAATCAGTTCATTAATCTGCTCACCATACTGGTTCTCATGCTCCATTGTAAAGAAATTCATCTGGTTTTCAAAGGTCTGGCTGAGTTTAGACGGATTTACCTCCAGCGCTTCATCCATAAACATGTCGTAAAAACGGCCGTCGGCTCCCCTGTTTCTGCCGATGACAAACTGATATTTGTCCTTTCCGAAATTCAGGCTGCTGATAATCCGGTTCAGTTCATCCTTTCGCTGAACCGCCTCGCGGATGGCGCGCGGATCTTATACATAAAGTCATCCTTGAAATGCTCCACCGCCGTCTTGGCCTGTTCTGCCGCCGCTTCCCTGTAATGCTCAAGGTTATCGCAGCTCAGCGTATCGAGCAGCTTGTCGTATGCCGCATTATCCTTTGCGCTGGGTGAAAGCTCCTGTTCGGATAACGTTTCAGGTATTCAAGCCGGCGGCCGAGCAGCTGTTCAAACGCGCGGTCCCTTGCTTCCGCCGCCGCTGCCGCCCTGCCTTTGAAATAATCCCCCAGTTTGTCAAGCCTCGGATTTTCACGTTTGGAAAGAAATTCGTCTAACCGGTCCTCCAGTTCCTGCACCTTTGTGAAGCTGCGCTCCCGGTCGGAAAGCTCTCCCTGCTGCCATACGGCCTCTTTTTTATATCTCTCGAGTTCATCCCGGCTGCGGTCTATCTGTCTGCCTGTCTCGCGGATCTCCTCCTCTTTGGCAAAGCGCAGGGCCTCGACCGCCTCCCGCTCTTTCTCCCACTCATCGATATTCTGTTCCCTGAGTTTGAGAAGCTTATCTTCCAGCCGCTTTTTCTCCCTGGTCTTCTCCTTTACCTGCCTGATATCGAGGAGCCATTCAAGATAAGTGTCCGCACTGCTTTCCAGCTTCTCAAGCCCCAGGAGCCGGATGCATTCCTTTTGAAGCTCCTCCTGCGGTTTTTTCTGTGCACGGCACTGTTCTATCTCTTCTTCCAGCAGGCGGATTCTTTTCTTCACGCTCGCCTTTCCGATATAAGCCCATTTCGTATAATGATCCGGATTGATATACTGCAGGCGGTAATTGCGGTAAAGCATGCAGTCCGGCGTAATTCCCGTCCTGTTTTTCCGAAGTTCCTCTATGCCGCGGCACTTGATCACCTTCCCCAGCAGCATATCAATGAAGGGCCGAAGGTAATTCTCCCGCACCTCCACCTCCTTTGACAAGGCATTTTCAAATATAGGCGGAGCGGCTTTTGACGCTTTTCCGTATCCAGGACAGCTACATTCCAATACTCCTGCGGTCCAGCTCCCCGTAAATCTCCATTGCCGTCTTTGCATAAGCCGGTGCAACGACCAGAGACAGCTTGCTGCCCGCCAGATAGCCTTCTACGGCATTTCTCCACTCATCGTTCCTGATATCAAGAAGGTCGGACAGGACATGGACCTCCACCGATCTTCTGCACTCTTCCAGAAGCCGCCGTTTAATATATGCCCGTGCATTCTCCAGGTTTTTCGGATATGCCTTGTTTCCGGCCTTTAACTGGCTAAGCTCCTCACAGGCCTGTTTTTCCCGCTTTGACAGCTCACGGAGGATTGAACCGGCCTCCTGTTTCTGTCTTCCCACATCCTCCCGCATCTCCTCCACGGATGCCTTCAGCCGGATAAGCGCCTCCCTGCCGATGGTACGGGCCTCAAATTCCTCTATATCCCAGATGGTCTGGTTGGATGTGACATCCTCATCGACCCACGCCTTCAGCCCTTCCGCCGTCCTCTGCCATTTGTCTGCGCTTTTTGAAAGATGTTCCAGCAGTTCATTGAGATTGAGGAGTTTATCCTTCAGCTCATCGTATCCGGTGGACGCAATCTGCCGGAGCAGCTCGTCGCTCCTTAATTTCAACTGTGCAGCCTGACTCACCACCTGTTTTTCCAATACTTCCTGTTTATCCAGATCGGAGGCCGCCTGTCCGATACGGTCGGATATCTCGGACACCTGAAGACGAAGATTCATTATTTCCATCTTATTCATGAAATAGGTATTCGCCCGAATCTGCTCCTCCTGGGCCTGTACCTCACGGTATTGTGCGGCCAGCTCTTTGAGTTCCTCTATTTCCCGGCAGGTATCTTCTATTTTCTGTCTCATTCTGCCGTACTGCATCACGCTTTCCTGCATATCCTCAATATGGATATCCTGCTCCATGCAGATGTATTCTTTTACAAAATCCTCCAGTTTGATATTCATCCTGAATGGTATCGCCCTCTTAAAAAGCAGGGGGAATTTTTCCTGATCAAGGCCGCCCAGATATACATCGTAGAGCAGCCTGCGGAACCGCTCATTATGGGAGGTATAAAAACACTCTTCTTTTCCATAGGAACGCAGCAGCTCCTCCTCCACCTCCGCGATGGTCATGGCGCGCCCCTCTGTCCTGTAGTTGTTCTCCCACAGAGGCCCTTTATGCCAGAAAAACTTTCTCGAGATTTCATTGGAAGCCGTCTCCACGTCAAATACAATTCCGACACACTGGCATTCCTCCGTGTCCGTCTGTTTCAGCTCCAAAACGATGGTCGTAGAGAAATTTCTGTTTCTCAGATAGGCAAATTCATTATTTTCCCCTATGTTCACCATGCCTCTCAGATACTCAATCAGGCTGCGGTCGGAATCATCCGCGGCCGCTTTATTGAAAAAGCCTCTTCCGTCCGTGTTGGCATACAGAACTATCTGCATCGCATCAATCACAGTCGATTTTCCGCTGCCGGAGTGCCCGGTGAAAAAGTTGATTTCTTCGCTGAAGGAAAGAGTCTTCCGGCTGATATAATGCCAGTTATTCAGGCAGATGCGGGAAAGTGCCACAAAGCGCTCCCTGTCAGTCTTCGTCTGTTGTATCATCATCGTCCTCCTCAATCTCCGGTTCCAAAGCGGAATTAATCTCCCGCTGCGGCGTCCCCGCCTGCAGGGCCTCGTCCTCCCTGAATGATTCCAGCAGTTCCCTGACATCGTCCCCCAGCAGCACCACATTGATACAGGGATAAACGATCAGGCGGCTGTTCCCGTTCAGGTCGTCCAGAAGCTCAAGCGGTTCGATCACCTGATATTTTTTCAGAAGAGTCACCGCTCTCCTGATATCGGTCGGCGACGGCTGTTTCTTAAAAAGCCGGTAGCTTCCGAGCTTTTCATGCATCTCGCCAAGCGTCGTATACACATTGACGCTGGTTGATACGCTTTCCATCTGTTCATCATAAATCAGCTTCAGTATCAGAAGATACAGGGTGGCAAGCCTGGGCAGCTTATCCCCCACAAGCGTCTCTCCCTGAATATAAATGACACCAAGCTGGCTGTTCTCATAAACCGATATGCCGCTGATGGAAAAATAAGTGCGTATAAACTCCAGGTGTTTATTGCAGATACGGAATTCCCGGTTATACTGGAACCGTCCGGTCCGTCTGTCATATTTCCGCTCGAGAATAAAGGTCTGACGGAGCAAAAGGCGGATTGAGTCTGTAATCTCCCTCTGTTCTTCTCCCATCAGACCGTCAAAATATGGAATATCTGTCATTCGTTCCTCCTTACAAATACCAGCTTCGGATATCGGTATCTGCCGTTATCTATCATTTCCGCCTCTTCCTCCTCCACAAGGTACCGGCTTTTCTGTCTCGTGGAATAGTCATAGGCAAGGATCAGTTTCTCAAATTCCTCATCACAGGATACGGTGTCCGCATCTGCCTCCATTTTCCCCGATACGGCTCTCTGCGTGATAAAATTCTCTATCTCGCTGCGGCTGTAACGGTTCTTCACCCGGTTCAAGTTGAGAATTTCCTCTGTGGTCAGCTCCTTATCCTCCTCGTCCGGCTCCAGATTCTTTGAGAAATCGGCCTTTACCTTTCTGCGCTTGTATAGGGATGCCTCCGACAGGATATTCATCTGGGACAGATTCATCCGTTTTCCTGTCTCTGTGAGCATGTTCTCCTGCTCCCCGTCATCCGCCAGGCGGTTCAGCAGTCTGATAATCAGCCCCTTTGTATTGTCCTCCTGGTTCAGAAGGTAATTTAACCGCGTCACCGTGGCGCGGACATACCTGGAATGCTCTTTGTCCATATTGGAAATCCTGTGTTCAATATCATCAAAACCGCGTTCAATCTGGCTTAGCTTTTCAAGGATATCCTCCATCATCCGCGTCTCGGCGGCCTTCTGTTCTTCCTCTGCCGTCCTGCCGGCGGATAACCGGCCGTATGAATCTGCGGCGCTCTTTCTGACAAGAGCCTCCAGCCACTGCTCATCATCCCTCATCTCCCCGATCCAGTGCTTAATATCGGTTTTATAGAGATAGAAATTATCGGATGTCTTCAAAATATGGTACTTCTTCCTGACAATTTCTTCCACATAACCTTCCAGGTGATCTTTCAGAAGATTTGCATAGTTTTTCTGCTGCAGCAGGCCGGCAAAAAATTTATCCATATTGTGCAGCATGTCCTGAAGCGTCTTATTCAGCTTTTTCGTGTTGACCAGCGCCGTGCCGAGAAGGCTCAGCCCGGCTCTTCTGTCATTTTTCAGGGAAAACAGAATTGCATAGATATTCTGAATATAGATCTGGGTTTCGTCTTCCTCATCGCTGTGGAGTCTGCGAAACGCTTCCAGCATGACAGCCGCATAGTCGGGTATGACTATATTGGCCGTCATGGATGCGTAATCATCGACTTTCCTGAGCCATCCGGCCCGCAAAAGCCATCCCAGCACCCTGGTTGCCGGAGGTTCCAGCGTATCCAGCTCGTCCTCCAGTTCATCCTGCCAGATAACGTATTTTTCCGGGCAAAATGCTCTCCCAGAATCGGATGCACGCCTCCTGCTTAAAATAATTGCTGTATTCGTATTCTTCATTGATTTTTAGTAATGCTTCTATATAGACGGGCCGGTTAACGGAGCGGAATAAGCTCCAAAACCGGTCCGGTATTTCATTCATCAGTCTCATCCTTTGCCTCCACGGCCCTTCTGAAAAGCGCCTGACCGTTTTTTCTACCCATCCAATGATTTAAGCGCTGAAATAAGCATGGTCAGATCCAGCGGCTTTACAAGATATCCGTTCATTCCTGCATCTAATGCTTCCATCCTGTCCTCATCAAAAGCATTGGCCGTCATAGCCAGAATCGGTACCGTACGGGCATCGCTTCTATCCATGGCACGAATGGCTCTGGTGGCCTCTAAACCGTTCATCTCAGGCATTCTGATATCCATAAGAACAGCAAAGAAGCTGCCCTCAGGAGATACTTCAAAGGTATTCACTGCGGCCCGTCCGTCCTTCGCCGTCACAATGCAGAGTCCATGCATTTCCAGCAGCGATTTGGCAATTTCCATATTCAGCTCATTATCTTCCACCAAAGAACCTTTTCCCCAGGAAAGCGCTCTCTACGGCCTGCTGTTTCAGCTCAACACTGTTTCTGCCTCTGAATTTCGTAAACGTCTCATAGACCGAAGCGCGAAACAGCGGTTTGGAAATAAAGTAGTCAGCGCCGGCAGCCCTGGCCTCCGCCTCAATACTGCTCCAGTCATAGGCGGATATAATAATAATCATCGTATCCGGGCCTGTGAGCTGCCTGATACGGCGTACCGTCTCAATCCCGTCCATCTCCGGCATTCTCCAGTCAATCATCGCCACGTCAAACAGCCAGCCTTCTTCCAGCGCTTTCTTTACTTCCGCTACAGCTTTGATGCCGGAATTGACAAAAACAGTTCCTGCCCCGATTCCTTCGAGAATCCCGGCTGCCTGCTCTCCTATGTACTCGTCGTCATCTGCAATAAGAACCTTCATATTATTCAGCAGCTGACTGGTCTTACGTTCTTTTTCCCGCTCTCCGTCATCACTGAGCAGCCCGAACGGCAGCCGGACAGTAAAACGGCTCCCATGTCCTTTCCTGCTCTCGGCTTTTATGTCACCGCCCATCAGGTTGACAAGATTGTATACAATAGACAATCCCAGCCCGCTTCCAATCTTATTCCTTGCACTGTCCAGCGTCTCCTGCTCAAACGGCTGGTAAAGCTTCTCCAGAAATTCAGGTGTCATGCCGATTCCCGTATCACTGACAGAGATTTTAAAAATGGCAAACCCGTTAATCCGTTTTTCTTCCTCTATCTCGGTTCGTATCTTTCCTCCGGGAGCTGTGAATTTCACTGCATTGGAAAGAAGATTCATCAATATCTGCTTCAGCCTCAGGGAATCACCGATGTAACAGCGTTCCAGCGGATCCTTATGATGGATCTCGTAGTCAATTCCGCGTTCCAGGGATTGAGGGAATATAATCGAATTCAATTCGGCAATCATTTCAATAAAATCAAAGGGCTCATTGGTAAGAGTCATCTTCCCTGTCTCTATCTTGGACATATCCAGGATATCGTTGATCAGGGACAGCAGATATCTGGATGAGGTATCGATTTTGTCAAAGCAGTCCCTGACACGGACCGGGTCTTCCATTTTCAGTTTACCAATCGTACTCATTCCAATTATTGCATTCATCGGAGTTCTGATATCGTGGCTCATTCTGGAAAGGAAGTCGGACTTGGCGCTGTTAGCTGCTTTTGCCGCCGCCAGGGCGTCTCTAAGAAGCTGTTCCTGCTTCGCCATCTCCGCCCTCTGGGCATCCAGTACCTTTATCATTCGTATGGCAATCATATCGCCATTAACCGGATTATCAACGTAGATAAGATGGGATGAAATCCAGTGATACTCTTCATCCATCCCTTTCTGCCTGTATTCCAGGTAAATCTCCCGTTCCCCTTCGGCAAACTTCTTCATTATCGTTTCTCTGGAAAACAGGCTGGAATAGTCTTCGCGGTAAGCGGAATAGACTCTTTCGGCACCGTACCGGAACAATTCATCATAGCTTCCGCTGCGGTCGATCGTATAAGAGTCCTGCTCTTCCACAAAACACTCATAGTAATCCTGGGTCAGATTAATTCTCATAATCAGCGGATAGGCCGTACAGATAGCGGCCCGGAGGGACTGATTCTCGATCAGTCTCTGCCGTTCGCTCTCAATTTCGATTCGCCGCACTTCCGTGATATCGGTAAATACTGCCTGTATGACTTCCTCTCCGTCCGCATTCACAATCCTTCCCATCGTTACATTGACCCAGACGGGTTTACCATCCTTCTTTTGGCTCTCCCTCGTATAGGATGCTACATCGCCCCACAAAGTCAGGGATTCCGCAGTCTTTAACACCCAGTCCATATCTTTTCCGAGTACCATCTGAAACGGAGTTATGACCTCGCGCGGTACTCTGCTTCCGATGCGAAGCCATAAAATTCCCATGCCATCCGGTTGACACTCACGAGCCTGTGATTGGGATCCGTCGTAAACTGAAGAATGCCGCAGGGAACCGTATTGTAAAGCTGGGTCAGAAACTTCGCAGTCCGTTCCACCTCTCTTCCCGCTTTCTCAATTTTCAGCTCATTCTGTTTCTTTTCCGTAATGTCTGTGATAAAACTGTATAAAATTTCTTCGTTCTGGAACAGAACTTTCTTACCGACATCGGCTACCCAGATAATGCTCCCATTCTTCCTTATGGCGCGGTATTCCAGGTAATAAGACTCGCCGCTCGCCAGTTCGTCTCCGGTTACCCGCCTTACACTTTCAAAATCTTCAGGCAAAATGAAGTTCTTACAGCAATTCCCGGTTCTATCCGCATATTCCGTCTGACTGCTGTAGCCCAGGAGCTGGCACAGGCTCGGACTGATCCATCTGGTGGTATATAATTCATCATTTTTGCAGATCTGCATGCCGCCGGGCAGCTGTGACAGCATCAGTTCAATCTGCTGCTCTCTCTGGCCCAGCATTTCCTGGAGCTGTTCGTAGGAAGCCTTCGCAGCTCTCACCGGAAACAATTCATCATCCTTTACATCGTCGTAGGATACGGAATGATGAAGATGGGCCAGCCGAAGTTCGCCGTTCTCCCTCCGGTATATGAAGGTAGCCCTCTGGTGCGCCTTCATATACAGCCCGGAGCCTTCCACCGATTCCGCCCATCCCGTACTCTCGCAAAAATAGCAGTTCTCCGCCACTTCCCTCACGGTGTAGGTCTCATCATATAATTCACAGGGAATCATATCATCCTTTCCCGCACGAAATGCCTCCGCCACAGCATCCTTCCCTTCGGCCCTCATCATCTCGCCGGCCCCAATCCACACAATATCCTGTGTAAATTTGGAGATCAGGTATTCCATATCTGATTCACAAAAATATCTATCGCAGCAATTCTTTCGATAAATCCCTTACTTCTCTCAGGATCTCTTCTCTCATATGATTCCCCTTTTCAATGAACAGCAGCGGGCCGGTTTCCGGCACCTGCCACGCCCTGTTTTACATCTTTTCCATCAAACCCAGCCCGTCTGATATACTCATCCGCATATTTTTATCTAATGTTAAATTATAACAGAATTCATTTCTCAGGTAAAGGTGTTATGCTCCGTAAGTTTTGACTGGCTTTTTGTAATTGAGGTTAGGGGACTGGCTGAGTATTGACTTTATTCCACTTGTTGAATATAATAAAAGTATAATATATAATGGAGGTATGCCAATGTCATTAAAACATGGTTTACTCGGTCTTTTGAATTACGGGAATATGACGGGATATGATATCGACAGAACATTCAAAGATTCTCTTTTCTATTCTGGCAGGCGCAGACAAGCCAAATTTACCGGGAGTTAAACACAATGGAAAAGCTGGGATGGCTTACATCGGAAATTGTAATACAGACAGATAAGCCAAACAAAAAGCTCTATTCTATCACCGGCGCAGGCAAACAGGAACTGAGCAACTGGCTTAATGAAAATAGTTTAGACAATGAATTTCGATCACGCAGCACTTTTTTAATGAAACTCTTCTTTTCAGGAGAGAGAAGCATTTCGGAAAATATCGCGATGCTGAAGGACTATAAAGCCAGATGCCTGAATGAACTGGAGGAACTGGATAAAGCAATGGGCAATATAGAACGGTACAGGCAGATCGCAGAGGTAAATCAGGATTCTGTATACTGGCAGCTCACCGCCCGTTTTGGAACACTGCATATCAAAGCCTGCCATGACTTCGCAGAAGAGGCGATTAAAACCTTGGAGGGTTTACAATGAACATCCTCGTAATAAATGGCAGTCCAAAATCAAAAAACAGCAATACCTATCAAATTACGGCCGCATTTTTAGACGGGATGAATTCCGTCCGGAATCATTCGGTTGAATTAATCGACATTAGCCAATCCATGATAGAACACTGTCTCGGCTGCTATGCCTGTTGGACGAAAACACCCGGACAGTGCCTTATCCGCGATGACATGGCAGGACATATAGAAAAATATAGAAACGCTGATTTGATTATATGGAGCTTCCCGCTTTATTATTTTGGCATGCCTTCAAAAACCAAAGCGTTTCTTGACCGTCTGCTGCCAATCAATCTCCCGGCTATAGATATCCATGACGACGGGACAAACGGACACCCTTCACGATATGATTTATCTCATCAGCGCCATATTTTAATTTCCACTTGCGGCTTCGCCTCAATAAAAGGCAATTACGACAGTCTGTTTCAGCAATTTGAACTTATGTTCCATGACAGGCTGACTAAAATCATCTGTCCGGAGGGTGAGCTGTTTCGTGTACCTGCATTATCCCGGCGTATTGATGAATATTTATCCCATGTAAAAAAAGCCGGGGAGGAATATCATCTGCTGGGCCGTTTTTCACAGGAGACCCAAAATAAATTAAGCAAACTTCTGTTTCCGCCGGAAGTTTTTATCGAAATGGCAAACGCCGATTGGGAAATTGAACGGATAAATAAAGCTTCTGCTCCTGAGAGTCATGCCGCGAAGGACACGTCCTATCCGTTCCTGCGGCAGATGGCTGCACTGTATAATCCCGATATGTACACAAAAGATATTGTTTTGGAAATGTACTTTACCGATCTGGATAAAACGTATCAGCTTTTACTTGGCAAAGAAAACTGCACGGTCAAAACTGAAGATTTCACCCCCTGCACCACCAGAATCGAAACGCCATTTCAGATATGGCTCGAAATTTCAGAAGGTAAAATAGACGGTTCGGAAGCCATGATGAAACAGATGTATAAGGTTTTCGATGATCTCAATACCATGATGAAGATGGACGATTTCTTCAGTCCGGGAAAACCGGCGAAAGCCACACCGGTTATCCGGAAACAGTCGAATATGCTTCTGCTTTTACTCCCTTTTATTGCAATGTGGACTCTAATGCCTTTTAATTATATTCTTGGCGGAGCAGCGGGGATTTTGGCAGGCGGATTCATATCTATTCTGCACCTCTGGTTCAAGCCCACACCGTATGAACGAATCGGCGCTTTTTCCGTCACATTGGCCGGACTCATCGTGATTGTCACCGGGGGTGCGGACTGGCAGTTATCAATCCCCTTTTTTGCATCGGGATTGCTCTGGCTGGCTTCCTCATTTTTAAGGATACCGGTCACGGCATATTATTCCTGCAACGATTACGGCGGTGAAAAAGCCTGGGAAATTCCACTTTTCATCCGGACAAACCGCATTTTAACCGTAATGTGGAGTATCGCTTATCTGCTATGGGGCGTTGTTGAGCTGTTCGCCGTTAATACGCAGAAGATGCTGATATTTGAAATTTCCGTTTGGATCGTCACAGGATTACTTGGTTTATTTACGGCTTGGTTTTCAAAATGGTATCCCGCTAAAATAGCCGGAGGAAACGGACACACTTACATGTGACCCGGTTGTCAGATGAAACGTAACTGTTCAGACAGCAATGTCATTTAGTTAACACTATGGAGATTTAACTGAGGTTTGAGGACGCGTCCGGAACGGACCATGTCCGGTGTGGTGAGGGGGATGGCTGAGTCTTCCATCCCCGGTTGAAGGTTGTCGTGAGGGGGGAATCCGGCCGGAATGAATTGCTGCGGGGAGCGTTTTCACTCTTTGGAGTGCGCATCAGTGCTAAGCTCGTGAAGAACCTCGCTAAGCACCGGCGGACTCCCATGTCCCCTCCGCAATTGATTCCGCCTCCTTCCCCGGGTCAGGTTTTCGCCGGGGACGGAAGACTCAGGCGGAGGTTTTCGCGGCACCGGACATGGTCCGTTCCGGGCGCTGATTGTCTCCAACCTTAAATGGGGAGGGCCCTGTCGCGGCCACTACGTGTTTCCGGCAGGCCGATATCAAATCTTCCACAATTTTAAAAAAAGTGCATTGAAGGCATATCGCATTTCTCGTGCACGGAATCACTAAGTGGCCGCGACAAGGTCCGCCCCCTGCACTTAACGCGTGAGACTATCAGCGGCCGCAGGCCGGCGGACGGGGCCGATACCCCTGGCGGAGTCTTTCGTCCCGGCGAAAACCTGGCCTTGGGGCGGAGGGGAAGATAAAGTCTGCGGATGCCGTTGAAATCCATCGCTGATTACTGTGAAACTTTAACTTCTGGGAAGCCAAAAAAGCGCAGACTTCCCCCATCAACCTTTTTGACGTTTATTTTGAACTCAGCTAACAGGTTCAGGCGGCAACTACCGGAACCTCCCACCCAAGCGCTTTTAACTTCTTTAGGTACGCATTAATTTTACGTTCCTTGTTGAATTGGTTGTAATAATCAGCACCCAGATCTTTGAAAACAACTCCATCCTTGAGTATGTGATAGATGGCTATAAGCATGGAATGGGCAACTGCAACATAAGCCCGTTTTTTTCCACGGTGGGAACTGATTCTCATGAACTGCGCATAAAAGTACGAATTTTTATTTCTTGTAGCGGAATGCGCACAGACTACCAGGGTTGAACGTAAAAGAGCATTCCCTTTTCGCATTTTTCCGGTCTTCCTCTTTTGGGCACTCTCGTTATTGCCGGGACATAGTCCTGCCCATGCAGCAAGATGACCGGCCGTTGGAAAACGACTCATGTCTGTACCAATCACCGAAATAATGGCCTGGGAACTGTTTTTTCCGATACCAGTTACATCCTGGATTGCTTGTGTCGCTTGTTTTTTCTTCCGGTTTCATAAAGTTATCAATCTCATCTTCCAGATTGTTGATATGAACATTGAGTTCATCCAGATGGGACAGCAGCTCTTTCATCATTCGACGTTGTAATGGGGTCATGACACCATTTAAATCATCGATAAGCTGTTCCTTGCTGGCTTTGAGATTGTGGGCAATGATTTTCTGTTTATACATTTCATCATACTTTGCTTCGTCGAAGAATTCTCCGGTGAGAAGGTATTCCAGAATGTTGCGCGCACTCATGCAGTTGATGTCAGATACAGTACCGGACAGCTTTATGTTGGCACCCTCCAGCATCTTTTGGAGTCGGTTCAATTCCCGGGTGCGTTCACTCACGAGGCTTTTCCGGTAGCGGACCAGTTCCCTTAACTCCCTCTGCTGTTTATCCGGGATATAACTGGCTTTTAATAATCCGTGCTGAAGAAGCTCCGCAATCCATTCCGCATCCTTTGTATCGGTTTTCCGCCCTGGACTGCTTTCATATGGCTGGCATTCACCACCATAGCCTTTAGTTCAGAAGACTCAAGGATGTTATACAGAGGCTTCCAATAGGACGCTGTGCTTTCCATTGCGACCATTTCACAGCCACCGTTCTGAAGCCAGTTAGCTAATTCAAGAAGCTCTCTGGTTGTTGCACCAAAGTTCCGTAACTCCTGCTTGCTGCCTTTTCTAAAGCAGGCGACGATGAGCTTCTTTGTGCACGTCAATACCACAACATTTGTCGTAAACTTTATCCATATGGTTACCTCCAAAATAAAATTTACGGCACGGTACTCTGTCTATTATTATTTTACTGTACGTCCTTCTGCCGCAAGCGGCTGGACAGATGGTGGTGCAAATGAGAGTACCTAAAATCAGTTTAGCGAACGGGCTACAGGCCCAAATTAGTGCCGATTTTGCCGTTAATGTCAGTATAAGCTCAATCAACAGCAATTTCAATCACCTGCCGCCCTCGCAGTTTCATTTATGGTGGTGCCGCATCAGAGGCATGGGGGTTTAGCGAGGTCCTGTCGAGCTTAGCAGCGTGATGCATTTCACAGAGCGGGAGCGTGCTCCGCAGACTTTATCTTCGCCCGCAGCCCCAACTCACGACAATCTTCCCCCGGGACGAAAGACTCATAAAACAATCCCACCACCCCATCCGCTGGCCGTACCGGCGGCGTCCTCACCTGCTTAACTAAATCTCCATGATGTTGGGGTCAGCTAAATATCTTTGACAATTTCCGCTTCCGTGTTATAATTGAAAAGGAAAACTGAAAACTATCTGCTATGTCGGTTATACGGTGGATTTATCAAAGTGAACGGCATAGCATAATACAAAAGGGTGGAACCGCGAGCCGACATGCCCGCCCCTTGCGCGATTTTACTGCAGGAGGCGTTTTTATTTAACAGGAAGTCCGGCTGTTAAATAAAACCGCTCCGCGGGATTCCATCGTGTTTCAGCAGGTTTATATATGAAATAAATGATATATCAATTGCTTAGACGGCAAAATATAAAGAAGGAGACAAATCATGATTATTACTTTGAAGGATGGTTCCCAGAGAGAATACACAGAACCAAAATCCATAATCGATATCGCTTTTGATATCAGTGAAGGCCTCGCACGGGCGGCCTGTGCAGGAGAACTGGACGGCCGTACCGTTGACTTAAGAACTGTTGTGGAAAAAGACAGCTCTTTGAATATTCTGACGGCAAGGGATCCGGAGGGCCTCTCCGCCATGCGTCACACCTGTTCCCATGTTCTGGCGGAAGCAGTGAAACGTATGCGCCCGCAGGCTAAGCTGACCATCGGTCCGTCGATTGAAAACGGTTTTTACTATGACTTCGATACGGAGCCGTTTACAAGAGAGGATCTGGACAACCTGGAAAAAGAGATGAAAAAAATCATCAAAGAAGGCCAGAAGCTTGAAAAATTCACCCTCACCAGGGAGGCCGCCATCCGCCTAATGGAGGAAAGGGATGAACCGTATAAAGCGGAATTGATTCAGGAGCTTCCTGAGAATGAAGAAATTTCATTCTACAGGCAGGGCGGCGATTTCACCGATCTCTGCGCGGGTCCGCATCTGATGAGTACAAAACCGATTAAGGCATTCAAGCTTATCTCCTCCTCGATGGCTTACTGGAGAGGTGATTCGAGCAAGGCGCAGCTTCAGAGAATTTATGGAACTGCTTTTGCATCCAAAGAGGAGCTGAACGCTTATCTGGAGCATCTGGAAGATATTAAAAAACGCGACCATAATAAGCTGGGCCGTGAAATGCGCTTATTTACAACCGTTGACGTGATCGGTCAGGGCCTGCCCCTTCTGATGCCTAACGGTGTGAAAATCGTCCAGCGTCTTCAGCGCTGGGTTGAGGATCTGGAGGATAATGAGTGGGGGTATATCCGTACCAAGACACCTCTCATGGCCAAATCAGATTTATATAAGATTTCCGGACATTGGGATCACTATAAAGACGGAATGTTTGTCCTAGGTGATGAAGAAACCGACAAAGAGGTTTTGCGCTCCGGCCGATGACCTGTCCCTTCCAGTATTATGTTTATAAAAATGACCAGCACTCCTACCGGGAACTCCCCCTGCGCTACAGCGAAACTTCCACCCTGTTCCGCAACGAGGATTCCGGAGAGATGCACGGCCTGACCCGCGTCCGCCAGTTTACCATCTCCGAGGGCCATCTGATTATACGTCCCGACCAGGTGGAAGAGGAACTGGCAGGCTGCCTGGATCTGGCCGTTCACTGCCTGACCACGCTGGGCCTTCAGGACGATGTAACCTACCGTTTATCCAAATGGGATCCGGATAACCGCGAAAAGTATCTGGGCGATGAGGAATATTGGGAAAACCCAGGGCAAAATCCGTGACCTGCTGGTTGAGAAGAATGTTCCGTTTACAGAAGCCGACGGGGAAGCCGCTTTCTACGGACCGAAAATTGATATCCAGGCAAAAAATGTGTACGGCAAAGAAGATACCATGATTACCATTCAGCTGGACTGCGCTATCGCGGAGAATTTTGACATGTATTTTATTGACCAGAACGGTGATAAGGTACGTCCTTATGTTATCCACAGAACCTCCATGGGCTGCTATGAGAGGACGCTGGCATGGCTTATCGAAAAGTATGCAGGCAAATTCCCGACCTGGCTCTGTCCGGAACAGGTCAGAGTCCTTCCTATCTCCGATAAATATGAGTCCTATGCCGGAGAAGTGGCAAAAGAATTAAAGAAAAACGGCGTTTTCTGTTCCGTTGATAACCGTTCGGAAAAGATTGGTTATAAGATCCGCGAGACGAGGCTTGATAAGATTCCTTATATGCTGGTAGTCGGACAGCAGGAGGAGGCCGACAAGGCTGTTTCCGTCAGAAGCCGCTTTGCCGGAGATGAGGGCGTCAAACCTCTGGGTGAGTTTATTGAACAGATTTGTAGGGAAATTCGGACAAAAGAAATCCGCGTGGAGGTCGAGGGAGAAAAGTGATAAGCTGAACGCTCCGCACACGGCTCACCGCCTTTTATAAATAAAAAAGCTGGTATTACCGCACTGTTTTAAGCCGGTAATACCAGTTTTTTATTTATTTATCTCATGTCCGGCAAACAGGGGATCATCCTGCCAGAGAACGGTCCGTCCTGCCTTTTGGGACGCCGGAAGGTCTATCAGCCTCTGGTTCTTCGAGCCTCGGAACCGGAGGGAGATATCGTATTCCTCTTCCACAAATCTACCGTCCACCAGGATATCCAGCAGACTGAGCATCTCTTTTGTCACTTCACAGAAGGCTCTTTGGCCCTCCGACAAATCTGTTTCCAGCGTATAACCGGTATAGCACCATATATCCTTATCGGGATAAAGTGTTTTGACCTCCTTCAGGAAAGGGAGAAGCTCTCTCTGGTTCTCCGGTTCCATCGGTTCTCCGCCTAGAAGGCTCAGGCCTGCAATATACGAAGGTTTCAGGCTGTCCAGTATCTTTGCCGTATCTCCCCGGTAAAAGGTTCACCATAGCCGAAATCCCATGCCTCGCTGTTAAAACAGCCCGGACAGCGGTGCCTGCAGCCTGACACGAACAGACTGGTCCTCACGCCGGTGCCGTTGGCGATATCACAGTATTTAATATTGGCATAATTCATGATTGCCTCCTATAAATGCAGCACCCTGTCACGGATTTCCTCGGTGCGGCCCTGATTCCAGTACTGTGTCCCGATATAGCCGCAGGTACGCCTTGCCACATTCATCTTGTTCTGATCGCGGTTCTTACAGTTCGGGCATTCCCAGACAAGCTTTCCGTCCTCTTCGACAATCCTGATTTCGCCGTCATAACCGCATTCCTGGCAGTAATCGGACTTGGTATTCAGTTCGGCATACATAATATTGTCATAGATAAACTGTAGCACGCTGATTACGGCTTCCAGATTATCCTGCATATCGGGAACTTCCACATAACTGATCGCTCCGCCCGGAGAAAGTTTTTGGAACTGGCTCTCAAACTGCAGTTTTGTAAATGCATCAATCTCCTCCGACACATGGACATGGTAGCTGTTTGTAATATAGCCTTTATCCGTGATCCCTCTATCATGCCGAAACGTTTCTGAAGGCATTTGGAAAATTTGTAGGTCGTTGATTCAAGCGGTGTGCCATACAGGCTGAAATCAATGTTATGCTCCGCTTTCCATTTTGCGCAGGCATCATTCATATGCTGCATCACCTGCATTGCAAACGGCGTAACAGACGGATCGGTATGGGATTTTCCGGTCATATATTTGCAGCACTCGTAAAGTCCTGCGTAGCCAAGGCTGATGGTGGAATATCCGCCGTAGAGAAGCTTGTCAATCACCTCTCCCTTTTCAAGTCTTGCCAGGCGTGCCGCCAGAGAGAACGGCCGCGTCGGACCGTCTCTTTCAGACGGTTGTGCCTGCATAACAGGCCTCATGGCAGAGTTCCAGGCGCTCATCAAACAGTTTCCAGAATTTATCGAAATCGCCTTCGCTAGACAGGGCCAGATCCACCAGGTTGATTGTCGACTCTGATTAATCTGCCGTAATATTTCGCTTTTCCCGTCTCCGGATCCACATAGGGGTCAGGAAGCTTCGGCAGCCCATGCAGGTATAGCAATGGCCTTCACCGTTCTTATCCACTTTGCTCTCCATCATGATCTTCTCGCTGATGTAATCAGGCACCATTCTCTTAGCCGTACATTTGGCCGCAAGCTTTGTCAGGTAGAAATACGGCGTACCTTCTGTCAGGTTATCCTCCTCCAGCACGTAAATCAGCTTCGGGAATGCCGGTGTCACCCAGACTCCCTCCTCATTCTTCACCCCCTGGTAGCGCTGAAGCAGTGTCTCCTCGATAATCATCGCCAGATCCTCTTTCTCCTGCCTGTTCCGCGCTTCATTGAGGTACATAAACACAGTTACAAAAGGAGCCTGTCCGTTGGTTGTCATCAGTGTCACAACCTGATACTGGATAGTCTGAACGCCGCGGCTGATCTCTTCTTTCAGACGCTTATTCACCATTTCCGTAATCTGTTCCTGTGTTGCGCTGATTCCGAGGCCCCTCATCTCCTCCTCAACACTCTGGCGGATTTTCCGCCGGCTCACATCCACAAAGGGAGCCAGATGGGTCAGGCTGATGCTCTGTCCTCCGTACTGGCTGCTGGCAACCTGGGCGATAATCTGAGTGGCGATGTTACAGGCAGTTGAAAAGCTGTGGGGCTTGTCGATTCCCGTTCCGCTGATCACTGTTCCGTTCTGCAGCATATCCTCCAGGTTGACGAGATCGCAGTTATGCATGTGCTGGGCAAAATAATCTGAATCGTGGAAATGGATAATTCCCGCTTCATGTGCCTCCACAACCTCCTGCGGCAAAAGAAGACGCGTCGTCAGGTCCTTGCTGACCTCCCCGGCCATGTAATCCCTCTGCACACTGTTGACCGTTGGATTCTTGTTGGAATTCTCCTGCTTCACATCCTCGTTATTACACTCAATCAGGCTTAAAATCTTATCGTCGGTTGTATTGCTGGAGCGCTTCAGCGTTCTGATATAACGGTATGTAATGTACTTTCTGGCTACTTCAAACGCCTGCTGCTCCATAATCTGATTCTCCACCAAATCCTGGATTTCCTCTACATTCATCGCATGCGGCCTAGTGCTGCACACCTCTTCCACCTGTGCGGCTATCGCATTGATCTGGGCTTTGCTCAGCTTCTGATTAGCCTGACAACTTCATTCGCCCTGCTTACTGCCATCATAATCTTTGATATGTCAAAGACTGCTTCCGAACCGTTTCGTTTGATAATCTTCATACCCCAAACTTCCTCCTGTGACTCTTACTATATATTGTAGTTCATTTCAATCGGGCGCCTGGCCCGGTACTGTTAATTGATGCCTTATTAGTATAAGACAGGACACGGAGGCTGTCAACTGCAAAATACCATATATTAAAGGCCTATTTAATAAATAATATATAGTGTTTTATCTCTGATTTCTTCCATGTCCCCCCAATATATCCACAGGCTGGAAAGCCCCTCCATTCAAGGAAAAAAAGGCTTTTGGCACATACGGCACACTGTTTTTCTCTCCTGCGCTTTTATGATTATTTTCCATAAATTCCCATCCATATTCCCGTTCCCGGACAAAAACACAGCCGCCCAAAACGAGCGGCTGCTGCTTCTTTTTATCTGTTTATGTATTGGATTGCAAGGCATCGCGGGCCTCCCTGGGTTACAAATGCCGGGCCCAGTTCCAGAATCAGAATCTCCAGCTCCGGAAAAATCTCCGCCATGCGTCTTTTGACAGCCGCCGCATCCTCCGGGGCGCCTGCATGGGACAGAAACATCAAGTGATTTTTCCCGAGTTCTTTCTTCTTAAGATGGCCGATAATACTGTCCACCGCTGCCGTCATCGTCCGTTTAACACCGAACTTATCCAGCTTCCTGCCGTCCTCCGTCAGCTTTACCACCGGCTTTAACTTGAGCAGTGAGCCAATGGCCGCGGCAACCGGAGTCAGCCTTCCTCCTCTTTTTAAGAAAGAAAAATCCTGAGGAATCAGAAACGATCTTCGGTATTGCGGGCCGCTTCCTCAAGCCACTTCAGTATCTCATGCTTCTCCCTGCCCTCTCCGGCCATTCTGTGGGCCTGATCCACCATATAACGGTGCGGACCGCACAAGGTCCTGCTGTTAAATACAGTGATATCCTCCTTATTCTTAGCCATTGCCCTGGCGCTGCATGCGCTCTCATATGTTCCCGACAGGCCGTCGGCCATAGAGATGTTGATAATCGGCTCCCCCCGGTATTTCTCATAAGTATCCAGCACCTCGCCAATAGGCGGCTGTGATGAGGTGGGTATCTGCCCCTCATCGATCCGCTTATAAAACTGCTGCATATCCATCTGCAAATCCCGCCCGTGGCAGTCCCCGATACTGACGCTGAGCGGCACAGAGTCAATCCCCGTATCTCTCCCCTCCTCCACCGTATACAGTGATGAGGAGTCCGTTATAATCCTGACCATGAAAAGTCCCCCTGACCGTATGGCTTGATATCCTCATAAATCCAACCATACATAGTTATCGTTACTATGTATTAAAGTTTATAGTATGATATCTTTGCAGTCAAGTCTTTTCGCCTTTTTTCCACATTTTTCTATATTTTTCGCGTCTGCGACCGTATCGGTATCACCGTATTATCTCTTAGTATCCAGGCTCAAAAACCGCATTGTCTTCCAGACCGATATCAGAAGATTCCTCCCGTTCAAACACCAGATTTTCCTTCTAGTTCAAACACGTAGACCGCGTCCGCCCTGCCGCTTCATCGTGATTTTGTCATCCGCCCTCTCATATGTCCCTGTTGGAACGGAGCTCATAAGGATGGAGTACTGGAAGATAAAGCTGCCGTCCCTCATCCAGAAGAACGTATGGTGCAACCGACTCCTCCGATTTGACGAATATATACTTTCCCTCCATCGACCCCGGATTCGGCCTGTAAAAGTGAAGGTATTCGCTGTAGATATTATGTCCGCTCTCCGCAGGCTGTCCGTCGACGGTAATTTTTATTGCATATGCATCGAATGCTTTGAGAAATGTATTGACAACGCCTCCCATATAGAAATACCCGATGCCCATTCTGGTTCAGTTTTCCAAGGAACTCCTGGTTGAAATCCAGGTCAATATAAGTCATTCCCTCTTTTTGAGTCAGCTCCATGGAATTTACCTTCACGCCTTTTTCAAGGACACCGGCCTCTATCAGCTTCCCGGCCAGGTTCTCCGCCGTAATTTCCGCAAGCGGACTTCCTCCATCAGCATCCTCTCCACCGTATCATTCCCGCGGTAAATGGTCACCGGGTTTCCAGCCTGCTCCTGCGTCTCCTGATCCGTCTCCTCTGCAGCGGCTTCATCCTTTATTTCTGCGCTCTCTACCGCTTCCGCGCCGCGGTCGCCTCCAAACTGTTTCTGTCCGCTTTCTCCTCCTGCACACGCTGCCAGAGTCAGGGACAATGAAGCGATGGCAACGGCGGTGAGAAACCGTTTTCCTGTGTTTCCTTTTCTCATAAAAATCCTCCTGTGATACGCAGATAAACAATTACTTACAGCCTCATTGTACCACAGGAGTGATTTGAATTTATTGGGGATTCTATTACGCATTCTTACAATATTATAAATATATCAGCTCTTCCCCTTATCTCTGCCGGTTCGTCGGGGAACCGATTAAAAAGCCGACGCATCCGGAAACGAAGTCACGGAACTGGGCAACGGTGGCTGTCGCAGAAGGCGAAGCTTCAACTCTCCCCAGCCGCCCACGTTTCTCAGCAGAATCAGGGTAAACAGGCAAAACAGGCCTACCGCCGCCGCAATCAGAATCTGAAGACGGCCTGATTCAACAGGATGTTCTTCCTTATTCTCTTCCCCTTCCTCCGCAGCAAGCTCCTTTTCCGTGAAAACGCCTTCCACACTCTGCTCCCTCAGTCCTCCGTCTCCCATCCGTGCCGTTTCCTGCTGTCCTGAGCCGGATGCACCGTGCCGGATAAAATTGGCGCTTAAAAAATATCCGAAAATTGCGGCGGAGGATGTTCTTATAATTACATCGATTTCATTTGCCTGCGCCGTGTTACCCGGAAATCCCAGCAGGGTACAGGCGGACTGAATCAGCAGGATTGTCATAAACAGAATCAGGCATTTATCAACCAGATGTATTCCGGCAAGCTCCGGCCGTATCCAGTTACACTTAAAAATTCGCTGCTTCACGCTTCTTTACTCCTTTAGCTTATTGGCGGATTATCAGCCGAAAAACCGGACTGTGACATTTAGTTCTCTTCTGCCGTGAGTTATCCGGTAATTTCAAGTATGTCCGCCTCTTATATGATATGTCTGCCAGCTGTGTTTGCTTCCGGCCGCTCTAACCTGACCGGCCGCTAATACGAAAAACCGGATTGCAGATTCTGCAGTCCGGTTTTTAATCTTTTACCTGTCTTTTTTGTATTTTTCCGGTTCTGCTTCAGATCCGGTTTCTATTTTGCAATAAGTCTCTACCCCTGAGCCGCCAGCACGCCGTCCTCCCCAACATACTTGCCGTCCGGCGTCACCGAGTTCGTCAGCATTTCTCCGTTCTCATTCAGGAAGTACCACTGCTCCTTCCAGGAGACCCATCCCGTCTTTCTGTAGCCGTTTTCATCGAAGAAATACCATTTTCCATCCATCTGCGCCAGTTGTTTTTCACATAGCTCCCATCGGAATTACAGTACCACCAGCCGACGGCATCATTTTTCCAGGTTCCGGCAGCCGGCCCGCTGCCGCTTTGTTTGTAAGCTGCTGCAGTCTGGATTTCTGCGGCTTTTTCTGCGGTAACTTCAAATATATCAGATTCCTGCCACTCGCCTTTTCTGGAAGAATTATACAGTCCACGCACTTCGAACCGGTAGGAACCGGCGCTGTCTATATACTTTGAAAAATCGTAATGTGTCTCTTTTACCGGGCGGATTGTCGTAACAAACTTTTCATTGCGGTAAAGGCGCAGCTCATAATAAGCGGCATCCTCTACCCCCCCACTCCGACTGCGCTGAATTCATTCCACTCCGCATCCTCCGTGTCCAGATCGTAGTCATTGTCGTCTGCCTTAAGCGCATCCAGGGTGATGGTGACAATCAGTTCCTCATCACTCTTTCGTCTCACGGAAGTTACATCGCCGCCGGAACCCGTCAGCTTTATTTTTCTCTTGGCAAATCCTGATTTAAAATAATAATCACGTTCCGCCTCCAGACTCACCTGAACCTTCGGCTTATCTTTATGCTTCCATTCCCCATTCGGCTCATTGGTGACATCCACGTTGGACACATAGCATTCGTCGGAATCCGTCGTCACCGAAACGTCGGAGCCCGTATCTCTCACCTCAATCGCCGACTCCACATCAAGCGACACTTCCTCAACCGGAGTCCGGTCCTCCTCTGCCAGCGCCGGAAACGGGCCTGATATCGCCATGCCGGCCGCCGCCAGAGCCAGGACCCAGGTCCTGATTGATTTTATGTCGGTTCCTTTACTATTTCTTATTGTATTCCTCATATCTATTCCTCCTGAAATCCTGAAGTTTCTTTCGTTTCCAGCTGTTATCCGTAATTTCCGGCAGACTGCATCAGGCGGCCGGTTCCTCTGGCGCCGCGCTGCTCTCCACAGGATACGGCTCCGTCAGACAGTAATCTGAAACCTTCCATTCCTCCCCCTCTTTCTTAAGGGTAAGAAGCAGATAGTACATAAATTCCGAATCTTTCTCCTTCACCTCGCACTTCAATTCCAGCTCCCCTTGTATCTCCTCCGGCAAAACCTTGGATGCAATGAAATACGAATCCATTTTGCCATAATCCATCACAGTATTGATATCGGTACGAGCAGCAGCTTCCCTGCTCAGATGTTTCTTCATCCCCTTCAGACTGCCAGAAGCCCAGTCATCGACAAAGTCAAAGGCAGCATCCATAACCTCCATCTCCACATTGCGTTTGTACTCCGGGGATGACGGACCGGCCGGAATCTCACTGACACGTACCGCAGTCCCGGAACCGGATGGAATATCATGCACCTTTTCCTTTCCATATCCTTGTATACGCCATAAAACAAACAATATGAGAAAAATAGCAAGCGCAAATACGATGCATTTTTCTTTTTTCCCCATCCTCATTACCCTTTCTCCGCAAAAACCTGCCGCAATTCAATTATATGGTAATTTTACCACATTTTCAGACTTCTGTCTCCCTTATTCCTCTTTCAATAGATATGAATTAATTCTCTTGATTTATCCCGGCATTTGTGCTAAAAACGATATAGCACCATTCATCATTCACGAATAAAAAGGAGAGGATACACCATGAGTTTTAAGGAAATAAAAGCCGAAGATTTACAGTTCAATCCCTTTACCAGAATCGGTTCCGACTGGATGTTAATAACAGCCGGTGACGAGAAAAAATTCAATACCATGACGGCCAGCTGGGCGAAGCGCCGTATTCTGGGGAAGAATGTCGTGACCTGCTACATCCGTCCCCAGCGCTACACAAAGGAATTTGTCGATGCCAATGATACCTTCACCCTTTCCTTCTACGGCCCGGAATGTAAAAACGCCCTCAATCTCTGGGCACTGTCTCCGGCAGGGACCGCGACAAAATATCAGAGGCAGGCCTTACTCCGTATTTTACGGAGGGAACCGCCGCATTTGAGGAAGCAAATCTTATCTTTGTCTGCAGAAAAATTTATCAGGACGATATGCCCTACGAGAATTTTATCGCCAAAGAAAATGACGCAAAATACTATCCGAATAAAGATTATCACACGATGTATATCGCAGAGATTGTAAAAACCTTGTGGCAGAATGACAGCCTGTACTGAATACACTGTTGGCAGTACGCCCCGTTCGGCACCGAGGCAGGTAATCCGAAACGGAGCGGCCCCAATGGTTAAAGATACTGCACCCGTTACTTTCTGAATATATCGACCGCATGGCTAGTACTGCCCGCTAAATCCCCGCGTTCGCACGTTGCGAAGTGGTATCTCAAGTACAGTTCAAATGTATCTTGATCCATGGCCTCAACCGCTTCCCGTATCAATGGAGCGCAGCCGTCTGCCGCAACGTAATGAAGCCGGGTCACGGGAAATACCGACATCAATTCATCGATATCTTCTTTGCGGACGAGTTCAAACAAATCCTTTGGCTCAGACCTGGCAGCAAATGTCCGGGAATCAAGAAGGCCCATCCTGATGTATTCAGCTACGTTTATATTGCCCCGTTTAAACCCTTCATCGAGCAGACAGCCGTCGGATATGACATAGGCGGCAAAAATCACTCCCCCCTCCTTTGTCACGGATTGCCTCGCGCAGAGCCTGTTGTTTATCCTCCTTGCAATAGAGGTGGTACAGAGGGCCAAGCAGGAGCGTTATATCATATTGATTGTCCAAAAGCGCTGAGATCCATCGCATTTCCCTGAGTAATGGTGACATTTTCGTCTGCCTGCATATTCTGTCGGAAAATCTCTATGTTATGCGCTACCAGCTCCACGGCGTCTACGGTATATCCACGGCGGGCCAGCGCATGGGAATAGCGCCCGGTTCCGGCCCCCACTTCCAGCACACGGCAGCCCGGCCTGAGATATTTTTCAATGTAGCGCATCGTAGTGAGGAACTCAACCGAACCATGCCGTAACGCCAGCCGGCCGTCCTCATCATAATGATTGTAGAAATCAGTGATATACCTGTTTTCTCTCATATCGCGTCCTCCTGTCTTAGCGGCCGCCGCACATCACGTGTCAACCGGCAGATTCCACTCCGGTTTTACCTGTCTTACAAAAGCCGTCAGTATATTACCCACCATTTTTTCAGCGCTGTCTCTCTCAAACCTTAATTTTTTCGTTGCGGCCAGCACTGCTATCCCAAAAAGTGCGAATAAAGAAATAAATCTAAAAATATGACTTTGGCGTATTCCGGTTCGATGCCTATGATTTCCGAAAAAATTTCCGCCCTTTTTTCGTTTCCGCTATCTTTATAAAAATCTTTTGCCTCACTCATTTCCAGGTCCATATCGTTGATAAACAGCAGTTTAAATAATTGTGTTTCTTCCTGGGCAAATTCAATGTAGGAAAGAGGGAGGAGCAGACAGGGATTTACCTCTTCAAATATCCGGTAATCCTCCACATATTTCTCATAGTATTCATAGGCAAATGTAAGAAATTGTTGTTTTAATTCATCCATATTTTCATAACAGGTGAATAGCGGCCGGGTAGAACAATGAAGCTTTCCTGCGATGCTCCGCGCATTTACAGTTTCAAAGCCTGTCTCTCTCGTGATATCCATGACGGTATTCAATATCATTTCTCTCGTTATTTTCGCTTTAGGCGGCATATTTTTCACTTCCCCTATTTAAACGATAACCTGCACGCCCCGCGCACAAATCACCGCCTTCAACGATAACCTGCACGCTCTGTGCACAGGTCACCGTTATCAATCATATTATGTAACATATGTTATGCAACAATTGTTACACATTAGTCCTGTTTTGTCAAGAAGGAATTTCAGCTGCAGAAAAGCAGGCCGCCTGTGCCACACTCTTCTAAGTGGGCACAGGCGGCCTGCTTTTTAGTCTTTACCTGCTGCTTTTATTTCTCCGGACGCTTTGAAAATATTCTGTCTTCTATATCATATATTGTAATCTGCTTCAACCGTTTCCGGCACTCCTGATCCAGGGTATCATAAATCTCCGTCATCACACCGGCCATCCCCGATGAAACGAGGCAGTCGCGGTCAGGATCTCCGCTTTTCCATGATGCGGCTACAAATGGAGTATCAAAGGCGTCCGCTATCATCTGCAAATCCACTTCCCGGGCCTCTCTGTGGAAGAAATATCCTCCATCGGCCCCCTCCTTTGTCTTAATCAAGTCTGCTTTCTTAAGTTTCGCCATCACTTTACGGATTCTGGCCGCATTGGTGCATACATTGTCCGCCAGCCCTTCGCTGGAATAATAAGTTCCCTTATGTGATAGAAACACTAATGCATGCACGGCAATCGTAAACTCGCTTGTCACTTTTTCATCCCCTTTTCCTTACTTTCGTTTTCCGGCCATCGTCTGGTCTATGATGCTCTTCATCATATCTTCGCTGAGCTGGCCGCTGGCGTAGCCGAATACATTTCCGTCGCGGTCAATCATAAAGGTCGTAGGGAAGGAGAAGATTCCGTACGCGTTAAATATCTCTCCCGTCGTATCCATCACGACAGGATACGTATATCCGTTATCCTCCAGGAATTTTTTAATGCCCTCTTCGGACTGTTCGCTTCCCATATTCGGGGCCGCTATTCCCAGGACGATCAGCGCATCGTCGCCTTCCGTATCATAGGTATCATACAGCTTCTGGATATCCGGCATCTCGGCGCGGCACGGCGGGCACCAGGTTGCCCAGAAGTTCAGGAAGACCGTTTTCCCTTTGTAATCGGACAGCGTATGAGTATTGCCATACTGATCCTTTAATGTAAAATCGATGGCAGGCATCAGAGCCGGTTCCGTCTCTCCGGATGCGTTTTGTTCGGAACCGCTTTCATTCGGACCGCTCTCTTTAGCGGCGTTCTCACCGGAACCCGGTTCTTCTGCTCCCGATGCAGAACCGCTCTCTGCTGTTTCCCCGCTGCTCTCCATCCCGTCCTTCGTCTCTTCCTTTGTCTCATCGCCGCTTACAACACCGGCGCTGTACCCGCTGCCGCCGGACGGGGAAATTCTTGAAAGGTAGCCTGTCACGGAATTCATCTTACCGGTGAACATAAGAATTCCCATAAATACCATCAGGATTCCGCCGATTCTCACCGTATATTTGACAACGTTCATATGACTCTTGAAAAAATCCAGAAGCGATGTCGTAAACAGGCCAACTGCGAGGAACGGCAGAACAAAACCGGCCGTATATACGCCAATCAGCACAAATCCCATCGCCTGGGTGCTGGCTGACGCCGCCATCAGAAGGACACTGGCTAAAGCCGGGCCTACACAGGGCGTCCAGGCAAAGCTGAAGGTAAAGCCCATAACAAGAGCTGTAAATGGTGACATCGCCAGTGTATCCAGCTTAAAGGGGAGCCTGCGCTCTCTGCCGAGCAGGGAACTGGATCCGAAAAAGCCCAGCTGGTATAATCCGAACATTACAACCAGGATACCTCCGACTCTTGCAAACATAAGCTGGTTATTTTTGAAAAAGCCGCCCATGGCTGAAAATCCCAATCCAAGAAGGAAGAATGCGAAACTGACTCCGATTACGAAGCACAGCGTATGCGCATTACCTTGCTTCTTTTATAGTAAATCCTTCCGTCTTCGCCGCGGCTTCCCGTTCCCCCGGACAGATACCCGATGTATAACGGTATCAGCGGCAGCACGCAGGGAGAGAAGAAACTGATCAGGCCCTGAAAAAACACCGTCAGAACCGGTACACTGATATCTAGTGAAAAACCCATATAGTACACTCCTTTTATGTTGTAAATTTCAAATTTAGTCTGTTACGGCCGGATTACACGGCAAATAACTCGTTAAGAGATTCGGCCATCGTCGGATGGGTGAAAATCATGTCTCTGAGTACGGTATAGGGAAGTTTTGCATCCATTGCCATCTTAATAATATTAATCAGCTCATAGGATTCTTCGCAGAACAGATGCGCTCCCAGTATCAGGCCCGTCTTCTCGTCAATTACTGCCTTCAGCAGGCCGTCCGGCTGCTCTAACACCTTGGATTTGACAATCTCAGACGCGGAAACCGTTGCGATCTTTACCTGGTACCCAGCATCCCTTGCGTCTTTTCGCTGAGTCCCAATCTGGAAAATGCCGGGGCTAAAATACGCTGTACGGTACGGCTCCCCTATCTTTCAGTGTATAACTGCCGTCTCCGAGAATCTTTGATTTGACGATTCTGCTGTCATCCAGGGAAATATAGGTGAACTGAAGTCCTCCGGTGACATCTCCCATAGCATAAACATCCGGAGCCGTCGTCATCATCGAATCATCCGTAATTATACCGCCTCTGGCATTCACTTCGATACCGGCCGCCTCCAGATTCAGCTCCTTTGTATTCGGCCTGCGCCCGGTTGCAATCAGTACTGCATCGGCCTCCAGCTTCCTGACGCCTTCCCTGTCTTCAAACACGACGGCGCCCTGCCTTCAGTCTGTTCAACTGCTTTGACTTTTACACCGGTCAGTACATCGATTCCTCTGCCCGACAGCGATTTACGGACAGCACCGGCTATATCAGCATCCTCTCTCGGAAGGAAAACATCCCCATCCTGAAGTATGGACACCTTGGAACCAAAGCTTGCATAAATCGAAGAAAACTCTACGCCGATATAACCGCCGCCTATGATGACAAGATTCTTTGGCAATTCCTTTTGCTCAAGGAGCGTCTCGCTTGTATAGACATAAGGATTTCCCTTCACTCCATCGATAGGCGGAACGAAAGCCGATGAACCCGTATTGATAAAAATCTGCTTGCCCGTAAGCTTTACCGTCGCCCCGTCCCGCTCCACTTCAACATCATGAGAGGAAACAAACCTGGCGGTTCCATCCATCACCGTGATATTTGGGTGATTTGTTAATTTCTGATAATTTCTTTCCCTGAGCTTTCCGGTCAGGCTGTTCTTATGTTCCACCGCCTCTTTATAGGCCCTGGCTTTATCCTCAAAGCTGCCGTCTCCGGCTGATATAAGTCCTGCGCGGTATACGAGTGATTTGGTCGGTACGCAGCCCACATTGGGGCAGGTGCCTCCGTACATTTTGTTGGAACGTTCAATCAGAACCGTCTTCTTTCCCGCATCACCCAGCGCTTTCGCCAGTGTCTTTCCGCCTTTTCCAAAACCGATGATGATTGCATCATATTTTTCCGTTATTTCGACTGATTTCTTCTCCATTTCTATTCCTCCTTGCCGGATTGCTTTATATGTAATTTTATTTGTTACAGTTCTTATTTGTAACTTTATCAGATACAGTTGTATTTGTCAAGAACTTTTTGGGGAATTTGCGAAATGAGATTTAACTGAGGTTTGGAGGACGCGTCCGGTGTGGTGAGGAGGTGGGCTGGCTGAGACTTCCGTCCCCGGTTGGAGGTTGTTGTGAGGGGGGAATCCGGCCGGAATGAATTCTTTGCGGGGACCGTTTGCACTCTTTGGGTGCACAGCGGTGCTAAGCTCGTGTGGACCTCGCTAAGCACCGGCGGACTCCCATGTCCCCTCCGCAATTGATTCCGCCTACTTCCCCGGGTCTGGTTTTCGCCGGGGACGGAAGACTCAGGCGGAGGTTTTCGCACACCGGACGTAGTCCGTTCCGGCCGCCGGCGATATAACCTCACAAAAATGTATTTCTGTACTCCTGCCTGACAGGCTCCGGGACCAGGTTGCCCCCTGTCGCCCAGGCGATATGGACTGCCCGGGCCATCTTATCTTCCAGGCAGTGCAGGCGGAGATATTCTTTCGTCTCCTTATAACGGTTCAGCATAACCGGCCCGGCAAAAGCCGCGCAGGCGCTTGGTTCCAGAAATACTTCCTCCGTATCCAGCAGATCTCTGAGATATTCATAGAGATTTGCATCAGACACGGTGAAGATTCCGCCAAGCAGCGGCTCCATCATTTTTCCGACAAAGCCTGAAGGCCTTCCCACAGCCAGCCCGTCCGCATGAGTAATTCCGCTCAGGCCGATGTCCCGTACGGATATATCATTATGCAGGCCCGACGCCATTCCTGCCAGCATGCAGGGCGCCTCAACCGGCTCCAGAAAAAAGCAGTGTACGCTGTCCCCGAACACCCGTTTCAGGCCAAAAGCCACACCGCCGGGCGCCCCTCCGACGCCGCAGGGAATATAGACAAACAAAGGATGCTCCCCGTCCACAATGATTTCCTGCGCCTCCAGCTGGGTTTTCAGCCGTTTTGCCGCCACTGCGTATCCGAGAAACAGATTTTCGGAATTTTCGTCGTCCACAAAATAGCTGTACGGATCCTGCTCCGACAGTTTCCTGCCGCTTTTGACCGCGCCGCTGTAATCAGACTCATATTCGATTACCGTCACGCCGTGGCTGCGCAGCAGCTCCTTCTTCCATTCCCTGGCGTCGGCCGACATGTGGACGATGACCTGATAACCCACGGCTGCGCTCATAATGCCGATACTCAGCCCCAGATTTCCGGTTGAGCCAACCTGGATCGTGTAGCGGCTGAAAAATTTCCTGTTTTGATCATCAGCCAGTACCTCATAGCTGTCTTTCAAGGTGATAAGACCATGCTCGAGGGCAAGATCCTCGGTATGCTTTAACACTTCATAAATTCCGCCTCTGGCCTTGATTGAACCGGCGATTGGCAGATGGCTGTCCAGCTTCAGATACAGCCTGCCGGAAAGCTTGGCCCCATATTTTTCATTGATGCGTCCCTGCATCTTCGGTACCGGAACGAGCGCCGATTCAATCATTCCATCCGCTGCGTCCGTTTCAGAAACAGCGCTTGATAAATGGGGCAAAACGCTGCAGCCTGGCCTCTGCGTCATCCACATCCACCATGGTCAGCTTGACCGCCTGCGCTTGCTCTTCCTCCGTCTCCGTCCTTCCGGCTTCCGGATTAATCCATACGAGTTGTTTTCCCGTTGTAAGTCTCGATAAATCGAAAGCAGGCTTTAATTCCTGCCGTTCTATCAGTAAAAGTGCCTCCGTAAGCGTCCTCACCGTTGTAACGCCTTGACAGTGTTTTATTCCCTTCCTGTCCAGAAGCACCGGAAGAATCCCGGCGGATAAGGCGCCTTTTACATCCGACTCCGGAGAATCCCCGATGTGAACCACCTCGTCCCTCGCACAGCCGCTCACCTGGAGAGCCAGATCGAACAGTTCCCTGTGCGGCTTATATGCGCGCACCATTTCGCCGCAGATGATTCCCGCCGGATTAAGCCCCTTATCCCGCATAGATTCCTTCACATAGGGCAGGCCATTGTTCGTTATGATGTAAATCGGCAGACTGCATTTCTCAAAAAATTCCGCCGTATCAGGAAAAGCCGGTGCATACATCCAGAACCGCCTGCAAAGCTCATGGATTTCTTCGAAATTCTCCTTCAGGTGAATCTCTTTTTCACATACTTCCAGCGTCCTGTCCACGATCTCATCCTGAGTCAGGAATGAATCGCCGCTGCTTGCGGCTTCAAAGTATTTAATCAGTTTCCACCAGTAAGCCAGCATAGATTCCATACTGTCGATATCGCTGTTTTTGTAGCAGCGCCTCAGCATCTGCATGGCATCAGGGCCGCCCTCCTCAATCATAGTACCGGTGTAGTCAATAAAGACTGCTTTCAGCATGGTATCCTTCTCCTTCTGACTTTATATTTCTGAATCTTATATTTCTGAACTTATATAAAAAGTTCGTTCTTTTTTCTGCCGGAACATGCTTTTTTCATCTTTTGCGAAGCGGCAAACAGCACCAGCCTGTTTAAATCTCTGGCATGGCGCGGGCAGACTGAAACGCAACGCATGCAGGAGATACATTTCTCCTTGTCAACCGATGACGGTTTCTCTGCCGGTATCGCCCCGGCCGGACATTCTTTCGCACACAGACCGCAGCCGGTACAGGAATTGTCCGCTTCCGGCTTAAATGGCACGCCGCCATACTCTCTGTACGGCCTGTTTCCGGGAGTCCCGGGATTCTGCCCGTCTGTTCCCCCTGCAAAACGCCTGCCGCCTCTTCCTGCCCTCCGGATTCCTTCTCCAGACGCTCTCTTATCCGGGCGGCAAAACCGGCAAGCTCTTTTTCATCCTCTGCGTCCGGCCTGCCCTGACCGAACTGGTGCATGATGGAATGCTCTGCAACAGCCGCGACTGCCGCTTTACAGTCAAAACCGGCTAAAACAAGAGTATCCTCCAGCTCCAGCAGCGTATCCTCAAATGCACGGTTGCCGTAAACAGCGGCCAGAATCGTTTTCGCATGACCGCCCTCCATCTCTTTCAGCCGTTCCAGGACCGGCCCCGGGACACGGCCGCCAAAAGACGGCGCCGCCACAATGCAGATATCTTCCCTGGTGAAATGATACTGTGAATAATCCGTCCCGGCCGGTGACAAATCAATCTCTTTCATCTCCCAGCCGCCGCTTTCTCTTTCATTGCTCAGGGCGCGGCTTACAATATCCGCCACCTTCTTTGTTCCGCCCGTCGGGCTGAAATATATTGTATAAAGTGTCCTTCTTTTCTCAAATTTCCCGGCAAGGCTCTGCCTGTGCTCCTCAAATGAATGTTTCTCCATGGAATACCCCTTACGGCCAATATTTATTGACCATTATATACTTTTATTTCCATTCGTTCAAGTTTAGTATTATCTTCCTCTCTGTCACTTCTGCCCACTGCGCCGGGCCGGATTTGAACCGGCACATAAAATTACGGGATATAACTGTCCAGGACGGCTTTCGCTTTGCCAACCACCAGCCCGCTGCCGCCTTCATTTTTTACATCTTCCACCATACTTACCAGCAGGAGCGGTGTATTTATGTTTTTATCTGCCGTATATACGGCAAACCAGCCAAGTTCCGTTCCGCCAGTATCCTCCTTTGATGCTTTGATTTCAGCAGTGCCGGTCTTGCCGGCCAGTGTAATATCCTGCCTCATGGCTTTATGTCCGGTTCCGTGCGGTGAACTGATAACTTTGAGCAGTGCATTTTCAATGGTTTGAGCCGTTTCGGCTGTGCAGGCCTGTTCAATCCAGGCTTCAGGGGACGGCTCTGCCCTGTAAAGAAGGTATGGTTTTAAAACGGTACCGTGGTTGGGGAACATCGTGTATAAAGCCGCCAGATGAACGGGATTTATCAGTATCTCTCCCTGACCGTATCCGCTGTCGGCAAGCTGGATTTCCGACTCAATTTTCTCCGTATTGGAATACTGGGCTTCGGCCACCGCTATCTCAAATGGTATCTTCTGGTTGAACCCCAGACGGTCAAGTCCGGCCATAAAATCCTCGGAGCCAATCTTCAGCGCCGCCTTGGCGAAATAGATATTATCGGAATAAATATAAGCATTCTCCAGGTTTACCGGACTGTATCCGTGGAGTGTCGTCACATAATAACCGCCCCAGCCGGCATCCTTCTGCCAGCGCAGTCCCGCCTGTGTCTCTCCAAAATTCTCATCCGGGCTGAGAGCGCCGGTGTTCAGGCCAATAACCCCGGTTATCGGTTTAAAGGAAGAACCTGGAGCAAAGCGCTGGAAACGGTTCAGCATTGGTTTCCGTTCGTCCTCATTCAACGCCGCCCATTTTTCCTCCGACATGCCGTAGATAAAGTCATTGTTGTCATAGCTGGGGGTATTGACCAGAGCCAGAACTTCTCCTGTAAACGGATTCATGGCCACCGTGCAGCTCTTGCGGTCCTGATACGTGTCGTAAATCATTTCCTGAAGACGGCTGTCGATTGTCAGCCTGATATCCTGACCGTCGATTCTTGTGACTGACGCCAGAACCAGCTTTTCCCGCCCCTCCGCAGATAAAATGGATATACGCGTGCCGTTCCTTCCCTTTAACTCCTTTTCAAACAGGCTTTCCATGCCGGTTCTCCCGATTACGCTGTCCGTCAGGTAGCCCTCTCCCTGATGCTCTTCCAGATCCTCGGCCGTTACATTCTGGACATATCCAACCAAATGGGCGGCCTTCTCTCCGAGAGGATAGCTTCTGACATCCGTGATCATCGTGGAGGATCCTGCGGCCTATTCCGGAGATTCTCCTCATCGCCGGATGCAGTCTGAAGCTTTAGTTCATCCACGCACTTTACAGTCTTTATCGGAACCAGGGAATCATCCTTCACCCAACCGGCAGACAGTTTTTTTGTAATATTCTCAACTGATATACCGAGAAGCTGTGAAAGTCTTTGTAAATCTTCCCCGGAATACCCGGACTCATTCCCCGGTTCACGGCTCATCCTGCCCGGTACAAGACCGACCAGGGATGCAGTCCCCTCTCCTGCCAGCAGATTGCCGTTTCGGTCCAGGATACGGCCGCGCGTCGCCTTGTCGGTGCTCACCCTCACCTTGTCATCCGGTCCTAACTGAGGAAAGATTAACCTGTCGCTCCAGGCCAGTTTATATTCAGGCTTTCCTTTCGTTCCTTCTTCACCGGGCACTTCTTCCCGAAAAACCGCCTGGTTAAAAAAGCTTATTTCTCCGGCCAGACTGTCCATTGTGGTTTGGTATTCTACCGTACCGGTACCGTCTTCTTTCAGCTCAGTGCCCTTTATTTCTATCCTGACGCCGGACGCCTCGATCCCCTCGTATATGTTCCTGTTTCTCTTTTCAAAATCTTCCAGGCTGATATTCAGGCGGCTTTGGTTATCCAACATCCCGTACATCGCCCCATAATCGCCGTCCGCCATATACTGCATATATTCCGTCAGCAGTTCCTCCGGAGTCTTCTTCTCCTCCTTTATCCGCCTCTGTGAATAAAACCAAAATGCACCTGCGGCTGCAATAGCCACGCTGCACAGCAATACGGCCGGTATCAGCAAAACGGCTCTTGATCTTCTTCTGCGCCTCATACGCTGCTCCTTTCCTGTGATTGAACTCACCTTCGATAAAGACTGCGGCAGAAACTCGGGCTGGCAATTTATCTTATATATTCATCTTCGTCATCAACCGGCCGCCAGGCCTGGCCGAATTTCACATCCCGGAATAATGTCGCCAGCCCTGTAATCTGCTTAAGACGCAGAATCTCATCTCTGTCCATGCCCAGATGTTTGGATATCCATGCATCCGAACGTCCCAATTCATGTAATTCTTTTACAATGTTGCTCATCAAATCCACATTGTGGGTTCCCCTGGCCCTGTTGTGGCGGATTGTGCTGGCCATCCGCTTATCTAGCGGTTTATTAATGACCGATACAGGCAGCAGCCCCTGCTCCCTCTCATATATGTCCGGATGGTTCAGCATCACCTGATAGCGGTGGAAGCCGTCGATAATAAGATAAATATCCTGTGCTTTTACATAATAGCAGACTACAGGCATCGTATAACCATCTTCTTTAATGCTTTCATACAAAAGACGCATTTCGGGAGGCGCTACTTTATTAGGATTATACGTATTCGGCTTTACTTTTTCAATAGGTACTGCAATTACATCATAAACCGGGCTTCGATAACTCATAATTAAAATCCTCTATGCTTTCGTATTTTTTCTTAATCAGGTCTAAACGTTTCTGCTGCTGGCGGGTCATACCAAAACCCATAAAACGGCAGATGTGATCATTTTTCAGGATACAGTAACACATTCTTTTCCAGCTTGGTATATCCTTTGTCGTCTTGATATTGTCCGTATTATCAGGTATCGGTCCGAGAAAGACAATGCGAGATTTTTTATTTACGGTATAGTTGGAAACGCCATTGCGCCTTATCTTATATCCGTTCTCCACCAGCTCCTGGATCGTTTTTTCGTCCAGCCCGCCTCCCGTCTCATGCCAGAACTGGATCGAGGTGTTGAATTTTTTAACATAGTTATTGCGAAGCCTCTTCGGCAGCGTGTCCAGCAGAAAATGGGTATAAGATTTCCATGTATGCCCGGGCGGAAGTGTAATAGTACGGTACCCCATTGCCTTTGTTCTTCCGTAGATCGAAGCAAAATTAGCGCCCTGCACACGGCCGATCAGTTTACACCAAATCTCAGGGGTCGATCACCCGGTACAGGTTGATCGCGTCCTTCGAGTAATCGTTAAAAGGCGAAGCGACCCGCATCTGTGATACCTTAAGCCCGGCTTTATGGTAAAGATCATAAAGCCGGTTGTAATCATAGGAAAACAGATAATTGGCATGCCATACATCCTTTGCGCTCCAGTCGTAAAGCGGCGAAGCGCACCAGACATTTTTGAACTGGTTGCTAATCCAGCACTCGCCTTTATAGCCGTATTTTTTATTTAAAAATCCGCTGTACCTTTGCAGGGATTCGTCTGCCCGTATTCCAAGAAGGCTGACCGTCTTCTTGTCACCGTGTATCTGCCGGTACCAGCGGCCGAACTGTTTTGCCAGATCCTCCTGATGCATGCGGTACCTGTATGTAGTGATAGGATTGTTTGATAAATTGATTACATATTCTTTGTCGGGCATTTCGCGGACCCATAGCTCCTGTTTTGTATCGTCCCATGGATACCAGTACATTTCATAGCTGCTCAGGGCAGTTCTGGTGGCCATTGGCAGGCAAACCCAGTAAATCTCCGCCTCGTCTTTTATACGCTCCAGTGTCCGCTCAATATATTCGGTGGTTACGGTATATTGGGCCTCGAAATCCTGATGAAATACGCCGATCGTCTTATCCGGATAATATTTTTTTTTGTAGTCAAGAACCAGATTTAAAAGCAGGCCGCTGTCCTTACCTCCGGAAAACGACACTAAAATATTGTCAAATTCTTCGAAGATAAAATGGAGACGCTCCATACATGCCTCATAGACATTTTTTTCCAGATACTCTCTTTTCATTTTTCCCTCCCTTAAATAATACGCAGCAAACTACCCTGCCGGACAGGAAACGCCAAAAAGCCTGGAGAATCTCTGCTCCCGGCTTTTGGTCCCCCAATACTGAGGATACTGTATAATCACCGCCAAATCTAATACTCCTTTTGTATCAAATATTACTGTTCCATTTCATAAATACAAACCAATATCTTGCTTCATTATAACTGCTACATCGGAATTTTGTCCAGTCGGTTTTTATCATGCAGTCAGGTGTCATTGCTCTGTCTTTACGGCTATCCAAAGGAGGAGGAAGAGACAAGTTGTCAAAATCCTTTACCCGATCCCTCCCTGCGCACTTTATTGCCATCTTCATCCTTAAAACAAGCAATGGAGGCAGTCTGGCATTCAGTTCGTCTATAAACAATGTTCCACCGTTATCCTGAACATCTAATGTAAAGCTCTTGCTCGTATCTTTCTCATCCTCCGGTGGTAACTCCTCCACCTCAAAATCCTGTATATTCAAAAAAGACAGCTATGCTCGTCAGAACACAGCTGTCCATAAAAATATCTATTTCATCAATTTACGCTTCATCAATCGCCTTGCCGATATCATGCCTCATATACTTATTATCAAAGTCAATCCACTCCGTGGCCTGATAAGCATTGGCTCTGGCTGCCTTCAAATCCTTCCCGGTTGCCGTGACTCCCAGCACGCGGCCGCCATTTGTCACGATATTGCCGTCAGCGTCAAATTTAGAACCTGCATGGAAAACATAGTAACCGTCTTTTTCCTTGAAATTTTCAAGGCCCTTTATCTTGAAGCCTTTCTCGTATTTAACCGGATAGCCGTCGGAAGCCAGGACGACACAGACTGCCGCGTTATCCTCAAACTCCAGCTCAATCTGATCCAGCGTTCCGTCCACACAGGCTTCAAAAACATCGACAATATCATTCTTCATACGCGGCAGAACCACCTGCGTCTCAGGATCCCCGAACCGGGCATTATATTCCAGAACTCTGGGGCCTTTTTCCGTCAGCATCAGGCCAAAGAAGATGATGCCCTTAAATTCTCTGCCCTCTGCCTTCATGGCATCGACCGTAGCCTGATATACATATTTGCGGCAGAATTCATCTACCTCCTGCGTATAGAAGGGACTTGGGGAAAATGTTCCCATACCGCCCGTATTGAGCCCCTGATCCCCGTCCCCTGCACGCTTGTGATCCTGAGCGGAAGTCATGATTTTAATCGTGTTTCCGTCTACAAAAGGAGAGTACGGAAACCTCGCGACCGGTCATAAACTCCTCAATGACCATCTGGTTCCCAGCGGAACCAAACTTCTTATCCATCATAATTTCTTTCACGCCGGCTTCCGCCTCTTCATGGGTATTGCAGATTAATACGCCCTTTCCCAGAGCCAGGCCGTCGGCCTTCAATACGATAGGCATCTCAGCCGTCTTTAAATATAAAAGCGCTTTTTCCGGATCGTCAAAATTCTCATATCCGGCAGTCGGAATATTATATTTTTTCATCAAGTCTTTGGAAAATGCTTTGGAGCCTTCCAAAATCGCCGCATTTTTCCTCGGGCCGAATACTCTCAGGCCTTCTGCCTCAAACGCATCCACGATACCGCCTACCAGCGGATCATCCATGCCGATAATAGTCAGATCAATGGCATGCTCCTTTGCAAAAGCCGCCAGCTTATCAAATTCCATGGCCCCGATATCCACGCACTCTGCATATTCGGCAATTCCCGCATTGCCGGGCGCACAGTATATCTTGTCCGTTTTTTCACTCTGGGACACCTTCCAGGCAATCGCATGCTCGCGTCCGCCGCTTCCAACGATTAAAATTTTCATTATCTCATGTCTCCTTATGTTATCAGCAACATTTCAGACAGCATGAACTGTTACTGCATCCGGCCTAACTAAATCGCTGCGCGTTGAGCCGAATGATTGCTGCCACCGCTTTTTCACACGGTCAGCACAGCAAGTATGCAGACCTGTCTGAACGGCTGCTGTTATCGAACTTCTGCTATCATATTGATTGCCTGCGGAAGAATTACCCACTCCGCCTCCTCCATGACGCGGCGCTGGAGAATCTCCGGCGTGTCGCCTGGTTTCACCTCAACTGCCTTCTGAAGCAGGATTGGGCCTGTATCCGTTCCTTCGTCTACATAATGAACCGTTGCCCCCGTCACTTTTACTCCCCGCTCTAAAGCCGCCTCATGAACCTTCAGTCCATAAAAACCGACTCCGCAAAACGACGGAATCAGGGACGGATGGATATTGATTATCCTGTTTTTATATGCTGCAATCATCTCTTCCGGTATCTTTACAAGGAAACCGGCCAGCACGACCAGATCCACCTTGCAGGCATTCACCGTATCGAGAAGCGCTTTGTTAAACTCTTCTCTGCTGCCGTACGCTCCAGGGTGTCACTACAAATGCCGGGATGTTATGATCCTTAGCCCTCTGGATGGCATAGGCATTCGCATTATTGCTGATTACAGCCGTCACCTCGGCGCCCTTAATACCGCCTCCGTCAATGGCATCCAGGATTGCCTGCAGGTTGGTTGCCGGAAACCAGCACACCTACTCTCAGCATAAAGTCACTCCCTTATCTCCCGCTTCGATGGAGCCGACAACATACGGAATCTCTTCAGCCGACCTGATTGCTTCCATCGCCTTATCCACATCTGCCGGATCAACGGCCAGAATCATGCCGAGTCCCATATTATAAGTGTTGTACATCATCTCTTCTTCGATATTGCCCTTATCAGCCAGCAGTCGGAAAATGGCCGGAACCGCATAGCTGTCTTTCTTTACCACGGCGCGCGTGCCTTCTTTTAACATACGCGGAATGTTCTCGTAGAAGCCGCCGCCTGTGATATGGCTGCATGCCTTTATCGTAATCCCGGCATCCTTGACGGATTTGAGGGCTTTCACGTAAATTTTTGTCGGGGCAATCAGCGCTTCACCGAGCGTGGTTCCCAGCTCTTCATAATATGTATTCAGGCCTTCCGCTGTAAGCTCCTGTTCGAATACCTTACGCACCAGGGAGAAACCGTTACTGTGTACTCCGGAGGAGGCCATACCAATCAGGACATCGCCTGCCGCCAGTTTCTCACCGGTTATCAGATCCTTCTTATCTACCGCTCCCACTGCAAAACCGGCCAGATCATATTCGTCTTCCGGATAGAAACCAGGCATCTCGGCCGTCTCTCCTCCCACTAAAGCCGCTCCGGACTGTTTGCAGCCCTCTGCTACGCCGCTTACGATCTCGGCAATCTTCTCCGGAACATTCTTGCCGCAGGCAATATAATCCAGGAAAAACAGGGGTTCGCCGCCGGCACATGCAACATCGTTGACGCACATGGCAACACAGTCAATGCCGACCGTATTATGTTTATCCATCAGGAAAGCAAGCTTTAACTTAGTTCCCACTCCGTCGGTACCGCTGAGCAGCACAGGCTCGTCCATCTCCTTAAAAGCAGCGGCGGAAAAGCTCCTGAAAATCCTCCAAGGCCTCCCATTACTTCCGGTCTCATAGTTCCCTTCACATATTCCTTCATCAGCTCAACTGATTTGTATCCTGCCTCAATATCAACTCCGGCCTTCTTGTAATCCATCATTTTCCTCCAGTATTTTTAGAATTCACTGTTATAAAGCGCAGCGCAGTAACGGGGCGCAGCGTTCTGTATCATCCTCTGATTATTTCTTCATACGGGCTACATACTCTTTATAGCCAATCTCATCTAATTTCTCAGCTTTGGATACCACTTCATTCTTCATCTCTTCCGAATAATCCTTCAGCTTCTGAAGAAGCTCCGGATCGGAAGCAGCCAGAATCTTGGCAGCCAGAATTCCTGCATTCTTTCCGCCATTGATGGCAACCGTGGCAACCGGGATACCGGACGGCATCTGAACGATGGAATAAAGTGAATCCACACCCGCCCAGATCTGACGTCTTCATCGGAACACCGATAACAGGCATTGGGAACAGTGCTGCGCACATACCCGGAAGGTGGGCTGCTTTGCCGGCCCCTGCGATCATGACCTTGTAACCCTTCTCCTCTGCGGATTTGGCATATTCAAAAAACACATCCGGTTCCCTGTGGGCAGAGATAACCGTCATCTCAAATTCAATCCCTATTTTCTCCAGGAAATCCGCCGCCTGAGCCATTACAGGCATATCAGAGTCACTTCCCATTACAATTCCTACTTTAGCCATAGTTCATTCTCCTTTTCTGCTGTTATCATCTGATAATTCCACTTTCACTTATCCGGCCGTCAGGCGGATTAATTCATTACTGTTTCATAATAAATTTATTAGCCATACTTATAAGTAGTTTTAATTAAAGTACTATTACTTATTAGTAATGATACTAGGTTTTTTTTGGCAAGTCAATAGGAATTTTGGAGATTTGAATGAGAATGAAGGATGCGTCCGGAGACCTCGTCGCTGCCAATGCCTAATGGCGAAAAATAATAATATGGGCAGCAATTCTTCAATATAAAAATTATACTGAAATTACGCCAGACCAAACGGAATTAAAACCGGTGATATTCTTCCGGCCTTAATTCCACTCAATCAGCGTCCTAACCTGCTTATTTCATGCTTTCTTGACACTCGCTGCACTCCCTCTGTCATGGATAGAAATGATACCTCCCGCATTTGGGACAAGTATATTTCCCTTTCTGCTGTTCCATGAACCTTTCCAAACCGTGCTGACGAACAAACTCGCTGTTCTCCATAAGGCTCGCCTGATACCTTTTGTTGTAACTTTTTTCAAGGTTTTTTATCTTTTTGCAGGGATAGCCGCTGCATTCAAAACAATAAGACAGCCCTTTACCCTTGATACAATCTTTTATCTTGCATTTGCGGCAGTGTTCCGGTTTGCCCATGTCGCTGTTCAAGCAGCCGGCACACGGCTTTTTATGATAACAATGCTTATAACAGACCAAACAGTTCATGCCGCAGGGGGCGAACATTATAGTGTCGATATTCTCTTTTGGCATTTTCATGGCTCGCCCTCCTTGTCAGCTTACGGTTTTCTTTCATTCTACCACATTTAAAATCTCAATGCACATGAAAGAATGAATATCCCCGTTATACCGGTAAGGAAATACCGGAATGTCACCAGTTTTCTCTCTGTTGTTAGCGCATACATATTTCTTTATCAGCCATAGTACCTCCTGCGCCGGACAGGAGCTGTCTATTGCGAATCTCCGGGCACATGTCACCGACCTCAACGATAACCAGCACGCCCTGCGCACAGGTCACCGCCTTCAAAAAAGGAGCGGGTGCAATAGACGCCCCGCTCCTGGTAAATTCCTCTTATTTCAAACTGCCTGATTGGATCCGATCGCCTTCCTGCAGTTTTAAAATATCCGCCACTTTGGCAAATGCCCTCAAAAGAGCCGGATTGAACTGTCCGCACTCTCCTGCCTGTATCATTTCGAGAGCTTTTTCATGGCTGTATGCCGGTTTGTAGATACGTTCACTGACAAGCGCATCATAGCAGTCAGCCAAAGCAACCACCTGGGCCCATATCGGGATCTCGTCTCCCTTCAGGCCATCCGGATATCCATGGCCGTCCCACTTCATGATGCCACCGGCAGATATCATGGTAATATACGAATGAATCCGAATTCTTCAAGATTTCGACGTTCTCCAGAATCTCGCATCCTCTTACCGTATGCAGTTTCATGATCTCAAACTCTTCCGCCGTCAGCTTCCCCGGCTTATTCAAAATATAATCGGGAATGGCAATCTTACCCACATCATGCATGGCCGATGCCACTGAAATCTCCTCAATTGTGGCCGCCGGGAAACGGTACGTCGGATCCGCCTCTCCGAGAGCCTGCATCAGTATCTTAGTGGCCGTCCTGATTCTTTTAACATGCTCACCCGATTCACAGTCCCTGAACTCTATGACCGTACTCAGGGTATCAACCATTGCAAGGCTGGTCTCCCGCAGCTTCTCGGACTGCTCTTTAATCTTCCTCGTCTGGCCTTCGATAATGCTCTCCATACGGAGACGCCGCTCGTAAAGCTCTATCGTATTCTTCACACGCCGTCTGATTATACTTGGGTTGAACGGTTTGTTAATCACATCATCCACGCCCATATCATAGCCTTTATTAATAATCTCATCGGAATCCTCCGCAGTGATTAAAAATACCGGATATTTTTCATTATTATGGTGCCGTTTTAATTCCCTCAGCACGCCAAAGCCGTCCAGCTCCGGCATCACAATATCAAGCAGTATGATAGCAATCCGATCACCATATTTTTGAATTGCCTCCAAAGCCTGCAAACCGTTCTCCGCTTCCGCCACACAGTAGCTCTGAAAGAATAGTTCTTTTAAAATAGCCCTGTTCAACTCTATATCATCGACGATCAAGATGACTTTACGCAGATCCTCCATCCTGCTTTCCCCCGTTTACTGTTAGAATTAAAATTATCTTTTAGTCCAGCCTGCCGACGCACTCCAGTACTTTGTTATACTCTTTTGCCAATACGTTAAAGAGCGCCGGAACTTTTTCAAATTCCTGTTCCCTGGCTGCAGAGACTATCGACGCCGCATCTCTGCTGAGCTGTTCAAAGCCCAGGTTAGCTGCAACTCCCTTCAAGGTATGGGCGTACATTTCAATTCCTTTATAATCCTGCGAATCAATGCTTGTATTAAGCCGCTGAAATGTCTCATCATCAGAGAACTTCCCCGCAAAACGTTTCCAAAGGCCCTCATTACCTGCAAATCTGGCTAAAACTGTTTCGGCGTCGCCATCCAGTATATCAAAAACATCATAAATATTCATTTATTATCTGCCTTTCTAAGTCACATATACAGAGACTGTCAATGTACTCATTTTCTTATTTTTGATTGTAGCAAAAATAGAAATAATTTGCAATGACTTTAAGGCCCACTTCCTTGTCATATGCGTGCATTTTTGTTACAATTACTTTCATGGAAAAGCGAATTGATTATGAAATAAAAGAGAACGACTGCGGCAAAACAATCGAGTCATATTTGAGAGAACGCGGATATTCAAGAAAGATTCTGGTTCACCTGAGACAGACAAATCTGGGAATTACCGTTGCAGGCGAGCTGGCCTATACCACCAGAGTATTAAAAGAAGGGAATATTCTGTCCGTCCGCCTGTCCGAAGAAACCTCATCTGAGCGTATTATTCCCGTACCCATGGAGCTTTCCGTTCTCTATGAGGACGAAGATTTGATGGTAATAAATAAAGCGGCCGGATGCCCGTCCATCCCTCCCAGGGCAATTTCGACAACACGCTGGCCAACGGACTGGCATGGTATTTTAAAGAGAAGGGCGAGGCCTTTGTGTTCCGCGCCGTCAACCGGCTGGACCGGGATACCACCGGGCTGCTGCTGATTGCCAAAAATATGCTGAGCGGCGCGATCCTTTCCTCCATGGTTTCTGAAAAAACAATCCGCCGGGAGTACAGGGCCATTGTCTCAGGCCTGACAGAAGAGGAGGGCTGTATCTGCCGGCCAATCGCCAGAGCGGAAGGCTCCACCATCGAACGCTGCGTGGATCCGGAGAGGGGTGAGTATGCCAGCACCCGCTACCGCCGGCTCGGCTACGACCGCGATAAAGACTGCTCCCTGCTCCTTATCACACTTGACACTGGCAGGACACATCAAATTCGTGTGCATATGAAATATATAGGCCACCCTCTTCTGGGTGATTTCCTCTATAATCCCTGATTACCGTTTTATAAAGCGGCAGTCGCTCCACTCCTGCCGCCTTACCTTTACACATCCTCTGACGGGAGAAGCGATGGACTTTACCGCCCCGCTCCCGGAGGATTTCTATTTTCTAAGGCCCTTAGGATAATGGTTCTTAAGAACGCCTCCTGCCAGCTTTGCCCAGCCGCAGGAATATCCGTCCACCGTCATCAGAGTCCAGCCCTTCCGGCCGTCCCCTCCGGCTGTGTCCGTTATTGTTTCCCCTCTCAGATATGCGTCCGCTTCCGGGATACGGCCGGATAATCGCGGTATCCGGCCGCATCACCCTTTCTCAAAGCCAGCGCCAGTGCGTGAGATGGCTCGAACCTGTTTTTCTTAAAGCTGCCCAGGTGAAGGCCCGGCCTGACAATCCTGAGCCTGTCAATGCCCGGCATCTCCCCCGGTATCCGGTAGAGCTGTTCTCCGAAAAGAATGAACGTCTCCTGCTCAGTCCACTCATTCGGCTCCGTGAGGTATTGATTGCAGAAATCATAATAATCCTTAAGGGCTTTTCTGTCCCGGAAATAGGCAGGATAGTTTCTCTTATGCTCCCTGTCCGCGCCGTCTTTTCTGAGGACGGCTATAAAATGGCCTTCTCCCCTGGTCCGGTGCGGCCAGATTCTGACCGTATTCTCTATCCCCGCAGCAGAACCGTTCCCCCACTCCCTGACTCCCGACGACAGTCCCTCATAGACAGGCGTCTCTTCTATGGTAAATTCAGGATGTCCTGCAATAAATGTCTCCACGGCCATCTCATCCTCCTCCGGCGCAAAGGTACAGGTGGAATAGACAAGCCTGCCGCCTGCTTTCAGCATCCTCGCCGCATTGGCGAGAATCTCCTGCTGGCGCAGCGCGCAATGCTCTACATTCTCTGCGCTCCACTCCCTCACAGCCTCCTCATCCTTACGGAACATCCCTTCCCCTGAACAGGGAGCATCCACTGCAATCCGATCAAAAAATTCCGGAAAATACTCCGCCAGACGGCCGGAGTCTTCATTCGTAACCACCGCATTGCGGACTCCCATACGCTCCACATTCTGGGACAGGATTCTGGCTCTGGCCGGATGAATCTCGTTGCTTAAGAGGAATCCTTTTCCCTGCAGCCTGGAAGCAATCTGGGTCGTCTTTCCCCCCGGAGCCGCGCAGAGATCCAGCACCTTCTCTCCCGGCTGCGGATCCAAAAAGCTAACTACTGCCATCGCGCTCGGCTCCTGGATATAATATACGCCCGCCTCATGGTATGGATGACGGCCCGGCCTGTCCTGGGGCTGATAATAAAATCCCGATTCCGCCCAGGGAATTGGTTCCAGCATAAAAGATGTCTTAGCCAGAAATTCCTCCTGCCTGTCTTCAGAAGATTCAGGCGCAGTCCCTGGGAACGCTCCCTGTCATAGCTTTCAAGAAATTCCCCATATTCATCTCCCAGCATCTGTTTCATTCGTTCCCTGAACGGCAACGGCAGTTCCATATCACACTTCTCCTTTTATCATGATTATTTTTCACAGCATTGCCGCTTTTTGGCAAGGGTGTGAAAATTAACTTATTGTATCACATTCCGTTAGTTCTGACAACTTTAGCCTTTGCCGTTTCTGTGCATCGCAAAGCGTGTTACTGTTCTCACCGCGCCGCTTTCTGCCGAGGTGAGAACAGTAACAGATACATATACAGGAAGCAACACGGAGATAATAAGTCCAGAGCGTGTCGGAAAATTGCTTTCTGTCGGCAGTGCGTCACACTTTATGGCAGATTTGGCCCGAATGAATTTTAAGACACTCTCTGGCTTTGGAGGTGACATCATGGTTTCAGTTTTTTTTTCGTATATTATTATCCCGCTTTCTACCTTTATGCTGGCCCGCGGAACCGGTTATTTTTCCACAAATTTTTCTTCAATCCGCACGTCCTTATCCAGACAGGGCGAATTTCTTCTGTGGAGTATTATAACCGGAACATATTTCTTTTTTTCACCCGTTTTATTCTTTCCAGGCAAAAGCAGTTCGATATAAGAAAAGAGCTTGTGCGCTTTACCTCCGCCGGTATGATGTTTGCCTTTGTGGCCACGCCGTACCTGCCTGCCCGTTTTCCTCTTTTATCCGCGCTGCACGTGTTCAGCGCTCTGCTTCCACCGTAGTCCTGTTTTTCTGCCTTCTTTTTCTGGCATTTAAACTGTACTGGACCGCCCCCAAAGGGCGTCCCTGCCTGCTTCTCTTAATCGCCACGGCTGTTTTCTGCATTTCTTCCTTTATTCTCTCAGGAATTATCAATACAGCCATGGAAATCTCGTTTGTGCTGGCCTGCTGCCTGCTGATACGGCTCTATCTGCGCCTGTTTTGCTTGGAGCGCGGCCCGGACAGGAAGCGCCTCTAAGATTTCTCGTTCAATAACAAAAGCCCGGACGCTTCTCGGGCTTTTGAATGAACCTTATACATTTATTGATCGCGTCTCATTGGCGCTCAAAGCGGAACGGCTTATACAGCGACTGTCCGCCTACGCATAGACCACCACGGAAATCAGGATAAACACGACCTGCAGAACCATCATGATGCAGAATAAAGGCGTCATAAACTTATACCATTTGTTGATCGGCACTCCCATCAGCCCGCACTCCAGCGCGCAGGCAGTCGGCCAGAACATATTGGAGAAGCCGTCGCCGAAATGATAGGCCAGCACGGCTGTCTGGCGGCTCACTCCCACAATATCGGCGACCGGAGTCATACTCGGCATCGTAATGGTCGCCTGGCTGGAGGAGCCTGTGATGAAGAAGTTAATTACATTCTGGATTGCCAGCATCCCGGCTGCCGAGAAATACTGGCTGTGACCGTTCAGAAGCTGTGAAAGATAGTATACAATCGTATCTGAAATCATCGCATCCTGCATGGTCAGGAGAATCCCTCTGGTGAAACCCACGACAAGCATTGAGGATACCATACTCTGAGTGGATTTGATAAAGGTTTTGCAAATCTTCGTGGCCCCGTAGCCGCCAACAACTCCGGTGATGATCATCATCATCAGGAACATGGCTGCGATTTCATCGATGTACCACCCCAGCTTCATCGTGCCGTAGAGCAGAAAACCGATGGTAAAGACAAAAAGGCTCAGGCAGATTTTCTGCCGGACTGTCATTGCCCCCTCCTCCGCCTCATGCACGGGAAGCGTATCCAGCTTTTCCCCAAAAAGCACCGATTTTTCCGGATGGGCCTTTACCCTCGCATACCACATAACATAGAGGATGGACACCGTCTGAAAACTGCAAAATAACGACGCGGTAGCCAAGGCCTGAGAACATCGGCACTCCGGCAATGCTCTGTGCGATTCCGATGGAAAAGGGATTCGTCGTGGCGGCTGCAAATCCGGTCGCAATTCCCACAAATACGATTGCGCCCCCAACCACCACATCATATCCCAGAGCGCCGCTATCCCGACAAAGACGGGTACCATTCCGTACACCTCTTCGTAAATCCCCATGGTCGAGCCGAGAATCCCGAAGGCCAGCATACTGACCGGGATAATCAGATATGTGCGGCTGCCCATGGCTTTAATCAGACAGTTGATCAGACTGCTCAGCGTACCGTTGTCAATCAGCACGTAGACATATCCATAGGCAAATATAATCAGGAACAGGATATTCGCCGCGCTGACATACCCCCTCTGGAGCGCCAGGAAAATATCAAAGAAGCCCGGCCTGACCCCTTGCGTAAAATGAAATGATTCGGGTATTACAATCATTTTATTGCTCACCGGATCAAGGATCCTGTCGTACTCCCCCGCAGGTATAATATAAGTGAGCGCCACCACCGTCAAAAGAATCATCGTAAGAATCACATAGGTGTGCGGCATCTTGATGTTCTGTATTTTGTCTTTTAATTTTCCCATTTTGCCTCCCCCTTGTTTTCGTGCGGCTGCGTACGAAAACACCTCGCAGGAAAGTAGCTGAAAGCAGTAACTTCCCCATATACGCCAGAAATCCCCGGGGAAAATTCCCCGGGTTCCGGTCATAAACTCCAGTATTCTAAATTGTCATATCCTGTCCTTCCAGGAAAACTTTTTCCACTTTTGTATCGTAATCAAAGGGATGCTTTGACCAGATAACGATATCGGCGTCGCGGCCGGCCATAAGCTCGCCTTTCCGGTCATCAATCCCCAGAACCTCCGCCGGATTTTTCGTAACCGCTTTCAGTCCTTCTATCTCATCAAGTCCTGCGCGCACCGACTGCGCAGCGTATACGGAAAGATAGTAAATCGGTGTTACGTCATGATCCGCAGTGATGCAAATCTTGATTCCCGCTTTATTTAACACGCCCGCCGTCTCAAAGCAGCGTCCCATGCTCTCAAGCTTGGACCGCGGATACATCGTCGGCCCCAGGATCACCGGATAGTCATGTTTGGAGAGAAAATCCACGATGGAGATTCCGTCCGTACAGTGGACAATGACCAGCTTCAAATCATACTCCTTTGCAATCCTGATCGCGGTGCAGACATCGTCGGCCCTGTGGACATGCGCATGGAGCGGAATCTTTTCTCCAACAGCGGGAGCATGTTTTCCATCCCGATATCCGTCCTGAAATAGCTTCCGTCTTTAGCCGCCTCTTCTTTTCTGTGTTTATAATCAATGGCGTCCTCAATACATTTTCTCAGCAGATACGCGTTGCCCATCCTGGTCTTAAAGCTGTATCCGGCCCTCTTTGGATTCTCGCCAAAGCTGCATTTTACGGCCGCCTTTCTTTCCAGCACCATCTCCTCCGCAACTTTTCCCTTGAGTTTAACGACACTGCAGATGCCACCCAACACGCTGTCGCTTCCCGGGCAGACACAGGCTGACGTCACACCGGCCTTAACTGCCGTATCCACGGCCAGATCAAAGGGATTGATGCCGTCAATTGTCTCAAGATACGGCATCACCGCGTCGCTGTAATCATTACAGTCGTCGGCAATGGCGCCCATCCCTCCTCACTGATACAGATATGGCTGTGGGCGTCAATCAGCCCGGAGTGATAAACTTTCCTTTCGCATCAACTATCTCTTCTCCGGCTTCCTCCGGGGAAATCCCTTCCGCCACCTTAATAATTTTTCCGTCCTTTACCAAAATATCTCTTTTAACGAATCCGCCTTCCTCAAAAAGCAGGACCTGTCCATTTTTAATAATCATAGTCTACCTCATTCTCTGATTTATTTGTAACCGTTAAATTACTGTCCACAGCCCCGCTGAAAAGAACGGTTACATTTATTGATGACGGTGACCTGTGCGCAGAGCGTGCAGGTTATCGTTTATCACTTAATTTTTAGCAGTATCCGATGGCTACTGCGATCGTCATAAAGATGACCTCAAGCACAAGCACGATTCCGAAGAACGGCGTAATGAATTTGTACCATTTGTTGAGCGGTACGCCCATAAGACCACAGTAAAGGGCGCGGAGGTCGGCCAGAACATATCTGCAAAGCCGTTGCCAAACTGGTAAGCCAAAACCGCAATCTGCTTGCTCAGTCCAATCAGCTCGGCTGTCGGAGCCATAATCGGCATTGTGATGGTCGCCTGGCTGGAAGAACCCGTAATAAAGAATTTGATAATATTCTGAAGGAACAGCATGCCGTATGCAGACACATACTTGCTGGCTCCGGAAAGTAATGATACCAGATAATAAACGATTGTATCGGAAATCATTCCGTCCTTCATGACAATCAGGATTCCTCTTGTGAATCCCACAATCAGCATGGAGGAAACCATGGCCTTTGTGGATTCTATAAATGTTTTGCAGATATCGGTTGCAGAGTAACCGCTCGCTATTCCTGCAAAAATCATCATCATCAGGAACATGGCCGCAATCTCATCGATATACCATCCTAACTGTGTTGTACCGTAGAGCAGGCTGCCAAGTGTTGCGAAGAAAATAAGAAGACAGATTTTCTGTCTTGTATTCATTTTAGCTCCGGTCAGCTCATCCAGGCTCTTTCTCTGGACGAATTCACTCTCCACACCGTACATAATCGACTTTGTCGGATCGGCTTTTACTTTACGGGCATAATTCATGATATAGAGAATTGCCGCCAATTCAAATACAACCAGAATTACAACGCGCAGGCCCAGTCCCGAGAACATCTCCACACCGGCCACATCCTGGGCGATACCAATCGTATAGGGGTTAAATGTACCTGATGCGTATCCGATAATCACACCCAGGCAGACAATCGCACCTCCGACTACAATATCATATCCCAGCGCCACCGAAATTCCTACGAAAACCGGAAAAAGACCGTAAACCTCTTCAAAAATTCCAAGGGTCGAGCTTAAAGCTCCAAGCACAATCATCGTAATCGGAATCATGAGCTGAACCTTTTTGCCCACCAGACGCACCAGCGTTCCCAGAGCCGCATCCATTGTTCCGTTCTTCACCAGCATATAGACAAAGCCGTATGCAAAGATAATCAGGAACATGATATTGGCGGCATCCACATATCCGCGCTGCAGTGAAAGGAAAATGTCAAAAAATCCCGGCGCCTTGATATCCACAAATTCAAAACTTCCCGGAACTACGATCATCTTTCCGCTGACCGGGTCTTCCACTCTCTGATACTGACCGGCCGGAATAATGTGGGTGAGAACAGTCATAATCACAAGTATCGTTATCAGTATAACATACGTGTGGGGCATCTTCACCCGTTCAAACCATTTCTTCTTCTCTGTTACTTCATTCATACTTCATTCCTCCTAAAATTACAAAAATCGACATTTCTGTTGTTGCTATTATAAAGCTTCAAGTAACTTGAATGTCAATAGGTTTGAGTGTATAATAGATTTAACGGAGGCTGGGAGGACGCGTCCGGAACGGACCATGTCCGGTGTAGTGGGGGCTACCTGAGTCTTCCGTCCCCGGTTTGGAGGTTGTCGTGACGGGAAATCCGGCCGGAATGAATACTTACGGGGACCGTTTGCACTTATCGAAGCGCATAGCCGTGCTAAATTCGTGAGAAACCTCATTAAGCACGGATGGGCTTCCATGTCCCCTCCAGAATTGATTCCGCCTACTTCCCCTGGCTAGGTTTTCGCCGGGGACGGAAGATTCAAGCGAAGGTTTTCGCACACCGGACATGGTCCGTTCCGGCCGCTGATTGTCTCCAACCTTAAATGGTGAGGGCCCTGTCGCGGCCACTACGTGTTTCCGGCAGGCTGATATCAAATCTTCTGCTATTCTTTTAAAACGCACATTGAAGGCATATCGTATTTCCCGCACATGGAAGCGCTGAGTGGCCTCGACAAGGTCCGCCCGCACTTAACGCGTGAGACATTCAGCGCCGCAGGTGCCAGTGGACGGGCTGATACACCTGGCGGAGTCTTTCGTCCCGGAGATAACCTTCCTTTGGGGCGGAGGAGAAGATATAGTCTGCGGATGCCTTTGGAATCCATCGCTGATTTGCGAGGTTCTGTCGAGCTTAGCAGCGTGATGCATTCCACCGAGTGAAAACGTGCTCCGCAGACTATATCTTCCCGCAGTCCCACTCACAATCTCCCCGGACGAAAGACTCATAAAACCATCCTGCCGCCGCCCCGTCCGCTGGCCTGCGGCGGCGTCCTCACCTGTTTAACTAAATCTCCACAGAAAGGAACCCCATGGAAAAATATCTCTCAATCGGTGAAGTTTCACGCTTACTGGACATCCCTGAGTCCACACTCCGCTTCTGGCAGGACAAAGGAATTTTCTCTGTTGAAAAGGGCGAAAATAATTACAGGCAGTACACGGTCTATGATTTGACCAATATCGCAGAGATTGCCTTCTACCGCAACCTTGGAATGCCCGTCCGGCAGATGGGACGTTTTAATCAGTTCTGTCTTGAAGATTATGACAAGGTTCTCGGTTCCGTCAAAGACACACCAGGCCAAAATAGAAATGTATACCGCCATGTATGAATCTGCCTGTCTGAAAAGCGAACATATCAAAAGCATACAATACTTGAAAACCGTAGACTATACGTACGAAAAAGTTCCCTTCGGCACTCTTGTCCGCTTTGAATACAGCGACCGTGAGCAATTGATCCGGTATACACAAAATCCCTCTCTTTACGTTCGTCTGATGGATTCCCGCGATCCGGAGCATGATAAGAATGACATCCGGGGAATTATTGTTTCTTCCGTCCGGGAACATGATACGCTGATTTGGCAGAAAAAGAAAGACAGTCTCTATGCCGTCTTTCTGATTGAGGAAATCGCTTCCGAAAATTATATAAACGATATATCCAAAAAGCTCGGCACACTTCAGAAAAAACACAAGACAGGGATTCTCCTGGCCAATTTCCTGCTGGGAGAAACGGTGGATGGAAAGCGGATTGATTATCTCAAAGCATACGTTGAGATTCTTGATTCCTGATTTATAATTTCCACGACGGCGTGATTTTTGAACGATAACCCGCACGCTCCGCGAACATGTCACCGTTTTCAAGCAAAAAGGTATGCACTGTTCTGCCGCAGCAGTCAGTGCATACCTCATATTCAGGTCATTCTCTATGTCAGTTAAATTTTCTAGTATATAATCTTGTAGTTGTCAGATCCCTCGCCGTTGATTACGTAATATGCGGTATTTTCTTCCGGTTTTACATAAATTTCAACAGTCTTGATATCTGTCTCTTTGTGTCCTGCTGCCACATAAGCTTTTTTAGCCGCTGCGACAAGTTTTTCCACTTCTGCTTCTTTTCCTGCGTACTGTACATATACGGCAGTTTTAATTTCTTTCTTCACAGGAGCTTTTTTAGCAGGCGCTTTTTTAGCCGGAGCTTCTTTCTTTGGTGCAGCCTCTTCTTCGGCGTACCGTCTTCTTCGGTGCAGCTTCCTTCTTTGGTTCTTCAGCCTTTACTTCCGGTGTCTTCACAATTTCTTTCACTTCCGGCGCAGCGGCTTCCGGTGGCTTCCTTTACCTCTGCTACAGGTTTTGCAGTCTCATTAACAACTGCCGCCTTTGTCTCAGTTTTCTTTGTTGCTGCCATCTACTTTTCCTCCTCAAATCAACTTATAAACAAACTTGCTCTGCTGCATTAATCTGCTGTTGTCGATTGAGGGAATTATAAGCCCAATTTTGCTTTTTGTCAACCTGGGAGAGCCTTCCATTCGACAGGCTTGTCCCCAAAAAGCCTTGAAAACACTGTATTTTTCTGTCACTATCCGCGGATAGCTCCCGTATTTTTATTTAAATATTACTAAATAAATCTGCCAGAACCCTGTCAAAGTAACAATACCAACCAAAATTGGCGTAATGTAACGAATCGCTATAATCCAGAGCTTTTTCAGCTTAAACGGCACACCGTCCCTCTCTATTTCGCTGATCAGATACTCCGGATGCCATTTCCAGCCAACATAGTAACACATGGTGAGTCCTCCCAGAGGAAGCAGGATGTTGTCCGTAATGATTCCGAAAAAATCAAAAACACTGTATTTGAGAATTGTAATATCTCCCAATACGCCAAAAGAGAGCGCACTTGGAATCCCAACAAGGAAAATAGCGCTTCCGATTATAACCGTGGCTTTGCGCCGGGACCATCTGAGCGTGTCAATTGCAAATGAAACCGGAACCTCCAGAAGCGCTATCGCGCTTGTTACCGCCGCAAAGAATACAAGGGCAAAGAAAAGGAATGCAAAGATAGGGCCTCCTTTAATTTCTGAAAACACCATCGGCAGCGTGCCGAAAATCAACCCCGGCCCCTGCTTCGGTTCAAGCTGGAACGAAAATACCGCCGGAAAAATAGCAATTCCCGCCAGAATCGCAATCGCTGTATCAAGTCCTGCGACTGAAAGACAGCTCTTCGGTATATTCTCCTTTTCGCTGAGATAGCTGCCGTAGGTAATTGTAATCCCCATGCACAGGCTGAGCGAATAAAATACCTGTCCCAAAGCTGCACTGACAGAACCCAGGCTGAATCCGGAACCCTCCGGTGAAAAAATGAATCGGAGTCCTTCCGATGCGCCTGGAAGCGTGACACTTCTCACAATAATTACAATAAGGAGGACAAAAAGCAGAGGCATCATAAATTTGCTGGCCTTCTCTATCCCGCTGATGCCAAAGAAACATATGGCGGTTGTAATTGCCATAAACACAAAATGCCAAATTACAGGTTCATTGCTGCTGATAAACATGGTAAAATCGGCCGGAGCCGCTAAAGTCGTGCCATAACTGATAATATATTTTATAATCCATCCGCCGATTACGCTGTAATAACTCAGAATGACGAACGCCGCCATCACGCCGAAAATTCCAACGATTTTTGCATGAGGGTCGATATCGGCATAGGCCTGTACCGGATCATGGCGCGTCTTTCTGCCGAGAGACATCTCCGTCATCATTACGGGAAGTCCCAGAATCACAATAAAGAAAAGATAGGCTATTAAAAACGGAAAGCCTCCGTTCCGCCCCATCAGATACGGGAATTTCCACAGATTACCGAGACCGATAGCCGCTCCCGCCGTTGCCATGATAAAGCCGAGCCTGCTGGCCCACTGATTTTTCGCTTGCATAAATTATGTCCTCATACTTTCTCTGTTAATAGTATTTCCATGTCACCGGTGTCTCTTCTTAATAAAGATGAATACCAGTCCGCTGACCCCCATCAGAATCGGATAGAAGCAATATGGTATTATGTCAAAGGGAGTCAGGCCCGTCAGGCTGGCCGCCGCCAGAAGCTGGGCTCCGTATGGAATCAGCCCCTGTCCCATGGAGCTGAACATATCCAGAAGGGATGCCGCTCTGGCGTCACACCGAAATCACTGCTGATTTCTTTGGCGATCGGTCCGGCCATAACGATAGCAACCGTATTATTGGCCGTACACATATCTACCAGCAGGGACAGAGCGGCAATCCCCAGTTCCCCGCCTTTTTCGCTGCTGCTGATTCGTTTTCTTATAAAAGACAGTACAAAATCTATTCCCCCGTATTCTTTAACGAGAGCCACAATGCAGGCTACAATCATGGAAATAACCGTGATATCATACATTCCCATAATTCCGTCTCCCACATGTACGAACATCTCAGCAGCTCCAAAAGCTCCTGTGGCAAGACCCACAATCAGCGACAGCACTGTCCCTGATATCAAAATTATGAATACATTGATTCCGGCCAGCGCGCCAATCAATACCACCAGGTAAGGAAGTACCTTGAATATATTATAGGACAAATCTTTCACAACATAATCAGTCTTTCCACCCAAAACGAGAAAAATAAGCACCGTCACAATCGCGGCCGGAAGCACAATCATGAAGTTTTCACGGAATTTATCCTTCATCTCGCATCCCTGCGTTTTAACCGCAGCAATCGTCGTATCGGAGATCATGGACAGGTTGTCCCCAAACATGGCCCCGCCCACAACGGCCCCTGCACAAAGCGCTAGCGAAAAACCTGTTTTCTCGCTGATACCTACGGCAATCGGTGCGAGAGCCGTGATTGTCCCGACGGAAGTTCCCATTGAAATAGAAATAAAACAGCCAATGACAAAGAGTCCTGCAACAGCCATTCCGGAAGGCAAGATAGCCAGTCCCAGGGCCACCGTGCTCTCCACTCCGCCTGCCGCCTTAACCGAACCGGAAAAAGCGCCGGCCGCCAGGAAGATCAGGCACATGGTGATGATGTTCTCATCCCCCACTCCTGCAGCCGCCAGCCTGATTTTTTCGGCAAATTTCAGTTCACGGTTCTGTGCAAAGGCAACGACAAGCGCTATCAGAAATGCAACAATGGCAGGCATACTGTAAAAATCGCCTGTAATGAATCCCGATCCGAGAAAGATTAAAAGAAACACAATAATAGGAAGAAGCGCTGACGCCCTCCCCTTTTTTTCATTTTGACTCATGATGATCCCCCTGTTATTAGTATTAGATGATATATCTGCCATAACCAGACATTATAGTTCATTATTATATACGATTTTGGATTTGTTTCAATATGGAGATTTAACTGAGGTTGGGAGGACGCGTCCGGAACGGACTATGTCCGGTGTGGTGAGGGGGATGGCTGAGTCTTCCGTCCCCGTGGAAAGTTGGTTGTGGAGGGGAATCCGGCCGGAATGAATTGTCGCGGGGACCGTTTGCACTCTTTGAGTGCGCAGCAGTGCTAAGCTCGTGAGGACCTCGCCAAGCACCGGCGGACTCCCATGTCCCTCCGCAATTGATTCCGCCTACTTCCCCGGGCAGATTTTCGCCAGGGACGGAAGACTCAGGCGGAGGTTTTCGCGGCACCGGACATAGTCCGTTCCGGGCGCTGATTGTCTCTAACCTTAAATGGGGAGGACCCTGTCGACACGGAAGCACTGAGTGGCCTCGACAAGGTCCGCCCCCCGCACTTAACGCGTGAGACACTCAGCGGCCGCAGGCCAGAGGACGGGCCGATACACTGGCGGAGTCTTTCGTTCCGGCGAAACCTTCCGGGAGAAGGAGATACTGCCGACATCTTCCGGCGGAGAAGGAGAGAATGATATCCGGAAGGACGTTCGCCGAGAGATGATAGCTCTTAGGCAGAGGGAGACAAAGCGCGCTGGCGGATTTTAGCCCTACAAGGGCAAAATCCGGGACAACTTGAGCTTCGAACTCATTCGAGTTCGGAGCGAATTTGTCCGTAACCACGGAGGGCTTTGCCTTCCTCTGTCTTAGAGCTATCCCTCGAAGAAGCAGTCCAGCCGGATATCATTCTCTCCGGCTCCGCCCTGCGAAAACAAAACCACAGTATCTCCTTCTCCACCCAGCGATGCCAAACCCCTGGACGAAAGACTCATATACACCACCACCCCGTCCGTCCGGCCGTTCCGGCGGCGTCCTCACCTGCTTAACTAAACATTTATGAACGTCTTCCCCTTTCTCCCATATAATAATATATAAAAAGCAAGCGAGGTATCAGATATATGGAAACCTACAACTACGATGATTCTGCCGCCATGCCCGGTTATGACACAGAAACTTCAGCTACCCCATCTGTTCCTGAAACCGGAAACAGCAATGATGTACCGGCGGCTCCCGGCTTCGGTCCCGAAGGTCCTGTAACACCGTCTGTTCCAACGAATCCAGCCGATTCGAATGTTCCGGCCACTCCCGGATTTGGCCCGTCCGGCTCCGTTACGCCTACCGTTCCGAGCAGCGGTATGAATGTTCCGGCAACTCCCGGGTTCGGTCCGCTTGGCCCTGTAACGCCTTCTGTTCCGAGCAACGGCATGAATGTTCCGGCAACTCCCGGGTTCGGTCCGCTTGGCCCTGTGACACCTTCTCTCCCGTCTTCTAACTCTAATATGGGATGTGTCAACTGTACCGGAAACATCATTTGGCCAAATTCTTCTACCGGAATCCTCTGGACCTGGGGAACACTCTCTCCATTTTTCTCAACAACTTCCGATATCGCCCATGTCCGCTTCTACAATGCGGCAGCTATTCGTGAGCCTCTTGACATTTACTTAAACGGTCGCCTTGTCGTATCAAATCTGGATTACATGAATTACACAAGATACCTTCATATCATTCCAGGCGTATACAGGCTGACGATATTCAGAAGAACCAACCTGGTGTTCCGATTATTGATACCGGTGTACAGTTCCGCGGCGGCAACAGCTATACCCTGACGATCCTCGGAACAGCCAACAGCTACTCCGTACAGGTAATGACTTCATAAAAGCCAGGAATCCCGGTTATTTTCTGTCACCGCCATTTATCGGCAAAACAGGCGTTCCTGCTGGTGGGCAGTTTGTTTTCAGTGCGCCCGGCGGCGCACGTTTCTAACCGGTGCAAGTCCGGAATCCGCCCGGTGGTGGGAAGGATATAGCTGAAGGCAAGGGTGTTCATCGTGAGGTGAAATCTGAAGGAAGCCGGATGTGGGGAACATACTAACCCATGGGCAAATCTCTGGTCTGACGGACAGAAATCACATCAGGCCATGCGTGAGGGTAAGGCTGCTGAACAAGTCGAAGCCCAATAACTACACGGAATCATGTATGGTAAATGTGGCAGATAGATGGAGAGAAAGAAACGTGTGGTACCCGGGGAGGTCTGTACGGAATGTCCTGAAAGGGATAACCACTATCGGGAGGTAGTGCTGAACGTACAGAAGTCAGCCGAGGTCATAGTAGTCGAGAGATGAAGGACCGAATCAATAGGAGTCTTTAGTACAACCGGGAAAGGAGGAAAGAATCTTGGGTGCAGAAAACAAAGACAGCTGCTCGCAAAGAGATAGCGCGGAACGTGAAGGGTATGTGAGAGCGCACCGTTCTTTCCGCCGGATATGGAAGGAAAGGGACAGTGCACAGCCGGAACTCTTGGAGGAGATACTGGAGAAGGGCAACCTCAACAGAGCTTTTAAGAGAGTAAAGGCAAACAAGGGAGCGCCAGGAATCGACGGGATTACCGTGGAGGAAATAGGCGCATACCTGAGGGAAAACCAGAAAGAACTTATCGAGAGAATCAGAAGGGGAAAGTATACCCCCGACCCGGTGAGACGAGTGGAGATTCCCAAGCCAGACGGTGGAATACGAAAGCTGGGTATTCCAACCGTAAAAGACCGCATTTTCCAACAAGCCATAACACAGCGCCTTACACCGGTCTACGAGCCGTTGTTCTCGGAGAACAGCTACGGTTATCGCCCGGGGAAAAGCGCGAAAGATGCCATTCAGAAGGTGAAAGAGTATGCAGAGCGGGGATATATCCATGCGGTAGCATTGGACTTGTCGAAATACTTTGATACTCTGAACCATGAGATACTCCTAAATATCCTGCGCAGAAATGTAAAGGACGAAAGGGTAATCCAGTGGATTAAGAGGTACTTAAAGAGTGGCGTGATGGAAAACGGAGTAGTCATGGAAACAGAAGAAGGTTCGCCGCAAGGGGGAAATCTTTCCTGCTGGCAAACATCTATCTGAATGAGTTTGACCAGGAGTATCAGAAGCGTGGAGTTGTATTTGTCCGTTACGCGGACGACATCGTGCTGCTGGCGAAAAGCGAGAGAGCTGCCAAGAGACTGCTGGAGACGAGCACGAAATATCTGGAAGGGCCGCTGAAATTGAAAGTGAACCAAGAGAAAAGCCGTGTAGTCAGCGTGTTTGCAATCCGAACTTTTAAGTTCCTTGGCTTTACATTGGGAAAGAACGGAAAGGGCATCTATGTCCGGGTTCATGGAAAGTCATGGAAGAAGATGAAGTCAAAGCTGAAAGCCCTTAGTTCCCGAAGGTCAGTTCAGAGCATACGCCCTGCATTAGCAAAGAGAAAAGTGTATATGTGTGGCTGGCTGAATTATTACGGGATTGCGGAAATGAAGAACCGAATAGAAGAACTCAATAAGTGGCTATACCACAGAATCCGAATGTATATGGAAACAATGGAAGAAACCGAGAACCAAGGTGAAGAACCTGCGGAAAATGGGAGTGCCGGAAGATTTGGCATGGCAGGCAGGAAACAGCCGGAGAGGATATTGGTTTACCACGCAAACGGTAGCGGTAAATATGGCAATGACAAAAGAAAGACTGATAAGCAGTGGCTTTTATGATTTAGCCATAGCTTATCAGTCTGTGCACGTCAACTGTTGAAACCGCCGTGTACCGAACGGTACGCACGGTGGTGTGAGAGGACGGCGGTTAATCACCGCCTCCTACTCGATCCTGCATTAAAATAACTATCTTTTAGTCCTTTTTCATCATTTTTGTTTTTTCAGTCACATGCTTTTTTATCGCTGCAAAGCTTTCCGAACTCACGACATGTTCGATTCGGCAGGCATCTTCAACCGCCGTTTCCTGTTAACGCCGAGAGCCACCAGCAATTCGGTCAGCATCGTATGACGCTCATAAATCGTCTCCGCAATCTCACGTCCCGATGGCTCCAGAGTGATATATCCCTCGTGATCCATGGAAATATATCCGTTTTCCCTCAGGTTTTTCATTGCAATACTGACACTTGGCTTGGAAAATCCCAGCTCATTGACAATATCGATGGAACGTATCATCGGTTTGCGTCTGCTTAAAACAAGTATTGTCTCCAGATAATCCTCTGCTGACTGTTGTATCTTCAAAATAACCTCTCCTCTTACTCTATAATCTCCGCCGCAGGTCCCTGTGGTACATTCTGCTTCCCCGGACTGCCGGTATCGCTTCCCGGGCCGGAAGGTACTGTCTCAGGGGGCGCTTCTTCCTGGGAAGGCAGCTCTGCAGGCGGCAGGACAGGCGGTGGTGCCTGGGCTCCCGTGCCGTTGCTTCCGGATGAATTCAGTATTCCCGTCATCCTGTTTCTCAATGTATCTCCGGTTATCTGGTTAATCAGCGCCTGGGCTTCCGCCTTAAACTGCTTTTTCGCTCCGGATCCTGATTTTCTCATCTGATCAATCAATTCCTGAGCCGCATCCGCCAGAGCGTGATCCTTTCGGAAATCCCCTACCGTATATCCGTCTGAGAGAAGCTCGTCGTCATCCCTGCCGGGCAGATACTCTGCCGTCACCGATTCCGGTTTCCGGACCGGGCTCCGTGAAGGATGCCGGCTCTAAGCCCTCTACCAGCTGTTCCATAGTCTTCTTCCAGATGGAAGCCGGATAAGTGGCACCGTAAAGGTTCGACAGCATCTTCGGCTGGTCGTAGCCTACCCATACGGAAATCGTATAATACGGGGTCATGCCGCAGAACCATCCGTCTTTACTGCTGTTGGTGGTTCCAGTCTTTCCTGCTGCTTCAATGCTGCTTCTCCAGCCCATCGAGGCGGCCGTTCCCCTGGAAATTACGCCTTTTAAAATATCTGTCATTACGTTGGCCGTATTTTCCTGATATACCTGAATGACAGGATACTCTTCGAAAACATTGTTGCCTTCGTTATCGAGCATCTTAACGATACAGGTCGGTTCTTTATAGCGCCCGCTGTCTGCCAGCGCCGAGTAAGCGCCCGCCATCTCTTCCGTCGTCGCTCCGTAGGTGAAGCCGCCCAGGGCGGAAGCCGGATAGTAATCATCAGGCACAATATTGTCAAACCGCATCTGTGTCAGATAGGACATTCCAAGTTCAGGCGTTATATCATCGTATACATACCATGCAACGCCGTTGCGGCTCTTCTCCACCGCCGTCCTCAGTGTCATCATATCTCCCGGCAGATCCTTCACCACAGCATCTTTCTGTTTGGCATCCTGAACCTTGATATTCTTCACCATCGTCGTGGATTTGTAACCGTTCTCCAGCGCCGGGGCGTAAACGATCAGCGGTTTGATAGTGCTGCCCGGCTGGCGGAAGCTCTGGAATGCGCGGTTCAGCGTATACGTATCCGTATCCTGGCTGCGGCCGCCCACGATAGCCACGACCCGGTTGGTGCTGTTGTCAATCACAGTCGCGGCGCCCTGTAAAGCGAAAATTCCATTTTCGGCCACCGCCTCGTCGAATGTCAGGACACTGTCCACCGACTCCTGCAGAATTCTCTGTTTGTCCGGTTCCAGGGAAGTGTAAATCGTATAACCTCCCGTATAGAGATTATCCCGCTCCTGGTTGTAAACTTCCTCATACCTGTCTTTGTATTCCAGATATTCGCTCTTATCCTGGAAACCATACTTGAAATCAAATCCATCCATCCTCATCAGATAGCGGATCGCACAATCGATGGCATAGGTCGTCTCATAATTCCTCATCGGCGTCTTCATCCGCTCATTGATGGTTTCCTCAAGCGCCTGCGAATATTCTTTTTCGGTAATAAATCCCATATCCTTCATATCACCGAGGATTTTATCTCTTCTCTTAATGGCATTCTCCGGATGCTTGTAAGGATTGTAGTAGGACGGTGAGTTCGGGATCGCGCACAGATATGCTATCTGGCTGAGGCTTAAATCATTTGCATCCACGCCGAAGTATCCCCTGGCTGCCGCCTGCAGTCCGTAATACGTATTGGCAAAGCTGATATCATTGATATAAAATTCCATGATCTGTTTTTTGGTATACTTCTTCGTCAGATCCATGGCAATCAGCATCTCCTTGGCCTTTCGTTCAATCGACACTTCCCTGGTCAGGAACCGGTTCCTGGCAAGCTGCTGTGTAATTGTGCTGGCGCCATGCTTTTCTTCGCCCTCGGTCTTGAAATAATTGATGGCGACACGGAAAATTCCTTTAATATCGATTCCCGAGTTGTCCCAAAATGTCCTGTCCTCTATGGCTATAAATGCGTTCACCGCATACTCCGGTATCTCATCATAGGTCAGATAGCTGGAATCCTCATCGCCGGTCAGCTTAGCAAGAACCTCGCCGTTCGCGTCATAGATGAAGCTGGCCTCCTGCAGCCGGAACGTGTCGGGCGTGCTGGCCTCCACAATCCCTTCCACCTGTGTCTTATACTCGAGATACATCGGATAGACCTTATAAGCCCCTATTCCCAGAACTGCCACCAGCGCAATGACACATATGATAAAAAGTGTCATGAATGTAACTTTCAGCACCTTGAACATCGATCTGAATATAATCTTGATGTATTTCCACAGACCTTTTGAATTATCCGGTTTCTTTTGTTTTTCTGCTTTTTTCACTTTTCTCTGCTGCTTCTTTTCCTGTTTTTGTGATTTTCTGCTTCTCGGCTTTCTCTGATGAAGCTGCTCGTCCGCTTCTTGGTCCCTGACATCCTCCGGTTCATTCTGCATATTGGTTCCTGTATGGCTTACCAGGGAAGATGCTTCGTGGTTTTCTGCCGGCGTCTCATCCCGGCCGTCCGCCGATACTTCGATTCTTGTTCCGGTTCATTCGAAGCCGTTTTTCCGGCGTCTTCTCCGGCTGACCCATCAGTTCTGCTTCCGGCTGGTCCCCCGGTTGATTTTCCGGCATATTTTCTGTTGTCAATTCCTGTGTATCATCCAGTATGCCTTCCTGTCTACCTTCCATTTCATACCCCTTTTGTCATCAGTATATTTCTATTACTGTTTATGGCTTTCCATACCTTAATCGTGCCGCAAACAGTAACATATTTCTGCCGCAGGCAGAGTATGTCTCCTACTATTATAGGAGATTTCCCATTAAAGAACAACCATTAATTCCAAAACTTACTTCTGTAACCGCCTGTTTTTTCACGAATAGTATAAAATAACAGTAATTTTTGGAAGGAACTATCCATGAATACCTCCTTTCCCCAGCTTTTTCTGCTCATTACCGCCCTGTCGCTGGACGCCTTTGCCGCCAGCTTTGTCTATGGAACTGACCGCGTAAAAATCCCGGCTGCCTCAGTAGCTGTCATTACAGCCCTGTCCACCGGGATTCTCGTTCTCTTTCTTCTGCTGGGCAAATGGTTCGGAGGGCTGATTCCTCCCAGGGCCACCTCTGTTCTCTGTTTTCTGATTCTCTTTGCACTTGGTTTTATCAAGCTTTTTGACAGCACGATAAAATCATTTATCAGGAAATCAGATTTTTATGAACGCAAGGTTTGTTTTTCAATTTCTAATTTGAATTTCATCCTGACGGTTTACGCTGATCCGTCGGCTGCCAACGGGGAAGACATTGCCGTCCTCTCACCTGTGGAAGCCCTGTCCCTTGGCCTGGCCCTGTCCTTAGACAGCGCGGCGGCCGGATTTGGAGCAGGCATGATGGTCACTCATCTGCCCCTCACCATCCTTCTGTCCCTTTTACTTAATACCGCCGCAGTTCTTCTCGGAAGCTTCCTCGGCCGGACGCTGGCGAAGCGCTCCAGTCTGGATTTATCCTGGCTCAGCGGCCTGCTGCTGATGGGATTAGCCCTAGGCAAGCTATTATGACCCTGCTGTGCCGCAAAGCTGTCTATGCTATCTCTTTGTTATGGTTTTTACCAACGCAATTACTTCATGCGCCAGCAGCGGGACGGCCGCCAGCAGCAGCAGGAACCCCCACTCGCCCGGTGAAAGGACTGCCGTTCTGAAGGCATCGACTAAAACGGAATCTCCGTAACGGCAAACTGCAGGCAGAGCCCGGCTGCAAATGCCACAGCCATCAGCGGGTTGGTGAAGAGTCCGCTTCTGAAAATTGATACCTCCACGTTGCGCATCCCCACGGCATGAAAAAGCTGATAATCCAAGCACAGTGAACGCATAAGTCTGCGCCCGGCAGAGCACCGCTTCTTCCCTTAGAACCGCGGAAACAGCCGTCAAAGAGAATTCAACTCCTCTTCCGGTCACCACTTCCCAGGGTACACGGAAAAATGCCGCAAGGCTGATTGCTGCTATCAGCAGTCCGTAAAATACCGTATAGAACCATCCTCCTCCTGCAAACAGACTCTCCCGGCTTTCTGGGCGGTTTTTTCATCAGCAGGCTGCCGTCATTTTTATCCACCCCCAGAGCAAGGGCCGGGAGTGAATCTGTAATCAGATTAATCCACAGAATATGACTCGATTTCAGCGGCGAGGGGATACCTGCCGCGATGGCTGCAAACATAGTGGCTATCTCCCCGAAATTGGAGGAAAGCAGAAAATAACCGACTTCTTTATATTTTCATAAATTCCTCTTCCTTCTTCAATAGCCCTCTCGATTGTTGCAAAATTATCATCCGTCAGTATCATATCCGATGCCTGCCTGGCCACGTCCGTACCCGTCTTTCCCATTGCTATTCCGATATCGGCGCTCTTTAACGACGGAGCGTCATTTACGCCGTCCCCGGTCATAGCCGTGATGTTACCGTCAGATTTTAACGCCCGGACAATTCTTACCTTATGATCCGGGGACACCCGGGCAAATACAGCCGCATTCCGTATCCGTTTTTTCAGCTCCCCGTCATCCATCCGCTCCAGTTCCGCGCCGGATATGCACTGCCCCTTCTCCTCGGCAATACCGAGCTGCCTTGCTATGGCGAAAGCCGTGTCCACATGATCCCCTGTTATCATCACGGTTCTTACCGACGCCCTTTTAAATGCTTCAACAGCACTTTTGCCTCGTCCCTCGGCGGATCAATCATTCCTGCCATTCCAAGGAAAACAAGATTTTTCTCTGTCGGCTTCGTCACCCCCTCCGCCATGGCTCCGGCCAGAACACGCAGGGCCCGTCCCGACATCGTCTCTATGGCCTCCTGGATTTTCTTTCTGTCCCTGCCTTCGAGGGGCCGTGACTTTTCCATCCTTCATAATAGAGGTGCAGCGTTTCAGGACCTCGTCCGGAGCGCCTTTTGTATAAGAGACATATGACTTGCCTTCCCTGTTGAGGGTTGTCATCATCTTCCGGTCGGAATCAAAGGAAAGTTCCGCATATCTGGGTTTCTCCCTTTCTTCCCTCTCTTTCCTGATACCGCCCGTACCGGCCAGCCGGATTAGCGAGATTTCCGTCGGATCGCCCGTTTCCTCCGTCGCATCATTGCACAGACAGAAGCAGGTCAGAAGCCGGTTTCCTGTTTTCCCATATTCAATCGCCGGGGCTTCCCTGATTCTTCCGTCCAGATAGCAGGCCGTTACCGTCATTTCATTTTTTGTGAGCGTTCCCGTTTTATCGGAACATACCACACTGACAGCGCCCAATGTCTCGACCGACGGAAGCCGTCTTACAATGGTCCCCGCCTTTACCATTCTCGTCACACTGAGGGCCAGTACAATGGTGACTACCGCCGGAAGTCCTTCCGGCACTGCCGCCACGGCCAGGAGATTGCCGTGATGAGCATCTCCATCACATCTCTTTTCTGCACCACTGCAAGTACAAACAGCAGGGCGCACAGAAATACCGCCGTAAGGCTAAGCACCTTTCCCAAATCCGAAAGTCGTTTCTGCAGCGGCGTCTCCTCCTCCGGAGCCTCATGAATCAGCGCGGCAATCCTGCCGATTTCCGTAGCCATGCCTGTAGCCGTTACGATTCCGCAGCCCGTTCTGCCGTTCGTTACGTAGGAAGTCATGAACGCCATATTCTTCCTGTCCCCGACCTGAACCTCCGATGCGGCAACAAAGGTACTGCTCTTTGAAACAGGTACCGATTCCCCCGTCAGGGCGGATTCCTCTATTTTCAGGTTTGCCCCCTGAACAAGACGAAGATCGGCAGGCACCTGACGTCCGGCATCCAGAACCACCAGATCCCCCGGCACCAGTTCCTCTGCGGGCACTGTCATCTCCCTGCCTCCACGGATCACAACCGCTTCCAGCTTTGTCATCTTTCTCAGGGATTCCAGCGCCTTTTCCGCCTTTCCCTCCTGTATCACCCCTACCACGGCATTCATTGCCACCACAGCCAGTATAATCACAGCGTCACTGTACTCATGAAGCATAATGGAAATTCCTGCCGCCGCAAACAGGACAAAAATCAGGGAATCACAGAGCTGTTCCGCAAATCTCTGTGCCAGTGTTTTTTTCTTCGCCTCCCTCAGCATATTTTTTCCATAATGTTCCAGCCGGATGCCGGCCTCTTCCTGAGTAAGACCTGTCCGGCCATTGCATTCAAATTGTCTGCAAACTTCTTCTATTGTTTTGTTTTCGTACATCTTATTCTCCCTTCCTCCCTGTGACAGGTTGTCTTATAGCAGCAGTTCTGACAGCATGAACTGTTACGTCTTATGGAACAATATGACAAAACAATAAAAAATAGAACTTGCCGTTACGATTCACGGCTCACCGGCCTGTGAGTGTATAGGTCATCTCCTTCAACAAAAACAGGAGAGAACCTCCGGCCGCATCCGGGCCTTCCCTCTCTCCTGTTTTCCGGACCTCGGTCCGGCCTTCCGTTAACATTGAAACAACTGAAGCTCCGGGCCTGTTCCTGCCTATGAATGGTTCCCGGCACAGCCCTGCTTATCTTCATTGCAGTGATTGCTGCCGCAGTCATGTCCATCCTCGTGATGATGACTGCATGATGTGTCCGGATTATAATCCAGGCTGCCTGCAAGCCTTGTCCACACTCTCATCCGCTGCTCCCGTGACACCCGGATAAAGGCGGATTCCCAGTCCATCAAGTGCTGCCCGTGCGCCGGCGCCGATACCGCCGCAGATGAGGGTGTCCACTCCATGCTCCTTCAAAAATCCTGCGAGTGCCCCGTGTCCGCTCTCTCCTGTACTGTAAACCCGGGAGGATATCACCGTATCTTTTTCCGTCTCATAAATCTTGAATTCCCCGCAATGGCCGAAATGCTGAAAAACCTGTCCGTCCTCATAAGTTACCGCTATTTTCATCATTACATACCTCCAAAAACATTTTTATACCTGATTTGCAAACTGTCATCTGCAGACCGGCACTTCTTTAGTCTACTCTCGTTTTTGTCATATGTCAATAATCACTTGTGCAGTCACCACATTGCCTGTTTTTCTTCTCACAGCAATTTTCACACCCGCTTCGGCGGCACTCCTTTTTACAGCATCCGGCCGAATGGGGACAGAGTTCATAGGCGCCTCCGCTGATACAGAGCCTTTTGCCGTCCACCAGCACCTGTGCCAGCTTTTTCCTGGCTGAATCATAAATATTCTGGACCGTAGTCCTGGCGACGTTCATCTGAGCCGCACAGTCCTCCTGGGACAGCCCCAGCCGGTCAATCAGACGGACAGCTTCAAACTCATCCATTGTCATCGTAACCGTGCCCTCCGCTTTCCCGTCACCCGGAATAAATTCCGTTACCTCCGGCAGACAGCAAATCCTTCTTCGTTTTACCGGCCGCGCCATCCATACCGCCTCCTATCGTTCCTTTTTACAAAATACCGCAGAACAGCGCTCAGCCATTCTGCGGTACCCTATTACTTAAAATTTCTGATTATTCTTCAACTGTTGCGTACATAAAGTACCAGTATCCGTATGGAGAATGCCAGGTTCCCTTTAATTTCGGGCTCTGTACCCAGAAGTCATTCTCATAGGCAACAGGTGCCATAGCCGTATCCTCTAACAGCATATTCTCTGCTTCATGAAGCAGTTTGTAGTGTTCTTCTTTGTCTGCTGTTGTACGCGCTTTTTCAACCAGGGCGTCAAACTCAGGATTACTGTATTTACCGTCGTTGTTTCCGTTGTTTGTCTCTAACAGGTTGATCATGTTGGAAGGATCATCGTAGTCATATACCCAGCCGTTACGTGCAATCTCGAAGTCACCGTTACGGCGTGTCGGTGTGAATGTGGACCACTCAACGATCTTGATATCTGTATTGATTCCAAGCTCTTTCCATGCGCTCTGTAAATACTCGGCGATTGGTTTGTGGTATTTTGCATCATTTGTCATGTACTCTACCGTCGGGAATCCCTGTCCGTCCGGATAGCCGGCTTCTGCAAGAAGCTGTTTTGCCTTCTCGAGGTCCGCTTCGTAATTATCAACGTTAAAGAAGTCGCCGCCGTTGTTTTCTCTGGTCACTTCCTCGAAGGAGGATCCCGGCGCGGCATCAGAGATGCCAGGGCCTACAAAGTTAGTAGCCGGGGAATATGTTCCCTGAGTTACTGTCTCTGCAATGTATTTACGGTCGATGGCAAGGCTTAAAGCTTCGCGCACTTTCTCGTTGTCAAACGGTGCTTTCTGAAGGTTGAAGGAGATGTAGTAGGTTCCCATGATCGGAGCGATATGGAAATCTTCCGTACCCATCAGGCTTGGAACTTCCTCGGAAGGAATATCTTTTGCCATCATGATCTCACCTGTCTTATATGCACTGTAGGAAGCATTTGCATCCTCCATCAGGACAAATTTCACCGTATTGACCGTAACTTTCTCAGCATCCCAGTAGTATGGGTTTTTCTCGTAAAGGATATAGGATCCCGGAACCCACTCTTTCATTCTCAGAGCGCCGTTTCCTACATATGTTTCAGGGTTGATTGCCCACTGATCGCCGTTTGCCTCAATGATGTCTTTCTTTACAGGGCTTAATACGGCAAAAGCGGAAATTTTATCATAATATACGCATGGGTTTGCAAGCTCTACAACAAATGTTTTTGCATCCGGAGCAGATACGGCAAGTCCATCCACTGCTGCCAGTGTCTCTTCCTCTGTTGCGTCTTCTCCTAAATTCAGGATTGCATCATAGCCTTTCACCATGCAGAGCATGTCATAGGCATATGGAGCTGCTGTCAGCGGATTTGCAAGACGTTTGTAAGAATATACAAAATCCTCAGCCGTCAGATCGGAACCGTCGCTCCATTTTAATCCGTCACGCAGATGGAATGTATAGGTTAAACCGTCATCTGATACCTCAAATGATTCCGCCTGTCCCGGAACAACGTTGTTCTCCTCGTCAAAGGTGAGCAATGTCTCAAATCCGTGAATAATCATGTTGGCTCCGTCGATTGCGGAGTTTAAGGCCGGGTCAAGTGTCTCCGGATCCGGTCCAATCTGGACTGCAAGGTCTAAGCCCCCCGCTGTCTCACCTGCTGCTGTTGTTGTGCCCTGTTCGCTTCCCTTGCTCTCATCGGTTCCCTTGGAACCGCCGCCGCAGCCTGCAAGAACTGTGGTGGAAAGCATCGCTGCTGCTACGAGTAGTGCTACTTTTTTCTTCATAATATCCTCCTTTGGATTTTTATTTTAACCGGCCGCCTGCCTGATGCAGGCAGCCGGCTAAGTGCATATCAATGACAAAGTCAATTCACCCGATCCAGGTGATGGCAGGCCGCATAATGGCCCTTCGACACTTCCTGCCATGCCGGCGTTTCTGCCGCACATCTCTCATCGGCATAAGGACATCTCGTTCTGAACCGGCAGCCGGACGGCGGATTAACCGGGCTTGGGACATCACCGCTTAATACAATTCGTTTAGACTGTCTGCTGGTTCTCGGATCTGCAATCGGAATAGCGGAAATCAGGCTCCTTGTATATGGATGCACACTGTGGAAGGTCAATTCATAGCTGTCGGCCAGCTCCACCAGATTTCCCAGGTACATAACTCCGATTCGGTTGGAAATGTGCTTTACAATTGAGAGGTCATGGGCGATAAAGAGATACGTTAAGCCCATCTGCTCCTGAAGCTCTTCGAACATATTGACCACCTGTGCCTGGATAGATACGTCCAGAGCGGAAACCGGCTCATCACATACACGATGAATTCCGGATCGACAGCCAGTGCACGGGCAATGCCGACACGCTGCCTCTGGCCGCCTGAGAACTCGTGAGGATATCGGTTTGCGTGTTCGGAGTTCAGCCCTACGCGGCGCAGCATCTCAATAATCTTATCCTGCCTGTCCTGTTTGCCGGACGCCAGTTTATGGATATCAATTGCCTCACCGACAATATCACCTACCGTCATACGGGGATCCAGGCTCGCATATGGGTCCTGGAATACAATCTGCATTTTCCGGCGGTAAGGCAGCATATTAACCGCCGTCTTTTTTCCGAACACCGGTTTTCCATCGGCCGTCCGGGGCTTTCCGTCTTCCCCGTAAAGCGGCACGTCGCCGCTGTCAAATATTGTCTCGCCATCATAGATGATCCGGCCGCTGGTCGGTTCATGGAGGCGCAGAAGGGAACGGCCCGTGGTCGTCTTTCCGCAGCCCGACTCTCCTACCAGTCCGAGCGTCTCTCCCTTATTAAGAAAGAAGGAGACATTATCGACCGCCTTTACCACTTTCTTTTCAAACATCTTGCCGCCGGCAACAGGGAAATACTGTTTCAGGTTCTGGACCTCGACTAATTTCTTATCTTCCATCAAATCTTACCTCCCTGTGCTTTCTCAAATTCCGCCTTCTGAAGGAGCCAGCAGGCGCTGTAATGAACATCCGAAATGTCGGTATATTCCGGCATTTGGCGCAGGCAGATCTTCATACAGGAATCACATCTCGGTGCGAACGGACATCCTGCCGGAGGATTCAGCATATCGACCGGACTTCCCTCAATCGGGACAAGGCGGCTGTGCTCTTTCTCGTTCAGCTTCGGGATGCTTCTCAGAAGTCCCTTTGTTTATTCATGGGACGGATTATAGAAGATATCCTCCGTCGTTCCATATTCAACTACTTTTCCGGCATACATGACGGCAATCCTGTCACACATGCTGGCCACAACGCCGAGGTCGTGTGTAATCATGATAATCGCCATGCCGAGTTTTTCCTTCAGTTCCATCATCAGCTCCAGAATCTGGGCCTGGATGGTAACATCGAGGGCAGTGGTCGGCTCGTCGGCAATCAGAAGCTTCGGTTCGCAGGCCAGAGCAATGGCAATCATAACACGCTGGCGCATACCGCCCGAAAGCTCATGGGGATACTGCTTCAGCCTCTTCTCCGGCTCGTTGATGCCTACCAGGGTCAGAAGCTCTTTTGCCCTCTCCCTCGCCTCCTGCTTCGATTTATTTGTGTGAAGAAGAATCATTTCACAAATCTGGTTCCCGATTGTATATACGGGATTCAGGCTTGTCATCGGATCCTGGAAAATGATGGAAATCTCTTCACCGCGGATCTTTCTCATCTGGTTTTCAGTCATCTCATCAATCCGGTGTCCGTTGAATTCCAGGGTTACCCCCTATCAATTTACCGGGATAAGCGGTCAGTCCCATCAGGCTGTACGCGGTAACAGATTTACCGGAGCCAGATTCTCCTACGATACCCAGGACCTCCCCTTCCTTCAGATGGATGGAAACATCATTTAATGCCTTTACCTCACCGGCCGGTGTGAAGAAAGAGAGGCGTTCATTCTTAATATCTACTAAATATTCGCTCATTCTCTATTCCTCCTAGTTCTTCATCTTAGGGTCAAAGGCATCGCGCAGTCCGTCGCCTAACAGGTTAAAGCTCAGAATAATGACGGAAATCATTATCGCCGGAGCAAACAGGCGGTGCGGATAGCTCTGAAGACCGTTAATAGCGGCGCTGGCAAGGCTGCCCAGGGACGGCATCGGCGCATTAACGCCCAGTCCCAGGAAGCTTAAGAAACTCCGTAAAATGGATGACGGATCTGCGCGTCGTTGTAACGATTAATGTACCGATACAGTTGGTTAACAGATGTTTTCTGATAATCCTGCCGCTGGAAGCGCCGAGAGCCCTGGCCGCCGTCACATACTCCTGCTCCTTCAGAATGAGGATCTGGCTTCGAACGATTCGGGCCATACCAACCCAGTAAAGAAGGGCGAATACCAGAAAAATACTGATCAGGTTAACACCGATTACACCGATCCATTCAAATCCCGGCTTCTGTGACAAATCCTTCAGCGGATAATTCAGCACGGCAGCCAGCAGAATGATGATCAGAACATCGGGAACCGTATATATGATATCGACAATACGCATCATCACCATATCGACCCATCCGCCGAAAAATCCGGAGATTGAGCCATACAGAGAACCAATCAGCAGAATGATGGCCGACGCCACCAGACCGACCAGCAGGGATACCCGGCTTCCCATCATGACGCGGACTGCGTAGTCGCGTCCCAGGTTATCGGTTCCCAGAATATGAGGGAATACCTTCTCTCCCGCTTCAATCTGAGCCAGCTCCGTCTCGGAATACTGCATCGGCGCCAGGTTTACGCTCGTTTTAATCTGCTGTTCATATTTATATGGATAAACCGTCGGTATAACAAAAGAAAGTACGAAGATTACCAGCACGACAATCAGGCTGACCATGGCAATCTTATTCTTTTTCAGGCGGCGCATGCCGTCCTTCCAGAATCCGACGCTCTCTCTCATTACAACGAGGCTCTGTTTCTCGCTTTCATCTGCCGGGAGGAAATCTTCGACATTCATCTGAAATGATAATTTATTCTTGTCCATCCTGTGTGCCTCCCTATTTCAGTTTAATACGCGGATCGATGATGGTATATAAAATATCCACGACCACGTTCATCGTAATAATCAAAGTTGCAAGGAATATTGTGGTTCCCATAATCAGAGGATAGTCACGCCCTGTGATGGCGCCGATAAATTCGGAACCAAGGCCCGGGATTTTGAAAATCTTCTCAACAATAAAGCTTCCCGTAACCGTGTACGCAAGCAGCGGCCCAAGATAAGTAACAACCGGCAGAATGGCATTTCTGAGCGCGTGCTTGAACACGCTGAAAACCATGCCACGCCTTTCGCCCTGGCGGTTCTCATGTAGTCCTGTCCAAGGACATCCAGCATGGAAGAACGCATCAGACGTGAAATGTAGGAAGCCGGATACAGCGCCAGCGCCGTCACCGGCATGATATAATGCCGCCACGAGGTCAGTCCGTATGTAGGCAGCCATTCCAGCTCGAATGACAGTACATACATTAACAGCGTGGAAATAACAAAACTGGGCACCGCAATTCCGCAGGTGCTGAATATGATAATGATATTATCCGTCATCTTGCCCCTCTTAAATGCAGCAATGCTGCCAAGGGGGACGCCCACCAGTACGGCTATAAGGATGGAGATTCCTCCAAGCTTTGCCGAAACCGGGAATTTTGTCTCAATGATGGAATTAACCGTACGTCCTCTCTGTTTTACACTCGGGCCAAGGTCGCCGTGAAGCACCTTCCCCATATAAATGGTATATTGTTCCGGCAGTGGTTTGTCCAGCCCGTATTTTTCCATCATTGCCTGCTGGGCCTGGGGTGTGAGGGCCTTCTCAGCCATAAACGGACCGCCCGGTACCAGGTTCATCAGGAAAAATGTAAGAGTTGCGACAAGCCAGCAGGTAACAATTGCCAGACCGATTCGCTTTGCAATATATTTTGCCATGATACCTCTCCTTTCTGTATGTGACCATGCCGAATTTTGTCCTAAATTTCCATCTATCATTTTCCGGTTTTTGGAAATAATGGACACTATAAACACATTTGTCAATCTACTGCGGACATTCAAACGATAAAATAAAATCCCATGGTGGTATTCCATGGGATTTTCTGTTTGCCGTTATCCCGCTATCTAGACATTATGTCCCGGCTTTTATGTTCATTGCCGCAGCATTGACCATAAAAGGACCATAAAAATTCATTTTTAGTCACGTTTCATAGTATACCATAGTAATTGACGAAATGGCAATACGTTTCCCAGTTTTTTTACACGAAAAAAAGCGGAAATTTTTCCTGCCATTTCCGCTTCTTTCCTGTCATTTCCGCTTCTTTCCTGTTAAATATTTGCTGATTCCTCCATGATTCCCTGAAGACGGCTCCAATCGTTCATGGAATATTTCACGGCAATATATCCCAGGTGGTGATCCTTTTCCCTAATCGCTTGGATAAACAATTCATGGTGCAGCAGTACGGAAAAATGATTTTCATAGCTTTGCTGCTCATAGGAGTTCAGTATGTAAGGCCTGAATATCTCTATCAGGTTCCTGTAAACCTCCTGTAATACACGGTTTTTTGTTATCTCCGTAATAGTACGGTGAAACTTCATATCAAGATCCACCAGGATTTCCAGCTCTTTATTCTCTTCTATGGCCTGGTGAAGCTCATTTTCCACCAGGCATATCCGTTCGATGTCACTTTCCGTAGCGGCGCTTATTGCCTGTTTAATAATCCCGACTTCGAGAATCTCTCTCAGACTCTGTAATTCGACAAAATCCGAACCCTGGGAAATGATCTGGAAAAACAGGGCGTCAAACATTCCGGCGCCCGCAGACGCGCATACATACGTACCGTCGCCCTGGCGCACCTCCAAAATTCCGTATGATTCCAGAATTTTGATCGCTTCCCTCACGCAGCCCCGGCTTTTGTTGAATTTTTTACTCAGTTCCGGTTCTGTCGGCAGCCTGTCTCCCACCTTCAGTTCTTTATTAATTATCATTTTTTTAACGGCAGCAACAATTTGGTTTACATATGATCCTGATTTTTCCACTTTTACCTTTTACTCCTAATTTAATGGTCTCATTATATCCTGTTTTAGCTTAATATGCAATATTTTCAGCTCCGTCTCCGACAGCGTTACTATTCACGGCCCTGCTAACTGCCGGTCAGGCCCGTCTCCCCGAATAGCTTCTTCAGATACAGGATGGACTCCTCTGCCCACTCCTCCTCCTTTTTTCAGGGTTTTATCCAGGTTATCTTCAGACGGCATCCAGAATTCAATGATCGTGCTGAAATCCTGCTGCGCTTCCTTACCGAGCCTCTCCAGAATCATTTCCACCTTCTGACGTCCCCGTCCCACCGGGGTTCCCACTATCTGCAGCCCAACACTGCCCGGACTCCTGACTATCGTGTAATCCTTAAAATGAAGACAAACCGTATACTTTGCCAGCCAATTCAGAACCTCTTCCACCGTTTCCTCCTGTGACAGGGAATTGGTGGTATCTAAGACAATTCCATAGCGGCGGCTGTCCAGCCGTTCCATTATATAGGCAAATTCCTCTGCCTTAAACCGGTCATGGTTCTCTATTCCCAGAACGATATCTTTCTCCTCCAGGACCGGAAGGACACTTTTCAGCGTTATTATAATCTCTTCCAGATCCGGCTCATAACCATTGTCATCGATCACACAGCGCAGCAGCTTTGCATCCAGTTTTTCTGCAATAGCAATCATTCTTAACAGATTTCCTCTTGCCGCCCCTCTCATTCCCACTTCCAGCTTTATCCCGTTCTCCTCAGCTTTCCTGCGTATATCCGCAAGCTCCTGCGGCAGGCAGTGAGCTAACGGACTGTTCTCGCAGATTTGTACATAATGAAGATTATATTTCTTCGCCTTCTCAATCAGTTCACAGGGCGGCATTGCCTGCTTTACGGCCAGCTCCGGTCTGATCAGGCCTCCCAGTCCGCAGTGATAGGGATAAGTCCAGGAGCCGATTCCCAGTTGTGTCCTTCTCTTCTTTTCTACTGTCTTTTCTTTCAACGTCTCTTTTCCTCTCCTTCTTTTCCACTGTCTTTTTGCCCTGTCTCCCGGCATGCCTTCATCGTTACCCAATCAGCTCCGGCAGCCACGTAATAATCTGCGGGAAATTGCTGATTAGGATTACAAAGATAATCTCCACTATCAGGAACGGCACTATCTTCTTACAAATATTTTCTATCCTGCTGCCCGAGACTCTGGATGCAATATAGAGGTTTACCGCCATCGGCGGAGTAATCATTCCGACAGATGTATTGATTACCATAATGATTCCCAGAACCAGCGGGCTGATTCCCGCCGCATTCGCAATGGGAAGCAGAATCGGCGTCGTCAGAAGAATAATAACGCTGGTATCCAGAAAGCATCCCAGAATAAGCAGGCTCATGTTAATTGCCAGAAGGATCATAATTCGGCTCTCAACCGTGCTGATGATTGCTGTGGAAATAATTCCCGGGATTCCCTGACTCGTCATAAACCAGGCAAACGGAGCCGAACAGGCGCAGACAATCAGAATCGTTCCCGTACTGATACCGGCCCGTTCGATACAATTGCCAAGCTCCTTCCAGCTCAGTTCCTTATAAACATATCTGCTGATAATAAATGCATAGAACACGGACACTACGCCGGCCTCCGTCGGAGTAAAGATACCGCCGTAAATACCTCCCAGAATAATTACCGGCATCATCAATGCTCCGAGAGCCTCTTTAAAAGCTTTGAAACCGGTTATTCCCTGAGCCTCCATCTCTGCCCTGACCGCATATTTGTCACGCTTGTCCTTCCTCATAATCCACATTGAGGTCAGACAAAGAATCAAAGCCAGCAGGATTCCGGGGACCACACCCCCAATGAATAAATCCGTGACAGATACCGAGGCTGCAATTCCGAAAACCACCATCGGAATGGAGGGCGGAATGATTACGCCAAGTGTTCCCGAGGCAGCCGCAATCGCTCCTGCCACATCGTCCGGATAACCGTCCTTTTCAGTTCCGGGCACATCATCCCTCCGATAGCAGAAACAGTCGCCGGATTCGATCCGGAAATTGCACCGAAAAACATGGATGCCACCGTTGTGATACAGGCCAGATTGGCAGGCAGCCACCAAAGCGCTGCTTTGACGAACTGCACCAGCCTTTTTGAAATACCTCCCTTCAGCATCAGTTCCCCCGCCAGCATGAAAAACGGTACTGCCATAAATACATAATTATCAGCCTGGGTGAAAATCCGCTGTGCCAGAACTACCATATTGGTGTTCGGCTCAAAATACTGAGCGCGGCCCAGGATGACATTGCAAGGGAAAAACAAATTGGAATGCCAAAGAAGATTGCCCCAAATAAAACGGCAAACAATACAGCCATAATCATTTTGCCTCTCCCCCCTTCTCATCCTTTCCTGATACCAACCGGATTGACTCTCGCAGAACAGCCTGCACCACTCCTAAAATCATTCCTGCCGGGATCGATGCATACGCAATCCACATCGGGATTTTCAGAGTCGGAGACTTCTGTCCCATGGCCGCAATCTTCATGCAGCATTCCACACCGACCTTTGCCAATATCAGCATAAACGCAACGGTCGCCAGGACGGCACATCCCCTGACAATCCCTCTGATGCTTGCAGGCAGTGCATCAACAACCGCCGTCATCTTGTAATGTCCATCTTCCTGCATCACCAGCGCGGCTCCTATAAAAGCCATCCAGATCATCAGATAACGGGCAAATTCTTCCGCCCATATCAACTGAGCGGTAAATAAACCGGTAATACGTGCAAGTGTATTGAGAAGAATTATGATACACATAATCGGAAGAAGGATTATAATCAATGTTTTTTCTGTTTTTGCAAGCGCGCCTGCAATTTTCTGAAGAAATTCTTCATATCATTCTTGTAACGGTGAAAGACATGTTTAACATGCCTTTCACCGGTCCTTCTGGTTTAAGATGCTGCGTTCCTGCTGTGATCAGGATGGCTCCTATTCATAAAAAGCGTTCCAGTATTCGGTATCTATCCCACCTTTATACTTTTCAGCCACTTTAGCGGAAGCATCCTTCCATTCCTGGGTGTCAACCTGGGTAACTGTTACACCATATTCATCCCGAGCGATCTCTGCAATCTCATCCATTTTTTCCATTGCCCTGTTTCGCATAAATACGGCTGCATCTTTACCGGCCTGCTGTACGGCCGCCTGCTGCTGCTCCGTCAGAGAGTTAAACACATCTTCATTGATTGGCAGATTCAAATGCTCCCTGGGTGTAGAAGGCATCTAGAATATTATCCATCCCGTCGATGGTCCCCTGCGCCAGCGCAGTAAAAGCCTCTGTGGAAGCCATCGCAACCGGATTCGCCCCGATCTCACGGTAGAATTCCAGATGAATGTCGTTTTCCATGGTGCGGATTACCAGGTTTTTAGCATCAGCCGGTTTTGTCACTTCTTTTTTTCCGTTCAGCATACAGCGGAATCCCTGATGGCTGATGGCAAGGCCTTTTGTACCGATTGAAGAGAGGCTGTCCAGCATTTTCTGTCCAATGGCTCCATCCATAATCGCATAGGCATCTTCCAGTTTATTCATATCCACCATATATGGAAGATCCCAGATATTAAAATCATCCACAAAGTTGGCAAGAGGAGCCGTCGAGCCGGCATACATCTCTATTGTACCCATAGAAACGCCTTCGATGACATCTCTCTCATTTCCCATCGTTCCGTCATAAAACACTTCCAGCCTCACGGTCCCGTCCGTTGCCTTCTTCAGGCTCTCGTTAAACACTTCCAGAGCTTCGGCCGGAAGGGAATTCTGGGATACGGTAATTCCACAGCGTATCACAGCCGCATCTTTGTTGTCTGCCGGTTCCTCTGCCTTCGGCGCCTGACCCGCTGCACCATTCGTGTTTTCCTGATCCTGATTTTCAGTCCGGACGGTTTCAGACGCAGTGTCTTTCTGTCCGCATCCGCTTAATACTCCAGCCGTCATTGCTGCGCATAACAATAAGCTAATCGTTTTTTTCATAGGTTCTCCTCTCCTTTTGTTTTATCATTTCCTGCTGTTACCTGCCTGCCGCAGCCGTTATATCGAGAATACTCTTCGTGACATATTCCTCCGAAACCATCTCATCCAGCCAGCCGTCCCTGAAAATCTGATTCATTGAATTTTCCAGTGCCAAAATCGCTCCATCTGAAAATTTGGCATCAATCAGCCCGAACGTAATTGCCACCTGCACTCTCAAATGCCCCATCAGAAAAGAAAACAGTGCGTCCTTCGGAACGCCAAGCTCCACAAATCGGTCATAGGCCAGTTTGATTGCATAAATCATCGGAGCACCGATGGATTCCACCATCCCGGGCTCGCACATTCCCATCTGTTCAACCGTGATACGGAATGTCTTTCCCACCGGAGCAAAAATAATCCGGCTGATCTTCTCTCCCTCGGCATAATACTCCTCTTCTCTTCCCTCAGGCGCCTTGTAAACAGCGCAGGAACAATCCTGGGTGACAATACCTCCGAACAGATCCGGTTCCCCGTTCTCATCCACTTCAGTATTGAACAAATACGGGTGATGGGGATGTACCACAAAATACGCCAGATCATCACGGACAGGCATGACGTTGGCATAGGCCGCCGCCGGATCCAGTCCTACAACCATGGCTCCCGGCTTCATAATAGGAATGATTTCAGGCGAAAGCTTTCCTATTAATATGTCGGGAACAGCCAGTAATACTATGTCCATTTCAGGCACCGCAGTTTCCATCACTGCGATATCTTGAATCCCCAGTCCCTCGAGCCTTGCAATACCGGCCTCGCTGATTTCGCAAAAATAAGATTCATATTCTTCGCTCGTCCATAATTTTCTGCTGACACGAAATCCCATTTTCCCGCCCGCACCAATAACAATCAGTTTTTTCTTCATCGTATACTCTCCCTGTCTTGTCTCATTTGAATCATCCGATGTTTCGCCCTGTTTAACGCCGGCAGTTAAACTTTCAACGGCAAACATCTTATGTTTATATCTTTAGCATATAGAATTAATTAGCATTTGTCAACTATAAAATGTCTGTTTTTTTATATTTTTTGTTTAATTTATACTCTAAACTTTTATTTTATGCAGCCCCATTAGAATAAACATCATATCTTTAAAGAAACGTAGGGGATTTTATACTATAGGAATATTTCCTCGTATGATAAAAAGCGCAGCCGGCAAGCAGCATCTGTTTATCATGCTGTTTGCCGGCTGCGCTTTGATAACACTCCGTCATTTCTTCTTTTTTGGCCGTTTATGCATCAGAAATCAATTCTTCTTCCCTCTTCGGCGGACTGGTAGGCGGCATAGATAACCTTGGTGGTTTCATAAGCCAGGCTGAATCCGGAAGCCGGGCGCGGTCATAAGCCACAGACTCCATGAAATCCTGGAGTTCGCCCATGTAGCCCCGGATAATTTCATCGTTCACAAACGCTTTGTTCCATCCCAACTTAGCCGGAAGCATCTCGGATATTTCCACATCCTCAAGTCCGTCTTCGTCCAGGAAATAGGTATTCAACAGATCGGTAGGAGTGATATTGCAATTTAAAGCAGTGTTATTTCCATAGATCTCTATGTAGTTTTTCGTGCCTCCGAGAACGGTATCGCTGGCTATACACAAAGCTTTCGTCCCATCGGAGAACGTCACGCTGATTACACCGTAATCCTCCACATCTTCGGGCTGTGCCGCAATATGGCGGTGTTCATCCCCGGTCAGGCACCGGGTGGCACAGCCCACGTCACAGCTCACGCTCTGAACCGTGATTTCCTCATTTCGGGCCGCGGCCTCCTGCTGCTTGAGCCAGAGCATACCGCCCATCGGATGGGTTCCGGTACGCATCAGAGTGCCGCCGCCCGTCTTATTCCATTTGCCTGCCACCGGACTGCTGGAGCCTTTCAGGCTTTCCTCGCCCTTCATAAAAAGCAGCTTTGTCTTTTTAGCCCGGATGATCTCAGCGGCCTTCTGCACCGGTGTGGCATAAACGAAGTTTTCTGCATACATGAACTTCTTACCGGTCTTTTCCACCACCTCTTTCAGGCGGTCCATCTCGGCCAGGCACTGGCTAAGCATCTCACTCTTCGGTACCGTAACTCCGATATTCTCCTGTCCCGGCCGGCCGAAGTATCCGGTCAGAGGCTTTTCGCAGATAACATGCTTGCCTGCCTCCATGGCCTCGATAGCGATGGATGTATGCAAAAAAGGCGGAAGTACGATATCAATCACTTCAATTTCAGGATCCTCCAACAGCAGACGGTAATCGCTGACCGCCTGTTCATAGCCGTAGCGCTCCTTCACCTTTTCCGCAAGCGGGAGATTCAGATCACAGACAGTCTTTAGCCGGACAGAAACGCCGTTCACCTTCTCGTAGCCGTTACCATGCAGATAGGCGGCGTAGCCCGCACCTACGGTTCCAATTACTACAGTTTTTGTTTGACCACAACTCATAACTTTTCCCTCCTGTCAGCTGATAAATACCTCTCTTAATAAAATAAGGTTTTCGTCTTTTTCTTGCTGTTTTTATTAACCTTTGATATTATTAAGATAGCACAGGACTGGAGGTGGAACAATTGCGTTCCCCGCCTTTATTCATAACATTTCAGTTATGTATTTATAGTAAACGACAAAAAAATTGCCGTTTACTATAACCCTCCGGGGGGATGTACACGATTTTTGCAAGGAAGCTTCTGCGTTTACACGCAGCAAAAATCGGCACAGGAAACGTCATAAGGAAAAGATTTATGACGTTTCCTATAATTTATATTGCGCATGAAAGGAGGACAGGCTTTCTGCCTGCAGCATATTATGACTCTTCGTCAATTACAGCATTTCGAGAATCTGGCCCGAACCCAGCACTATCAGCGTTCTGCCGAGCTGCTGGGAATCAGCCAGCCGGCTCTCAGCCGCTCAATCAGTTCCCTGGAGCTTGAACTTGGCGCTCCTCTCTTTGAAAAACAGGGCCGGAATGTGGTCTTGAACCGTTTCGGACGTGTTTTTGCAGAACATATTTTTACCGCCATACATGAAATTGACACCGGTGCCGCTCATCTCCGGGATATGACCGATCCCCGGAAAGGCGTAATCGAAATGTCGCTGAACTATGCAACCTCCAACATTTATCTCCCCCGCATATTGCGCGCCTACATGGCCGGACGAAATCAGGATGAACTGACCTTCCAGTTCCGGCAGTCCAACACCCCGGCCATTTTAACCGATGTGCGGGAAGGTATCAGTGAACTTGGTCTATGTTCCTATATGGAGGATCAGCCTGAGATCCTGCTTTACCCGGTGGTCCGCTGCCCGCTTCTCCTGCTGGCTCCTCCGGGACATGCTCTGGCCCGCAGAGAGCAGGCGTCACTCCAGGAAATCAGCCGGTACCCAATGATTTTTTCAGTCGATAAGACTCACTATATCGAAAACCTGCTCCATTCTCAGGGCTTGGATCCCATCATCGCCTGCCGTATGGGGAGGATCGCTCCATCGCCAATCTGGTCGCCTGCGGCTTTGGCCTGTCCGTTCTTCCCTACGATCCACAACTGGAGGCCTGCGGTATCGTATGGGTCCCCATCAGTGACTCCTGTGCCTACCGTGAATTCTATCTGGCGGTATCGCGCACCCGCCCGCTCTCCGTCCATGCACGCGATTTCTGCCGTTTTATGCTGAATGACGCCGTACAAAGCGGGGCGCTGAAGCAGATGCCTTTCCATATTTAACCGTACGAAAAGGCGCATCCGGAGTATTCAGGCGTTCGTCACAGCCGTCACCGCAGTGTTCTTACTATTTGCCGTGCATTCAAAAACCAGGCATCCTCCGGATTAACATACAGGATATGGTTAATTTTCCCAAGCAGCGACATCCTGTACCTCTGGATTCCGGCTTCCCCAAGGGGCAGAAATCTGGTATCATGAATTGCTTCCAGATGAGAACGAAGTCCAAAACGCCCGCAATAATGAAGCTCCTGCCGCAGCCGCCTCCGGTACTCCTTCGATAGCTGGGGCTTCTGGTTTACCACAATCCCCGTAACCTCCTGTCTCTGATGACAGGATACCGCCTTTGTTTTCTTCGTATTCAGCTCAAATCCCATAGCCTTTAGAAATCCGCCGGCTTTGCGTATCACTGTATCTGCATCGAACTCACCTGAAAATGACATATCGTCGCAATACCGGCTGTAGCGGATCCCCTTCTCCCCGCACCAGGCTCCCATATATGTGTCAAACGGCTTCATTACAAGATTGGATATTGCGGCGGATGTCGGCGCTCCCTGGGGCAGATAATCACGGTAACAGCACAGATAAGTCAGAATCGTTCCCACCGACGGCGGAAAATAGATGGTTGGAAATGCCTGTTGATATACCTGACTGAACAGGATATTTTCAAAAAAATCTTTAATATCCAGCTTCAGAAGCAGCTTAGCCCCGCTGTGCGGCCGGGCATTGAGCCGTATTCCCGCCCCCTTATGGTATGCCGTTGCATATGGGGAGACCGGCATCTGATCAAGAATATTGTGCAGGATATTGCGCTGAATCTTTTTTAAAAGAGGATCGGGTACCAGAAGACGGCGGATGCTCCCATCCCTCTTCCTGATCTCAGCCGGATGATAATGCTTTTCTATATGATTACTGACAGCATAAAGGCAGGCCAGTGCTCCCCGTCCTCCCTGTCAGTCCTGCCAAGCAGACGCAATGATAAGAGAAATTCCCTGCTCTGCTCCGGCGTACAATATTTCCATAGTCCTGTATTTTCCATACAATCTCTCCCATGCAGGAACCATACTTAAAAAGATTCTTCAATATGCGAAGATGTACCGGACTGTGGCAAAGCCACAGAAAGCACACAAAGTGTGCGGCGTACCTTGCAGCAAATTGAAGTCTGCGAGGCCCTGCCTGCGTCTGACTTTGATAACCGCCGGCGGCGACTCGCCGCCGGCCCAAAGCGGATGCTTTGGCTGCGCTATGGTTCCTGCTGTTTGATGTAATGCCAATATCACTATACTAGCATATCTGCTCCGGATTGCAAGAAAAAAGTATGAACTGCCGGTTATTAATTATAAAACTGCCGAAGTCACAACGCCTATCACAAATAAAGGCAGGGAGAATACAAGCACCGCCGGAACGGTCGAGTCCCATATATTATCGTGTTGTCCATCCGGATTCAGCCCTGATGTCGGTCCCAATGTCCCGTCAGATGCCGGAGAACACACGTCACCAACCGCTGCCGCCACCCCGATCAGACTCGCCGTGCCCAGGGCAGTATAACCAAGTGTCATACACATAGGCACATAGATGGCAGAGAGGATGGGAACGGTTCCGAAGCAGGTTCCGGTTCCCATAACGATAGTGAAACCAATCAGAATCAGCACGGCGGACGCTATAAATTTCGATGCAGACAGCACATTTGCAGAAACTGCAACCAAATTTTCGATTCCGTGCGTTGCCACAATCACCTCGGAAAAGCCGCTGGCCGCTAACATAATAAAAGAAATCCAGCCAATCATTGCTATTCCGCTGTTAATAGTTTCGTCAAGCTCCGAATATTTAAAGCAGCCCGTAACCACCATAATCAACAGCCCTACAAGGCCTCCTATTACAAGAGAATTGAAAATCAGCTGAATAATAAAGGTAGATAAAGCGGCAAGGATTGCGCCGATATGCCGCCTATTCAAAACATTTTTTCCCTCCGCTTTATTTCCTGCATCAGCTCCGCTATAATAATCTCCTTATACTCCCTCGGTTTCTGTACAACACCAGAACAGCAAACAGCAGACCAAGCAGCATTCCAATACCGGCCGGAAATATCATTGCTTTCCAAATCTCCATTGTCTCCATCGGCATTCCGTATTTCGTCATATTGCCGGCAATCAGATGATGGAAAATCAATCCGTACCCCACAGGCAGAAACAGATATGGCGCTCTGTTCCCCCAGCAGAGTGCACAGGCAACTGCGCGCCTGTCAATCTTCATACGATTCATCATATAGATAAGCGGCGGGATTAAAATCGGCATAAAAGCAATATTGACAGGAATTATTGTACCGGACAAACTGGAGATACCTGCAATGACAGCGATAAACAAAAGTTTTTTTCCTTCAAAAACACGCTGCATCCCATCCGATAAAATTGACATTAACCCCGTTTTTGCAATTCCTACTGCGATAGCCCCCAAAAGGATATATGACAATGCTGTCTCTGAGTTTCCGGCCATCCCATTCATGAATATAGTCATAGTTTGATCAATCGGCATCCCGGCAGCAATCCCTCCCACCATGGATGAAATGATAAGGACTAACAGAACATTCAGCTTTAACAGGCAAAGCACACACATCAGTATGACAGAAATAACGACTGGATTTCTGATAATATCTAACATAGTTCCCCTCCTAATACCAGGCCCATAAGAGCCTGCCCCATAAGTTTTAAGTTTATTTTGCCCCGACTCTAATGACCCCATTTACCGCGTCGAGAGTTACAAGGTCCCCGTCCTTGATTTCACTGAAGAATTCCGGATCCACTTTATGGACCATCGGATTTCCATTGCTACCGCCGTCACCAGCACCGTGTCGGCCGTCTCACGATTAATCCGGCCGGGTGCTTCCTTCATCAGCAGCTTGTAAAGACCATCCGCCTGCACCACCGAACTTCCTTTTCCCGATGGCATGATGAGTATCATTCCCGCCACATTCTTTCCATTTATATCGTGATTGCGTTCAATCAGCTCCCCTGTCTCAGGTACTACGAGATAAAAGCAGACCGCATCTTTGGAAACCAAGCCTCGGCCTCGGCCGTCCCTTTGCAATTTTGCGCAGTGATATGTACGTTCCATTATTTAACCACCTTTCCTGAAATTGCCGCCTCTACCGCTTCTTCGAGCGGGCGGATTAAATTTAATTCCGCGGATTTCATTGTAATAAGCACATTTCGGAGAATCCGTCACTCCCACCGACCCGTAATACGGTTTCCAGCACGGAGGTACATCGATGCAGGTATCGGCTATTATATGGCCGCCGGCCCTCTGGATGATGCTCAGATATCCCATTCTGTCCGCCAGCTCTCGTAAGGGGAACTTGTCAGCGCCATGTGTCTACCTTGAATTTCCTTCCCTCACAGACTTTAGCAATTATTCCAACCTGGCGGATTGTGATGTGGGGCACCCAGACACATCGCAAAATCAATCGTTCCCGGCTCATTGCAAAGCCGCTGTATCCCAAATCTTTATCCGTAATCACGATTTCCCGTTTAATCTTTTGCTTCCGACGGCCGCCTCCACGGTAGGGGCCTCGGTGTGATTCCCGCTATGTGATACATGGATACGCATCCTGATGTATTGAGCTGAGCGCCGAAATTCATGAAGCCCTCCGGCGTCGGCCTTTCTTTAATCCCTTTAAAACAGGAGGAACCTCAAGTCCTTTATATTTTTCCGGATAACACCAGCCGAGAATCTGGTAGTCAAAATCCGTTTTAACATCCGCCTGGACGTCAACCAGGATTTCCGCCTTGCGGTTCTCGTCGAATAAGCCCGTACCGGAACCATCCCTGTTATCGCCGCACAGGGCGCTGTTCGCCCTCCGGTTTGGTTCTTGCGCCAATCACGGAATTGACATATGGGGTCGCACTGGATTCCGAGAAAGCAATCACCTCTCCATAAGCCGGAACATTCTGCTGAAGATAAGGCGTACAGTCAAAGGTAAGCTGCGCTCCCAGCTTCCGGTATGCCTCATTCGTGGCAAACACGATATTCTTTCCCTCATCCGGAACTTCATGGAGATGCTCATTCAGATATTTGATGCAGATGCTCGGATTGATTGTCGGTGGAATCTTGCACTTTGCCCCTTTTGAAAGCAGCTTTTCGGCAAACCACAGGTCTGCGTCCTGTGCGCTGAGCGCCACATGGGTTCTGGTCACCGGGACCATCCTCGGTGCATCGAAGGTCTCTCCGATTGCCACCTGAATCTCCATCGCCATGGCGTGCGCCCTCCCATATTCTTACCGTTCAGCACATCCTGTTCATAATTTGTGAGTTTCATTTCCTTCCTCCTTTTTCAATTGGACTATTCCAATATTTTCTAAAATCAAAACAAAAATAATAATTTTATTATTTTCTTTTGATTTATGTTGAAATAATATACTTTTTCTAGTCTTTCGTCAAGTTTATTCAGACAAACAATGGGATCTTAACAAATCCTTCGCACCATTGGAATGGTCCAATTTACCTTTGTATCGTATAACACACATCGCAGAACAATTTTTTATTAAATCACAGAACGATAACCTGCACGCTCTGCGCACAGGTCTCATCATCAACAAAAAAAGATTGGTTCTATACTGAATGTTGGGGTGTGCTGAAAAGCACACTTCCAACATTCTTTTCGTTGTAATAAAATACATCTATAAGAAGCCTCCTAAACGCATTATCCCGACCAAAGTTTAATGTTACGGAGGTGACCCTTATAGATGTACTAATTATACCAAGGCTTTCCTTAACTTGGAAGGTGTTTCTATTAAAAAAGTGGTTCAGGCAGACTCTTTCATTAAAATTTTCATCCATTCCCAACCGGTAGAACAGACTTGTCCCTGCTGTGGGGCTAAAACAAAACGGATTCATGATTACCGTTTACAAGAAGGTCCAGGACATTCCCTTACTGGGAAAACAAGTAATCCTGCTCCTTCGCAAACGCCGCTACCTCTGCCCATACTGCCGCAAACGGTTCACGGAACCCTATTCGTTCATCCCCAGCTACCACCGCAGGACCCGGGCTGGCATTTTACATTGTCTCCTGCTCCGGCAGACCTTTTCCTTAAAACAGATCGCAGAGCTTACCGGTGTTTCCGTCCAGACGGTCTGCTGCCTTCTGGACACGATTTGCTATCCTCCGCCTGACCAGCTTCACAAGCGCTTTCCATTGACGAATTCAAAGGCAATGCTTCTACCGGTAAATATCAGTGCATTCTGGTTGATCCGAAAAAGCGCCGGATCCTCGACATTCTCCCGGATCGGACCCAGAGCCATCTGGCTGATTATTGGCGGAACATTCCCAGGAAAGAACGCCTGAAGGTAAAGTTCTTCGTCTGCGATATGTGGCGCCCTATGCCGAACCTGCACAAACCTTCTTTCCAAACGCTACAATCATCGTAGATAAATATCATTTCATCCGGCAGGTGACATGGGCGATTGAAAATGTACGCAAACAGGCTGACGGTCCATGCCGGTTTCCCTGCGTAAGTATTATAAACGCAGCCGGAAACTCATTCTGACCCGCTATAAAAAGCTGAAAGATGAGAACAAACAGGCCTGTGATTTAATGCTTCACTATAGCGATCTGCGTCTGGCACACCGCATGAAGAGTGGTTTTATGATATCTGCCAGATGGAAGCGTATCGTCAGCAGCAGAGGGAATTTGATGACTGGATTGCGAATGCGCAGAGGCTGTGGGATCAAGGAATTTGAGGCCTGTGCTAAGACCACAGGGCCTGGCGAAAGAAATCCTGAATGCCTTTAAATACGGGCTGACAAATGGTCCCACAGAAGGATTTAACAACAAGATAAAGGTATTAAAACGGACGCTACACGGAATCCGGAATTTCAAACGGTTCCGAACCCGGATACTTCACTGTACATCATAGGATAAAAAGTCGGTAATGCGGAGGCTTATTTGGCATGCCCAAAATCAGTAAAACCTGGAACTAAACATAAAAGGGCCCTTTTCATAGAATTGGGGCGGGATTTTAACAAATCCCACCCCAACTATTGACAAAGAGCCCAAAGATTCCGTAATACATGCCTGTATCACGGAATCTTTTTTATATTACTATTTTTTTAACTGTTTTATGTCCGTCCTTATGGACAGAAGAGTCTATTATTATTGAAACATCGACAGATAAATTACTGTCCCATCTGCTTAGCAACTTCCTCAGCAAAATTCTCTTCCTTCTTCTCAAGGCCTTCACCAGTCTCGAAACGAACGAATTTTTTAACTGCAACTTTAGCGCCGTTTGCTTTGGCTACTTCTGCTACATACTGTGCTACTGTCTGTTTTCCGTCCTCAGCTTTTACATAAACCTGATCAAGTAAGCAGATCTCTTTTAATTCTTTATTGATACGTCCTCTAACCATTCCCTCGATGATCTTATCATTCGCGTCCGGCTTCTCGTTCTTAGCTGCTGCTGTAAGAATCTCTGTCTCTTTCTCCAGGTAATCAGCGTCAACTTCATCTCTGTTTGTGAATAATGGTTTTAATGCTGCTGCCTGCATTGCCACGTTCTTAGCCATTACTTTCAGCTCGTCATTAACCACGTCTGTCTCTACGTCAACTAAAACACCGATCTTTCCGCCTGCATGGATATAGGAAGCAATGAAACCGTTAGCCTCTTCCACCTGTGTAAATCTTCTGATCTTCATGTTCTCGCCGATGATGGAGATCTGGGAGGAAAGTGCTTCTGCAACTGTTAAGGACTGATCCTTCTCCCACTTCTCATTTAAGAAAGCATCGATATCTGCCGCTGTTGTATTAAGAGCCTGTGCGCAACGTCTGCAACGTAGGTCTGGAACTTTTCGTTCTTTGCAACGAAGTCTGTCTCAGCGTTAACCTCTACGACAACCGCCTTCTTCTCGTCAGCTGATAATGCTGTAGCTACGATACCTTCGGCTGCGATACGTCCGGCCTTCTTAGCTGCGCCTGCAAGTCCTTTCTTCTCTTAAGAACTCTACTGCCTTATCCATATCGCCTTCTGTAGCTGCAAGAGCTTTCTTGCAATCCATCATTCCGGCGCCGGTCATTTCTCTTAATTCTTTTACCATTGCTGCTGTAACTGCTGCCATTTTAAAATCCCTCCGTATAGTTTTGATTATGCCTGAGCTGCCTCTTCTGCAACGTCTTCACCTTCGAATACAGGAGCTTCCGCTTCGCCCTGTCTTGCTTCGATAACAGCGTCTGCCATTTTGGAAACGATTAATTTTACTGCACGGATTGCATCATCGTTACCCGGGAATTACATAGTCCAACTCTTCTGGATCACAGTTGGTATCGCAGATACCGATTAACGGGATACCAAGAGTATGAGCTTCCTGTACGCAGATTCTCTCTTTCTTAGGATCTACGATGAAGATAGCATCCGGGATTTTCTTCATTTCTTTGATACCGCCAAGGTTCTTCTCAAGTTTCTCCCACTCTTTTTTGATATGGATAACTTCTTTCTTAGGAAGAACGTCAAATGTTCCGTCTTCTGCCATTGTCTCGATCTGTTTTAATCTGCCGATACGGCTCTGGATGGTCTTGAAGTTGGTAAGCATACCACCAAGCCATCTCTCGTTTACGAAATACATTCCGCAACGCTCAGCTTCTGTCTTGATAGAATCCTGTGCCTGTTTCTTGGTTCCTACGAAAAGGATTGTGCCGCCGTCTGCTGCGATGTCTGCAACAGCTTTGTAAGCTTCGTCAACTAAACCTACAGATTTCTGTAAGTCGATGATATGGATACCATTTCTCTCTGTGTAGATGTATGGAGCCATCTTAGGGTTCCATCTTCTTGTCTGGTGACCAAAGTGTACACCTGCTTCCAGCAGCTGTTTCATAGAAATAACGCTCATGTTTCTTTCCTCCATTTGGTTTTATTCTTCCGCCGTCATCTTTGCTTCCGCGGGGACTCCATAGATTGGAGCACCGTCCTTGAGAATCCGTCCGGCGTGATTTTTTAGCCTTTATACTATAGCACAGGCGACATTATTGTGCAAGCTTTTTACACGAATTTTCAAATATAATGTTTATTTCGAGAAATTCTCATATCTTACTCTTTCAAAACAGGCGAAATCCCTGCCCCGTCACTCACAAAAACGACATCCCGGTTGACGGTAGTATAAACCTGAGTCCCATTTTCTTTAAATGCCTCTCTTATCTCATTCTCCGGCTCCTGTGCCGTCACTACTGCGTATTCCGGCTTTAAAGCTTCGATTAATTCAACGCCCCGTTTGGAATTTCTTCCATGGTGGGCCGTCTTGTATACATCGATTGCGGGAAGATCCAGCTTAAGCAGTTCACCCAGCCGCTCTTTTTCCGCATCTCCTGCATAAAACAGGTGAATATCCCCGTGCTTCACCAGCACGGCCAGAGAGTAATCATTGGATTTATCATAATGGAACTTCTCCGGAGGAAAGACACGGATATCCAGATCCCCATAGGTAAACAGGCGGTCTCTGGGCATCGTTTCCACCGGGATGCGTTTCTCCTCAAGTCTGGCAAGCAGCTCCTGATAAAGCGGTTTTTCACCTTCAAAATAAGGCGCAAGAACCTGGACTACGGGAATCTGGTCCAGAAGATAGGATGCACCGCCGATATGGTCCTTGTCGGGATGCGTAAGTATCAGGCAGTTTATTTTTTCCACTTTATTATCTTTAAGAAGCTCCAGAATGTGGGGCGCATCTTCCTCCTCCCCCGTATCAATCACAACACAGGTATCTCCGCTTAGAAGGATGGAACAGTCCGCATCCTCTTTCGTACCGGCAAACAGAAACTTCGCCTCCGCGTAACCTCCCTGTTTTCCAGCAGATACCATCCAGCCAGAAGCGCTCACAATGCGCATACTCCGGCGGCCCGTAATAGGAAAACGGAAATCTTACGAATATTTTTCATTTAAAACCTCCGTGAACACTCATATCAATGGCTCATTTAAAATTTGAGAATATCAGCCTGCCAAAATCCGTCAGGTCATTGGACGTCCATCCGCTGTATTTATCACAGCTGCTTCGGATCATGCTGTGCGCTTCCTCTTTATTGCCAAGCGCCCAGGCGGTCCAGCTGATCCGGTGTTCTTTCATATAATCAATGAATGGCTTTGCATTCTCCTGATATGTTACTGCTTCATTATCGTACTCCCCGCTCTTTAGGACGGCTTCTTCCTCCGCCGATGTCCCCCATTCACTGACAAAGACGGGAATCCCCTGTGCCACAACCGACTCAAGCAGCGCATTTTCACAAGGTTTTTCCTCCGTAACATCAATATAGCGGTGCATCGTGTACATGATATTATCATATTTCAAAGGCTGCTTTGACGGTCCGGTAAAATCGGTACAGTAATTGGGCGTTCCCACCAGTATCACTGCTTCCGGAGCATTGGCTCTGATTACAGGAATGATCTGCTCCGCATATTCGACAATATCATCCCAGTCCGTATCCCCATTCGGCTCATTGCAAATCTCGTAAAGAATTGCAGGATTGCCGCTGTAGTGGCTGCTTATCTCAGCGAAAAATTCCTTTGCCTCTTCTGCATATTCATTCGGATCACTGTCCTTTAGAATATGCCAGTCCACTATCACATACATATCCGCCGCCAGGGCGCTCTCTATTCCCATATATAAATAATTAAGGCTCTGAACAGGCGCTTCAATGTATGCATTCTCCGGTTCCGTGTACACGGCAATTCTCTGCACATTCGCTCCATACTCCGCCAATGTCTTCATCGCGCTGCCGTTTAAATACCGGGGATACCATGTTATTCCATGGCTGCTGGTTCCGCGCAGGACCATGGGACTGCCCTGCTCATCCGTCAGGACCGGGCCATTTACGTGAAGAGCGCCGTGGGCGCTGACTCCCGCCCAGTTTTTCCTCCGTATCATCTGAAAAGCCGCAGCCGGCCAGTCCCAATGGCGGCTATACTGCCAAGAAACAATATGCGTCTTAAATATCTCATGGTTTATTCTCCATTCCAAAAGGAAATGCCTGCCCGCTCAGATTTTCGGGATAAAGAGCCAGCAGCACATAATCGTAATGATTTTCTTCCAGAAACTTTGATAGCTTTTCCTCATCCGTCTGAAGCGTCCATAACATATCAACCTGTGAAAAAGACTGGGCCAGAAAAGCTCCGACCGGCGTTGCGTAGGAATCTCTGAGCAGAAGAATCTTCGGTCCGGAATCCATTTCGAGATTTCGGATTGAGACGTATTCATCCACTCCATTGTGAAGATAGACACGCTCTGCCTTTCCATTATAGACATTCTCAAGCCCTGGGCCATTCTCCTCCAAATCTAAAAGCGCATCCTTAAAGCTTCCCTGATACGTTTTATATTCCCCTGTCATTCCCCGTTTCAGAGAATACTCACCAGGTGTTTTTGGATAAATCACCGTATAATCCTCGGTTCCTCCGGCATAAATCAGCCCCGTCTCCCGCCCCTGGGAACCCAGCATATACCCCGGAAGCGTTACCTGTTCATATTGAGCAAGATCCTTAAGCTTACCGTCCGGATCCAGGGAAACTCCGAACGACTGCTCCATCCACTGAAGAATATTTTTGTATCCTTCAAAAGCTGCCCTGGGTGTCCAGTGGTGATCCGTTCGGAAAAATGCCTCCTGCTGCGTAAGCCCGTTTGTCTCACAAAGAGTTTCCAAATCCAGGAGGGGAACCTTATAATACCGGAGCCATGCCGCGAAATCTCCCGCCACCTCCGTATAATCATTGTAAGGCAATCCATAATAGCCTTCCTTTTCTTCCGGCACTTTCATCGGGAAAATCACGGCGCCCATCTTTGTCCCGCGGGCGCTCAGTTCATCCTGCAGCCTCCGGGTTCTGACAGCCAGTTCCTTCTGATCATCCCCAAAGCCGTTCCAGAAATTCGCTCATCTCCTCCTCTATCCCCCTTACCGCCTGTTTGGGATTGTGCCATCCCTCCTGTTTTCTTTGATCTCTTCCAGCAGTACAGGGCCATGAAAGAATATGTTAAATCCTGAAAATAAGAACAGGGATATTATAAACAGCACAGAAAAAATATGTTTTCCTTTTTTTACGTCTTCTTCCATACCTCTCCTTTCTTAAATCAGAAATTAAAGTAAATAAAAGGATTGTATCCGCTCTTGGATATATAAAGCACAGCTGCCGCAAATACGGTCATCATCCCGGCCGGATACACCACCCATGCCAGTTTCGGATACCGTTTGAACAGGCGTGTGCCTGCCGTCTTTGCAGCAGGCGTGCACAGTAGGATTCAATTCCCCACTGCCATGCATATTCCTTCAGAAACATCAGGTATACGGACTGAAAAATCCGTTTTGGTTCATCCAGAACATATTTCCCATATACTCCTTAAGCTGGTAAAAGCTTTCACACCTAAACAGCACCCAGCCGAGATTAACCGCCAGAAGGACGTACAGATGTCTCCAGGCCGTTTTTCCCTCTCTTTTCTCGAACTCGAACAGGCGCTCCAATACCAGGAATGCAAAATTGAGCAGTCCCCAAAACAGAAAATTCCACGCTGCCCCATGCCACATGCCCGTTAAAATCCATACAATCAGCATGTTGTGGATCAGCCTGCTCTTGCTGTCCACCCGTGAACCTCCCAGCGGTATATAGACGTATTCCCTGAACCAGGCGCCCAGTGAAATATGCCACCGTCTCCAGAATTCCCCTATGGAGCGGGAAATGTAGGGATAGGAAAAGTTCTCTTCGAAACGGAAGCCAAACATTCTGCCAAGGCCGATTGCCATATCCGAATAGGCGGAAAAGTCAAAAAAGATTTGAAGCGTATAGGCAAAAGATCCCAGCCATGCGAGAGTCACAGGGACTGCCATGAACCTGTGCCCCGCATTAGTCATCGAGAATATGTTATCTGCTATCACCGCAAAGGAGTTTGCCAGAATCAGCTTTTTCGCCAGCCCTGTACAAAGCGCACACATCCTGAAGAAAATAAATCCCATGTGTGGGTCCGGTGATGTATCTGCTGCTCCACCGTGCAGTACCGGACAATCGGCCCTGCGACAAGCTGCGGAAAAAATGAGATATACAAAGTCACATTCAGCAAATTTTTCTGAACCGGAGCGGTACGGCGGTAAACATCAATCACATAGCTGAGCGCCTGAAACGTAAAAAACGAAATTCCAATCGGAAGTGCAAGCGGCAACGTAAGCCCGGTTCCAAATCCCAGGATATCATCCAAAACAGATATCACAAAGTTCCAATATTTAAACAGAAACAAGATTCCCAGATTGCCTGCGCACCCAATCACCAGCCATATTCTGTCTGCATTTCTCCATTTGGAAAGCGCCAGGGCAACCGCCCAGTTAAAAACGCAGGATCCGATTAAAAGCAGGATATAATAAGGCTCTCCCCATCCGTAAAAGAACAGGCTGGCCGCCAGGAGAAAGATATTTCTTAGCCTGATACTGAACCTGCATACCGTATAGTACAAAAGCAGCACGATTGGCAGGAAATAAAATAAAAATGCAATACTGGAGAAAACCAAAATTGTTTACCTCTTTCAACTAACTTTATTTTCTTTTGCTTCCGACAGGGCAAATAACTGTTCAAACGCATCGCAAAAAAGCAGTTCTTTCCAGTTATCCAGATAATACAGTCCGGCCTTTTGGCCTGTCTTTACACATTTCATTACTGTTTCCGTACCCGGAATCCGAAGCTCCATCTTATCCGGAAGCTCTCCTGAAGCTTCAACCAGGAGATATTCATAATTGCAGTTAAGCACCCGGATGCTTTTCCCATCCGCAGTCTCCATCGTCCGGTTCAGATCAATCCTCGGAAGCTGGCGTTTTGAATTTTTTGTGTGTGCGGAACGTCTCTGGACATTCAGGAATATATCATCAATCATGCTCACCGACGGACTCATCGTCTTTGCCAGACTGTGATCGCGGTCATACAGAATCTGGAAGTATTCGTCCTTATCCGTTCCATCCATGCCGGTAATTTGGATTCCGTACTTCCATTTATCCCCCTTCTTCTGCACATGGACGCATTTTGCATCCAGTTTGGCTTTATATCGATCCGTTTTGATTTTTATGCTCATCTGCTCTTCCCCATGGGGCATGTAGATGGATTTATCACACAGCACCGCAAGTCCTGTCTCGGAAAAATCGCAGGTCAGTCCGTAATATTGTTTTCCCTGATATGAAATCTCGACCGGAACCTCGGCATAAAAGCGGTCCGTAGTCCGCAGATTACGGCGCCCGGACATGAAAAACAGTGCCATAATCAGATGCTGGGCGTTTAGAACAAGCCAATAGATAATAACGGCCGCCCCGTAGTTTTGTGTCCGCAGCGCGCCGGCCACTGCCATAACCAGCGCCACCGCGTCAAATACCAGCAGAATCATCTGCGGAATTGCCAGCATGATATCTGACCTTCTGACGATATCGCGCCTCTTGCTGGTGACATTGAATTTTTTTTGCCGGATGAACAGAGTTTCCAGCAGAACCGGGATTATCATATAGGGAAAAATAACCGTATCCACAGTATTGCTCCACCGCTTATTCCTGATTGCTCCTGATGTCACCTTCAGCGCCTGGTTATACAGGACATAGGAGGGCAGCCAGATAAAAATCAATTCTTTCAGACTGCAGATAACGACCGGAATGCCAAACAATATGAATAATATAGGTGAAACAATATAAATAAACCTTCTGAAAAAGGTCCACCAGTACATCCAGCATGCCAGATAGCTGATTTTGGCATTCAGTTTTATATGGGGATTAAACAGCAGATTCGTGCGGCGCAGTGAGGTAATGCATCCGCGGCCCCAGCGCACGCGCTGCTTAATCAGATTATCAATATCGGTGGGCGCCAGTCCGTGGGCCAATGTCTTGTCTACCGCATAACAGCTGTATCCCTTTGCCTGTATCTTAATTCCTGTCTCGAAGTCTTCCGTAATTGTCCCGGTTGCGATGCCGCCCACCGCTTCCAGGGCCTCCCTGGATATCAGTGTATTGGAGCCTGCATAAATAGGGGCGTTCGCATTGTTCCGTCCCACATTGATCTCGCGGAAGAAGAAGTCCTGTTCATTGGGGATTCTCGATTCGCTGAAGAAATTGTACTGGAAAATATCGGGATTATAAAAGCTCTGGGGAGTCTGTATAAAACCGATCTTGTACTTTTCATTCTTCTCCTTGTATGATGTTTATAGAAGCAAAAACAACATATTCCTTTCATTTTTCTTGAACTGTGGTTTAATACATTCAGATACTGTGACTTTTGATTTTTACCTGTAGCTTTGACTACTCAACAGGAGTGTATTGCCATTTCTTTTATCTGAATTGTTTATTAGCTGGATGTTGCCGGAGCGTTTGCTCTGAGTACTTATTTCAATCAAGTCTACGATGATAATTGTTGGTGGATACCACGGTATCAGACTTTATGAAAGGGAGGTACAACCTCATGATTTACATCGGCATTGATATTGCCAAACTCAACCATTTCGCCGCGCCATTTCTTCGGACGGCGAAATACTCATTGAGCCGTTCAAATTCACAAATGACTATGATGGCTTCTATCTGCTGCTTTCTAATCTGGCACCACTTGACCAGAACAGCATCATCATTGGTCTTGAGTCAACGGCACACTACGGTGACAACCTTGTTCGTTTTTGATAAGCAAGGATTTTAAAGTGTGTTCTCAATCCCTTATCGACTTCGGCCATGCGTAAAAACAATGTTCGCAAGACCAAGACTGATAAAGTCGACACGTTTGTTATTGCTAAAACCCTTATGATGCAGGATCCTTTGGGTTCATCTCCTTAAAGGATCTGGATTACATCGAACTCAAGGAACTCGGCAGATTCCGACAGAAAACCGTGAAGCAGCGCACCCGTTTAAAAATACAGCTGACTTCTTATCTGGATCAGGTTTTCCCTGAACTACAGTATTTCTTCAAATCTGGTCTGCATCAGAATTCTGTCTATGCCCTCCTCAAAGAGGCTCCGACACCTAATGCTATTGCTTCTATGCATATGACCCATCTGACTCATCTTCCAAACGGCTTCCACGGTCATTTTGGTAAAGATACGGCCAGAGGATTAAGAATTCTCGCACAGAAGTCTGTCGGTATCCATGACAGTTCCTTATCTATTCAAATAACTCAGACCATTGAACAGATCGAGTTACTGGATAGCCAATTGTTTCACACAGAGCTTGAAATGGCAAACCTTGTCACCTGCCTGCACTCTGTGATCATGACCATCCCGGGCATTGGGACTACCAATGGCGGGATGATACTTGTGAGATTGGCGATATCCATCGCTTCCCTACACCGGGCAAATTGCTTGCATTTGCCGGATTGGATCCGTCTGTTTATCAGTCTGGTAACTTCCAGGCCAAGAAGACCCGGATGTCCAAACGAGGGCTCGCGTGTTCTTCGTTACGCTCTCGTAAATGCGCACATAATGTCGTAAAGAACAATGCGACTTTCAAAGCTTACTACGATGCCAAGAGAGCCGAAGGCCGGACTCACTATAATGCCCTTGGGCACTGTGCCGGCAAACTTGTCAGGGTCATATGGAAGATGCTCACTGACGAAGTGGAATTTAACCTCGAATAAGAGGTCTGCATACCAATATCGATAGATTTTGAAAAAGCACCGTTAGGGAGCTTTATTAGAGTTACCCTTCTTTACCATCGATTAGAAAAATGAATTTTCGCCTAATTTATACTTGACTTTTCATAGCTGGTCTCCTCTGTACGTTCCTCCCAGGAACCGTCTTTCTTTTTTTTCATACGGGGAAGGAAAATATAGGGGACTGTCTCCATTAAAAAATTGTGGGTCGGTATCATATCCGAATCAAATGTAACAATCCAGGGCGATGTAGTTTTGCCAATGGCGTGGTTTAGATTGCCGGCCTGTGCCTCTTTATTGTCCGCCAGGCCGAAATATCCCACCCGCATTTTTTTCGCCAGCTCCGCCATTTCGGGGCGGTTTCCGTCGTCGCAAATATAAATATGCACCTTACTTTTGTCCGGATAATCCATATGGCGGCAGCCGTTCACTGTTTTATAAAGAAGCTCCGTCTCCTCATTATGCGTTGCAATCAAAATATCCACATCGGGATACCAGCCGAAAGGCACAACCGGCATATCCGGTTCTGATTTTTTTCCCAGTCTGGCAAAATGCTCGGTACCCTCCAGCATGGAAATCGTCTCTGAGACTGCCAGGCAGATACCGCAGATTGTGGCAAGCCATCCATAAACATTGTGATCCGGAATCGTGAAGAAAAGACGCCAGCCTATATAGACAGCCATGCTGATAAGGGCTATCACAATCCATACTTTTTCTTTTGTTCCCTTCTTCTCCTGCTTTGCTATCTTAATCTTTTTTCCCATCTTTACCACCTTCTATCGAAGACCTTCCCTTGCTCTCTGGACCAGAATAATTGACACAAAAAATGCGATGATGAAATAGCTTCCCAGTAACGTGTTGAGAGTATTGTTCTTTTCTTCCTCAACAAAATAATATAAATCCGTAATATTATGATCCAGAAAATTCCCATGCTGCCTGATTGTATCTTTAACTCTTTGCAGTTCATCCTCCCATGTTCCTCTGTTCCTGTCAATCTCAAGTCCAGTCGCTTTTTCTTCGATAAGAGGCATGGGATTGTGATACTCTTTGGACCATCGGCTGATGTCTCTCTCTGCAGGTTTCTCGATAAATCTGGCGGCAGCATCTATCCGGCTTTCAATTGTACTCCTGCTAAGTATAGATTTTCTAAGCTCCTCATACCGTGCAGTCAGTTTTTTTACAAAGTATTGATCCGTAACCAGCTTGTCGAACCAAGGCGCATCCTGTAAAACAATTTCATCTGCCTTCAGCAGTTCTTTTGGGTAATTATCCATAGCCCCGTCGAAATCCCAAAAAGGCCCGATATGTATTTTCCCGTCCCGGTCTTTATACAAGAACGTTGAATTCCAACCGGCGTCATAATTAGTGAAAAACTCGTTTATTATAAAGTAATCCACAAAGGAATCTATATCAAGCAGACTTCTGTACTCAAAACTGATTTCTATCGCTGGAATACAGACAATCTTCGACTTTCCTGATATCATTTTGAATAGATGACCATTGCTGTTGTGTTATCCGTTCAGATGACGGATATTCCAAATTAATCCAGTTATACTTGTTTTTATGCTCAGTCGACCAGACCGGCATGTGAAGAACGTCGGATCCAGGCGGTCCCTGAGCAGGAGATATCCCGAATTTTTATCCAGTTCAAGACGTCCCTCACCTCGTTCGATTTTCTCATACAGTCCGTACAGGCCCATATATTCATACTTATCACCCTTTTTAATACCATCTCACAGAACCGTATATCAGGTGTATATGCTGAGATTTCACCCGCCGTATTCATTGAAATATAGTTTCTCAAATAACTTTTATCTAACTGTGTTCCGTTAAGTATCCAGGTATCCGAAGCCGTCATTCCCAGCATCCCCACTATATTGGGTTCTTCATCCTCTGTCAGTAGTTTTATCAAGTACTGTTTTTTTGGATAGGTTTGTGAAGAGGATGTATTCCCCCGTATTTTCATTTTTCCATAAGACACTTCCGACGGGACGTCACCCAGATGGTTAACCATATTCTCGTTGTCTATTAAAGAAATTTGCATTTTCACATAGGGATCAACTCCATCCGTATACCGGAATGATTGTGGATTCACTGTCAAAATATTTATAATTCACAATCTCCTCTTCACCCGTATCGATGATAACAAGGGGCAGGTGTGAGGTGAAGCTTTCGTCCACCATATAATCCTCAGGAATTGTATCACTGCCCAGCGTCGGATCCGCGCCTGCTGCCAGCTCATGATGCCAAATCCGGTCTTCCTTTTTATCGACCTCCTGGTATTTACAGAAACCGAACACAGCACAAACCGATATCCCGAACAGAATTATGGCAGTCGCCGCTTTCCATTTTGCGCCCATTTTAAATCACTCTTTCTTTTTCCCTGTCTTTTTTCATCCGGCTCATCCTTTGCCTTATGACGAAATCTCATCATTCTGTCCCACAAGATTCACTTCCGTCACCTTTTCCAGTTCCAGAAGCTTCCGGCTCAGCTTTTCATTCTGCCAGACCTGCACCTGCTTCTCCGACAGTTCATAGATATATTCCACCATGTCCCTTCCCTGGTTCTTAACACAGAGGCGGGCCTTTCCTTTTAACGGTTCCTGAATGGAGGTCTCAACTTCTTCCGATAATCCCCCAAGGCCGCGGACAATGAGCAGATATCTCGTATTGGCGCGCACTCCGCCGATTGCCAGCATAAGCAGGAATATGGTAACGCTTCCGATGGATGCCGTAACAAAATCAGAAATTCCGCAGCAGATTCCCACTGCGATACACCAGAAAATATAGGCTGCATCCCTGGCATCTTTAATCGCCGTACGGAACCTCACAATCGACAAAGCGCCGACCATGCCAAGTGACAGCGCCACATTATTGCCGATTACACACATTACCATCGTTGTGACAATGGTAAGCATCCAAAGCGATACATTAAAGCGGCCGTTATAAACAGCTCCCGAGTGCGAAAAACGGTATGACAAAAATATAATAAAACCTATCACCAGAGCGCTGAAAAAATTAATCAGAAGCTCCTGCACACTCAGGCTGCCCGCATGGTTTGTTATGTAATATAAAAGATCCTCATTCATGACATAGTTCCTCCTAATCCAAAATATCTCGATGCCGTATATTTGCTGCTTGCCGTCTCCGTCAGCTCGAAAGATGAAAGCGCCGTTCTGATATAATCAAGCAGGAAATGATTATATTTCACTTCCAGTGTAATCCGTCCCGGTTCCGTGACCGGGTAATATGACACGGAATCCTGAAACAGGTTAAACTGCCCTTCCTGCGCCGATACGCCGCTGTCCAATGTAATCCTGATATCATTGGTCGGAACCGTAAATGCCAGCCTGCTGTACTTGACAATGCATTTGGGCCGGTAGACCTCCTTCGTCATCATCGCGTAAAACTGCTTTGGAAGATCCCCGTCATAGTCCAGCAGACACCGGTAATCTCCCCTTATCAGCTTTTCTGCATCCGTCTTTGAAAGGAGCAGACTCTGCTTTCTCTGTTTGGAGCCCTGCTTCCGCTTCCATTCCAGCTTTACGATACCGCCGTCCCCATAGCTCCTCAGGCGGATTTTCTTTCTGAATTCTAATCCGCTGCCCTTTTCCATATAGTCCCTATTGTACAATGAATCAAAATATAATGATTTAACAATATATGGTTTGGCATTTTCACAGTTTCCATCGAGCGGAAGCAAATATGACAGCCTGGCCGTTATCTGGCCTGCCGTGAGAGGGGAAACCGTGTACTTTTTTTCCGTACGCAGAACATCCAGGAATTCCGACATTGCCTAAACCTTCCTTTCAATAAATTAATTATGTCAAATTACTATACCAAATTGTAACGTTGATGTAAAGTTCCCGTAAATTATTATTTCAATTGTTACTATAAATTGGGATATTTGTTTCTGAACCGGTGGAGGGCATGAATTCTCAAACTTATAATAGAAAAAAGGCGGCAAAGAATATTTTGCCGCCTGTACCAATCACTTATTTACTTGAAAAAATTATGGTGGATTTCTGTTATTCCTCTTCCTTTTCCTGGTACAGATAGAGCCAAGGCGCTTCCACCTGAAGGTTCCCGAACTCGTTTCTGCCGTACTCTTCCCTCTTTCTTCCTTTTCCCACCCGGATCAGCCGGTCGGCGAGAGCCAGGGAATCGGCAAGGTTAACCGCCAGTATCACCACGGCTATCCCTTTATCCAGAAACCGTTCCAGAAGTTCCCAAACATGGATGCGGATTGAGACCTCCGCTCTTTTAAACGGCTGTACGCAGAAAACGACTTTAGGATTCTGCACAAGAATTCTCATATAGATCAGATCATACTTTTGTTTGTGTGACAGCTCCTCCACTCTCAGGTCAAAGACTTCTTCACCGAGGAGTTCCGCATATTCCTGCCGCAGGCTTTTTTTAATCTTATTCGTGAGCCATACGTCATGAAAGCGGTGGTCGAGTGTAAAGCAGAGGTTATCCAGATAGCTTAAATTGGAGAACAGCATTGTCTGCACCGGCACCTCCTGGATTATGGCAATTCTGCGGTCCGGTTTCTGCCTGAACTCCACATCTCCTATCCTGATATGTCCCTGCTCCGCCTTTTTTTCCCCTGACAGCACCATCAGCAGATCCGGAAGGAAACGGTTATCTAAATCCTGAAGGACAAGACATTCCCCCGGCGCTACACTAAAGCTCAAATGCTTCACCTCTCCGAAGCATAAATCCTCAGCCAGAAAAGCTGTCTCCTGTTTCAGCGGTTTCCCCGCTTTTTTGGCAATCTGTTCGCTGACGCGTCTGTCAAAACCCTCGGACCAGCGGTACATATAAGTGTCGGGCACATGCTCCGATAAAAGAAAGTATTTGATTATCTGTCCATCCTTCATCACCGCCGTACGGTCGCATATCTGCTTTACCTCTTCATAGTGAGGCGCAATATAAAGAAACGCCATTCCCTTGTCTGCATAATGACGGAGAATCCGGTGAAGCTTCTGCAGCTCCATATCACTGAGAAAGGAGCTGATATCATCCAGGACAACAAGGTAATTCCCTGCCACAACCGCCTTTAAAAGCTCCACGACAAAACGCTCAAAGGGGGACAGCTCCTCAATGCAGGCATCGGCGTCAATGTCCATCTCTATATCCTCCAGAAACGGCAGAAGCTGCTGCCGGAGGATTTTCGGCTGCATCAGGCGTTTCCGGAAGCCGGGGCGCAGCACAAAAATATTGTCGGCCACCGTCAGCCCCTCCGCCAGACAGCTTTTGTTCTGAATTACGCTGATCCGGTTCATCGAAGAGTCGGAATACCGCCAGTGGTTAACCTGCTTTTCATGGTAATAAACGTACCCGTAATGAAGCGGCAGATTCTGTCTGAGAAGTTTGATAAGAGCGGAGATTCCATGACGGTTCACAGGCATCAGTCCCATAATCTCACCGGCCCAGATAGACATGCTGAAATTCTCCAGCTGTGTTACTCCCTGTTCCCGGTAAGTGACACGCTCCATTCTCAATGTTTCTTCTCTCATTTTAATGCCTCTTTATTTTTGATATCCCTGTCACTTGTAATTGCGGGAAGAGAAATTTCCACATCCGTACCTATCCCGGGCATGGAAAATACATGGAGTCCGTATTCTTCGCCAAACAGAAGATGGATTCTGTTATTAACATTTACAAGGGCAATCCCTCCCTTGGTTTCCGTATTCTGTGAGGCAAAGGCCCTGCCGCTCTTCTCCAGCCTCTCATTCATCCTGGCCAGCGATGCCTCGTCCATTCCGACCCCGTCATCTGAGATGCGGATCAGCAGCCGCTTGCCGCTGCGCTCCAGCCGGATGGTGAGGTGCCCGCTTCCGATTTTACACTCCGTACCGTGGATAATACTGTTTTCCAGGATTGGGCATCGTGCTTAGGTAGGCGGCAAGTATATCTCGTCTCTGTCGTCGGGATCGCACTCTATCGAAAGGCTCAGGCGTGTTCCGAACCGGTACTGCTGGATTCTGAAATATGTTTCACAGTTCTGGATTTCTTCCTCCACCGACACCAGATTTTCGACCTTGCTGATTGTATAACGGAAAAATGTGGCAAGGGCCTCGGTCATCTCCGCCACACTGCCCAGTCCTGCAATCAGCGCTTCACCCGGATACTCTCAAGCGTGTTATAAAGAAAATGGGGTTAATCTGATTTTGCAGCGCCAGGTACTGTGCCTGCCGTTTGTTCAGCTTCAGCAGCTCAGAAGAATCCATCATATCATTCATACGCTCAAGCAGGCGGTATCCGGCCGGGGTAGGGTCACGTCATACAGATCCGAAATTTCCATCGTCGTATAGCCGTCCGTAAACAGCCGCATCATTTTCTCAAACCGCAGATACGGCTTCACCACAAAGTAAAAAGAGGTCCGATTATCCCGAGAAAGGCCGTAAGTCCCAGGAAAAACGGCCAAAGACTGCCCTCCTCGAAGATAATCATCTTCAGGCAGAAAAGAAGTAAAAACAGAATCAGCAGCGCAGCCGCTGCAGACAGCAAAAAAACTCTGTGTGACAGATACTCTGTGTTCTTCCTATCCAAATCCTGTTCCCTCCTCTGTCTGATTTACTGCAGTCCGGCTATCCGTACAGCTTTCTGTACTCCGCAGGGTTTAAACCGGCCGTTTTGTGGAATGTATGGGTAAAATGCTTGCGGTCGCTGTACCCTACTCTCTCACAAACTTCCGCGACCGGAAGATTTGTCTCCCTCAGCAGCCGTTTTGCCTCATCCATCCTGACGCGTGTCAGATATTTAGCAAATCCTTCCCCTGTCTCTTTTTTGAAGAGAACGCTGAAATAACTGACGCTGAAACCGGCCGCCTCGCAGACGTCTTCCAGGGTAATCGGCTCATGAAAATGCTGCATTACGTATTGTTTTGCCAGTCTGACGGGACGGCCCGCCTCGCTTTTTCTCAGCTCCCCGGTCTCACGCAGCAAAAGCTCCTGAAGCTCCTGAAGCTGTGCGAACAGTTCCTCCACCCGGCAGCACTGGCGGCAGCGGTATTCAAAATCCTGTTTCATTCCTTCCACGTTTCCGACGGCACATCTGGCGATAAAAAGGTGGCCCGCCGCAAGCGCCAGCTCATAAATCTCCTGCCGCAGATCCGTGGGTTTCAATGGCCGATTGCCTGAGCATCATGCAGGCTGAGGCTGCCTCCTCCAGACTGAAGGTTTCAATGGCATGTTCCGTCGCCTTTACATATTTATCCAGAAGATTCTGCTTCTCTATTCCCGAACCTACGGGAGTGGCCTCCAGAAGCCGCCCCGGTCCCTCCACAAGGCGTTCCAGCACCGCGCCTTTGGCTTCCTCAAGCGAAGTAACCAGACGGCCGCATTCTCTCACCGCCGTTCCCAGAGAAAGTGTAAATTCTACAGGCCCGTACAGGTTCTTTTGGCGTCCAGCAGGTTCAGGCATTCTCTCAGGTGCCTTCTCCTCCCCTTTTCGACGATTCATAATTTAAAATGCCGTAGCCCGTATAATCCTGAAAGTAAAGATGGTATTCGGGGCAAACCTCCGACAGCCCGTTTTCAAATATCTCCCTCGCCTTCTCCCGCAAAAGCTCATAGGGAGAGCCGCCGACCTTCCTCACATCACAGTCTATTTTCAGCAGAAAAACCTGATAGGCGTCTCCCTGTATCTGAAAATGGTATGTATCGTGAAGGATTTCCTCCGTCAATTCCGGGGGATTGGGCGACAACAGGTCTTTTACAAGGCTGCTGCGGAGGCGTCTCAGATCCTTCTGGCTGTTCTGATGGCGCTGCGCCATCCCTTCCTCTTTATCAAACCGGGCCTCACAGCGCTCCTTCATCTTCCGGAGCGTATCCATCAGCTCTTCTTTTTTAATCGGTTTCAGTAAATAATTGCCTACACCAAACTGGATCGCGCTCTGTGCATATTCAAAATGAGCATAACCGCTGATAATCACAACTTCAAGCTGCGGTCTCAGTTCCTTGGCCCGCCGGATTAATTCAAGGCCGTCGCATCCCGGCATCCTGATATCCGTGATCAGAATATCAGGCTCCAGAGCCTCCACCAGCTGAAGAGCCTCCAGGCCGTTTTCCGCAGTGCCTGCCACCTCCATTCCCAGTGAGTCCCAATCGGCCAGGGCCTGAACAAGCCGGCAGATCAGCTTCTCATCGTCCGCTATAATTACTCTTATCATACTTGGCCCCTCCCCATATCTGTTCCTGCTGCCATACGCATACGGCTGGCTTCGCGGGCGTGTACCTGGCGCAGATAGATGGTGCTATATCACAGGAATTTACACAGCGCTGCACTGGTACGCCTATGCATTACCGGTGCAAAGATGCATAAGAACCGCCTCCTCAGACGGGATACTGGGAATTCCTCCCGTCACCTGGGTTGAAAGACTGGCCGCGGTGGATGCAAACGCCGCAATAGCCGCCAGCTCTTCCACCGTCAGGCAGTCAGGCTCTTTCCCAGTTTTCAGAAGACGCGCCACGGCGCTTCCTCCAAAAATATCGCCTGCACCGGTTGTATCGATCGGTTTCACAGGCGGGCATACTGCCCGCGCCCCGCCGTTTCTGTTGGCCAGATAGGCCCCCTTAGGCCCCAGCGTAATCATTGCCAGCCTGACACCATATTCATTGAGCAGCTTGCCGGCAGCCTCTGTTTCATCTGTGATTCCCCATAAGAATTCGACTTCATCATCGCTTATTTTAACCACATCCGCCCTGGACAGTCCCCACAGTATCTGTTCTCTGGCTTCCTCCCGGGATTTCCAGAGAGGGGGCCGCAGATTAGGGTCAAATGTAATCATCTTTCCCTTTTCCCGTGCATAGGCGACTGCCTTCTGCGTCGTCGTACGGACCGGTTCATCCGTCAGACTCAGCGTACCGAAGTGAAAGACCCTGGCTCCATCAATCAGGCTTAAATCCAGCTCTCCGAATAAAAGCCTGGTATCAGCCCCCGGTTTCCTTGCAAAGCTGAAGGAGCGGTCCCCTTCAGGGCTGAAAGTGACGAAAGCCAGAGTGGTGAACACGGTATCATCCGTCACGATCCCCTTTGTCTCAACTCCCGCATCGGCAAGAGTCCGTACAAGAAGCGTTCCGAATGCATCGCCGCCAACTTTTCCCAAAAATGCGGTCCTTGCACCGTAAGCATTCAGCGCCGCCAGAAAATTCCCCGGCGCCCCGCCCGGATTGGCCTTCATCGTCGGGTATCCTGCCGAATCTGAAGAAAGCGCCGCAAAATCGATTAAAAGTTCTCCAATTGCCGTTACATCATACATGATATTCCCCCATCCGTCCCGTAATCTTGTTCACTCATCAAATTTCTGCACTCTTCCTCAAGCGCCTCAATCTCCCGGCTTCCTTCGGCGATACAGAAACGTATCTCATTAATATGCTTTTCAAAAGGAGCCAGCAGCCTGGTTCTGCCCGCCCTTCCGTCAAATCCGCAGTTTGGCCGGCTCGAGCGCCATTGCATAGTCGCCGGAAGCGCAGCTCTTCCACTGAGCCATAAGCGGAATCTTCTTAACGTTCCATCTGATACATAAAGCCAGCTCCCTGTCATCATTTACAAATGCTCCGAATGTATTGCCTTCACGATCCGACGCCAGACTGTACTGGAACACCTGCTCCGCCTGTCCGTCCTCCGCCTGTCCCATGGAAAGCCGGCCGGCCATTCCTTTTTGCGCTTCCCCGTCTCTCGGAATACAGGAAACTTCCGGGAGAATCAGTCTGCTTTCCGGCGTCAGAAAAGGATAGCCGGCATTGCAGTGATATAAAAAGCATAAAGGCTCCGGTTTAAAGCCCTGATTTTCAATCTCATCATGAAACAGAATCTCATTGGAGCCATATACCGTCTCCACCGTCCTTCTGAGGATCATGTTTTCCCCAAAAATTTCAGCCTGACGCATCTCACCCGTCACGCGGATTCTGTATTGATCCCCGTCAAAAAATGAATCCATGCCAATCTTTTCAGCGGGAGTTGTCCTGATTCTTCCATGCGTCGGATACTCCACCCCGCCAACCGTCCTGTACCCATGGACATGATCCAGGCCGCAGGTAAACATTGCTCCGCCCATAATGGAACGTACCGCCTCCCTGCCTGCCGTATCATAGGGATTCCTCCCCTGAAGCCCCGGCTTTGACAGAAAGCTCATATTAAGCCCTTTATAACGGATCCAGGCCGGATCCAGACATTTATCAAGCATCAGCAAAAACTCCAGCGGCCCGTTCTGTACCAGGGCGCACCTGAGTCCGGAGGCTCTTCCATCCTGGTATTCAATCCGGCGCACCCCTGCCGCCTGTTCCAGGCTGCCGCAGAAGCGCAGCAATTCCTTCTTGTCAGCCATTCAGCTATTCCTTCCCCTGTTATTTTGCTGCCGGATATTCCGTGCAGAGCAGACGGTAGGGAGCTTCGTCCTCTTCGATTTTCGGGAAACGGCCCATCTCCTCATAAAAACGGTTATCCGTATTATCATCGTTGCACTGGCTTACCTCTCCCAGAAGGACAGCCCCCGTTCCTTTTTCCACTTCAAAATCGTGATACATATAAGGATAAATCGTGATGCTCTCCCCCGGAGTCAGGCGCACCTGCGTACCGGCCGGAACCACAAGCTCTCTGCCGTCAATATGCACATGGACGTCATTCATTTTGTCCAGATCTTCTTCCGGTGTCGAATTATAGACGCGGATCAGAACATTGCCGCCGCCCCTGTTAATGATATCTTCCATCTTAGACCAGTGGAAATGCATCGGAGAATACTGCCCGTCCCTGATATACAGCAGCTTCTCTGCATAGGTCTTTGTATATTTGCCGTTCATTTTCAGGTTTCCGTTGCGTATGGTAATCAAAGAAAAGCCTGTCTTTTCAAAATTCCCCAGGCCGTAATCCGTGATATCCCATCCCAGCATGTTGTCACGGATTTCATCGTAATCATGTCCCTTCTCCTCCCACTCCTGCGGTGTGAAGCTGCAGAAAGGCGGAACTGCAAAGCGGTACTCCTTCACAATTTCTTCCATCTCTTTTAATGCTGCATTAATCTCACTGCGTTTCATCGTTAACCCCTCCTTTTTTTAATCATATCATGTACGATATTACAATTCAACAAAAACGCCGAGCCTGAGGTCCGGCGTTTTATTATTACTGTTCACACGGTTGTGTACTGTTATTTTTTAAGTACGGAAACACCTGTATCCTTAACCTCGCCGCCGAGGGAATTTCCTTCAAGCGCCTGTACACAGGCCTCTACACCCATGGAACCCATTACGTCTGGATTCTGTGCCATTGTAAAGTAAATATCCGTCGTCGATTAAGCCGAGTATGGCATCGGATTTATCAAAACCTACCCGATAATTCCGTCTTTTCCTGCCGCCTTAATGGCATTTCCCGCTCCTGTTGTGGAACCTTCGTTACAGCCGAAGATACCGACTACGCCCTGGGTGATATAGTTTTCCGCGATGCTCTGGGATTTGGCCGCATCGCCCTCGCCGTACTGTGTTTCAAGGATGGTATAGCCTTTTCCCTCAAATGCGGAACGGAATCCCTCTTCACGCATGACGCAGGAATCAGTTGCCGCGTTTACATTGATTACACCGATGGAACCGGAGGTTACGCCTGCTGCTTCAAGAGCTTTTAACATCTCTTCGCCTGCCGTCTTTCCGGCAGCTTTATTATCGGTGGAGAATGTTGCCTCAGCCTCTACATTGGCCGGTGAGTCAACATAGACAATTTTCACGCCTGCTGCCTCAGCCTCTTTTAATGCAGAGGAGATGGCATCCGGGCCGTTGGCAGCCACGATGATGGCGTTGTAGCCGCCTGCCACTGCGTTGTTCACACACTCAATCTGCTGTGCGTCGTCCTTGGTGTTCGGGGACATGAATGTAACGGTAACGCCGAGTTCTGCCGCCTTAGCCTGTGCGCCTTCATTCAGGGTTACCCAGTGCTGGTCGATGGAATCCATTGTGATCAGAGCGATTTTCCACTTTGCTTGTTGCTGGAGCCGCCGCCACCGCACCTGCCGCCTCCTGCCGTCAGCACGGATACGCCTGTATCAGTTACTTTTCCGCCAAGGCTCTCGCCGCCTATAGCCGCTACCGCTGCTTTAACGCCTTCATATCCCATAACGTCCGGGTTCTGTGCCATTGTGCAGAGTAAATATCCGTCGTCGATTAAGCCCATGATGGCATCGGATTTATCGAAGCCCACGCCGATGATGCCTTCTTTTCCGGAAGCTTTGATGGCATTTCCCGCTCCTGTTGTGGAACCTTCGTTACAGCCGAAGATGCCGACTACGCCCTGGGTGATATAGTTTTCTGCGATGCTCTGGGATTTGGCCGCATCGCCCTCGCCGTACTGTGCTCTTTGGATGGTATAGCCTTTTCCCTCAAATGCGGAACGGAACTCTTCACGCATGACGCAGGAATCAGTTGCCGCGTTTACATTGATTACACCGATGGAACCGAGGTTACGCCTGCGGCTTCAAGAGCTTTTAACATCTCTTCGCCTGCCGTTTTTCCGGCAGCTTTATTATCGGTGGAGAATGTTGCCTCAGCCTCTACATTGGCCGGTGAGTCAACATAGACAATTTTCACGCCTGACGATGCTCGCCTTCAGAGCGGAGGAAATGGCATCCGGACCGTTTGCCGCTACGATAATTGCCTTTGCTCCTGCCGATACGGCGTTGTTTACACACTCGATCTGCTGTGCGTCGTCCTTTGTATTGGGAGCCATAAACTGAACTGTTACGCCCAGTTCCTTTGCCGCCTTCTGCGCGCCCTCATTCAGGGTTACCCAGTGCTGGTCGATAGAGTCCATCGTAATCAGTGCGATGAGTTCTCCTGAACCTGACTCTGCCGCCTTCTCCGTCGTGGCTGCACTTCCAGTTTCTGCTGTCTGTGAAGCTTTTTGCCGCGTACCTGCCAGTGCCGTGACAACCATACAGGATGCACAGAAAAGAGCCGCGAGCTTCTTCATTTTTTTCATGTAACTTCCTCCTTTTTTGCAGTCCCCTCAGCCCGGACTTTCCGGGCCTTTTAACCGCATTTTTCATTTTATCTTAGCGCCTGTAACGGCGGCTAATTCAATACCTTCTGCCTGTAACCGTTCAGATATCATAAACTGTTACTTCTGCCTGGCTTTTTCAAATCCAGCCGTTTAGCTGGTGCGTTTTTTCTTAAAGAGTCCTTTTCGGAATACCACATCCAGAAGTACGGCGAATACCACGATGATACCAATGACAAGGCGCTGAATACCAACCTGTACGCCAATCATGTTCAGTCCGTTTTCCAGTGTCTGCCATACGGAAGCTCCCGCCAGCGTGCCGAGAAGGATTCCGGTGCCGCCCAGAGGGGAGATACCGCCGATAACGCCTGCCGCAACCGCATACATTTCGTACATGTTTCCTGCTTCCATATTCCCCATGTTAGCCTGGCCGCAGAGGATTAAGCCAACCACGAAGGAACAGAACGCGCTGACAAGATATGTTTTGGTAATCGTTGCCACGACGCTTACACCGGAAAGCTTTGCCGCTTCAACGTTTGAGCCGACCGCGTAAATATGACGCCCTGTTCTCGTCTTGGAGAGCAGGAAGAAAAGATAATAAATAAGACGATTGCTATCCAGAACGTATTGTATACGCCCGCCGTCTTTTCATAGTAGAAGAAATTCTGGAATTTATCTGCCGCTTCCTTGCCGATACCGGAGCTGATAGCGTCCGTGTTTCTGTTGCCGTTAACCATATATGCCACGCCTCTGGCTACGAACATGGTTCCCAGCGTTGCGATAAATGGAGGAAGCTGGAATTTACCGACCAGAATACCGTTGATAACGCCGATTACCAGGCAGCAGGCAAGGGTGATCAGAATGGCTACCGCCGGGGTCACGCCGTGGGTCATCAGCGTCTCCGAGATCATTGCGCTCATGCCGACCACGGAACCGATGGAAAGGTCGATATTTCCTGTAATCAATATGTAGCTCTGGCCGATACCAATAATCAGGTATTTGGACATGGAACGCAGAAGGTTCATCACGTTCTGTCCTGAAAATACGGTCGGGTTAATAATACCGAATGCAATATAGATTACGATTAGTCCGGCAAATGCCGTCAATGCCCCGCGCATTCCGCGGACACCCAGTATTCTCTTCACCGGATTTTGTTTTGTCTGATTCATTTTTTCTCCCCCTTATCACTCACCGCTGGCAATCTTTTTCTCAAACTGCGTTGCCAGTGTCAATATCTGATTCTGTGTTGCTTCTTCCGCTGCCAGCTCTCCGGTAATGCGGCCGTCGCACATAACGATAATCCGGTCAGCAATTCCCATAACCTCCGGCATTTCAGATGAAACGAACATAACTGCGATCCCCTGCTGCTTTAATTCATTCATCAGGTTATAGATTTCTACTTTGGCAGCCACATCGATTCCTCTGGTCGGCTCGTCGAAAATAACGACCCTGGAGTTACGTGCCAGCCATTTTCCCACAACGACCTTCTGCTGGTTTCCGCCTGAGAGATTACCGGCCTCCACTTCCACCGTAGGCGTCTTAACCTTCAGGTTCTCCACGACGCGATCGCACATCTCATGCTCCTTTTGGCTGCTGACAACGCCCAGTTTATTACAAAGCAAATCCAGATTCGGGAGAGCAATATTGTGGCGGATACTCAGCTTTGTACACAGCCCGTCTTTCTTTCTGTCCTCCGGCGCCAGCACGATTCCTGCCTTGATTGCATCCTCCGGTTTATTAATCGATACTTCTTTACCGTCCAGCACTATCACGCCGCTTTCCTTTTGATCCACGCCGAATATCGCTCTTGTCGTCTCGGTCCGCCCGGCGCCCATCAGTCCGGCAAAGCCGACAATCTCGCCTTCATAGAGGGAAAATCCCACATTCCTGACCAGTCTTCCGGCATTTAAATTCTTTACCTCCAGAACCAGTTTTCCCTTCTCACATTCCACTCTCGGGAACTTTTCTTTTATCTCGCGGCCTACCATGTTGGCGATAATCTCGTCCATCGTGGCATCTTTAAAATTCATCGAAGTGATGTACTGTCCGTCACGCATGATGGTAACTCTGTCCACAATGTGCTGGAGTTCCTCCAGCCTGTGTGAGATATATACGATTCCGCAGCCTTTTGATTTCAAATCCCGGATAATCCGGAATAAATCTTCTATCTCCCTGGCTGTCAGCGCCGACGTCGGCTCATCCATGATCAGGATCCTGGCGTTGGTGGAGAGCGCTTTCGCAATCTCTACCATCTGCTGCATGGATACGGGAAGATCCCCCACCACCTGCTGCGGCCGCAAATCAATTTTCAGCTCATCCAGAATTCTCTGCGCTTCCGCCTCCATCTCGGAATTTGAAAGCATGATCCCTTTTTTCTTCTCTCTTCCGAGAAACATGTTCTCCGCTACCGAGAGGTGGCGGCACATATTTAATTCCTGATGGATAATCGCCACTCCGACTTCCTGCGCCTGTTTTGGACTGAGATCGCCGTATTCCTTGCCGAAAATAGCCATGCTTCCTTCATCCCTTGTATAAACACCGCTCAGGATTTTCATCAGCGTGCTTTTCCCTGCTCCATTTTCCCCCAGCAGCGCCATAACTTCACCGGAACGAAGCTCAAAATGGACATGATCGAGCGCTTTAACTCCCGGAAAGCTTTTACTGATACTATCCATTGAAACAATTGTCTCATTCATTTTCTGACACCTGTCTTTCCCCTTTTTCTACCCTGCTTTTTTCTTCGTTATGGTTCTATTATATCAAAGGGGGTTTGTACAAATAAGGGGGTAAAGATTGTTCTTATAGGGGGTTTTTTATGCATTTTGAAAATGGGGTTTAAAGAACGGAACGCTTTGTACCGGCAAATTGCTGTATGATTCAGAATGGAGATTTAGTTAAGCAGGTGAGGACGCCGCCGGTACGGCCAGCGGACGGGGTGGTGGGGTGTATATGAGTCTTTCGTCCCGGGGAAGATTGTCGTAGTTTGGGGCGCGGGCGAAGATAAAGTCGCGGAGCACGCCCCGCTCTGTGAAATGCATCGCGCTGCTAAGCTCGTAAGGGACCTCGCTAATCAGCGATGGATTTAGGCGGCATCCGCAGACTTTATTCCCTCCGCCCTAAGCCAGGTTTTCGCCGGGACGAAAGACTCCGCCAAGTGTATCGGCCCTGTCCGCCTGCGGCCGCTGAATGTCTCACGCGTTAAGTGGGGCGGACCTTGTCGCGGTCACTAAGAGCTTCCGTGAACGGGAAATACGATATGCTTTCAATGCACCTTTATTAAGGAATTGTGGAAGATTTGATATCGGCCTGCCGTAAACACGTAGTGGCCGCGACAGGGGCCTCCCCATTTAAGGTTAGAGACAATCAGCGCCCGGAACGGACCATGTCCGGTGCCGCGAAAACCTCCGCCTGAGTCTTCCGTCCCCGGCGAAAATCTGCCCCGGGGAAGTAGGCGGAATCAATTGCGGAGGGGACATGGGAGTCCGCCGGTGCTTGGCGAGGTCCCTCACGAGCTTAGCACTGCCTCGCACTCCAAAGAGTGCAAACGGTCCCCGCAGCAATTCATTCCGGCCGGATTCCTCCACGACCAACTTCCCACGGGACGGAAGACTCAGCCAGCCCTCACCACACCGGACATGGTCCGTTCCGGACGCGTCCTCCACACCTCAGTTAAATCTCCATACTGTGCATATTCATGATATAATAATACCGGAAACCCGCAGGCAGGGGTATGCCAAATATTTATAACATTAATTTAGGAGGTTGATTTATGACAGGCAATACTGATGAAATGAAACGATTTATGGAACGGCTGGAGAAGTCCAATGCCGGACAGGAAAAATATGCTAAGCTGCAATACAGGATGAGCCAGATTACTGCGGCTGCCAGTATCCTTATTCTCTGTATTGTCCTCTATACGGCGGCAACCGTTATTCCGAGGGTTAACTACACTGTTTAATGATATTCAGGCTTCCGTATCCAATATACAGAAGATATCTAAGGATCTGTCCGATGCCAATCTTCCCGAAATGATTGATAATATGGACCGTCTTGTCACAACCAGCGAATCCAGCATCGAGACAGCGGTGGAAAAGCTTAATTCCATTGATTTTGATTCGTTAAACAGCGCGATCCGCGATCTGGCTAATATTGTAAGACCTCTCGGAAAGCTGTTCGGAGGCTGACTCAGTCCCTCTGCCTTTATGGCAGAGAAACAGGCCAATCCGGATACGGAAATATCCGGATTGGCCTGTTTTCAGAGTCCTGTTATTTTACGGGCGATGAGCCGGTATCAGTCACCCTGGAAATAAATTGCTTTTACATATCCTTTTGAATCCCTTTCAAGGATGTTTCCATAATAGGGCTGAGGACCATATGGCCCTTCTTCATTAAAATCCATAACCCGGTAATTCCCCGGTGATTCAACGATACTCTCCCGCGGCATATCAAAATAACCGTAATATTCCTCGCAGGCTCCTTTCAGAACATAAACTACGCCCTGATAAACCCTTTTAAACCTGGTGTCCGCACTGTTTGCCCAGAAGCTATACAGGCCGCTGTCAGGATTATACGTGCTCATAACGTAATCTCCCTCTGCTTCGTCACCGAATACATACTCTCCATATTCCGGCGTCTCTGCCTTCTTTAAAGTTTTTTTCTCACCTGTCAGCTCATCCGTTACCAATTCCAGCTCCGCTCCGCCGTTCAGCGCTTTATACTGCTCCGCCGTCAATGTAATCGGAACTGAGATCGTTCCCTCCGCCGCATAATATAATCCTTTATCAACCGCGTGTTCTTTATCGGAAGCCAGTTCTACCTCAATCTCGCCATACTCGGGAAGCAGTTCAAGGTATGGCGCAGGCTCCAGGGCATCGTATTCTTTTTTTGCCATTGCAGCCTGACCGGCATCATACTTCTCTTCAGCATCATTTAAAAGCAATATTCCTTTTTATGAGACCTCCGAGGAGCGCTTCATCAAACTGTCCTGCTTCTGTGTTTCCCCTGTACCACGGCTCCGCCTCAAAATATTCAGTCAGATCAGAGCTTTGAAAGTTCCTGCCGTATACTGCATAAAACTGATTCCGTATGATACGCAGGTCTTCCCTGCTCATTCCAAGCAAATCCGTGTCATTCAGAGGCCTTCGAAATCCTTCAGGCAATTTCAGATTATCATTATATGAGTAGTAAATCCCTGCGTCTTCCCCGTCTCCCCCCAGGGAAACCGTCCCGTCCCGGTTCAAGCTAAGCAGACAGAAATTTCCCCCGCCTCCGGACATCTCATCTTCCAGATTATAGGTATCAACTCCCGCCTCATATGGAAGTTGATACTCCGCAAGCCCTGTGACCGCGTTGGAGCGCTCTGCATCTGCTCCTTCCATGCTGCGCTTGTATACTGTGATACTTAAATTATCCCGTTCCTCTGCTTCTCCCGGAATGACAGACAGTCTGTATCTGAAATCCCCGGCTTTGAAATAAGAGCCGCAAAACTGCTCCCACTCTTTGTTTTCCGGTGCTTCTGAAGTCGGAGCTTCTGTTTTCATGCCGCTCTCCGTCTCTTTATCACCGCTGTCTTCCCTTTTATTGCCGGCATCTTCCTGCGTTTTCCCGGTATCCGGGAGGCCGGTTTCTTCCTCACCCCGTCCGGGCGAACAGGCGGTAAGCGATAATGCCGTAAGCAGTATCAGCATACATTTAATACTCTGTTTCACAAAAATCCCCCCTAGCCTTTATTTTCCAGCAGTTTCCTCAGCTTCTGCATCAGTGTCTTTTTTTCTGTCCCTTTTGATATCAGGTATTGTTTTTCCGCTTCTTTCATAGCCTTATCCGGGTTATACCGGGGCGCAGGTGTGCGGGAAGGTGTTCTGCCGTGTGTTGATTCAAACTCCTTCAGGCCTGCATTCAAATCGGTCCTTGTTTTCTGTTCCCACCCGCTATACATATTTCCTCCTCTCAGCACATCTTTTTTTAATTTTACCATAAGCATAATTTCCATTCCATTTATTTGACCGGTCAAAATCATTGCGTTTTTCTTACAATTCAATTTTGCAGTTATATTTCTTCTCAATAGGGATATAGATAATTCTGTGCTGTTAAAACCTTGTTATAAGGTTCCGGCAGGATTGACAGCAAAATAGAGGATCATTATAATGGTATAAAACTACGGCCTCAGTTAGAGGCTGATAGAAACAAGGGAGATAAGAATATTATGGCAGATTTAATTTATGAAGTAAAAGACCATTTGGCCCGCATTACGATGAACCGGCCGGAGCATCTTAACTGTTTCAGCGAGGAAATGATCCGCCTGTGGACAGCAGCGCTGGAGGATATCCGGATCGGGATGATATTTATGCAGTTCTCCTTTCCGGAAACGGTAAGGCATTCTGCGCAGGCGGCGATGTTAAAGCCATGGCCGCAGGGGACGGTTTCTTTGAAAGCCATGATGATATTACCTCCACTGCTCTCGCACGGAAAAATTCACTCTGGAAGGGAATTCAGCGTATTTCGCTCATTCTGGAGGAAATTGATAAGCCGGTGATTGCAAAGATACATGGAGCTGCCGTCGGCGCCGGACTGGATATGGCGCTGATGTGTGATGTACGGATTGCATCGGATACGGCGACGCTGTCTGAAAGCTATTTCAACGCCGGGATCGTGCCCGGAGACGGAGGCGCATTTTTCCTGCCCCGGCTGGTCGGACGCGACAAAGCTCTGGATATGTTCTGGACTGCCCGGGTATTAAAAGGCGAGGAGGCGGAACGCATCGGACTGGTAACCCGTACCGTAGCTGCCGATCAACTGGATGATTATGTGGAAAACTATATGCATAAGCTTCTGGAAGCTCCGCAGCAGGCCATGCGCCTGACCAAACGCGCGATTTACCAGAGTGAACAGAGTACTCTGCGTTCTTCTCTGGATATGGTATCCTCTTTTATGGGGATTGTGACCGAACTGGATGATTACCGCACGCGTACGGCTGCCCTGGTTGAGCGGTTGAATAAAAAATCGGATAAAAAATGATAAAACGGGGAACCGAAGCTTTTGCTTTACGGTTCCCCGAAATTTTTCACGGAGGCTTGCTTACTTTACTATATGAAAAGGAATCAGTATGGTGAATTGTGAAAGGTTTCTATTATAGAATGAATTACTCATAAAAACGCCCAAAATCTCAAAAATAGGCCAATCTTATACAGCTTGGAAGAAACTTTGTCCCGGGCAGGAACTTTCTTCTATTTTTTTAATATACTGTAGTATACCACGAGGGTATTAAAATAAATAAAATGAAATTCTATGGAGGTTCCATTATGAGCGATAACTATAACAATTGTGACTGTGAGCAGAGAGTCCTATGACTGTGACTGCAAATGCTGTGCGACTGTGAAAAGTAAGACCTATCACACCTAACAGAACAACATTAAAATGCGGCTGTCCAGGCGCTGTCACACTCCCGCTTGCCACTGTAGCAGGTACGAATTTTACCGTATCTACAGTCACCGTAGATACAAAAGGGTTCCGCAAACCATGTATTAAATTTGAATTTGCCAGCAATATTGTAACAACTGCCGCCGTTTTAACTCTTAACCTGCAGATTTTCAAGCAGTGTAAAAATCAGCTTGTTCCTATCCCAGTAGGACCAGTTTGGACATTCTCACGTTTAGTAGCAGTAACAGCCAGTGACGCATTCTCCTTCTTTGTATGCGACTGTGATATCTGCGATACAGAATCTTTGCACTTACAGTGTCGTAGCAACCGTTGCCGGTATCGCAACCGTTGGTGTTACTTCTATCAATAACGCAACTCTTTCCGCTATCATTGTTGACAACTGTGATTGACCAATAATGTAGTACCGAAAAGGAGCAGCTATGTATTATAGTTTATTTGGAAGATGTCATTATCCAGGTACCAGAACATGTAACTGCTTTCCTCAGAAATTTAAGCAACAAAATAATAACATTGGACAATGTAATCCCCCCGTCCAGAGCAACTGCCCAAAGCAAGTAACAGACAAATTCTGCAAAGACAGCTTATATATAAAAAGCTCAGCTTTCGGTGGGGATTTATATTGCCTGAAGGTACAGAAAAGGGAGCCACATTACATGTGGCTTCTCTTAATCTGAATACTTTAAATCATGAGGATTTTGTTGTCCAGTTAAATTTTTCCTGTAATATTATCACAAGTAAAATAAAGCTGCGGCTAAGGTTTCAGCTTTTTAAGCAGGAAAAGGGACAGTGCCTTCCCACTCCTGTCAGTACCGGCGTATTATATTACAGGGACAAGGAAAGTCCCGAGGCAAATAGTTTTACCTTATCGGCATATGATTGTGATTCGGAAGCCAGTACATGCTGCAACTATAGCGCCTGTGTAGGAGTTGAAGAATTTGCAACAGGAGGAAGCGTCATAATTGCAAACCCTATTTTATCCGCAACTATAGCAAATACAAATTGATATAAATTATGGAAGGATCTAACTATGTCAGTTAAAAAATATCAAGATAACAACTATAAAATATCCAACATTAGTATAAAAGATAACCTTTTAAGCTGGGAAATGCATTCCGTACCGGTATCAGGGATCAGCCAGATATGGGCAGGAACAAAGCCCGCAGCCCCCTTTCCGTTCAAATTATTTCTTATTCTATTATTTATAGCCTTATCCGCCCAAACGGTTGCCGGCCATATTGCCATGTTGATTCTATTGGCTTTCAGTGCTGCTCTGTGGCTGTATTATCATCGGCCTGATAAAAATATGAATCAGGTGAATATCAAGCTCCTTTCCGGTGATGTTATTACGTTTACAAGCAGCAATGAAGAATCCCTGGATTCATTCTATAAAGCGTTACAGGAATTCTTGAGCAGACGTGGTTCAAGTATTGAATTTGATGCAGACGGGAAAAAAATTGAAACGGTTGAAATTGAACCGGTTAAAGAATCATCCGGAATAATGGGGATGGATAAAAAAAGCACCTCAAATAATCCTTTAGTCAATGATTTACGAAAACTATATCTGGGATACTCAAAAAAGTCAGATACGAACAGTGAAATTTTACATCTCATCGACAATGCTGCCGATTAATTGAAACGGATGACAAGGAAGGACTGAAATCCACGCTAAGGGAATTTATATCCCAGGGGCTGATCGGCGAGTGTAATGAATTGGGGCTTGATTCATTGATACAGGAAATCAAGAATAACATTTATTAAAGGTATAAGTTTAAAATGAAAAATACAGGCAAAAGTCAAAGCTAAGGCCGGTTGGCAGCATTCTGTACAGATGCTAAGCCACCCGGCCCCTTTATTTAATATGCTGAGCCATACGCAGAGCATGCAGGTTTATAGAACGTGCAACTCTTTAGCTCCATGTTTAAATGCTGTCAAAATAGAAATAATTTGTATTTAGCAACGATATTGTGACATATGGATTTCCAAGCTTTTTCTTGACATCGAGAACTATCTTACGAAATGCATGGTAGTATACTTCTCTGTCCCTGCAAAGGACGGGATTTCGTGTTGCTATGATTCTTATCCCGATACTGTCCATGCCGCACCGATCTATGGTATCACATATTAACTCCATGGATTCGATTACTCCATTTATAAACACTCCGCATCCTGCTTCTTCAACTAATGCAGCTGCAATCCATAATTTTTTCACATCCGTTATTCCAAACTGCTTATCACCCACGCTGTAAAAATTCACAATATATCTTTCGGTTACCATTCTGAACTTCCTTTTTCTAAAAATATATTTCCCCACAATCTAATTTATTCGGTAAAAAGGCCCGTACAGTTCCCGGGCCAGCCAAATTTATGGGTTTTTCTAAATAAATATGTAGTGCCAGTGTAAGAATATTACACTGACACATGGACAAATCAGGTTGCTGAGCAATTAGGTTACAATTCGGGTCACCGTAAATCCATCTGTTTTTTGAAGAATTGCAAACTGGCTGTAAGATGTACCGGATGATGAGTAGGAATCTGCTTCCTCAGTTTTACCAGGAGTATATACGTTGGCAGTTATCTTAGTAAGCAGACAAACGCCCCGGCTTCCGGCCGTCCAGCTTCCCCAGGGGGCTATTTCAAAATCATCGCTGGAACAGGCTGCATACTTCACTGTACCTTTTACAGTATAATTGGTGGAGTTCACTATATGAACCTTTGGATATGCCATAAATTTACTTCCTTTCCTTTTTTAGAAGCTTGTCAGGCTTCTAAAATATTATATGTTTATGGCTGACATTTGTGAATCCAAACGATAACCTGCACGCCCTGTGCACAGGTCACCGCCTTCAATAAAAACGCAGGATACCTTGCTGTTACAAGATTCCTGCGTTAAATAAAAAGAGCGCGAGACGGGATTCGAACCCGGAGGCATCTAAAAAAGCTAGTAAAATCAAGGAGGTTTGAGAGCATACTTCTGAACTCTACCCTTTACTCTATCCCAATTTTTAAGTAATATTATAGAAAGGAAAGCTGTCAAGGATTTTGGAAAAACAGGGCTTGTCCTTGACAGCTCGGACTGGAAAAGAAATATCCCCCAAAATTGGAAGGGCTAGGAAAGAGAATTTACCTTTCCTAGCTTGATTACATTAATATCAAAACCACCATACCTTTGTCTTAAGTATAGCCGCCAAATCGTTAAATTGATTTATGGCGGCAGTATAGTTATCACCTAATTCGACAGGAGTGATGCCGAAGGCTCCAGCCTGTGACATATTTGTAACGGATAGTCTAACACCCCAGTGGTCACCAGGAGGTGTTGGGTTATCCCCATACCCCGGCCAGTTTCCTGGATTGTAATTCCCCTGCCCTTCCGCACGTCCAGACGGAGTGGCTGCGTAAGCATTAGTAAGGGCCGTAGTGCATACTATCACTACGGCCATACTAGCGGATAAAATTTGATTAAAGCTTCTTCGCATCTAGTCGATAAAGTCTCCATACGCTCCAGCATACATATCAGCTAAGCGGACAGAACATAGGCCAGTCGGAGTCGTATCATAAACTAACATCTCTATCCCGCCAAAAGCTACATAACTCGTGTAGCCATTTCGAGGAATGGCTACGTAAATCGTGTAGGAATCCGTCTCACCGTTCCATAAATCATTCTCAACCCCATAGGAATCGAGGATTGTATGAAGTAACATGGCTGGTTCATACCCACTGAAGCAGCGACCTGTGAGCAGATAATCTGTATGCATTCGCTGGTCAAATGCATAGAAATCCACAAGGCCAAGCGCAGTCCATTTTGTGGTGAAGTGATTATTCACAGCTGTCGTCGCACTTGAGATGATCGTATCTACGGATGTTGTATCAATTTTATCTCTCAGAAATTCAGCTGCTTCAGCGTATTTCTGTTTAAAATATGTTGGCGTAACCTGCTCGTACGAGGCGTGATATTTATCAATACCACCAAAAGCATCCATAAGTTCCTTATTATCTTCTATATCGCCGGGGTCAGATTCTTCTCCTGAAACTACCGGGGCAGTTGTTTGAGTGGTACTACCAAGTTCACCAGGAATACCAATAAATCCACCAGAGGCGCGCCCTTCAGCCGGAGTAGCCGCCTGGACCGGAATGGTCACCATAGTAGATGTTAGCACTGTTGCCAATGCTGTGATAAACTGTTTTCTCATAATATCGACCTCCTATTTATTCGATATACGCATCCTCTTCATACCCCATAGCTGCATTACGCATAATGTGTTCGGATTCGGTTTCGATTAGGACTTTAAATAAGGATAATGTTGTGTTAGAAAATCCTGACACCTCGTCCCATTCAAAATCCGGCAAATAACCTACAGCCGAGCAAGTATAAAGAGAATCGTGCTTAGTAATCTCAACTTTCACACTACCGTCCTCCCTGACAGTTGAGTGCCACAAAGAGACATCGTTCGCATATGTCGCATAACGCAACATGCGCTCTGAACTCTTGCGCTTGCTGAGATACTTCCCTGCGGTTTGGAAAAAATTTAGATTATTTTCTATAATTTCACCAAGAACTTTATTCAACTCATCATACGGTAGAAGTACTTCCAGCTCCATATCGCACAAAAGCATAACCGCGCACTCAAGGTCATGTTTCCAAAATCTTAATATAGAGCAAGATTCCTTACTTCCACAGGGAAGTAAATGTAAGCATGTCGCAGATACTTAATCTGTTGTCCTTACTTTCTTTCGCACTACTTTACCTAAAATAACTAATATCTTTATTCATATTCTCTAATATCAGTTTAGTTTCAAATTCATAATATTCTTAACTTTTATATTATACCAACGTGAATCTATTGTCAATAAAAAGTCTCTTATATGCGACCTCTTTTTATCAGTTTCCCAATACTCAGACATATATGATTCGAGAAATGCAACTGCGCGGCTGTCCTACTACAAAACAAAATTTTTCAATATATGAAAAAGGACAAGCTTACATTTCTGCATATGAAATTGTTGTAATAACTCAAATATTAAATATTAGTCTTAACAGTCTTTTGGGCGTAACTGAGGAATACTCATAAAAATTAGAGTATTCCTTTAGTTTTCTTTAAAAAGGTATATTTTAATGCAATTTCTAAAAACAATGTTCTATATTTGCAGTTTAAATTAAAATATTGTACAGCGCAAAATAAATACAAGCCATTAATGTCATTTAACTTATCTTTATATTTTTTAAGATTTAACGGGCTCTTCTTTTTAGGTTATTACTATTTATTTCCAGTAAAAGTCTATAGTCTTTCGTTGTGAAAAGATTTACTTTTATTGCACTGATTTTTTTATCAAGTTTCGTAAAATAAGTCTCATCCAGTTCAATTTCATACAAACATATTATCCAAAATAGTTTCATTTTAGGAGAAAAACTATAAATCATGTTATATAAGGCAATTATTTTGCTTAAATCCCCCTTATATGATTTATCAATAAATTTTGTAAGTATATCTACTATTTTGCTGTTTCTATCAAAAAATTCGTATTTAATTTCTTTGTACTTAGGAGAATATTTAATTCGCCGAAATTCCAATGCTTGTGGGCGAATCTCCTTTTCATAAATTTCAAAAGTTACAGTTTCATCTTCTTTAGCCAAATACAACTCTATCATTTCAAGCATTTCCACTTCATATAATTCCAATACCTTTAAACTCAACTGTAAAAATATCTGATAATCCTTCCCGGCATCATCAGAGCCACTCAGATATCTTCTTATAGTCCTTTCAGAAAAGACTTTCCATCAATGTCTTCTGTGGCCATTTTCGTATAAAATTTTTGGAGTGTATATTTCTCCGACTTCTTTTTATATTGGATTTCCATTTTAATTATTTCTCGGCTTATATCTATTTCTTTACCATTCATGATTACACCTTCCTCTAAATATTATCGTTTCTATTATACCCTATCATCGTGCTAATTGCAAAAGGACAATTATTCACTTCTCTACACAAAATCTTGCGATAGCCCTGAATTGTCCAATCCAAAACCGCATTCTGTTTGTATAATAAACATATACAGGTTCTAGCGAGTTATCCTTCACCTTTCGATAACACAAATTCGTGGAACCACTAACATACTGCGCAGCATTTTCTATATATTGAGAACCTTGACAACACAATAATTCAAAATTAATTGGAGGGAATTTTATGCGTTATATGATCTTAGACAAAAAAGAGGTTTACTTTATGATTAAGGACTGGACAATGGAAAAGAACCATGACACTAAACAAATAAAAGCACTGGAGCAAGTTGTTGAAGATGCTCCGAACATGTCGCCAGAATTATTCGAATTGGAATATTACTTCTGGATAACTAATATCAAGCGGCTAAAGAATTATATGAACCAGTACCGGCAATATCTGGCGAATAGCCTGAATGATGAACGCGAATTATCGGAAGCCTCACTTTCACAAGAGGAACTTACTGCATTGCAATCCATCGTGCAGGAAGCAACTGAGAAATACAACCGGATTAATGCGTTAAAGAAAAAGCTCGATGATTGCCTTCGCAGGAACCAAGTTTCTAGCACCTCTTCCCCGCGGGTAGTCGGTAAGGACGACCTCATCAAAAAACTGTCCTATAAATAGTTACAAAAGTGCCAGACTAATCTTCTGGCACTTACAAAACAACATGAAAGGAACAACATTATGAATAATGCCTCAATAAACGGCTGCAACATCATTACATTAGGCGATTGTCTTGTCCGGCATACAAAGGATGAGAACGAAGCATTAAAATCCACGCTCGCCAAACTAAAGAAGGAACACGGAACCTTAAATTATTGTGTGCTGTATCAGATTTTAAATGACTCTGAATGCGATATTTTCCTGGTACTGGAAAGTATCCAGTCTCATAGATGACATCAATGAGCCTGAGATCTCTGACGAATTGAAAAAAATCCAGAGTGAGCTTGAATACCTGCGTCAGGAACATTCACAGTTGGAGAAAGATTTCCGTGCCTCACCTGTCCTGCGCTCAATCCGCCGGAACACCAGAATTAAAATAGTGCTGGGAGGATAGGGCGTTCCCCCACCCAGCAAAACCCAATCCAGTAAAACATCACCCGGGATGTTAAACTGGTAAAGGAGAACCATGAAACTCATTAAACATTTCGGTGTGATTCTGAACAGTAAAAATCGTAAAGGAGAAATAACTATGATAGTTAAGACAGTTGTTAAAATCTTAAATGTTAAAAGCAACAAGTACACAGGGAGAGATGGCATTGAGCGTGAATCCTTTAAGATTACCTTCAGCCAGGACAATGATAATATCGTTGGCGAGGCAAATGTAAGTCAGGAAGTTTTTAATACAGTATCTAAGGGGAGCGAGCAAGAACTGACGGGCGAATACCGTCAAACTAAGAACGGAAATTTCATCTCATGGATAGCAGCAAAACCACTCTTAAACAACGGCAAAGCTGGGACGATTTAAAGGAGGTGCAATGCAATGGAGGAATTTATTAAGAAGATTTGGCACACTGCAAAGGAGACGGCAACGAATGGGCTGGAAACAGCCCGTTCCACCGGACTTCCACGAAAAATCATTCTGGTTCTTCTGGGAGTTGCATCCTGCATTATAGTTGTTATCCTCTTCATGAAAGCGTTGGGATATTTATTTGATTCCATATATTCCTTCGTAAACAGACATTTTTATGGCGTGGCAGCCACCGCCGCCGGAGGCTCGTGTATTGCGCTGCAATATTATAAAAAAAAAGAAGAACGGGAACGGAAAATGGCGGAGCTTCAACGGGGAAGTGATGCACAAAAAGAACGGTTCTGTAAAGGCTGCTACCAGACCATTGGAAACTGGCTGTACAGCGGGATTTTTTCCGCCCCTAATTTTAGTGCCCTTACCTCCTGCCAGAGACCGCTCCGTCCGGCTGACATGGGCAATCCAACGCTTGATGCATACACTTACCGGGGGATGATGTACCATAGGTATATGATTCCAAAAGTTGATACTGAGAACCTTGATACCTCACTAATCCGCTCCGCTGTCCAAGGTTTGATAGACCAGCATATCAGGACAAATGGACTCCCACCGTTGATAGAACGTTCAGAAAACAATATGCTCTACGTGGACAAGGCAGAAGATATGAAAACTTATGTCACCCTAACACTGGTATTATCGTTTGATGATAGTTATATCCAGCGTGTCGCTTACGAGAATGCAATGACGGAAGTTCTTAACCAGACATACGGCAGCCGTACGCTACAGGACAATGACTATCATGGCTGATGGGATTATCAAGCCCTTTGTAAATGAAAACTACTGGCAGTACGGCGTTACAAAGTGGCTCGAATGGGATATGAAGAAAGACGGGTACCGGATTTTAATATCCGGTCCCTCCGGTTCTGGTAAGACAACACTGGCTCAGGGGGTGCTTTCCAAAATTTCCCGTCATTTATCCGGCTGTGAAATTTTTCTGCTGGATTATAAAAATGTGGATTTTGCATATTTAGAAGGGGCTAAACGCTATTTTAAACATGACGGCTGCCTTGAAGGTTTTACGCAGTTTTATGACATATTCGAGGAACGACTTAAACAAAATGCAACTTATAACTGGCTTATCCTATATATAGACGAATATCCTTCTTGGCTGTTGTCCTTTCCTGCAAAGGAACAAAAGGAGATTATGTCCAAAATGGCCCGGCTTCTAAACCTCAGTCGTGCGAAACAAATTCATATCATCGTATCGGCACAGAAACCACTTGCAGAGTTTTTCTCTGTTGGTAGCCGGGAATCATTTTCTTTTAAGGTATTGTTACAATCGCCCTCAAAAGAAACTATAAATATGCTTATGCCTAACTACAAAGATGAAATTGTAACTTGTCCCACTGGGGTCGGTTATTATACTGTTAATGATGCCAGCCTGACTAAAATACGCGTCCCATTTCCACACAATGTCAAAGCAATGCATGACGATCTGTGGAGCGCAGTCAATCGATAGCAAAGTTTCAGGGCGTCCGCCATGCGGAGCATGGCGGAAGCCTGAAAGCCTAAAAGGCCAGTATTAACCTTTAGGCACATAGGTGTCATGTGTCAATTTATATCAGTCTATTAACATTTTTATAGAAACGAGGTGGTGTTATCTTGAACCCACGGACACGCAGGATGCAGATTACCTGCAACAACCCATTAGAAAAGGGGGTAACTGCCGACCAGATAAAGATTACCTTATCACGATGGAAAACAAAATACTATTGTTTTTGCTATGAGACTGGGGAAACAGGAACCTACCATGCACATATCTATGTGAGTTTTGTCCATCCCCAATCAACTAAAACCGTCAGCAAGGCCTTTGGAAATGCACATATCGAAGTCATACGCAATTCAACCAGTAAGCAGAACCGGGATTATATCCGAAAAGAAGGGGATTATCTCGATTCTGAGAAAAAAGCAACAAACCATATAGAAACATTTTTTGAATCAGGGGAGTGTCCCGAAGATGGAAAAGAAAATCAGGGGGTACGCAATGATATAGAGGCCATGATAGCCCTCGTGCAGGACGGGGCAAGTAATATGGAGATAGTACAGTCAGTCCCTTCCATGGCCCTGCATATCCCTGCTATTGAACAATATAGGCAAGCTTATTGGGAAGAACAGGGGAAGGAATACCGCAAAATGACAGTCTGGTACATTTATGGAAAGACCCGGACAGGAAAGACCAGTTATGTATATGATACACACGATGCATCAGAAATTTATTCTGTTGTGGATTATAAGGGCAACGGAATCTGGGATGGATATGATACTGCAAGAACCCGTATCCTGCTTTTGGACGAGTACCGGAGTGCCTTGCCGTTTTCCTTAATGCTGGCAATCTGTGACGGCCAGCCCCTTACCCTAAACTGCCGTTATTCAAACCGTGTCTGCCTGCATCATACCGTGTATATCATTTCTAACATATCGCTATTAGAGCAGTATCCCAACATACAACGAGAAGAACCGGAATCCTGGCAGGCGTTCCTTGCCCGTATCCACAATGTACGCCACTATTATGATATTGGAAAATATAATGACTATACGGTAGAGAAATATCTCCATGCAGAACAAACTCGAGGGTTGTCAGAAAGCTTTATCCCATGTGGATGGGACGAGGTTCCATTTCAAGGGAAGGACAATGAAATAATGGCGGAAAAGAGGAAAGACATATGGAAACAATCATCTTATATTTCAGCCCATCGGAATTAGCCATGGTGCGGGGGATACCCATATCAGAAGTGTTCAGGATGATTCGTGAAGGAGAACTTCCTTATAAGGACACAGAGGACGGGATAAAGATTCCCATTACTTACTATTTATAATCACTGATAGATACAACTTGCTTTATGAGCCATCAGAAGAAACTATATAAAATACTAAAAACAATCATCATCTAATCAAAATCATTTCTTAAAACTTACACATAATTAAAAATATCCCATATAAAATCACTTACTATATTTAATCACAAGTGAGTTGTATCATCTGGAAAGGATGGTACATAAGTTTGTGTATACAAGATAAAGAAACAGCCGGTAGGAATGATAACAACTCGACTAGGCTGTTAAAATGTGCTATGATGGACATGAGTTCGGAAGAACTGCTCGAACTGATAGAAATGACTAAAAAAGAGAAAAAGAGCAGGAACTTTTGAAAAGCACATTGAAAATTTTTATCATATCTGGAAGAACGATAATGGGGTCTATCTGTCTTACCTTCCGGCCCCGGATAAGCCAAAAGGGAGAAAGCCTGTAACAGCTGTAACTGAAGAAAAGCTGGAACAGAAAATCATCACATTCTATCTGGAACAGGAGAAAGCGGCAGAAACCACAAAAGCAGCAGCCCCGTTTTCAACACTGCGGGAAGTCTATCCCCGTGGCTGGAATTAAAAATTGGAAACCACTGCAAGTACCTACATCAGACGGATTGATACAGATTGGCATAAATATTATCTGAATGACTCCATTATAGATATGGATATACGGACATTTACGGCGGCTTTTCTGAGAGAATGGGCGTTACAGAAGATACGTTCTGTGAATCTGACAAAGCGACAATATTATAACATGGCCGTTATCATCCGCCAGTGTATGGATTATCTGGTAGGCCATGGATTCCTTACAGAAAATGTTTATAACCGATTCAAGATTGATGGGAAGTTGTTCCGCAAGGTAAAAAAGCCGGAGGATGAGACACAGGTATTTTTAAAGACAGAGCGTCCCCTGATTGAGGCAGAAGCGTGGCAGGAATTTGAGGAAAAAAGCTGTACAACCGCCCTTGCTGTCCCTCTGGCTTTTCAGACAGGTGTACGCCTTGGAGAATTGGTTGCACTAAAATCCAGTGATATCAGCAAAGACGGAAAATATCTCCACATCCAGAGGATGGCACAACGCCTGGAACGCCAACGCCCGGATGGGACATGGTATCCTGCTGTGTGGGTCACTGTAGAGCATACAAAGAGCAGTGCCGGAGACAGGTATATCTATCTTACAGCGGAAGCCCGGAGAATCATCCAGACCATCCTGTCTTTCAACAAAGAGCATGGACTTTCGGATGATGGTTTCTTATTTATTCATGGAGGAAAACGGATTACTCCCAGAGCCGTTGATACACGGATACGCAAATACTGTGATTCCATCAACATCCATAAAAAAAGTACGCATAACATACGAAAATCTTATATATCCAGTCTCTTAGACGGCGGCCTGAATTTGAACGAAGTACGCAAACAGGCCGGACATGAGGACGAGAGGACGACCTTACATAATTATTGTTTCAATCGTAACGATATGGAATCAAATGAGATGGACATTGAAAAGGCTCTGGCTGTTTAATCCAAAAACGGCGAGACGGCTCTATCTCATGCCAGATATGGTTACTCTATCCCACTCTATCCCGGAATGAGTAAAGGAATACAAATAAAAACAAGCCGGAAACCCACATAAATACAGGCTTCCGGCCACTTAATAAAAAAAGCGCGAGACGGGATTCGAACCCGCGACCCTCGCCTTGGCAAGGCGATACTCCACCACTGAGCCACTCGCGCATATATTAGAATCGGGGTGACAGGATTCGAACCTGCGACCTCCTGGTCCCAAACCAGGCGCTCTAGCCAAGCTGAGCCACACCCCGTCATCCGTTTCTCTATATTATCATATTCAATTTATAAATATAACATATACCTTCAAAACCACATATTGAAATTCATCCGTTTAAATCATAAGGAATCGCTTCCTCTATCCTATCCGTCAAAATACTAAATTCGGTAAACCTCATTAAGTGTTTTGACACGCCTCATACTAAGCTCGACAATACCTCGCTAAGTACTCTGGCAGCCTAAACCTTTTGGTTAAGCCCTCGACCGATTAGTAACAGTCAGCGCACATGTTGCCATGCTTCCACCTCTGACCTATCTACCTCGTCGTCTTCAAGGGTCTTACTCTTGCGATGGGATATCTCATCTTGAGGGGGGCTTCACGCTTAGATGCCTTCAGCGTTTATCCCGTCCCGACTTGGCTACTCTGCCATGGGTTTGATACCAACAGATACAGAGGTCAGTCCATCCCGGTCCTCTCGTACTAAGGACAGCTCCTCTCAAATATCCTACGCCCACGCCGGATAGGGACCGAACTGTCTCACGACGTTCTGAACCCAGCTCGCGTACCGCTTTAATGGGCGAACAGCCCAACCCTTGGGACCTACTTCAGCCCCAGGATGCGATGAGCCGACATCGAGGTGCCAAACCACTCCGTCGATGTGAACTCTTGGGAGTGATAAGCCTGTTATCCCCAGGGTAGCTTTTATCCGTTGAGCGATGGCAATCCCACTTTAACCACCGGATCACTAAGTCCTAGTTTCCTACCTGCTCGACCCGTCGGTCTCGCAGTCAAGCTCCCTTATGCCTTTGCACTCTGCAAATGGTTTCCAACCATTCTGAGGGAACCTTTGAGCGCCTCCGATACCCTTTCGGAGGCGACCGCCCCAGTCAAACTCCCCACCTGACATTGTCCCACCACCGGATCACGGTGGCTGGTTAGAAATCAAGTATCACAAGGGTGGTATCCCAACAGCGGCTCCGTGAAGACTGGCGTCCTCACTTCTTAGCCTCCCACCTATCCTGTACATGTATAACCGAATCCCAGTATCAAGCTGGAGTAAAGCTCCATGGGGTCTTTCCGTCCTGGCGCAGGTAACCAGCATCTTCACTGGTATTTCAATTTCACCGGGTGCATTGTTGAGACAGCGCTCAAATCATTACGCCTTTCGTGCGGGTCGGAACTTACCCGACAAGGAATTTCGCTACCTTAGGACCGTTATAGTTACGGCCGCCGTTTACTGGGGCTTGGATTCAAAGCTTCGCTTGCGCTAACCTCTCCTCGTAACCTTCCAGCACCGGGCAGGCGTCAGCCCATATACCTCACCTTACGGTTTTGCATAGACCTGTGTTTTTGCTAAACAGTTGCTTGAGCCTATTCTCTGCGGCCTCGTTTCCCAGGGCACCCTTTATCCCGAAGTTACAGGGTCATTTTGCCGAGTTCCTTAACAATGCTTCTCCCGCCGGCCTTAGGATTCTCTCCTCATCCACCTGTGTCGGTTTACGGTACGGGTACATATCACGCAATAGCGGCTTTTCTTGACAGCCCCTACGCCAACTTCGCTACTAATGTTCGCTACGCATCACGTCCTCCTGTTGTTAAGCGGATTTGCCAGCCTAACCAGTCCTACGCTTGCCCCGGTCTTTTCATTCCCGGTTTGACTTCGGTTCTGTGTCCCCACAGTTCTGATGATATGCAGTACAGGAATTTCAACCTGTTGTCCATCGACTACGCTTTTCAGCCTCGCCTTAGGCCCCGACTTACCCAGAGCAGATCAGCTTTACTCTGGAAACCTTAGATATTCGGCCTGGAGGATTCCCACCTCCATCTCGCTACTCATTCCGGCATTCTCTCTTCTATACAGTCCACAGCTCCTTGCCGGTACTGCTTCGCTCCGTATAGAATGCTCCTCTACCAATCATATTAATATGATTCCTAAGCTTCGGTGTTGTGTTTTAGCCCCGGACATTTTCGGCGCAGGACCTCTCGACTAGTGAGCTATTACGCACTCTTTGAATGTGTCGCTTCTGAGCCAACATCCTAGTTGTCTTTGAAATCCCACATCCTTTCCACTTAACACACACTTTGGGACCTTAGCTGTAGGTCTGGGCTCTTCCCCTTTGACTACCCAACTTATCTCGTGCAGTCTGCCTCCCGTACATCATCTGTCTGGCATTCGAGTTTGATATTCTTCGGTAGACTTTGACGCCCCTAGGAAATTCAGTGCTCTACCTCCAGCAGACTAATACGAGGCTAGCCCTAAAGCTATTTCGAGGAGAACCAGCTATCTCCGGGTTCGATTGGAATTTCTCCCCTATCCACACCTCATCGCCACCCTTTTCAACGGATGTGCGTTCGGTCCTCCATTCCCTTTTACGGGAACTTCAACCTGGACATGGATAGGTCACCCGGTTTCGGGTCTGCACATGCTGACTTGACGCCCTATTAAGACTTGGTTTCCCTTCGGCTCCGCACCTTAAGTGCTTAACCTTGCCAGCATCCGCAACTCGCCGGACCGTTCTACAAAAAGTACGCGGTCGCACCTTAACGTGCTTCCACAGCTTGTAAACACAGGGTTTCAGGTTCTTTTTCACTCCCCTCCCGGGGTCCTTTTCACCTTTCCTTCACAGTACTATGCGCTATCGGTCACTAAGGAGTATTTAGCCTTGGGGGGTGGTCCCCCCGACTTCCCACAAGGTTTCTCGTGTCTCGTGGTACTCTGGATCCTGCTGCTGCCTATTGTTTTCATGTACGGGGCTTTCACCCTCTCTGGCTGGTCTTTCCAGGACCATTCCATTAACAAATCGGCTCACGTATGCAGTCCTTAACCCCAGAGTGCACGCACTCTGGTTTGGGCTCTTTCCCTTTCGCTCGCCGCTACTCAGGAAATCGATGTTTCTTTCTTCTCCTCCGCCTACTTAGATGTTTCAGTTCAGCGGGTTCCCTTCCATACGTTATGGATTGGCGTATGGATGACAGAGGTTTGCCTCATGTGGGTTTCCCCATTCAGATATCTCCGGATCAAAGGATATTTGCTCCTCCCCGAAGCTTTTCGCAGCTTATCACGTCTTTCATCGGCTCTTAGTGCCAAGGCATCCACCCTGCGCTCTTTATAGCTTAACCAATTGACTTTCACCTGCGGGTGGGTTTTGGTCTAAGATTCATAGCGTTGAATCTCTGGTCTTAGGTTTACAATAAAATTTTTGGTTTGTTTTGGTTACATCTTTCGATGTAACACCTCGGATGTCTTGATTTTGTCTCTTTCTCCCTTGTGGCAAGCCACTCGGAAGAGTTTCGAAACTCTATCTAGATATTATTTCAATATGCAGTTTTCAAGGTACATGCTGTGCGCGTCTCACTACTGCGAAGCGTCCGTTCCAAAGCCTTCGGCTTTCTCACTCACGGCGTTTCACGCCTATGCATCAATCCTCATGTCTGCTTAGGAAAGTAAACTTTCCACGCAGTCCTGACTCTTGATGCGCACGCTTCTTTTCGCTCGCGCAAATGGAGATGGAGAGATTCGAACTCTTGACCCCCTGCTTGCAAGGCAGGTGCTCTCCCAACTGAGCTACACCCCATAAATCCGGCATCCACCTGCTTTCCCATATCGTCTCCAATATAGTATCATCGGCCGCTCAGGTCTTAACCATCGTGTTCGGGATGGGAACGGGTGTGTCCCCTGAGCGCATCGACACCGGAAATGTTGTTTCCAGGTTTTCATCAATTGCACCTCCAGAAGCTGCGCAATTGACTCAATATCCTCGAAAACTCAACAGTATATAAAACCCTTACTTCTTCTTCCTTAGAAAGGAGGTGATCCAGCCGCACCTTCCGATACGGCTACCTTGTTACGACTTCACCCCAGTTATCGGTCCCGCCTTCGGCAGCTCCCTCCCTTTCGGTTAGGTCACTGACTTCGGGCGTTGCTGACTCCCATGGTGTGACGGGCGGTGTGTACAAGACCCGGGAACGTATTCACCGCGACATTCTGATTCGCGATTACTAGCGATTCCAGCTTCGTGCAGGCGAGTTGCCTGCAGTCCGAACTGAGACGTTATTTTGAGATTTGCTCCACCTCGCGGTCTTGCTTCTCTTTGTTTACGCCATTGTAGCACGTGTGTAGCCCAGATCATAAGGGGCATGATGATTTGACGTCATCCCCACCTTCCTCCAGGTTATCCCTGGCAGTCTCCCAAGAGTGCCCGGCCGAACCGCTGGCTACTTAGAATAAGGGTTGCGCTCGTTGCGGGACTTAACCCAACATCTCACGACACGAGCTGACGACAACCATGCACCACCTGTCTTCCGCCCCGAAGGGAAGGGGACGTTACTCCCGTCGGGATCGATGTCAAGACCTGGTATGGTTCTTCGCGTTGCTTCGAATTAAACCACATGCTCCACCGCTTGTGCGGGTCCCCGTCAATTCCTTTGAGTTTCATTCTTGCGAACGTACTCCCCAGGTGGAATACTTACTGCGTTTGCGACGGCACCGAAGAGCTTTGCTCCCCAACACCTAGTATTCATCGTTTACGGCGTGGACTACCAGGGTATCTAATCCTGTTTGCTCCCACGCTTTCGAGCCTCAACGTCAGTTATCGTCCAGTAAGTCGCCTTCGCCACTGGTGTTCCTCCATATATCTACGCATTTCACCGCTACACTAGGAATTCAACTTACCTCCGACACTCCAGTTAAACAGTTTCCAGCAGTCCCGCAGTTGAGCGGGCTTTCACTTCAGACTTGCTTTACCGTCTACGCTCCCTTTACACCCAGTAAATCCGATAACGCTTGCCCCTACGTATTACCGCGGCTGCTGGCACGTAGTTAGCCGGGGCTTCTTAGTCAGGTACCGCCATTTTCTTCCCTGCTGATAGAGCTTTACATACCGAAATACTTCTTCACTCACGCGGCGTCGTGATCGCTTTCGCCCATTGTGCAATATTCCCACTGCGCTCCCGTAGGAGTTTGGGCCGTGTCTCAGTCCCAATGTGGCCGGTCACCCTCTCAGGTCGGCTACTGATCGTCGCCCTGGTAAGCCGTTACCTTACCAACTAGCTAATCAGACGCGGGTCCATCTTGTACCACTGGAGTTTTTCACACTGTATCATGCGATACTGTGCGCTTATGCGGTATTAGCAGTCATTTCTAACTGTTGTCCCCAGTACAAGGCAGGTTACCCACGCGTTACTCTCATCGTCCGCCACTCAGTCAATTCAACTTCCATCCGAAAACTTCAGTTAAATCGCTTCGTTCGACTTGCATGTTAGGCACGCCGCCAGCGTTCATCCTGAGCCAGGATCAAACTCATGTTTGTTTGATTCCGTTCAAAAATTCGCTTGGCTAATTTTTAAACCGTATTACTGTTGTTTGGTTTTTTTGTTCTGAATGTTCTCTCGAACTTCTAGGCTTAACCAAAAGCCTTTGTTCTTTAAGAATTTTCAAGGTTTTACATACTGTTCAGTTTTCAAGGTTCTTTGTTGTTGTTCGCTGTCGTTTTCGTCAGCAGCAACTTTTATATCTTATCACAGTCACTTTTATTTGTCAACAACTTTTTACATTTTTTTCAAATCTTTGTTTTGATTTGTTACCCCGTTTTTCAAGGGCGAGTATTATAATACCAAACCCCTAAAGAAAAGTCAACCATTTTTTTGCATTTTTTGTTTTTATTTTTCCATTTTATTTTAAGCTGTTGTTTTTACAGGTTTTTGTGTTTAAAACAAGGCCGGATAAACAGCTGTTTTGCTCTTTCTTCTATATAATGTGTTTTCTTCTGTGAGTAAAGAGCAGATATTCTGACTGCTCTTTTATCTGTCCGCAATACAGGCCGGTTTCGTCGATAAACTGTCGATACCTGCAGTTTTCTGCAATATCATAGCTTCCTGCGGCAGAAAACCCTATCGGCATTTTATCGACGTCCATATCATATACTGATTAAAAATTATATAAGGGGGTATTTTTTTTATGTGGGAAATTATTAGTAACCCGGTAACACTTTCAGTTATTGTTATGTGTGTACTTTGTCTGTGCAAGCTTAATGTTATTCTGTCACTGCTTGTATCGGCTATGGTTGCAGGATTTGCGGCTGGAATGGGGCCAGGCGAAATCATGGGGGGTATTATCACAGGACTGAACGGAAATGGAACAAATGCCATAGCTTATCTGCTTCTGGGGACGTTTGCAGCAGCTCTGGCACAAACCGGACTGGCGACAATGCTGGCCAAGTGGATTGCATCGGTAGTTAAGGAGAGAAAGTGGATTCTTCTGGCAACCCTGGTCGTATGCGCCATAATTTCCGGAACCATTATCCCGGTACATATTGCCTATATCCCGGTATTATTTCCACCGCTGCTTGTAATGATGAACAAGATGAAAATGGATCGCCGCCAGGCCGCCTGCGTTACGGAATTCGGTCTGGTAGCCCCATACGTAACGATTCCGCTTGGGTACGGTGTCATTTTCCAGGGAATCGTTGCTGAAAACATGACAGCCAACGGCATGCCGATTGAGATGATAGAAGTATGGCCTCATACGATCATTCTGGGCGCCGGAATGCTTGTCGGCCTTATCGGCTCCTGGTGGTTCTTCCGCAAGCCGCGCGATTATCAGGATATTTCACTGGAGGGTATTTCACTGGAGGACGAGGCAATCCGCCTTAACAAGGATCATATCGTATCCTTAATCGCAATCGCAGGCGTTCTGTTCGGCCAGCTCTATTGGGATTCAATGCCTCTGGGCGCTCTTCTCGGTATTCTTATCATGATCATCGGCGGCGCCGTTGCTTCGTAACAGTGACGGAACAATAGCCGAAGGAATCCGGTTGATGGGTATGGTTTCTTTTATCATGCTGATTGCAGGCGGGTACGCCTATGTGGTAAACCAGACCGGCGCTGTAGACACTCTGATCGACGCCACGCTTGCCATACTCGGGGCCAGCAAAGTAGTATTCGTCATTGTTCTGATTATAATCGGTCTTTTAATCACAATGGGTATCGGAACTTCCTTTGGAACCATCCCGGTTATCGCTTTGTTCTATGTACCGATGTGTATGAAAATGAACATGAGCGTCGGAGCCACAGCCTGCCTTATCGCCTGTGCCGCTGCTCTTGGTGACGCAGGTTCTCCTGCTTCCGACAGTACGCTTGGGCCCACATCCGGTCTGAATGCCGACGGGCAGCACGACCATATCTGGGATACATGTGTGCCTACATTCTTCTTTTACAATCTGCCGCTGGCAATTGCAGGATTCATCGGGGGGATGATTCTCTAAATATGCCGAAAACCGGCGGCGATTCTCAGGCACAAAGATGCACTGTTACCGCCGCCGGTTATTTAAACTTTTTCCTTACTTAGTAGTTTTCTTTTCTCAGTTCAAAATAGCTCTGGGAATACTTGCACACCGGGCATACCTCCGGAGCTTTCTTTCCAATTACCAGATGGCCGCAGATACGGCATTCCCACATACTCTCCTCTGCCTTCTCAAATACCCACGATCTCGACATTAAGCGAAGCTTGCGGTAACGCTCTTCGTGGGTCTTCTCTATTGCGCCTACTTTTCTGAAAAGCTCCGCCATCTCAGGAAAACCTTCCTCATCGGCATCTTTTGCAAAACGATCATACATATCGGTCCACTCATAGTTCTCTCCCTCTGCCGCCGCAAGAAGATTCTCCGCTGTCGTCCCGATATGTCCAAGGGCTTCAAACCACAGCTTCGCATGCTCCTGCTCATTCCTGGCTGTCTTTAAAAAGATCCCGCCAGCTGGTCATATCCTTCTCTCTGGGCAACCATGGCAAAATATGTATATTTGTTTCTGGCCTCTCACCGGCAAAGCCTTCCATCAGATTCTTCTCTGTCTTTGTCCCAGCATATTTATTACCGGTATTCTCCGGCTTCTCTTCAATCTTCTCAAATACTGACGCCGGCTGACGGCAGACCGGACATGTAAATCCTTCTGTAAGTTCTCCCTCATGAATGTATCCGCAAATTGTACAGCGATATTTAACTGAACTGCTCATATTCTTTCCTCCTAAATCTTCACTTCTGTCTCTGTAGCCTGTATGCAACATCTGCTCTGCCAGCTCACTCAGCGGTTTCTTATAAAATTCTCTGTAAAGCTCTATGATTTCTTTGTTCTCATGGCTGGTACGCAGCTCCATTCCACTGTCTCTGCGGTAAAGCCCTTCTATTCGTTTTTCCTCAGCTCGTCGCCTTTTGCAGGTACCCTTTTAACGCCCTCCGCCTCCGATACATCCGCCCGGGCAAGTCATAACTTCTATGAAATGGTATTCCTTGCCGCCCTCTTTTATTCGTTCAATGAATTTTGAAGCGGCTTTAGTTCCGTATATGACGGCGATATTTACTTTCAGCCCTTCTATCACTACCTCGGCTTCCTTCACATCCTCCATTCCGCGTACCGGTTCAAGGTCGTAAAGTACGGCCGGGCTTTCTGTTTTGTGATAGTTTCATATGCAGTCCGCAGCGCAGCTTCCATCACGCCGCCGGTATTTCCAAAGATAACCCCGGCTCCGGATGCCTCCCCCATCAGCCTGTCATAGGATGAATCCGCCAGGCCCGCAAAGTCTATCGCCTCTTCCCTGGCCCATATTGCCAGCTCTCTGGTGGTAATTACATAGTCCATGTCCCGCATTCCCGGAATCCCCAGGTATTCTGCGGCCGCACTCATCTCCTCCCTGCGGATCTCAAACTTCTTCGCAGTACAGGGAGTGACGGCCACGTTGACTATTTTTTCAGGATTCAGCCCCATCTTCTTTGCAAAATACGTCTTTACGGTCGGCCCCTGCATTCCAATCGGACTCTTTGCAGTGGACAGATGCGGCAGCATGTCCGGATGATAAATCTCCGCATACTTGACCCAGGAAGGACGACAGCGGCGCTGGCCTGTTCTTTTTGTAATCCGCTCTATCAGCTCACTGGCCTCTTCCATAATCGTTAAATCAGCGGCAAAATTCGTATCGAGCACGTAGGAAGCTCCCAGCTTACGGAGCAAAGCTACCATTTTTCCCTGGACGAAGCTTCCGTCCTCCATGTCAAACTCTTCTCCCAGCGCAATCCTCACAGACGGGGAGGTGTTGAATATAACAATCTTTTCCGGATCCCGGACTGCTTCCCTGACATCGCGGTATTCATATTTTTCTGTAATGCTGGATACCGGACAGACATTGGCACACTGGCCGCAGTTAATACAAACGGCTGTTCCTCCGGTTTGTTCAAGTGTATACGTCCCGTGGACTCCGATATAGTCCGTACAGACATCTCTGCACTGCCCGCATTTGATACAAAGCGCCTCATCTCTGCAAATGGATGGGTTGTCTTTTTCAATCGGGACTCGTACGTTCATTGGTAAATGGTTCATTGACGCCTCCTAATATGATATATGCTCCAAAATCAATAATGATTACTAATATTAGTTTACCATATTTTCCATATTTGTCAATTAAAATTTATTTGTCACCGTTTATATCACGTACTGAATCCCAGCGCTATTCACAGCCAGTCTTTTGCCGCGGATGTGACGGTGTTTTCCCTCCAAGCTCGTTATACAATGTAAATCCTAGTATCATCACACCTCCCGCCGCCTGCATCAGTCCCATGGCTCTCCCATTACGAATACCGACATAGCGCAGGCAACCAGAGGATCGATGTAACTCAAAATTGCCGCTTCCTGCCCTTTCAAATCTCCAAGCGATGAAAAATAGAGGCAGTAGCCGATTCCCGTATGTACGACCCCCAGTACCAGCAGATTAATAATACCTACCGTTCCGCTTCCATTACATGGAAACCTGATTTGAACAGAACATAGGGAAACATGACAATCAGTCCTACCAGAAACTGCAGCAGTGTTCTGTCTATCCCATCAATGCCGGTAAGGGATTTGTTAATCAAAATAATGCAGGCGTATAAAACCGCGGCCCCCAGTCCGTAACCAACTCCCGTGACATTGCTGCTGCCGCCCTCCAGGCCGCCGGAGGATATCACAAGAACGAGGCCGGCCGTTGAACACGCAAAACAGATTATCTGTTTCAGCGAGAGCCGCTCCCGAAAAAGCAGGGGGCAAGCCGCCATCACAATTACAGGCGCAAAATAATAGCTTAAGGTCGCCACAGAGACAGAGGTATAATGGTATGCCTCAAAAAGAAAAATCCAGTTAAAACCTATCATAGCTCCTGAAGCCATAAGCAGGATGAGGCTTTTTCTGCTGGCCGGAAGACGAAATTTTCTGCCTCTGACAAGCTGCCACGCCAAAATCACAACCGCTGCAATCACCGCGCGGAAAAATGCAATCTCCTCCGACGCGAGCGGAATTTTTGCGACAAAATAGCCGAGCGTGCCAAATGCGGCCATAGCAGTAATATTCATCAGCTTTGCACTGCGGGTTCGGTTCTCCATTGCTGTTCTCCATTCATGTCTGTTTCATATTGATTTCGATTGTTTATTCATGCCGGTTCCTGTATGTATCTCTATAGCTGAGTATATCACAATTCAAAAGCTATTTCATTGCCATAATGACGGAAAAATGAACATGACACCCCCTGATCATGTTTTCCGGTATAATAGCGAGGGAAGCACTTCACACCATTTGAAAAATGGAAAAAAACAAGGAGGACGAATCATGAACATCAGAGAAGAGAAAAAGCGGGGCCCGGTTCGGACGGACTGTATTTTAATCCTGTCGATGTTGTGCCGGATAGGATTTATGCCGTCCTGATCAATGAAGTTGTGCCGGAAGACCCGGGAGATGATTTTTACGGCGGGCCTGACGCAGCTTATTTGACAACGGCTCTCCCGCTGTTTCAGGAGGCGGGAATCAGGGCAGGCACCATCCTGGATATACTCAGTCAGGGAATATACCTAACGAATGCGGTGAAAATGCCGAAACCGGAATCCACGGTAGATAGAAGCCTCATCGAGCAGAGCCTGCCCTTTCTCGAAAAAGAGCTGTCGTTATTCCCCAATTTAAAGGTAATTATGCTGATGGGAGACGTGGCAAAAAAGGCCTTCAACATGATAAGCAGAAAGACGGCCCGCAAAAATGCGGTGCCGTCCGTCTCTACCTATAAAATACGCCATACCGAAATTTACTGGCAGGGTATCCGTATTATGCCGTCCTATATTATGACGGACAGAATATATTGATCGAAAAATCAAAGTTTGCCATGGCCGGCGAAGATATTGCCGCCATGTATAGAATCATTCATTAAGATACCGAATCGTTCACCAGAGCGTGTCTGAAAATTGCTTTCTGTCAGATGTGCGTCACACTTTGCAGGAAATGGCAGGAATGAATTTTCAAACAGGCTCTAGGACATGCTACATTTCTGTCCCGTCTGTTATGTACCGCAGCCCCTTCTGGATCCTGAGATATTTTTTATACTGCTCTTCACAGGCCGCCACTGCATATGGTTCCGGCTCAAAACAGTTCTGGATTTTCACGGTTCCCTCCGAAATCTGTTCCAGGGAATCGAAACATCCGCAGTGGTAAGCCGCCAGAAGGGCGATTCCAAATGCCGGACCTATCATTCCATCCATCTGCTCAATACGGATATTCAGCACATTGGCCAGAGTCTGCATCCACACTCTGCTCCTTGAGCCGCCGCCGACCACCTTTGACGCTGCCGAAGCGGCACAAAGGAAGGCGCATCTTCTCGGCCAGTTCCCGGAAGCTGAAACAAAGCCCCTCTATCACCGCATACAGCATATCCGATCGGTCTGTTCCGTACTCAGCCCGATAAAGGCTCCGCGGATACACGGATCTGCGTACAAGGTCTTTCCCCGACAGATGGGGATAGAAAATCACTCCGCCTGCCAGCGACTTTTCCACGTCTATCAGGCTGTCCACCTTGAAAATCATCTTCCTCCATGATCCCGCGGACCCACCAGTCAAATGTACTTCCATTCGACTGTACCGCCCCCTGTACAAGATAGGAATAGCTTTTATTATCAAAGGAAAATAAGATCATCTTTCTTTGCATTATCCTTAAGCTCTGCAACCGGCATCATTACGCCTGATGTCCCCAGCGATATGACCGGATAGCCCCTCCCCAGACAGCCTGTGGAAATAGCCGTGGCAGGGTTATCCCCGGTTCCGGTCAGCACATCGATCTCCTGGGGCAGCGAAAACCGCTCTGCCATATCAGGGCTGAGCGTGCCGGCCGCCAGGACGCTGCCCCGGATCTCCGGATAGCACTCTTTCAAGGCCTATCATGGCCTCATCTCCGGCGACCACCGTTTCTCCTGATTTGATATAAGCAGGAGGTGGAAGCCTCGCAGTAATCCGTCCCGAAATGGCCTGTCAGCCTGTATACGAGATAATCGGGACCAATCAGGAATTTTTTGATCCTCCTGAAATGTTCCGGTTCATTTTCCTTGAGCCAGTAGAGATTTGCCGCCGGGCTTCCTGTGGAAATCGTCCGGGAAAGGTATTCTCCCTCCGGAAATTGTTTTATTTCCTCCTTCAGCCTCGGAATTAAATCCCTGGTTCTGATATCATTCCACATCATGGCGGGCCGCACCGGCTTTCCCTCTGCATCCAGAACCACCAGCGTATGCATCTGACCTGTGACCCCGATTCCCCTGATCCGGCTCCGGTCGCACTGCATCAGGATGCGATCCATGGCATTCACCATACAGTCATACCATATTTCCGGATCAATCTCGCTGAAACCGCGCTCCGGCTGGACCGCCTGATATTCCTCCGTAATCTGTGCCAGCACATTTTTATTCCCGTCTATCAGTACCAGCTTCATTGCAGAGGTTCCTAAATCTATGCCTAAAAATGTATGTTCTGTGTGTTCCATACTGCAATCCACCCTTCGCCTTACCGCCGGCTGTTCATTAGTTTTCGTTAATCATGGTAACCAGTTCCCTGGCTTTTCTGCTGACATTTTCAACTGCCTCAATGCTCAGATGGATTACGTCGTGTTCGTTATGATCCGCTTCATAGCTCTCGCCAAATGTGCGTATGTATTCTTTTCTCAAATCGGAGCCGTAATTAATTTTGATGAGTCCGTGTTTCTTAGCCTCCCAGATTACTTCCTTCGGAATGCCGGAGCCTCCGTGAAGCACAAGCGGAACTGCGGAGACTTCGTTAATCTTTGCCAGCAGCGGAATGTCAATCCTGGGATCCAGGCATAAGCCGTGGACATTGCCGACCGAAACAGCCAGCGTGTCACAGCCCGTCCGCTCTACGAAATCGGCCACCATATCCGGATCCGTCCTGCACTCTGCCTCATTAACCACGTCCTCCTCTTTCCCCTGAAGTGCGCCAAGCTCGGCTTCCACCGGAATCCCATAGAAATGGCAGTATTCGGCGGCCCGGCGGCACTCTTTTATGTTTTCCTCAAAGGGAAGATGGGAGGCGTCAATCATGATGGAGGTAAATCCTGCATCCACGCATGCCTTGACGTCTTCAAAGGATTTACCGTGATCCAGATGGAGTCCGATGGGAGTTTCTGAATTTTTCACCGCATCCATGGCCATCAGGGCGATGATACGCGGATTGGAGAGTTTCAGGTTATTGGAGGATATCTGAATATATCCCGGCAGCTTTGCGTCCATCAGTCCCTTTGCTATCGCTATGGTCATTTCCAGATTTGTCGTATTAAACGCCGGTAATACATGATGATGTTTTTTTGCGAATTCCATTAAGTCAAAACCATTTACAAGTTTCATAGTTATCTCCTCCGTGATCTACTGTTTTATTTAAAATCATGCATCTTCTCATAGAGCATTTTATATTTCCCGAATTTATCCATATAGTACTCATGCATCCGGGCGTCCGGCATATATTCTTTTTTTATCTTTACCGCGCGTTTGATGCCTTCCTCCAAAGAAGAATAGGCCCCAGTTCCGGCCGCAGCCATCATCATGCATCCAAGGGTACCCGACTCCTCGTTGACCAGGGACAATACTTTCATATTGAAGATGTCGGCCCGTATCTGAAGCGTCAGCCCGGAGGCCGCCCTCCTCCCGTCGCCACGAGCGACTCCATCTTCGTTCCCAGCTTTTTAAGACGTTCGTAGGAAAGATACATCTGAAATGCCATTCCTTCCAGGATGGCCCTGTAAATCTCTTCCGCCTTTGTATGAATGGTAAGGCCGGTGATGGTTCCCCGGGCATCCATGGACAGATCGGGGTTTCCCGCCGAACCGAACTGCGGGAGGACCATAACCTCCGTTCGGATATCCCGGACCGCCTCATCGATACGGGAATAAAAGCTTTCCCCCCTCTCTTCGCACTCCATCCTGAAGCCTTTCAGGATACTGTCCCGCGCCCAGTTCTTCAAGGCGCCGCAGGTGGTAACCTCCAGGCTGGATAAATAGGTGCCGGGCAGGATATAAGGAATACAGGTAAAATCATTGTCCATCATATACGGCGTCATCAGGGGCTCCGGAAGCATCGTGAACAGGAACTCACATGTCCCCATTCCGCATTCCCCAGCCTCGATGCGGTTTAATCCGCTTCCCAGGGCCGCACAGCTCTGATCGTGTCCGCCGGCCACCAGCATCATATCGGGACTCAGATGCAGTTCCTTTGCCGTCTCCGGTAATATGGCGCCAATTACGGTACACGGCTTCACCGGCTCAGACATCTGTTCTGCCCTGATTCCTGCCAGCTTAAGAAGCTCCTTTGACCATTCCATTTTCCTGATATCAAAGGCCATGCTTCTGGCCGCCGAAGAATAGCTTACCTTTCTCTGCCCGGTGAGCATGTATCCGACGAAATCTTCATAGAACAAAATTGCCTCCGCCCGTTTCACCGCATCGGTATTCCGGTTCAGCCACATATATTTCGGAAGACCGTAAAGCTCGTTTGGCGGCAGGCCGGTAATCTCAAAAATCTTCTGATCCCCCATCGTTTCTATAATTTCTTTTATCTCTTCAATCCCTCTGGGATCGCCCGTCAGCATTGAATTGGCCAGCACCCTGCCCTCTTTGTCCAGGCATACGACCGACTCTCCAAGGCTTGTGACAGCCATGGCCTCTATCTTTTCCGGACAGTTTTCGCCTGCTTCCCGGGTACCTCTTTCACATTTTTCATAACGGTTTCCGGGTTTAGCTCCCGGCGGCCGCCGCTGCCCAGCTCCTCATACTTCCTGGAAGCCGTGAACAATATCGCGCCGTCCAGATCGTAGACCAGCAGCTTCGCTCCGCTGGTGCCCACATCCAGTCCTGCAAATGCCATAAAATCACCTCTCAGCACTGTTTTTTGATTTTCTTGTCAACTGACGCTTACTGCTGCCTGGAACGGCTCTTTTTGAATACGTCGATTACGACTGCCACCATGATGATGATTCCCTTGAATACGCCCTGCCAGAAGGAGTTGATACCCATCAGGTTCAGTCCGTTCGTGATTACGCCGATAATCAGGATACCGATAAATGTGCCTCCCACGGTTCCAACGCCGCCTGACATGCTGGTTCCGCCGATTACGACTGCCGCGATGGCATCCATCTCAAATCCGTTTCCCAGCGTGGCTGCCGCCGAGCCAAGACGCGCGGACCATACAATACCGCCGACTCCGCAGAGAAGACCGATTAGGATATAAGGGAGCATATTGTATTTTTTCACATTTACGCCTGAGTACCTGGCTGCCGTCTTGTTACCGCCCAGTGCATAGATATAGTACCCAAAACGCGTCTTGTTTAGTAAAACCCAGGTGGCGATTAAGATCACCGCGGCATAGACAATAATAATGGACACTCCGCCGATGCTTAAGTTGCCGAGTCCCGTATAAGCGGCATTCCGGACACGGATTGTCACGCCGCCCGATATGATTTCCGTAAGGCCGCGGCCGATACACTGGGTGGCCAGGGTGGCCAAAAGCCGGCACCTGCAGATATGCGACGGCAAAACCGTTGACGGTTCCCACCAGAGCGCCCACCGCGAGACAGCTTATCACGGTCAGCCAAACCGGCGCGTTTAAATTCGTAATCATATATGCACCGATGACGCCCGTAAGTCCAACAGTGGAGCCGACGGAAATATCAATCTCCCCCATCAGGATCGCAAGCAGCATGCCGCAGCAGATAATTGCATTAACCGAGTTGGACTTTAACAGGTTTAAAAGATTTGACGATGTCATGAACTTCGGTGTTGAGATTGAAACAATGATTATAAGCAGAATCAGACCGATGATTGTTCCGATATTGCGTTTAAAATAAGCGGAGCCTGTAAACGGAACGCTCCGTTCTCTCTTCTTTTCCATAATGTACCTCCTGATAATTTTCCTTATTCTCTGCTGGTTGCAAACGTCATCATGGATTCCTGGGAGAATTCTTCCTCGGCCAGCTCACCTGTGATTCTTCCTTCACACATGACATAACACCGGTTGCACATATTGATAATCTCCGGAAGCTCCGAGGAGACCATGATAATCGATACGCCTTCTGCGGCCAGTTCATCGATGATGGCGTATATTTCCGCCTTTGAGCCGACATCGATTCCCCTGGTCGGTTCGTCCAGTATAATCACCTTCGGTTTTTTCGCCAGCCATTTGCTCAGCACTACCTTCTGCTGGTTTCCTCCGCTCAGGTTCCCCGTGAGCTGCCTGGAGGATGTGATTTTAATGGAGAATTTCTTTCTGTAGTCCTCCACCATCTTATCCCATGCCCCGTGTTTTACCCCGACTCCCCTGATGAAATCACCGAGACAGACAAGCCCCATATTGAATTTCACATCATTTTTGAGAATCAGGCCCTCGTCCCTTCGATCCTCAGAGACATAGACGATACCATTATCGATGGCATCCTGCGGTCTCTTAATTTCCAGCTTTTGCCGTCCAGATAAATATCTCCGCCCGCCTTCTGGTATGCACCGAAGATTGTCTTCATCAGCTCTGTTCTCCTGGCCCCCACCAGACCTGCAAAGCCTACGATCTCTCCGTACCGTGCATGGAAATTGATATCCCTGAAATACTTATCATGTTCCAGGCCCTTAACCTCCAGGGAGGTACCTTTGATTTCATGCTTGTTTCTTGTATAATAGCTGCTCAGTTCGCGGCCGACCATCATCTTAATCAGTTCGTCCTTATCCGCCTCCGGCGTGGGAATATCCGATCATTTTGCCGTCACGCAGAACGACAATCCGATCCGTGATTGCAAACAGCTCTTCCAGTCTGTGTGATATGTAAATAATACCGACGCCTTTTTCCTTCAGCAGCCGGATGATGTCAAACAGAGTCTCCACTTCCCCCTGGGACAGTGAAGATGTAGGTTCGTCCATTACGACGATTCTCGCCTCCGCCGATACGGCTTTAATAATCTCCACAAGCTCTGCATGCCGATGGACAGCTCCTCCACGAGCTGATCCGCTCTCAGGTTAAGGTGCAGATCGTCAATTACCTTCTGCGTCTCCTCCTCCATCCTCTTTGCATCGACAAGACCAAATTTATCTCTGAGTTCCCGACCCATAAAAACATTTGCGGCGATTGTCCTGGCCGGCACCAGAATGATTTCCTGATGGATAATTCTGATTCCGTTGGCTCCCGCTACAGCCGCAGAATGTATATTTTCACTTCTCCGTTAATCCGTATTTCTCCGGAATCTGCTTTGTAGATTCCGCCCAGTATCTTAATTAATGTTGATTTTCCGGCACCGTTCTCACCGAGGATGGCTACCACTTCACCTTCTCCGACAGAAAGGTTTACACCGGTCAGTACTATGTTTGAAGCAAATGCTTTGTGATATTTTGCATCTGTAAGAGTTTTGTTCCGTCCATACGCTACCTCGTATTCCCTGAAAAAGTTTACGCCTGTTAGATATAGGAAACCTCATAAATCTTTTCCTTATGACGTTTCCTGTGCCGATTTTTGCTGCGTGTAAACCCGGAATCTTCCTTGCAAAAATCTTGCCCCCTCCGGTGGAGTTCTTGTAAACGGCAATTTTGCCGTTTATTAGAAAGGTCCGGCTCAAACTCTCGTTTTGAGCCGAACCACGTAATCAAGAGTAACCGTTCAGCCATGATGTATTCCGCGAGGTGTTTTCGCTGTTTTGCGAAAATCCCGAGTTCCCAGGATTTTCGTGCAGAACCTGCACTAAACGTAACAGTTCATGCCGTCTGAACTGTTACACGAAAACACCTCGCGGGATATTACCTGTGAACCGTAACGTTCCCAGCGCCTGTTTAGTCAAGATAATCCCATGCATCAAGGTCATACTCATCGATGTTGTCCGCCGTAATGCTGTAAGACTCAATGCTTGTATTGAATGTGATTTCTTTTCCGTTTAAAAGGTCAACCGCCTCTTTGACTCCCATATATCCCATGTATGTAGGCCTCTGGGCAGAGCTTTGAACCATTGTGCCGTCTTTGATTGCATGCTTTCCGATTGGAGCGCCGTCTTTTCCGAGAATATCGATGGAGCCTGTCTTGCCTGCTTCTTCCACAGCCTGTACTGCGCCTAAGGCCGACGTATCGTTGATTGCATAGATAACGTCGATGTTGTCGTGAGCCTGAAGCGCATCAGATACCACTTCAAATGCCGCGTCTGTGGCGCCTTTGCCTTCCACTACCTGAACCTCCACAAATGCGTCCGGGTTCTTCACGTTCTCTTTAATTCCCTGCCAGAATCCGTCTACGTTGATGATACAGGATTCAGCCGTCTGAAGATGGACAATCAGGATATTCGCTCCGTCCGGATGATGCTCTGCCACCCACTGGCCGGAAAGGTATCCTAACTGTGTATTATCGGATGCGATAATTCCGTCAACCAGATCGTAATCTTCTTCCTGGATTACATTGTCTACGTTAATGACTTTCACGCCTGCATCCTTGCATGTCTGAAGCACGGTCTGCGCTCCTGCGGAGTCATATGGGATATAAACGAGAGCGTTGATTCCGCTTGCGATCATATCATCAATCTGGGATGCCTGTTTTGTCGGGTCATTCTGGGGATCAAAGTAAATCAGTTCGCAGCCCAGTTCGTCACACGCTGTCTGAACACCGTTTAAAACAGCCGTAAAGTATTCGTTTGTCAAAGTATAGGGCGAAAATCCGATTGTGTACCCTCCTTCTTTGCCTCGCTCGAAACCGCCTCGGTCACTGCTTCTGCCAGCTGCCTCGGACGTCTCTGCCGGAGCCGCCGTTGTCTCTGCCGGCTTGGACGAGCAAGCTGTCATGGAAAGCGCCATTGCACCTGCTAAAACTACAGATAATAATTTCCTCATAAAAATTTCCTCCTTTTCGTTTTTTAATCATCTGAGCTGTATTTGATTGTACGAACATATTAACACATCAGTTTTTGTACTTCAATGCTAATTTTACCTAAATTTTTCCTGTGGTTTTTGTTGTATTTGTACATTTAACGTTCGTTTATTCCTTTTATTTTGTTCTAATATGTTCATATATTGAATAATTTCTTTCACTAATTTAAATCCAGTGGGAATTGAAGAGATTTCAGAGCTGTTTAAATGTTTATATTTGTTCGTTTCAAATTTGTCCGATGATCGGTTTTAATTTGACAGGAAACGTTACTGGTCACCGTCATCAATAAAAAGACCCTCCGGAATCTAATCCGGTGGGTCGTCTGTCTTATCGTGCAGGGCTTCGGCAGCCCTTATGCAATTATTACTCACATTATATTTTTGAGCAGGTTCATTCCCTCCTCATCGATCCCGGCATCGGTAATCACCCCGTCCACCTGGGAAAGCGCGGCAAAACCGTTCAGATCATAGGTATTGAATTTGGAGGAATCCGTCAAAAGATAAGTCCTCTTAGCGACTGAAAAAATGGAGCTTTTAAACCTTGCCTCCGGTGAATATCCGTCATACAGCCTGCCGTCCGTCCCTATGGCGGCCGCTCCGAGAAATGCCGTATCGAGCTGGTATTTCCGAATCTGCTCTTCCGCCACGCTTCCGGAACTGCAATTGGTGATCCGGATCATCTCACCGCCCAGCATAATCACTGAGAGATTATCGAATTGCAGGGCATGCTCCGCCACCTTCAGATGATTGGTCACAATTACCGCACGCGTTTCCTCATCCATATAATTCAGGATAATCCTTGTTGTGGAGCCTGCGTCTATAAATATCCTCTGTCCGTTCTTAATCAGCGTGGCAGCTTTTGCCGCTATCTTTTCCTTTGCTTCCCTGTTGGAAATGCGGGATTCGTCAAATGAAATCATTCTGACCACGGGCTGGTTTGCCATCAGCGCACCTCCGTGGGTCCTGGTTATGTTATATTGCCGGGCCAGCAGGTTCAAATCCCTGCGGACCGTCATCTCAGAAATCCCGAACCGCTTTGCCAGTTCGTTTACTTCCACCTTATGCTGCTTTTGCAGAATATCGAGTATGGCCAGACATCTTTCACTTTTGTTCACGGTGAGTACCATCCTTCTTACATTTTTTATAATATATGTAATCTGATACAATCATTATAGCACTAAAACGAACATATTCAAGCATAAGTCTATAAATTGAAGGGGAGGACCCGTCCGGAACGGACCGGGGCCGGTGTGGTGAGGTTGTGTGTCTGAGTCTTCAGTCCCCGATTGGAGGTTATCGTGAGGGGGAATCCGGCCGGAATGAATTACCCCCAAGCCATAGTTAATGCATAAGGCGGCACTTAGTGGTCGCGACAAGGTCTCCCCACTTAACGCGTGAGACAATCAGCCGCCGGGACGGCCTCACCTGCTTATTTAATCACCTCGTACCAGAAAACAGCCGCAGCCGAAACCAACACGGCAACCGCCAGCTGCCCTGCCGACAGAGGGGCCAGCTTCAGAAACGTATTTACCGGTGAATAGAAAATCACGGCCGGCATCAGCACCATAGCGGCAAAGGCCGCCTGCATTCCGCGGTCTTTCAGAAGCCGGAAAAGGGAGCAGAGCGCTAATTCCGAATCCGAGCAGTTGACAAGTACCAGAAACAGGTTGGAAATCATAATCACCATCAGTCCCATGGAGCGGGATACGACGGCGCGATCGGGACAATTTTTCAGGTGGAAGAAGTACACGGCAAAGGAGGCAATGGCAATGGCGATTCCCTGCAGCACGCTCTTAGCCAGAATCTGCGGCGTTAAAAGGCGGCCTCTCGATTCTTCCGGTTTTCTTTTCATGATATCCGGCTCCGCCGGCTGCCGTTCCAGGACAATGGAACAGGTCGGATCGATAATCAGCTCTAATAGCACGATATGCACGGGAAGCAGCATCTGGGCGGAGGGCGGGGTTCCAAAAAGCGGCGAGAGATGTCAGAATAATCGGCAGATGGATTGTAAAAATATACCCGACCGCTCTCCTTATGTTGTCATAAATTCTCCGGCCGTCCTTTACCGTCTCCACTATCGTCGTAAAATTATCATCCAGCAGGATTAAATCGGCGGCTTCCCTCGATACTTCACTGCCCCTCAGGCCCATTGCGATTCCAATATCGGCGTATTTTAAAGCCGGTGCATCGTTCACGCCGTCCCCTGTCATAGCCACCGTCTCCCCATTTTTCTGAAGCGCTTTAATGATACGCATTTTATGTTCCGGAACGACTCTCGAAAAGACAGATGTTTCTGCCGCAGCCTTTCCCAGCTCCTCGTCCGTCATCTGTTCCATTTCATCTCCCGTGACAACTTTTCCGCCGTCTATTCCGATCCGGCGGGCCACGCTGGAAGCCGTCACTCCGTTATCTCCGGTTATCATTATGACACGGATGCCGGCATTCCTGCACACTCTGATATCCTCTGAGATACCTGGTCTCGGAGGATCGGAAAGGCCGATCAGGCCGCAGAGGCGAAGCTTCCATCCCTCGGGTTCCTCCGGAATTTCAAAAAAGTCCGCATCCTCCTCTGCCGATGCCTGACTCTCGACTTCAGCGGCCACCGATCTGAAGCGCTTCATCTATCTCTTCACCGTCTGCAAATGCCACCTTCTCCGGTGAGCCTTTGACCGCGGCTGTCAGCCTTCCATCCCGCAGCCATACATGGCATCATTTTTTTTCCGTTTGTAAATGCGTATTCCTTCACCAGGCTGCCGCCGAAGATTTCCTCTTCACTGATTCCCTGTTCCCCGCAGTATTGCAGCATCGCCTTCTCCATCGGATCATAAGCCTCCGGCTCACAGCCCATTCCCATGAGCATTAAAAGCGTCCGTTCGTCTTTATCCGCCGCCCATGTCCGGCCCACACTCATTTTATTCATGGTAAGCGTTCCTGTCTTGTCACAGCAGAGAACCGACACTGCCCCCAGCGTTTCCACCGACGGCAGACGGCGGACCAACGAATGTTTTTGCCAGCCTCCAGGCGCCCATCGAGAGAAATACGGTCAGGACAACCGGAAATTCTTCCGGTATCAGCGCCATTGCCAGCGTAACTCCGGCCAGGATGCTCCTTGTCATTCTCTCGGCTTCTCCCAGGCCGGAAAGGCTGAAATAAGTAAAAATACCGGCCAGCAGAAACAGAACTGCCGCTATGGCGGCGCAGACCTTCACAAGCCCCGCTGTCTGCCGCTGAAGGGGCGTATCCTCCTCCGGGGCCTCCGCCACGTTTAAGCCTATTTTTCCGTATTCCGTCGTGATCCCGGTGCGCTCCGTCAGAAGCGCCGCATTTCCCTGTATCACAAGTGTCCCGGCATAGCAGGTATCACCGGCTGTCCCCTCCGGCCCATCCTTTTTCGCCGTCTTCCATACCCCCGCGGATTCCCCGGTCAGCATAGATTCATCCACGCAGAAATCACTGCACGTTAAAATTACCGCATCGGCCGGAACTCTGTCTCCTTCACACAGAAAGAACACATCTCCCGGCACAAGCTCCTCCCCGGGAATCACCTGTTCCCTGCCGTCGCGCAGCGCCTTCACCCGCGGCGCCGTCATCTTTTGCAGCGCGGCAAGGGTGCGGTCCGTTTTCCATTCCTGCATCACGTCAATCCCCACCACCCCGGTGATAAAGATGAACATAACCGCCCCATCCTTCGGTTCCTCCCAGGATAAAATAAACCACTGCCGCGAAAAACAGCAGCAAAAACATCGGTTCTCCCAAAATATGGAGTGCTTTTCTTAAGAATTTTCCTTTTTTACCGGATGTAAGCTCATTTTTTCCGTATTGTTCCAGCAATTTTGCAGCCTGGGCAGAGGTAAGCCCTGCCTGCGCTCTGTCTGTACCTGCCATACAAAAAACCTCCTGATTATAAATAAGTTTTACCGTTTCTGTGCATCGATTGGTGGCAGAGCGGTTTTCATTTAACAGGAGAGTTTTCAGTTAATGAAAAGCACATCTGCGGAACAATTATTAACTGTCCCGCAGATGTGCTGTCACACAGTCTGCTGCCGCCTTTCGGCAGCCCGGCGACGATTCTCATTTCGGCCGTCGCCTGCTCACTGTATCATATGCAGCAAAATTCTGTTTGCTAATCGTATATTATGTTTTTGTAATCATTCAGATAAAACTGCTCACCGGTTACTCATGTTTAATTGCTTCCAGCGCAGGAATTTCCACTGCCTTTGATGCAGGGTAATATCCTGCCCCTATCCCGATCAGAACGGAAAACAGGATGGCAAATACGGCAAGCCACCAGGGGATTACAGACAGTCCCGACGTCTGCTCCATCATCTCTCCCCCAAATCCCCCGAACTCAGAGGATATCGCGGCCTGGCCTGCCGCCAGATTCATTAACGCCGATATCCCAAAGCAAAACAACGCCCGCCAGTCCGCCGGCAAAACCGATACAGCCCGCCTCCATAAGAAAGATTTTCCGGATATCCCTCACAAAACAGCCAGAGATTTCATCACTCCGATTTCCCGCGTCCGCTCTGAAATGGACATAATCATAGTATTGGTAATTCCAAGAGCTGCCACAAACAGGGAAACGGCTCCGATTCCGGCAAACATCATCTGCTTCTGCCTTGCATCTCTCTCCATCGGTTTACGGATGCTTTCCATGGAACTGGTCCGAAATCCCATTTTTTTTATCTGCCTTTCCACCTCCGCCACGTTTTTTATATCCTGCACCTTGACAACCGCATTGGGATACCCTTTGTTCCTTTCCACCTTTCCGCTGATACGCGCCTGCTGTTCCAGCAAATCCTTTAAGTCCGAAAGACTCATCACAAGTCCCATCACTGTTTCTTCGCCTTTTCCGTAATCCTCCTTCAAAATTCCTGCCGTCTCGAATTTCTTTGTTATCTTTTTATCATCATCCCTTCCGCTTTCCAGCTCCGCCGTAACTGTAATTTTCATAGGGTCGAAATAGGCGGGAGGGACAACCGGCATTCCGGACGCATCATAGTCGCCGCCATACATATCCACCATGTTTTTCCCTCCGGCCGTTTCGTGTCCTCAAAACCATAGGCAAAATACTGGCCTGCAAAAATTTTTCCAGGTTTCCACTGATCGAAGCTGCCTTCCTTCAGCTTATATCCCATTGTCTCGGCTTCCTTAATATCAATCCCGGTTACCTGGGCGGAGGCAGAACGGTATCTGTTGTTTTTTCCCGCAAAAAGCTGGATGCTGACATTCTCCGCAGTCAGTTTGGGGGTAACGGCTTCCACCCTTTCATGTCTTTTATTTTTTTGAGGGCCTTATCATTAATTCCTGATTTTTTCGTATTTTTCCCGGCAGAGTATACGTTAATAATCGTCAGATCCCCCATCTGGGCCAGTGCGCTCTCCTGCGCTTTCCTCATTCCTATTCCAATGGATACCATGATTACAACGGAACAGCAGCCGATAATTACCCCCAATACGGTCAGCATCGTCCTGGCTTTGTGGCGGCTCAGGTTCTGAAGGCAGACCATGATCAGATCTTTTATTTTCATTTTTCTGTCCTCTCTCTCTGCGTCCTGCTCTTCCTCTGCCGGTACCGTTCTCATCCTCTTCTCCGCCTTCATCCTCGGGAAAAACATCGTCCCAGTCATCGTCCTGTTCTTCCCGTTTGGCGTCTTCCATTTTCCTGTCACGGATTTTTTTCCTGGCTTTTGCTGCAGCGAACAGGGCTGTGGCAAGCAGTACGGCCAGGGCTGTGGCCGGCCAAAGGACCGTTCCCCGCGGCCTTGCCATTTCGTCGTTTTCGCCACTGAAATCAGCCTGCTCGTTCTGGGCTTCCATTACCTCCACGCTGATTGGAATCTCCTCCGTTTTCTGCTGCATGGCCTCATCCTCATAGCTGACGCGGATCTTCCCTTCTACCTTCCCGGTTTTTTTCGGAGTCACTACAAAATCGATGGTGCCGCTCTTTCCCGCTTCGAAATTCCCCAGAGTCAAATCTTTTTCCAGGGCAGGTATATCTCCCTCCAGCTTTGCCTCCACATTAAACACCTGTCCTCTACCTTTATTGACATATGGGATTGAGATTGTGGCCTCCTCATTCTGGCGGATTTTCCGAGTAAACCAGGGGATTTCAGTTCAAACCGGTCCGGCTGGTACACAGGAATGGCTATCGTCTCACTGGACGTCGCCTGTTTCCGTTCCTTTCCGTCTAAATACTCGTATTTAAATGAAATTGTTATTTTAGGCGACTGGAGCTTTGACTGGAAAAGCGCCTGTACTTTAATACTCTGTTTTTTTGCCGCTCCCGCGTCCAGCTTTGGTATGTATATGGTGTTTGAGGAGGAATTGATGGAGATTCCTTCCCCTGTATCAAGGGACACCACCACATTCTCCGCCGCAGTCACACTGCTCGTATTGGTCATCTCCATCTCCAGGTCAAACACCTGGCCGGCAGTTACCTTCTCTCCGTATGAATAGTTGCGGATGATAATATTAGGAGTTGGGATATTCATTTTACCGCTCTTGCCGTTTGTCGGATTACAAGCTTCTCTGCAATGGTCCCCTGGCTGCTGCCCTTGTCGGAATCATAGTCGAATTTCAGGGACAGTCCGAGCAGCTGTGACGCTGCCTGGGAAAGCTCCGCTCCGGCCTGGAGCCGGACAGGGATGTCTACTGCGGTTCCGGCCTTAAGCTCGCCCAGAAGTCGCGTGTCCGTCTCATCCAGCAGATATATCTGGTCATTCGGCTCTATGGTTGCCGTCAGATTCCGGATATCCTTATCCTGGCTGGTATTCTCCAGCCTGATTACCATTTGAAACGTTTCTCCCGCATTCACCGGCCTGTCAATTCTGCCGCGTCCAATCCGTATCAGCGGCTGGCCCGCCGCCCTGCCTCGGACCGGAATCTGAACCTTCTGCGACAGAGAGCCTGATGTCAGGCTGCCTCCTGAATAGTAGTTATATTTCATTTCAATATCGACGGACTGGGATGGACCGGCCAGTTCCTGCCCCGCCGTCATCCTGACCGTAATTTTCTTTTTCTGTTTCAGGCCCAGACTTGAGACTACCTGTGAACCCGTATCATCCGTGATATACAGTCCGTTTCCCGGGGAAATGTTGACGATAAGATCTTCAATATCGGATTCTTTGCTTGTATTTTCAAGTTCCAGTTCCAGGCCAAAGGACTCTCCGGAACCGACGGCTGTCTGCGGGCTGATACGTTTGATTCGGATTACAGGCTGGCCTGTGGCATCCTCGCTGTTGTCTCCCTTTCCCTCATATTCTTCGCACTCGCTGATTTCGGCCGTTATTGTCTCCGAAGGGATGCCCGATTTCTTATAATTAACTCTGAGGCGCAGTTCATTGCCTCTTCCTGAGTAAACGGCCTTTGGGATGGTAACGGTAAATTCCAGGTTTTCATCCCGCTTCGAGGTGACCTTTACTTTGGCCGCCCCTGCATTTCTGAAGCTGTCCGACAGCTTGGAAACTGTAATCCCGTTTTTCCCGCTTCCTCCGTCGTAAGCCCTTCCGCCCTGACGCTGACCACCAGCTTGACGTTCTTACCCTTCCGTATCGCGTCGATGGGGGTATTACCGCTTAAAGCCGCATAAACCTCATAGCCGTCCACCGTCAGCTTTCCGCTCCCTTCGCTCTCTCCGCTGCCGGAAGGGCTTTTCTCTTTTTCTTTCTCCGGAGCCGGTTTTTCCGCCGGCGGCGCTGTCTCACCAGGTTTTTCTCCCGGCGGATTTGCGTCCTCCGGCTTTGCCTCCGACAGGTTTGTCTCCGCCGGTTTAATCTCCTCTGTTTTCCCGTTTCCCGTCTCCGCGAGGTTTTCTGCCGCTGCGGCGGCAGGCGCCGCCTCCGTTGCCCACACCGGACTGGCCGAGCATAGTGTGATCATCATGCTTAACATCCATATTACGGCCCTTTTTATAACCAGCTTTCTGTTCATTTTATCGTTTCCTTTCATCTCCAATAATATTTCCGTCTACCAGTGTGACAATCCGGTCCGCATACCGGGACATTCCGGATCATGAGTGACCAGTATAATCGTCTGCTCATATTTTCTGGCAAACCCTGTTATCATTTTCATTATTTCCGCCGTAGTTCTGGAATCCAGGTTTCCTGTCGGTTCATCGGCAAATATCACCTTGGGCCTCGTCACAAACGCCCTGGCAATTCCCGCCCTCTGCTGCTGACCTCCCGACATCTGTCCCGGATAATGGTCCAGCCTGTGCGAGAGGCCAACTTTACAAAGAAGCTCTTTTGCAATTTTTTCTCTCTTATCCTTATCCATTCCCCGGAACATTAACGGCATAGCCGTATTTTCAATGGCGGTCATGGAAGGAAGCAGGTTGTATGACTGAAATATAAATCCGATATACTGCTGCCGGAACGCGGCCAGTTCCTCCTCCGACATCCTGGAAACATGCTGTCCCAGTATCAGCACTTCTCCCCGGGTTGGTTTTTCCATCCCGGCGAGCTGGTTTAAAAGCGTACTCTTTCCGGAACCGGAGGTGCCGAAAATACAGCATATTTCACCTTTATAGATAGTCAGATTAATCCTGTTTAAGGCAACCACCTCTTCGTCACCCATCCGGTATACTTTTCTGACATTTTTAACTTGGATTGCCGCCTCTCTTTTTTCCATTGTTCTCCTCCTCGTTTATAGATGGCATGATATCGGATGAATCCCCAAAAATTATGGTATATAATTCTGAAGAAATCTTAAGATGAACCGTGGAACGATAACCTGCACAATCCGTGCACAGGTCGCCGCCATTAACGCAGAAGAGGCGGCCGTCTGCCGCCGCAGACTACCGCCTCTTGATACACTCCCGTTATATAATTCCTGATACATGGTTCCTGGTGCATGATGCCAGTTACCGTTTCCCGTAACCTGAATCCCTATTCCTGTCTATTAATTTCAAACTCCTGAATTCCGAAGGCTCCGGGCGCTATCTCGTATTTATCAAATACGATAACCGGGTTTCCATTCGCTCCGATATAAAATTTTGTATTCTCTCCCACTGTCTTAAATCCATCCATACCATTGCTTCCATCCCAGTAAACGAGATTGCGGTCGGCAGCCATCCGCTCTTCCATCTGCCGCCTGATGCTGCTGTTTGCTTTCTCTTTATAATCCTGCCCCAGCAAATCCCCAGGGTCAGCTTCTTACCATTTTTCAGATCCAGATTGTAGAAATACTGTATCCCATAGGCCGAAGCCCAGTTCTCATTTGCCGTAATTTCCAGAGACAGCACATCCTCCGTCTCATATTTCACTTCGTATCCTGCATCCACTTTGATTCCTTTTTCGGCAAATGCTTCTTCCGTTCCTCCTGTTGCCAGAAACGCCTCTTTATATTCTTCAATCCTCTGCTGTGCGTCACGTCTGTATGCCTCCATGATTGTTTCAATTTCCTTATTTACGTCCGCAGCCAGCGGGGACGTGCTGCGGCCTCCGGCTCCTGTATCTGCGGAATTTCCAGTGGATTTCCTTCTCTTCATCAGCCGTGTCATAATTGCGGAATGTGAGAACCCTGGAGACCGCCCCTATGACGGGCAGCCGGCCGGCTGTGGCAGCAAATGCTTCATTTGTGTTCAGGGCGGTTATAAAACAAACTGCCAAATGGCCTGCCCAGCCCTATTTTACCGTGGGGACTCTTTTTTCCCGGCACTGCCGCTTTTCCCCTTCTCTTTCCCTGCGTTCCCGTCTCTGATACCCGCCGCCTCATATCTCGCTGCTCCCAGGTTTCCTGCTTCAGCGCTCCCCGCACCACATCATCCAGCGCCTTAGGCGTTTCCATCGATTCATATATTATTTTCGTTCTTCCGATCTCCCGCTCCATTTTGCTCTGCTTCATCTGCTCTCCTCCTTCAGCTTCTTTTCCAGACGTCTCAGCCCTGAATAAAGGCGGTATTTGACAGCTCCCAGGCCGCTTCCGGTAGCCCTGGCAATCTCTTCCAGGGAAAAATCCTCATAAAACCTCAGAATAATCACTGTCCTCAGTTTATCCGGCAGTCCCTGTATCTGACGGTACAGCTCAAAGTCTGTCTGCCCGGGCTGCATTTCACCCTCCTGCATCCTGTATACCTGCTCCGGTTCAAAGGCAATTTCCCTGCTGTTTTTCCTCATGTACCCATGACACTCATTCAACAGTATCCTGTAAAACCATGTTTTCATATATTCCGGTTTTCTGATTGCCTTATAATTCTCCAGCGCCTTTACAATCGCATTCTGAAGCGTATCTAAAGCCGCATCCCTGTCCTTCATCTGGGAAACCGCAAAACGGTATAATTTCTCCTGATTTTCCGTGATAAATGTTATAAGTTCCGTACGTACGCCGTCACACATCGTCTCACCTCTCCTGTCTCTTGTTTTCATATCCTGTTATATAGATGCTGTAAATACCAATAAAGTCTGAAATCTTAAAAAATTCCCCCGGAACCAATCCCAAGCCTGTACAGCGAATTTGATTCTGAATAATCTTTAAGGTATTATTCCTTTCTCCGTTAAGATTGGCTCCCTATAATAAATGGAAACATCATCCAGAGGAGGGCAATTATGATTGATGAAATTTTAAAACACAATGAGGACTTTGTAAACAACGGCTCTTATCTGCATTACTCTGCCGGTAAATATCCACGAAAAAAACTGGCAGTTCTCTCCTGCATGGACACCCGTCTGGTCGAACTGCTTCCGGCTGCCCTTGGCATTAAAGACGGGGATGTTAAGATGATAAAGAACGCCGGAGCAGTGATTACCGACCCCTTCGACACCACTGTGCGGAGCCTGATCATCGCCGTCCTGGAACTGGGCGTGGAGGAAATCATGGTCATCACCCATACAAATTGCGGCGTTGCCTCCATTACCCCCGGTACCATCCGTTCCCATCTTGCGGCCCGCGGCATTGCAAAGGAAACCATAAACCGGATGGAAGCGGAGGGACTGGACTTTAACCTCTGGTTCCAGGGCTTTGAAACGCCGCAGGAGGAAGCTGAACGCACCGTCTCCCTCCTCCGAACGCATCCGTTACTCCCACGTGATGTAAAATCAACGGTTTTGTCATCGATGTGGTGACGGGACGCCTCGAACCTGTTAATTAAGCAGGGCGTCCTCCTAACTTCACTAATTGAATACGACGTTTTCACTAACTTTAAAGGAGGGACGCCATGCAGCCCCCCTTTGAGGTAGTTCTCCTTTTGAGGTGTAAGGAGTCGGATATAGAATAGATATTATCTTTAAAGCGAAATTACTCCGAGAACAAGACCGGCGGCCATGCAGACAAGGCTGACGCCCCAAATCCAGAAAAAGCAGGTTTTAATATGGTCTTTAATCTCAACGCCTGCGAGGCCCACGCCTAAAAAGGTAGCCGGTACCACAGGGCTTATAAAGGTTGCACAGTTGCGGCATACCACCATGGCTATTGCGATATGTGCAGGGTTCACTCCAAATTTGCTTCCGACACCGATGAGAACCGGGAGAAGGCCATAGAAGTAGGAATCCGTACAGAACATCATGGTCAGCGGAACCGACAGGACCCCGATAATCAGCGGCAGGAACCGTCCCATAGACTGCGGGATAAAGGAAGCCAGGATATTGGCCATATGGTTCATAATCTCGCTCTCCTCCAATACGCCGAGGAATACGCCTGCAGCCAGAATCGTGGATGCCATCATAAGAGCCGGACCGGAATGCGACTTAATAATTTTATTCTGAAGTTTAGCGCCGGGATAATTCACCAGCAGCGCTGCGACACAGCCCAGCATAAATGTGAAATAGGACGGTACCGGCAGGAAAATCAGACAGACTATGATGAGCAGGGTGAGACAGATATTAAACCAGAACAGGTTCGGCCTGATAAGGTCGCTTCGTTCTGCACTGCCTGCCATCTCCTCAGAAATCATTGTATCTTCCACTTCCAGAGTGCTGTTAATGCCCGCCCCCCTCTTTTTTTCCACCGTTCCCCAGAAGAAGGCGGTAAAAAGTGCGATTACGATACCCACAGCCTGCATCGGCAGAAGCTGCATCCAGAGTACGTTAGCCTCCACTCCCAGTACGGAGGCGGAACGCATGGTAGGGCCTCCCCAGGGGAGCAGGTTCATTACGCCCATCGCCGTCACGCAGATTAAGAGCAGCGTGGTAGGACGCATTTTCAGTTTCTTATATACGGGTAGCATAGCCGGGATTGTTATCAGGAAAGTGGATGCGCCTCCGCCGTCCAGATGCCCGATCATGGCAATAATACATGACATCATGGCAACGCCCACAACACATTGTTACCTACTTTTTTCATCAGGGCATTGATAATGCGGTCAAACATTCCGGCATCCGTCATAATTCCGAAAAACAAGACGGAGAAAATGAACAGCGCGGCAGTGGAATGCACGCCCGAAACACCGCTTTTAATAAAATCTCCCATTTCGCTGACGGTAAATGTTCCTGTCAGCACAAGAATCGCCGCTGTCACAGTAGAGACTCCGATAAAAGCGATGGCCGGAACCGTAACATTGCGCAGCAGTAAAACAATGATCATGATAATGGTTGCAAAGCCTAAAGCCGCAAGCATAGTCTCATTCATGTTTTATTCCTCCTCTTTCTTCTTTAAGCTATCAAGTTCTGAGACTATTTTAAAAGCCCAACCTTACACTCTTACGGTTTCTCTCTTAATTTCATGTAAGAGAAATCTTAAAAAATGTTAAGGTTGGGCCTTAAATGGCGCCGTTTTGTAAGTCAGGGCAGCATGAACTGTTATGCCGCTTTGTCAATTCAGTGTCTGAATTGTCCTTATCGCCTTGAGAATGGAGGAGGCAGACACCGGTTTATCAATATAATCATCAATAATTTTTCTCTGTTTCGCCTCAAGCACTTCTTTTGTGACTTGTTCCGTCATGATAATTCTCTGCAGTCCGGGACACTGCCCCTGAATCGACATGCAGAAATCAACCGCGCTTCTGCCGCCAATACTCTCCGCCGCCATTGCGTCGAATTCCCTGCCTTAAATGGTTCCTGGCTTCCTCATAGCTCATACATGCGGTTACGGCAATACCCAGTCTGCCGAAATCTTTTTCCAGCAGTTTTAAGACTTTGGGATTGTCATCCACGATCAAAAGGTTTAGCAGCTTCTCCCCCGCCTCGTTACACTCCAGCTCTCCATCCGGCTCGTCCCCGTCCTTCTGCTCATTGACGGGCAGGTATATATGGAATATGCTTCCCTCTCCGGGATGGCTTTCGGCAAAAATATAGCCTTTATGGGAGGATATAATCTGCTCAACAAGGGCAAGCCCCAGTCCGGTGCCCTTGCCCCCCTTTTTGGTTGTGAAAAACGGATCGAAAATCTGCTTCAGAATCTCATCGGGCATACCGCAGCCGTTGTCGGAGATATCCAGCCTGATATACTGCCTCCAGTCCCCCGGGACCGACGACAAGCCGTATTGTTTAAGCTCCCCAGCTGCGCGGTGCGGCCGCTTACCTTGATTGTCCCTTCCTGATGTCCGATTGCATGGATTGCGTTAACGCAGATATTGAGAATGACCTGATTCATCTGCGTCTCATTTCCGAGGAAACATTCCTGTGACAGTTCTAACTCATCCGTCAGCTTTATGTTGACGGGACAGACGGACTGGACCATCTTAAGTGCCCGCCGGAATATCTTTGCGGCATTCAGGTTTTTATAAGCCGTCTCCATGTTCTTTCGGCTCAGGGAGGAAATCTGCTGGATAATCTCTTTTTGCCTTGGCCGAGGCCTCCATATATCTCTGAGGCGCTGTCGTAAAGCTCCGAATCCTCCGGCAGCTCCATCATCATCAGATCCGCATATCCCATAATCGGAGTCAGAAGGTTGTTAAACTCATGGGCGATTCCCCCTGTCATTGTTCCCATAATCTGGAGTCTCTGCTGATGGGCAATCCGTTCCTCGCTCTGGTGCATGGACTCCAGTATCTGGTTGAGTTCAAGCAGATAGGCGATTTCTTCCGTATCATGTTTCTTTTGTTTTATAAGCTTTGCCATATACAAAGCCATCAGAAGGATAGCCGCCATGATTCCCACAAATACCAGCGCAAGTTTTGTAAAACCTTCCACTACGGGAATATAGATATCATTATAATCAATCACGGCGCTGATCACCAGGAATCCGTCTCCGATGATGGCCGGAGCGTAGGCGCTGATTTTCTTCACTCTGGGCGCTCCCGGCTTTGTCCACCAGTAAGAATAATATTCAAGCACCCCTTCCTCGCCCTTTTTCTGGCTTTCCACCATCTGATCCAGGCTTGAAAGGTCTTTGTCCGGGTACATCTCCTGCCGCCCGTCGATGACGTCGATTCCCCATTGCTTCTTCTCCGGATGCATCAGGATTATGCCGTCGGAATCCTTTACCACCACATAACCGTTTGTCCCAGGCGGATCCCCGATATCAGGGACTGGTAATAATTAATCGCATCAATCACAATGGATATGGAGCCGCCTCTTTCAAACTCGCGCCTGAGTATCAGGTAGATCTCGCCGTCATCCAGCCTGCACTGGCGAAAGCTCAGCGCCTCGTCTATTTCTGTGACGGAATAGGTTTGCGTCACTTTAAAGCCTTTCGTACTTTTTAACACAGCTCCCTGAGGATCCGAAACGATTACATCGTAGACAAAACGGCTATGGGAGTCCACATATTCCTGAATAATTTCCCATTCCCCATGGCCTCCCTTCCGGCGGTTACCGGCCTCCATTGTGCAGAGGCTGTCCAAATCCGCCTCATACTCCTCGATGAAAATTTCCAGGTTATCTCCCAGGCTCTGGGCCGTCAGAAGCATCTGTTTTTTCTGGTTGTCGATAATCGTTTTCTTATACTCCTCCCAGATGCTGAAACCCAGGCAGGAAAAGAGAAAAAGCACGACAGCCAGCACTGCGGCCATAAAAGCTATGATATTTTTGTTGTCTTCCTTTTTTTCTCTCATGGTTTCGTAAAATCCTTCCTTTGGAGATTTAGTTAAGCAGGTGAGGACGCCGCCGGTACGGCCAGCGGACAGGGTGGTGAGGTGTATATGAGTCTTTCGTCCCGGGGTTGGCATCGCTGGATGGGAAGGAGATACTGTGGTTTTGTTTCGCAGGGCGGAGCCGGAGAGAATGATATCAGCTGGACTGCTTCTTCGAGGGATAGCTCTAAGACAGAGGAAGGCAAAGCCCCAGGGTTACGGACAAATTCGCTCCGAACTCCGAATGAGTTCGAAGCTCAAGTTGTCCCGGATTTTGCCCTAGGGGCTAAAATCCGCCCGGCGCTCTCCCTCTGCCTAAGAGCTATCATCTCGGGCGAACGTCCTTCCGGATATCATTCTCTCCTTCTCCGCCGGAAGATGTCGGCAGTATCTCCTTCTCCCGGAAGGTTTCGCCGGACGAAGACTCCGCCAAGTGTATCGGCCCGTCCACTGGCCTGCGGCCGCTGAATCTCACGCGTTAAGTGCGGGCCTTTTATAGAATTGCGGAAGATTTGATATCAGTCTGCCGGAAATGGCCGCGACAGGGCCCTCCCCATTAAGGTTGGAGACAATCAGCGGCCGAAACGGACCATGTCCGGTGCCGCGAAAACCTCCGCCTGAGTCTTCCGTCCCCGGCGATAACCTGCCCCGGGGAAGTAGGCGGAATCAATTGCGAAGGGGACATGGGAGTCCGCCGGTGCTTAGCGAGGTCCCTTACGAGCTTAGCACTCTGCGCACTCAAAGTGCAAACGTTTCCGGCCGGATTCCCCTCACGACACCCTCCAACCGGGGACGGAAGACTCAGTCATCCCCCTCACCACACCGGACATGGTCCGTTCCGGACGCGTCCTCCCAACCTCAGTTAAATCTCTATATATTGACTTGTACTCTTCTTAATATTATAATAATTCCAGCAATAAGTACATCTTATTTTTATTATCGTATTGAACATTTCGGGCACAGTTTAAAGTAAAACATTGGTTGGGGGATACTATGGCGGATAAAGTTTTGATCGTGACGACGATCCATCGATTTGCAGACTGCTGGAAAAGGTTATGCACAGCAATGAGCTGGAAACCACGGTTGCAGACAGCGGGCTTGCCGCTCTGAACCTTTTAAAGAACCATTCTTACGACATGATCCTGATGGACATCACTCTGGGCGATATGGAGGGCTTCGACGTAATTAAGAAACTCCGCAGCCAGGGCATCCAGACTCCCGTTATGATTATCAGCGGCAGGAACGAGGATTATGATTCCCTGTACGGTCTGTCACTGGGGGCCGACGACTATATTACCAAGCCCTTCCGGCCCCTTGTTCTGGGTGCTAAGGTAAAGGCTTTGATCCGGCGCAACAAGAATATGGTTCTGGACCACTCCGATGTCCTGGACTGCGGACCGTTCACTTATAATACCTCCACGATGCGCTTTTACAAAGGAAATTTCCTTCAAAGAGAAAACGCCTGATCTTTGCTGTTCATGAAGCATCCGGGCGGAAGTATTTATGAGCATGTCTGGGGCACCAGTCGCAGTCGATGACAATGCCATCATGGTCTATATCAACCGCCTGCGGGGCAAGATCGAAGAGGACAGGCAGAAACCGGAGCATATTGTCACAGTCAGAGGACTGGGCTACCGTTTTATTCCTTAGGACAGGCAGATGGCAGGAATGAATTTTCAAATACGCCCTATTACAGTATTGCATCAATAGCTGTACCGGATTCCCATTTATTCCCTTGATAATTACCATAAATAGTATGATATAATCATTTAGTAACAATATTGTAATATTTATGTAATATTAAGGAGGAAATTACCATGAGAAAATCATTAATTTATGCCTTTACCGCAGCCCATGACTGCAGAGGAGCGCCCCGATGACAGCCCAGGCTGCCGTCAATACATATACGCTTCCGGGAGGAAACGGACAGGCTATCGTAATCAGCGGAAACTTAAATTCCTTCAACTGTGAAAACGGTTTCCCCGGAATCCAGCTTCCGGATAACATGTTTCCGGGCAGCCAGATACCGGGCAGCATGCTGCCGGATAATCTGTTTCCTATCCCGGATTTCGGCGGCCAGGGAGGCACGGACGGCGGTATCATCGATGGCGGTATCATCGACGGAGGTATCACCGGGGACGGACAAATCAACCAGGACGATGCGGCGGCTCAGGTAGTAAATCTGGTCAATGAAGAGCGGGCAAAGGCAGGCCTATCACCTCTGACAGCCGACCGTTCCGTCACAAGCGCAGCCCAGAGAAGAGCGCGTGAGATCGAGACTAATTTCTCCCACACAAGACCGAACGGCAGCAGTTTTTCCACCGCGCTCAGCGAAGCCGGCGTGAATTACAGAAGTTCCGGAGAAAATATTGCCTACGGCCAGACTTCCGCATCAAGTGTAATGCAGGGCTGGATGAACAGCTCCGGCCACCGCGCCAATATCTTAAACGGTAATTTTACTAAAATCGGAGTAGGCCATTATAAGAGCGCCTCCGGTGTAGATTACTGGACACAGTTATTTACAAACTAAATCCTTTTCACCGGCCGGTGAAAAGCAGTTCTGTATAAACGATAACCTGCACGCACAGGTCACCGTCATCAATAAGGGACTACCGCCCGCCACGGCGATAGTCCCTTAACTGTTTCCTGTCCGGCTGCAAAAGGCTGACTGTGCGTATTCTCACGGTTCAGTCTGAGCATTGAGCATCACGCAGACAGTAAAATATGTCTTGTCATATTCTACTTTCATGACCCTGATATTTCTCCACCACTTTATTAACCGACTCCAGGCCGATTCCGGCTCCTTCGTGTTTAGTTGAGTAAAATCTCCCCTTCTGCCGGTTAATCTGATTTCCATATGTATTTTTTATCGTTAAAATCAACTGCCGGCCTTTCCTGCATGCGTTCACTTTAATATATTTTCTGCCTTCACTCTGAGCAATACAGGCCTCGGCTGCATTCTCCACCAGATTACCGAAAATAATGCATAAATCCGTATCAGCTATACCGCATTCCTCCGGCAGATCCACCGTGATTTCCGTCTCGATTCCGTGGTTCTGCGCCATACCGGCATAATGTTGAAGTATCACATCAGCCACATGATTTTTACAGAGAGAAAAATCCCGGCACGCCTCATATTCCGGTATCAGCTTTTTGAGATAGCTTTGAAGCTGCTCCATATCTCCGTTCTCGGAAAACCCGTTCAGGGACATCAGGTGGTGCCTCCAGTCATGGCGGAGCCGTCTGGTGCTCTCAATATTTTCCAGCAGTTTTTCATACCGCTCCTTCTGCATCTCTAACTGCATCGTAATGCGTTTTGTATCCTCCATGGCAGAGATGCCCTCATGCGTCTGGATAATCATCTGCAGTGTTACCCAGAACAGCGCGTAGGTCGTAAAAGACCAGAGAATTGTGAACAGGATATCCCCCGTTCCCATATGTACCGGCTTTTTCCAGTAATCGCTGATGAATTTTACATAGAAAACCAGATAAGTGAGGGCAGGAATCACCCAGATAAACCGCCAGAATGAGGATGCCACATTCAGCTCAATCACTTTTTTATAAAGGTCTAAGAACAGGCTGCCGAGCAGGGGATATAACCGATAAGCACCAGCACCGCATAAAGCAGCTTTGACAGCTCGCAGGAAAAGGGAAGGTGCAGTACATGCCCCATTACCTTTCCCACGACCATGATATTCACGTAGAGATTCAGTACTACAAGCACAAGAAACAGGATTTCCAGGCGGCTGCACCTGACGCTCAGATAGAAAATCAGCACTGCCAGAAAAATCCACAGCAAAATTCCAAAGGTACTGTAT
>SCPN01001482.1_pt1 | contig 189748 bp, 232 predicted proteins | sample 6106831 | NCBI WGS metagenome assembly SCPN01 (sample SAMN10720447, study PRJNA508395) | human gut metagenome | isolation source: Participant 1, 0 month | reverse complement strand
TATGCTCCAAAATGAAATTCAGCAGATGCTGACGGACTGATAAAAGCAGAAGCCGCCTTGTGTTAAACTGATGATGGTACACGCCAAAGGCTTTAGCCAAGGAGGACATGAAAATGCTGTACACAGAAAAGAGAAAATGAGATTGAGCGCGTCAGTAAAGTGTTCGAGAAACACATCCAACAAATGACTGCTTATGATTTGGTTTGGTCGGACAAGGTCGGCTATGTGGCTGGCAATATCTATCGACCCAGTCTATATTGATACCGGCAACTGGATAGAGTCCGCTGCTGGCCTTTGTTATGAGTGCTTGAATGATATAGCACTGGATGTTTTTGGAATGACCGGAAACGACCATGACTTCGAGGACGCCGATCCGCTGGAACTGGCCGAGATTAAGCGGCGCTGGAAACCCTATATCGGCCAACTGCCGGAATATGCGTACCTTTGCGACGAACTGTTAAGCAGGAGCAAATAACCCATCCGCAAAAGTGTCAGGGCTAAAATCTGCTTCTGGCACTTTTGTGGCTTTGTGAATTTGATTAAAAGTCCTTGACAATTTGTCTTTGGTTAGACAGCCATAAGCATCTTGATTTCCTGCGGTGCAGGCTGGCTCCCTTTGATATTCCCAACTTCGGGAGATCATGTCTTATGACGAACTGGAGCTGGATAAGCTGGGGGATGAAAAATCAGCGCTGTTCTTTCTTATCAGCGACACGGACACCACCTACAACTTTTTGGTTGCCCTCGCTTTTTCGCAGATGTTCAACCTTCTGTGAACGGGCTGACAACACCTATGGCGGGCGTCTGCCCTACCATAATGTGCGGGTGCTGTGGGACGAGGGCAGCCACCGGACAGGTGCCGGGCTGGAAAAATCGTGGCTCATCCGCTCCCGTGAGATCAGCCTGACGCTTTTATCAGGCAATGAGCCAGTGCAAGGCATTGTACAAAGACCATTCCGAAACCATCATGGGCAACATGGACAGTATCGTATTCCTCGGAGGCCGGGAGGCTTCCACCCTAAAGGATATTTCGGAAAACTGGCTGGGCAAGGCCACCATCTCTATGCAGACCGAGGGCCGAAGCCGTGGACAGTCTGAAAGTTACAGCCAGAATATGCAGCGGCGGCCGGAACTGATGACCACCAGCGAGATCACCACCATGCCCGGGATAAATGTATCTTGCAGCAGGGGCTCCCGCCTTCCTGTCCCCGAAGTATGACTTGAAAAAGCACCCGAATTACAAGTACACAGCCGAATTTGATAAAAAGAAAAACGCCTTCCGCTTGGAAAGCCTGTTCCACCACCGGCCATTGAGACTAAAGCCGGAGGACGAATACACGGTGTACGAAGTGGACGGCTCCGACACGGACGAAGAAGCTGACCTGTTGAATTTCGATGATCTGGACAGCGACGAGTTTGTGTAACTTCGGGCCATGATGACCCGAAGCGCCGCCGATGTGGGCGGCTTTTTTTGTACCCAAAACCATCAAACAAACAAAATGGAGGAACGTATATGGAATTTTTCAATCAGGCAATCGACATTCTCAAAATTCTGGTCATGGCTCTTGGCGCCGGTCTGGCGGTATGGGGCGTCATCAACCTTCTGGAAGGTTACGGGTCGGATAACCCTGCGGCAAAATCACAGGGCATTAAGCAGCTCATGGCTGGCGGCGGTGTCGTTCTGATCGGCCTTCAGCTTATCCCTCTGCTGTCCGGGCTGTTCAGCTAAATGTCACCCGTTGTCCCTTTTCCAGAAAGGAGCTGATGTATGGACTTTATCATCGACGCAATCGTTGAATGGCTGAAAGGTCTGCTCGTCGATGGTATCATGGGAAATCTGGATGGCCTTTTCGATAACGTCAATCAGAGCGTTGGCAGGATCGCCACAGGTAGGCACGACCCGGCGGACTGGAACGCCGGGTCTTTTCCGACAGATCTCCGAAACTGCCATTCTGCCAATCGCCGGGGTCATCCTCACTTTTGTTATGACCTATGAACTGATACAGATGCTCATAGAACGCAACAACCTCCATGAAGTTGACACATGGATGTTTTTTAAGTGGGTGTTCAAAACCTTTGTGGCTGTGATGATCCTGACGAACACCTTCAATATCGTGCTGGCGGTCTTTGATGTGAGCCAGCATGTGATCCAGCAGTCAGCGGGCATTATCCAGAACGGGACAGAAATCACGCCGGATGTGCTGGACAGTCTGCGGACAGAACTTGAGGCGATGGAGTTAGGTCCTCTGTTCGGACTCTGGCTACAATCCTTCCTAATCCAGCTTACCATGATTGCCTTAAACATCGTGATCTTCGTCATCGTATATGGCCGTATGATTGAAATTTATTTACTCACAAGTTTAGCGCCTATCCCGTTTGCCACCGTCCCCAACAGGAAACCGGACACATGGGGCAGAACTATTTCCGCTCCCTCTTTGCGGTGGGCTTTCAAGGTCTATTGATCTTAGTCTGTGTCGCCATCTATGCGGTGCTGATCCAGAGTATCGCCACCGACGGCGACCCCATCGGGGCGATCTGGGGCTGCGTGGGATATACGGTGCTGCTGTGTTTTACCTTATTCAAAACAGGCAGTCTTGCAAAATCCATCTTCGGCTGCCATTAAGAGACTTCGGGCCATGATGACCCGAAGCGGAAAGGAGAAATCCATGCAGGAAAAAACTGCGGGCGGAACACCAGCCGCCCCTATAAAGCTGGATGTAAGCGTGCGGGTCATCGAACCTGTGAAAAACCTCATGGGCTTTGCCAGCGTGAAATTCAATGACTGCTTTGTGGTGGAAAATCTGAAAATCGTCCAGGGCAGCAAGGGCCTCTTTCGTGGGGATGCCCAGCCAGCCGGACGGCAAAGGCGGCTATCGGGATATGGCCTACCCTGTCACAAAGGAGTTCCGGGAACAGCTCAATACCGCTGTGCTGCAAGCCTATGAGGCAAAGCTGGAACAGATGGCGGAGCGCGGCTCTGTGGGGCGTGCGTCCATCAGCGACCAGCTCAAAGCCGGAAAAGCGGCTGCCGAACAGGCAAAGGCAGAGCGGCCTCCGAAGGAAAAGCCCAGCCGCAGCGCAGAGCGTTGACCTCGGGCCATGCTGGCCCGAAGCAGAAAGGAGGCGGGAACCATGCCACGCAAACGGACGGGCTATGACGCGGCCTGCTATTACGACGGAAAACTGCTGGGGCGCTGTACCAAAGCGGACAGCGACGCCTATACCCTGTTGATGAACGCCTGCGGCGGGAGGCGCCCGCGTTCTTCGGGAATATGCCTATTTTTCCCCGGAACTGAAAGCCATCTTAGAAAAGGCAGCACTCATGCAGGCAGACCGGAGCCGGACGGGCGGAATGTTCCATGCGCCGAAAAGCTCCCCGTGGGGCGAGGTGCAGAGCTGTGAAACCCTCTGTCCGGGGGTGTTTCTGGTATCTACCGCCAGCCACGGCGGAACGATGGTGGCAAACGAGGTAGCCGCCGTTCTCTCCCCAGCGGCCAAAAAATGCGGCTTCAAGGACAAGGGCTATATCTGCTATGAGGAGGACGCACAGGAAAGCGTAGTGCTCCGGGAGCTGCTGGACAAAAAGCTGTGGAAAATCCCTGACCGCATTAAGGACAAAGGACAGTTTGAAGAAAAACTCAATCAGTCCATCCGGCAGTATCACCCCGAATACTGGCGGGCAAGGCAGAGCGGACGAGAGGCCGCCGAAGCTGCCCGCAGCACAGCCCCGGCCAAAGAGGCCGCAAGATAACCTCGGGTCATGCTGGCCCGAAGCAATAAAGGAGGTGTACCAAAATGGCCTATGTGCCAGTACCAAAAGACCTTTCCAAAATCAAGACAAAGCTGGCCTTCAACCTAACGAAGCGCCAGCTTGTTTGTTTTTCCAGCGCGGCGGCGGTGGGCCTCCCGGCCTACCTGTTTTCCCGTGGCAGTATCGGGAACAGCGCCGCCATGTTCCTGATGATCGGCCTCATGCTCCCGTTCTTCTTTCTGGCTATGTATGAACGGGACGGCCTGCCGCTGGAAAAAGTGCTGAAAAATATCATCCGCACCCGGTTCCTCTATCCCCGTGTGCGGCCTTACAAAACCGAAAACTTCTATGCGCTGCTTAGCGCCAGAAAGGAGGCGCAGCCGATTGCGAAACAGCAGAAGGGCCGGAAAGCCCGCAGGCAGAAAGCCTGAAAAACAGGGCCTTACCGGCCTGTTCACGAAAGGAAAGAATATTCCCACCACCGCCCAGCAGACCCTCCCTTACCGGGAAATGTACCGGGACGGGGTGTGCCGGGTAGCGGACCGCTATTACACCAAAACCATTGAATACGAGGACATCAACTACCAGCTCGCACAGTCCGAAGATCAGGCGGCCATCTTTGACGGGTGGAGCGCCTGCCTCAACTACTTTGACAGCAGCCTTCCGTTCCAGCTTTCCTTCCTCAACCACCGGAGCCGCCCGGGCAGCCGGTTAGCGTGAACATCCCATGCAGGACGATGATTACAACAGCGTCCGGTGTGAGTATGTGGAAATGCTGGAAAACCAGATCGCCAAAAGCAACAACGGCATTGTCCGCACAAAGCTCCTGACTTTCGGCGTGAATGTGGACGACCTTTCCCACCGCCAGGGCAAGGCTGGAACGTGTAGAGGCGGACATTTGCGGGAACTTCAAAAAGCTGGGCGTCAAGTGCCGATCCCTTTCGGGGCTGGAACGGCTGGAGCTCCTTCACGGGCAGCTCCATCCCGGCAGCGGCTCCCCCTTCCGGTTTTCATGGGATATGATCCCCAAAACCGGGCTTTCCACCAAAGACTTTATCGCCCCGGACAGCTTCGACTTCCGTTTCAGCCGTCTGTTCCGGGTGGGGACGACCTTGGGGTGCCGCCTCCTACTTGCAGATTTTGGCCTCGGAGCTCTCGGACAAGCTGCTGGCGGAGCTTTTGGAAATGGACGCGGAAATGACCATCACCCTCCATATCCAAACCGTCGATCAGGCCGCCGCCGTAAAATCCATCAAGGCCAAAGTCTCCGACATTGACAAGATGAAGGTGGAGGAACAAAAGAAGGCAGCCCGGTCAGGGTACGACATGGACATACTTCCGCCCGACCTCGTAACATACAGCAACGACGCAAAGACCCTTCTGGAAGATTTACAGAGCCGGAATGAAAGAATGTTCCTGCTGACCTTCCTTGTGGTAAACATGGCTCCGACCCGTCGGGAGCTGGACAATGACCTGTTCACGGTGTCCGGTATCGTCCAGAAATACAACTGCACCTTGAAGCGGCTGGACTTCCAGCAGGAGGACGGTTTTCTTCCAGCCTTCCGCTGGCCATAACGGCATTGAGATCAAGCGCGGCATGACCACCAGCTCCACGGCCATTTTCGTTCCCTTTATGACGCAGGAGCTCCGCATGGATGGCGAAGCCGTCTATTACGGGCTCAACGCACTTTCCCATAACGTCATCATGGCAAACCGGAAAAGCTCAAAACCCCAACGGCCTGTTCCTCGGCGTGCCGGGCCTCCGCAAATCCTTTGCCGCAAAGCGGGAGCTTGTGAACGTGTTCCTTGCCACCCGTGACCGGATCATTGTGGTGGACCCGATGGGCGAATACTCGCCCCTTATCAAGCGGCTGGGCGGACAGGTCATCGAGATTGCCCCGGACAGCCCCCACCACATCAATCCGATGGACATTGACCTAAGAGCTTTGACGAGGAAAACCCGATGGCGCTGAAAGCCGACTTTATCCTGTCGCTGATGGAGCTGATCGTTGGCGGCAAAGGACGGCTTGCCGGTGGAACGTACCGTCATTGACCGCTGTGTGCGCCAGATGTACCGGGAACATTTGCAGGACCCGGAAACAAGCAAAATGCCGACCCTCCAAACCCTGTATGACCTGCTCTGTTGCCAGCCGGAGGGCGAGGCGGTACGGCTGGCAACTGCCCTTGAAATCTATGTGTCGGGTTCCCTTAACGTGTTCAACCATGAAACCAATGTGGACTTGAACCGCCGTCTGGTATGCCTTGACTTAAAAAAGCTGGGTGGCCGGGCTTCGGACGATTGCCATGCTCATTATGCAGGATTTGGTAAACTCGCAGGTGTCCATGAATTTCCTGCGCGGTATCGCTACATGGTGCTACTTCGACGAATTTCATGTGCTGCTCCGTGACCGTCTGACGGCAAGCTATTGTGTGGCGATCTGGAAAATGCTACGAAAAAAAGGGTGCGTTCCGAGTGCTTTAACGCAGAACGTAAAGGATTTTCTGGCAAGCCCGGAGATTGAGAACATCTTTGAAAACTCGGACTTCCTTGTGCTTCTCTCGCAGGCACAGGGGGACCGGCAGATTTTAGCCAAACAGCTTGGGATCAGCCCCCACCAGCTTCCTATGTGACCCATACCAATTCCGGCGAAGGACTGCTGTTCTTCGGGAATACCACCATCCCGTTTGTTGACCGCTTCCCGCAGAACACAGAGCTGTACGCCATTATGACCACCCGCCCGGAGGACAAAAAACAGGAAATGAACCGGGCATAACGCACTTCGGGCCATGATGGCCCGAGGTTTGGAAAGGAGGGATACATCATCGGAAAGAAACCGGATAAACGGAATTTTCAAAGGCCGGGGCCAACGGAGGATACCGGGAGCAATCGCCCCGGACCGGCTGAACGGGAAGGACCTTCCCCCGCACCGTCCCGATGCCTGCGGTTTGAGGACGAGGATACCGGGCAGGACAGTCCTTCGGACCACGATGGCCCGAAGTCCAAAAGCGGCAAGTTTCAAGAGGACAGCCGGAAAAGCCGTCCCTCTGACCGCATGAGGCAGGAAGATGAAGCGGGCGGGCCGCAGGATACCGGCAAGGCACAGGAGCCGGAGGGCTCCGACGAGAAGGCCGGGAGCAAAAAGGACAAGTACCAGAAAGCACAGGCAAAAGCGGAACACGCCGGGGGAAGGAAAGCTGGGAAAGGCCCGGGAGAAACTGGACAAGACCGAGGCAAAACGGGCAGCGAAGAAGCCGCCGGGGCTTGCAAAAAAGGCAGTCCGGGGAGTCCGTACAGAAGCATGGTTCTATGTCCACAACAAGATACACGAGGTCGAGCATGAAAATGTGGGTGTGGAAGGAGCCCATAAATCCGAGCTGGCCGCAGAGGCCGGAACCCGGAAACTGACCCGCTATGCCAAACGCCGCTGGCAGGAACACCCGGCCCGGAAGGTGGCAAAGTGGGAACGGAAGGACATAAAAGCCCGGGCCAATGTGGATTTTCAGAAGATGACCTCCGAGCACCCGGAGCTTACCAGCAATCCGCTTTCCCGTGTGCAGCAGAAATGGAAACTGAAACGCCGGTATTCCAAAGAGGCAAAGGCGGCTGCAAAACAGGGTGCAAAGGCCGCAAAGAAAACCGCTGCCGCTTCGGAAACTGCGACCCGTCGGGCGGCGCAGTTTGTGACCCGTCATCCCGTGGCGGTGCTGGTCCTGCTCCTGCTGTTGCTGCTCTGTTTTCTTGTGTCGGCGGTAAGCTCCATCTTCCCACGCTTGGCAGCGGCCTTGCCAATGCGTTATCCGGCACCTCCTACGCCTCGGAGGATACGGACCTGCTGGGCGGTGGACGAGGACTACATGGCACTGGAAAACGAGCTGGCGCAGACGGTAGCGAACATCGAAAGCACCCATCCCGGCTATGACGAGTACCGCTATTCCGTGGACGAGATCGGCCATAACCCCTATGAGCTGGCGTCCTATCTCTCGGCAAAGTACCATGTGTATTTCCGTGAACAGGTGCAGGACGAGCTGCGGGAAATCTTTGAGGCACAGTATGAGCTGACCTTGACGGAGGAAGTCGAGATACGCTACCGCACCGAAACCAGCACTGACCCGGAGACTGGGGAAACCACCACCGAGGAAGTCCCCTATGAGTATTACATTCTCAATGTGACCCTCACAAACAAGACGCTGCCCGCCGTGATCCTACCGAGGCTTAACGAACAGCAGCGGGAAATCTACACCGTTATGCAGCAGCTCAAAGGCAACAAACCCTATCTGTGGGAAGGGATTTACAACGGCGGCGAAGATACCGGCCCCAGCTATGAGATACCCGGCGAGGCGCTGGATGACCCGGCTTTTGCGGCACTCATGAAAGAAGCCACAAAGTACATCGGCTGGCCCTATGTGTGGGGCGGCTCCAGCCCGTCCACCTCCTTTGACTGTTCGGGCTTTGTCTGCTGGGTGTACACGGCCAGCGGCGTCCACAACCTGCCCCGTACCACGGCGCAGGGCATTTATAACCAGTGCGCTATCATTTCCCCCTCCGAGGCAAAGCCCGGCGACATTATCTTTTTCACGGGAACCTATGACAGCCCCGGCCCTGTGTCCCATGTGGGGATTTATGTGGGCGACGGGATGATGCTCCATTGTGGTTCGCCCATCCAATACGCAAACATCAATTCAAGCTACTGGCAGACACATTTCTATGCCTTCGGGCGTTTGTGAACCAGAGGAAAGGAGTCCTTGCATGAACAAAATCGACAAGCTCGATAAGGAACTGGAAAAAGCCCGGGAGAAGGCCGCCGAATGGCAGGCCAAAATCCGGGAGCTGGAAAAGCAGAAACAGGAGGAAGAAAACAGCCAGATCGTGCAGGCGGTGCGCTCCCTTAAACTGACGCCCGCCCAGCTGATGGCATTTCTGAATGACCCCAAAAACAGCCTTACCGCTTCGGGCCATACTGACCCGAAGCCGGAGGCACCCGAAAAGGAGGACACGGCCCATGAAGAAAACTAAATTTCGCAGGCTGGCGGCGATGGCTGCCAGCCTTTTGTGTTGCCTGATCTTTACAGTCCCGGCTTATGCACAGAGCAGCGAGCCGCAGCCGGAGACAGCTCCCTCCCCGGCAGAAACCGAAGCAGAGCCGGAAACCCAGAACCCCTTTACCCCGGACGGGACGGGAACCGTGGTGGACAACGCCACCGACGAGGATGGAAAGGAGTTCTACACCATCACCACAGCAGACGAGAGCGTGTTTTATCTGGTGATCGACAAACAGAAAACCAGCGAGAACGTCTATTTCCTCAATACCGTTACCACAGACGACCTTCTGCCTCTTGCTGAACAGGGTAAGGAACCGCCCAAAGAAGTGACCCCTGGAGCCAGAGCCAAAGCCCACCGAACCGGTGGAGGAAGTACCGGAACCCGAGCCGGAGAAAAAGGACAGCCCCCTTCTCTCTCTGCTCCTGATCGGTGCGGTGGTGCTGGCCGGCGGTGGGATTGGTTACTATTTCAAGATTTACAAGCCGAAGCATGAGGCCCCGGATTTGGAAGATGATTACTGCGAATATGAGGACGGGGAGCTGGAGGAGATCGCAGAGGAACCCGAGGACGAAGATACCCCGCCGTGGGAGGAAGATACGGAGGAATGAGAATGAATTTTACAAGCAGCCCTTTTGAACGAATGATGAAGGAAGTACCGCACCCCGGCTGGGACAATGACGACCCTTGTAAGGGATGCCGTTACTACAAGGAGTGTAAAGGAAAGAAAAAACAGTGCCGGAAGAAGTTCCGGGCGCTGATCGTGGAGTCCCGCCCTTCGGGCCATCGTGGCCCGAAGTCTTAAATGGACGCCCGGGAGCTGACCCGTGACGAGAAGAAAAAAATCCGTTCTCTTGTCACGGGGATGTGTGCCAACTATGACCGGGAAAGCGGCCTGTGCCTTCCTCTTGACTGTGCCTGTTATATGCTGCACAAGTGCTGGACAGGGGCATACTGCCGTTATTTCCGTGAGGCTGTCCTGCCTCTTGACCCGGAGCTTCAAGCGGCGCTGACAACGGAAGGCATCTCCCCGGAGCTGCGGGCCTGTGCGGTCTGCGGAAAGGCGTTTCTTGCCCGAGGGGCGTCAAGCCTACTGCTTCCGACGCCTGCAAGGCCGAAGGAAACCGCCGGAAAAGCCGGGAACGCATGAGGAAGATGCGGGAGAAAAGACCGGGCGGCTGTTACGATTTGCCGCCTCCAAAGGCTTGACATTCCGGGCTTTTTTGAGGGTGTTTCCGGGGTGGGAATATCTTATTACATTTCTCCCCGGTCTGCCCTCTTATTTCGTAACATCCAGCACTTCGGGTCATGTTAGCCCGAGGCACAGAAAGGAGGTATCTCTTGGAGACAGTACAAGGATATGTGATTTTGAAAGCTGCCACCTTTGAAACCGGACACGGCTTTGCGCTGGGGCATAATCCGGGAGCGCCGAGCTCCCTTTGTGACCTGGCAGTTTACCGAGGGGGAAAACGGCCATCGGGATTACTACTGGGGCCGCTATGGAACCAGTCAGGCGTGGGCGCAGAGGGACTTTGACCGCCGGGTGGACGACTATCAGCAGCTTTACCATGCGGCGGTCAAGCATACCGAGCTGGGACCGAAGGGCGTTTACCGCTATTATTCCACCCAGCGGCCCGTGGACATAGGCACCTACCCGAAGCCGCCGGATAACCAGCCTCTTTCCATCGTCAACTACGATGACGACAGGCGGCGTCCTGTGGCAGACGGCAGGCTGATGGCATGGGGCGAACTGACCTACGCAAAGCCGCTGACCGAAAAGCAGATGGAGGATTATGAGCTGAAACCAGCACCGGGCAATCCTGACCGGGTGCGCCCATCCATTACCTCCCGGCTCAAAGAAGGAACCAGAGGGCAGGAACCCCCGAAGGAACCCGGCCAGAAGCGAAACCATAAAAACCATGAGGAACGATAAAGGAGGATTGCCATGCACGAAAAAGACAACTATCTGAAAACCGCCGAGCTCTCCACGGAGCAGAACTGCAACATGATCGACGGCGTACCCAACAACACGCCCATCCCATCCACGCCCCCGGAGCTGGACGCAAAACCGCTTGATAAGGTAAAGGAACCCAAAGAGCGCCGGAAAGGCCGGGAGCTGGAACGCTGATGGAGAACCGCAAGCGGAATGTCCATCTGCACGTCATGGTAACGCCGGACGAGCTGGCAGCCATCCATGAACGGATGGCTGAGGTGGGCATTTCCAACGCCGGGGCTTATGTACGGAAAATGGCTCTGAATGGGTATATCCTGCACATCGACCTTGCGCCCGTAAAAGAACTGATCTCTCTGCAACGGCGCTGTTCCAACAATCTCAATCAGGTTGCCATACACGCACATACCTATGGCGTGTACCCGGAGGAAATCGACGGATTGAAGCGGGACTATGAAAAGCTGTGGGGCGAGGTGTCAAAGGTGTTGCGGGAGCTTTCCGAGCTGGTGGCAAAGTAAGACGAGGGCGGCAGGCTTCCGTTGCGGGGCTTGCCGCCCTGCTCTTTTTTTACCACTTCGGGCCAGTATGGCCCGAAGGTTTGGGACAGGATTTACTAATCTTTCGCAACATTTATGTCCCCGGGCAGGCATGATAAAATAGAGGTAGGAAGGATAGATAAAGGAGGTTTTGAAGATGAAGATACTGCTGAAAATATTGGTTGCTCCCTTTGCTTTGGCGCTGTCCCTTCTGGCGGCTCTGCTGGTGTTTCTGTTTGAGATTTGTGCCGTCCTGCTGACGATTGCCTCTGTGATCCTGGCGGTGCTGGGTGTCGCTCTCTTTTTCACGCCGACGCCCATAGGCGGGATTGTATTTCTGTTTCTTGCCTTCCTTCTTTCGCCATATGGACTGCAAGCGGCGGCGGGCTCCCTTCTTTGGGCGCTGGATGGAGGCAAATCCGCTCTGTACCGGTTTCTGGCAAGTTAAACAACCTCGGGCCATGTTGGCCCGAAGTCGGGGCGGTCTGAATAGGCCGCCCCTTTCTCATGGAAAGGAGGGATGATTTCTGGCTACCACAACTTTGTTGCAGCGCCATGCGGGCGAAGGCGAAACGATTGCCGAGGCAATCCGGGATTGTCTGGACTATGGCAAGGACCCGGAGAAAACAGAAAGCGGAAAGTATATCTCCGCTTATGAATGTGATCCGGCCACCGTGGCAGACGAGTTCCTTTTGGCAAAGGCCAGCTATGCCGCTATGACGGGCCGAAAACAGAAAAAAGAAAATGATGTGCTGTGCTATCAGATACGACAATCCTTCTATCCGGGTGAGATCACCCCGAAGGAGGCGAACCGTATCGGCTATGAGCTGGCTATGCGCTGGACAAAGGGGCGGCACGCATTTATCGTTACCACGCATACTGACAAGCAGCACATCCATTGTCACATTTATTACAACTCCACCATCCTTGACTGTACCCGGAAATTCCGAAACTTTTGGGGCTCCAGCTTCGCCCTCCGTAGGCTCTCTGACAGGCTGTGTCTTGAAAACGGGCTGTCCATTGTGGAGAACCCGAAGCCCCGGAGCAAGGGCAAGTATCGGAATTATGGAGAATGGCAGAAAGACCGGAAAGGGCCGCTTTCCTATCAGGACCGACTGCGCCTTGCCATTGATACCGCACTGGCCGAGCGCCCCGCCGATCTGGATGAATTTCTTGCCCTGATGAAACGGGCCGGATATGAAGTCAAGAAGGTTCGGGGGGCGGTATCAGCTTCCGGCTAACCGGGCAGGGGCAGGAACGCTTCACCCGTCTGCGTGCCTCCACGCTGGGGACGGCTACGACTTGCAAGATGTTTTGGCCGCCATTGAGGGCAAAGAAAACGCCCGGCACTCGGAGCGGAAAATCAGTCTGGCGGTGGATATTCAAGCAAAACTGGCTGCCGGTAAGGGACCGGGATATGAACGCTGGGCGAAGGTATTTAACATTAAGCAGATGGCCGCTGCCCTTGCCTATATACAGGACAATGGACTGACCGATTATGAGCAGTTGGCACAGAAAGCCACCGAGGCGGCAGACCGTTTCCATGCCATTTCCGTGCAGATCAAGCAGACAGAACAGGCCATGAAAACCAATGCCGGGCTAAAGGCCGCAACGGTTCAGTATGCCAAAACCCGTCCGGTCTTTGAGCAGTATAAGGCGACGAAGTACAGTCGGAAATTCCTTGCGGAGCATGAGGCCGACCTTGAACTGTACCGGGCTGCACAAGCGGAAATGCGCTCTCTGCTGGGCGGGGCGAAGCTCCCTAAAATGGATGTGCTGAAGGAGGAAGGCCGCAAGCTCACAGCAAAGAAAAAACAGCTCTATGGAGAATACCAGAAGGCACGACGGGATATGCAGGAGATCGTCACGATCAAGGCGAACATTGACACTCTGATGGGCTACACCGAGCCGGGAAGAAAGCAGGAAAAGGAGCGTTAAGGTTATGAAAATAAGGAGCAAAGCGACGCTGACACTTCGGGCCATGTTGGCCCGAAGATACGGGTTTGGGGCGAGCCCCAACAAGCCGCCTTTGTGCCACTTGTGGCCACAGAGGCATTGCTTGCCATTTAGCGACAACCAATAATTGGGGTTTCTAAGATATATCTGAAAATCCCCAGCACTGTCTTATTTATATAAAAGCAATACTACTTGAAGGAACATCGTCCGATCTTTGTAGCAGCCTGATTTTGGGCGAAAAGTTGTACCCGCATTTGTTGGAGATTATAGGGCGGTGCAGGAGCGCATGGACGCCATACTGCCCCACATAATGGAGGCAACGGGCGTCACCGAGGAACTGAAAGCCCGTGGTGGGGCTGATGAACACGCTGAAAGCGCAGGTGGAGGAAATTATACAATCTGAGCTGATATTTCAATAATAGGGTGAGCGCCAGAGAACAATCTCTGGCGCTCATTTCTACTTTCGTTGTGAGACTTTTCTATACTCCAATGGCAATAATCCCGTACTCTTCCGAAATAACTCCGCGAATCTACTCGCGCTTGTATATCCAACGCTTTGTGCGACTTGACCAATAGATAAATCTGTTTTCGCTAAAAGGGTTTCTGCCTGACTCATTCGCCGTTGCTGTATGTATTCTGTAATTGTGCATCCATGATATTCTTTGAAAGCTGTCTGAAGTTTTCTGGCACTCATGCAAGATATACGCACGATCTGTTCTAAAGGAATATCCTGAATACAGTGATCGTCGAGATACAGTGTTAGGTTTTCTAATTGCTGAACATCCTGAACGGATAGTTTTTTTCGGACTTCTTTTCTTTGCTGTTGTAAGCGGCTCCATTCTACAATAAGTGAGATAGCTTCGGCCACTTTCCCTTCATAAAACAAGCCCGCAGAAATGCCGCTGCCTTTGTATGCCTCTACTTGTTTTAATAGGCGGGACATTTCAGGAAAATCCGCTGTCTGTCCAACGGCTTCAAATGCTTTGAGAGGATTTGCATATTCATCAGGATACTGCTCTTTTAAGTAATCCTCATAATAAGCAGACATTATTTCAATTCCAACAGTACGGATCGGAATTTTTTTATGTATGAGAACTTTGTATGTGGAATAGCCGCCAATAAAACTTTTCACACTCCCAGCTTCTAACCGGCGATAAGGGGATAATTCCTCACCGGAGATAGAGTCAAACTGCATGATGCTTAAACACTCTGGCCAGTTAAAATCCAGGATAGTGTCCTCGTTGAGATAGAAGTCGTGGATTTTGATGTCGAAAAGGTCCTGTCTGTTATAAATCCAGAATGTTCCTGTCCCAATTTTGTCATTTAGCTGCCAGGTGGTTCCGACCTCACAATAGTCCAGATTATTCGGAGCCGGTGTAAAACCCCGTTCCGCAAATTGTGTTACATAGAAATCTTCAATCTTATTCTTCATAACGCATTTCACTCCTTTGCCACGATAGCGCAAACTTATATCTTGATAACGCAAACATCCTTCCAAACTATTGTAAGAAGGATGTGAATAGAGTATCTTTGATTTGTGGTTAACGCTATCTAACCTAAATATAACATAAGAAATGGGGAGCGTCAAGGCAACGCTTCTCTGAAAAGGAGGATTTGGATATGTCTGCGCAATCATCGTATCTGAACAAGAAAGGTCTTACAGTCAAGGACCTTGTAACTATTGGTATTTTTACTGCACTATTTTTCGTGTTTGAGCTTATCGGCTCCCTTCCGTTTGCTCCAAACCCTGCGCTTACTTTCTATCAGCCGTTTGGGATTGCCCTGCTCTGCGGACCTGTGTATCTTCTGATGGTAGCAAAAGTACCAAAGCGTGGTGGTATTGTCGTTTTGGGCATTATCAATGGTATTATCTGGTATGTACTCGGAATGCACTGGGCAATGGATTTGGGATATATCGTCATGGGCATCATAGCTGAAATCGTCGCAGGTGCTAAAAGTTATCGAAACATCAAGTGGAATATTGCTTCTTTTTCTCTATTCTGCCTTGGGCCTGCCGGTGTATTTTTGGCTTATTTCGCCGATCCTGCTGCGTGGGCCGAAACAATGCTGAACAACGGAACTTCGCAGGAATACATTGACATGATGACTGCTTCTGCACCTGCGGGAATGTTGCCGGTTATCCTTTTGGGAACTATCATACTGGGAATTATCAGCGGCCTTGTAGGAAAGAAATTGCTCAAAAAGCAGTTTGAAAAAGCGGGGATTACCGCATGAGCAATGGGGAAAAACGCAGAGGGCTTTGGATAGACCCCCGCACAAAAATTCTGCTGTTGCTCTTATGTGTCCTGTCGGCAACGATGGCTCCGTCCCTTCTTTATGAAATGCTTGTCGTTGCGCTGGTAGCCTGCTTTGGAACTGCCTGTGGGAAAATACGCTACTCCATTATTGGGATTATTGTCTATGGAGTTTTCTACTTGTTGACACAGGCGGTGTTGCAGATGCCGTCCGGCAATGTACAGGTAATGTTGATTGCTTTCCTGGGGTTGGTTCATAAGGTTTATCCTTGTGGCATTTTGTCCGGCATTATCATTTCAACGACAAAAGTGGGGAATTTCTCTCTGCCATGAACCGAAGCCATATTTCACAGAAGATTGTAATTCCTGTTGCGGTCATGCTGCGCTATGTACCTACAATTCGGGAGGACTGGCATTTTATCAAAGACGCTATGCGGATGCGGGATGTATCACCTAATCTCAAAATTTTATATTACATCCGGCTATGACAATCGAGTGTATCTATGTTCCGCTGATGATGGCTGCATCCAAAACAGCAGATGAATTGACGGTCGCATCTGTAACAAGAGGAATTGAAAATCCACACAAAGGACTTCGTATGTAAGGATTGGCTTTGGCATAGCCGACCTCATAGTTGTCCTTGCCTTCCTTGCCATGTTTCTTGTGGGGCAATTCTATGGGAGGTGTTTTGAATGATTGAACTGAAAACATAACTTTCTCATACGAGAGACGGGAGCAAGGCGGTTTGCGGAATATTAACCTGACTGTCAAAAATGGAGAGTGCATCCTGCTGTGCGGGCGAAGCGGCTGCGGAAAAACAACAATCACTCGACTTGTAAACGGACTCATTCCCCGATTTTATGACGGAGAATTAACAGGCCAGGTTGTGATTGATGGCAAAGATATTGCTGACCTGACTATGTATGAAATATCAGAAAAGGTAGGAAGCGTATTCCAAAACCCGCGCACACAATTTTTCAATACTGACAGTGACAGCGAAATTGCGTTTGGCCTTGAAAATCAAGGAATGCCAACGGAGAAATTGCGCCAAAGAGTAGAAACCACAGCGGCGGATTTAGAAATCCAGTCACTGCGTAATCGTTCCCTACACGCATTGTCCGGCGGCGAAAAGCAGAAAGTTGCGTTCGCCTCAGTTTATGCTATGAACCCGGACATTTACTTGCTGGACGAGCCATCCTCTAATCTGGATATGGATGCCATACAAGATTTAAGAAAGCATCTGAAACTTGTTAAGCAACAAGGAAAGACAATTTTAATTGCGGAACATCGACTCTATTATTTGATGGATGTTGTGGATCGTATTGTCTATATGGAGCAGGGACAAATCGCCGGGATTTACACGCCAGAGCAATTCAGGGCTATTGAAAAAGACGAGCGGAAACGCATGGGACTCCGGACCGTGAATCTCCATGAAGTACATCCGCAATTCACAAGTCCAGGCGCGGCAGAAAACAAAATTCTGAAATTGCAGGATGTGGGCTTGTATTATAAGAAACAAGCCATTGTGGAACATATCAACCTTTCAGCAGGAATTGGAGAAATCATCGGTGTTGTCGGCCATAACGGTGCAGGAAAGACAACTCTTTCCCGTACTCTGTGCGGACTGCATAAAGAAGCCAGTGGACAATTCCTGTGGAATGAAAAACCACAAGACAGGAAAGAAAGGCTGCAACGCTCCTACATGGTCATGCAGGATGTCAACTTTGAATTATTTGCTGATAGTGTAGAAGCGGAATGCTCCTTTGGTATCCGCAACCCAGACAAATCGCTAATTGAAACAACAATGGATAGCCTGGGCTTATTACCCTATCGCACCCATCATCCGAACACACTCAGCGGGGGACAAAAGCAGAGGGTGGCAGTTGCTGTCAGCATGATTTGTGGAAAAGAGCTTTGGTATTTGATGAACCCACAAGCGGTTTGGATTTCGATAGTATGGAGCAGGTTGCGTTGCTAATCCAAAAGCTCTCTGCTATGGGAAAAGTGATTTTTGTCGTAACCCACGATTATGAATTTGTCTGCCGTACCTGTTCCCGCGTTCTTCATATTGACCATGGAGAGCAGTGCGATGATTTTCCGTTGGTTCCGGATAATGAAGAAAATCTAAAAAAGCTATTTTCTATATAGCCGTTGAATGGATATGAAAGGAGTGAGTTTATGCAGAAGGAGAAAAAGAGAAGTTCAATCAGGCTCTTGCTCCAATGGGCTGGAAAAGAAAAATATTGGATGTATCTGGCGGTCATCCTATCCTTTTTCAGTGGAATTTGTACCATGATGCCTTATTACGGGATTTACAGTCTGATGAGTGCTGTCTATACAGGAACCTGTACTACAGAATTTGTTATTCGGGATGCTGGCATAATCGCCGGCGGTATCGTTATCCGGTTTCTATTGTTTGGTGCGTCTGGTGTGGCATCTCACAAAGGAGCCTATCGCGCATTGCTGAAGGTGCGTTGTATGGTAATCGACCACATGGCAAAGGTACCTCTTGGTACGCTGAATGAGCGCAGTACCGGCGAAATCAAGACAGTTCTGAATGAAGATATTGAAAAGCTGGAACTGTTTTTGGCTCACAATGTGCCTGAATTGATCTGTTACCTTATAGGGCCGGTGGTGGTGTTTATTTACCTTCTGACCGTAAATGTACCTTTGGCATTGGTATCGCTGGTGCCTTTGGTATTGGCGTTATTCGTCATGTGCGGGATGTTTATGGGAGCATCCAGCATGATGGGGCGTGCCAATCAATCTGTTGCTAATTTGAACTCCGTAATGGTGGAGTATATCAGCGGTATGAAGCTGATAAAAGCCTATAACATGGGAAGTAAATCATTTCAGAAATTTTCTGCTGCTGTAAAAGAGGAAAATGATGTTTGGAATGAAATGTCTAAACGGATGGGGCCATTTTACGCTTCTTTTATCGTTGTGATTGAGTGCGGGATGCTGTTGCTGGTGCCGCTGGGCGGTATGTTTTTCCTGAATGGTTCCATTACAGCCAGTGTATTCCTGTTGTTTGCTTTTGTCGGTTCCATGTACCTGACGGAGATCCGTCCTTTGCAGGAAATATCCAGCAATATGGCGCAGGTACTCAAGGCGGTTACAAAAACAGAGGAAATTTTAGAGCTGCCGATTTATGAGGGTGGCGGTGATTTTCCCCAGGCACACGACATTGAACTGCGGAATGTGCGGTTTTCTTACGATGGTAAGGTAAATGTTCTGGAACATTGTAATCTAAAAGTCAAAAATGGAGAACGTATGGCTCTGGTAGGTCGCTCTGGCGCAGGAAAAAGCACTGTGATTGAATTGATTTCCCGTTTTTATGATGTGCGGGAAGGCGAGGTACTGATAGGCGGTAAGAATGTCAAGGAGATCAACTACGAAACACTTTTGCAGAATATAGCGATTGTATTCCAAAAGACCTTTCTTACCCGTGACAGCGTATTTGAAAATATCCGTATGGGTAGCAATGCCACTCTGGAAGAAGTGCGGGCTGCCGCAAAAGAAGCTCAGATTGATGATTTTATCATGTCTTTACCAGACGGTTACGATACGAAGGTGGGGAGTTTCGGTTCCCGCTTCTCCGGCGGCGAAAAGCAGCGGATTGCAATAGCGCGTGCTATCTTGAAAAATGCACCTATTCTGATTTTAGACGAGGCTACAAGTGCTGCAGACCCCGAAAATCAGGTGGAGATTGATAAGGCTATTGAAAACCTGTGTAAAGGCAAGACGGTAATCGTTGTTGCTCACCGTTTGGGGGCCTTGAAAATGTGCAATCGGGTAGCCGTTGTCGAAAATCACACGATTACGAGTGTAGGAACACATGATGAAGTCCGGCAGGATAATGCTTATTACAATCAGGCATGGACAGATTATGAAACGGCCCGCAATATTACTTATCAGTTGGAAGGAGGTGCAGATCATGCGTGAAAAGCCATTAAAGAAAAATAGCCGGTTTTATCTTGGTATGGTTCTAAATGTTGTGGAAGGTATGCTGTCCGGTTTTAACTTTCTGCTCCTTTATGAAGCAATGAAAATGCTGTGGAATGGTACAATCAACTCGCCCTCTCTGCTCCGGCTTTCTCTGTTTTTATGCGGCATTTTCATTCTGCGTATTGTGATTTACAGCGTTGGCTATACACAAAGTCAGATCGGTGGTGCAGCGGTCAGCAACCGTACCCGACTATTCCTGGGAGATAAAATAAAGCGCATACCACTGTCCAGATTTACGCAAGGCCAGACTGGACAATACATCAACATCGTTACCAGCGATGTCAACAATTATGAAAAAATCCTCACCCATACGGTCGGGGACATTGTTAAGCACATCACCTTTTGTACCATGATGATTATTTTTGTGGGCTGTATCTGGCTGCCGGGAGGCATCATCCTTGCCTGCGTCGAATTGGTTTTAATTCCGTTCCTTTGGCTCTCTTTTCGGGTTGTCCGCAAGTATGGTACAGAGAAAAATGCCGTCAGCGCCGAAACGGTCAGCAGTATTGTGGAATATGCCACGGGCATTCAGACCTTTCGAGCCTATGGTATTGGCGGAACAAAAAATGAGACGGTAACATCTACTCTAAAACATTTCAGTGATGTGAGCTACAACTACGAGAAACATGGTATTCCGACAAATGCAATACAATGTATCTTTCTGTGGATCGGACTACCTGTAATGATATGGGCGGCTTCTATCCCTATGCTGTCCGGGAAACTGGACCCGATTTCCTATTTGTTGATTTGTATGCTGCCCATGCTGCTTGCAAAACTTTCGGACTCCATCTCCCGTGGCCTGATGAGTTACAAAAACTTGAAAATCTCCAAAGATAAAGTTGTAGACATTATTGAAGAGCCAGAGGAAACCGGCAGTATGGAGCCGCTTCAAACGGCCACCCATGAAATCAACTTCGACAGTGTGGACTTTTCCTATGTGCCCGGAGAGCCGGTGCTGAAACACGCCACCTTTACAGTGCCAGACCAGAAGCTCACGGCCATTGTCGGGGACTCCGGTTCCGGCAAATCTACCATTCTAAATTTGATTGCAAAATATTACGAGGCAACAGGCGGAACAATTTCCATTGGTGGTAAACCTATAAACCATGTAGCTGCCGAGCGTGTACTGGAACAAATCTCTATGGTAGATCAGGATGTATTTCTCTTTGATGATACCATTCGTGAGAATATCCGGCACGCCCGCCCCGAGGCCACGGATGAGGAAATCGAAGCCGCCTGCCGGGAGGCTAATTGTGACGGCTTCATCCGCAAGATGGAAAAGGGATACGATACGCCGACCGGCGAAAACGGAAACCTTCTCTCGGGCGGTGAGCGTCAGCGAATTTCCATCGCCCGCGCTATCCTGAAAAACAGCCCGATCCTGCTTTTGGATGAAGCAACGGCGTCCCTTGACATCGAGAACGAGCTGGCAGTAAAGCAGGCCATCGCCAATCTGCTGAAAGAGAAAAAGACTGTGGTAATGATTGCTCATACCCTTTCCATCGTCAAAAATGCAGATCAAATCCTTGTGGTATCTGGCGGAAAGATTGCTGAAGCCGGTACTCACGATGAATTGCTGGCTAAAGGCGGAAAGTATGCGGCCATGTGGAACGCCGAACAGAAATTATCTGCATAAGGGAGGTCTTAATGAAACTTCATGCGTCCGGGGAGGACTATCTGGAAACCATCCTTGTTCTCCAAAAGAAACTCGGTATGGTACGCTCCGTAGATGTGGCCCGGCACATGGAGGTGTCAAAGCCCAGCGTGTGCCATGCAGTGGCTACCTTGCGGGACGGCGGCTTTCTCACAATGGACGAGGATCACTTTCTCCATCTGACCGATGTGGGCCGCGAGGTAGCCGAAAAAATCTACGAGCGTCACTGCTTCTTTACCGAGCAGCTTATCACTGCAGGCGTTGACCCCAAAACTGCGGAGGCCGATGCCTGTCGTATTGAACACATCATCAGCGATGAGAGTTTTGACCGGCTGAAAGAGGCAGCCGAACAAGAGCAAAACTAAAACCGAATAAGCCAAGCGATCCTGCCCCGCAAGACGTGGAAAGAAAAAAAACCGTTGCAGAGCAGGCAGCTTTGTGCGCCCAAAATGGATTTTCCGGGTACTGCGGCGGTTTTGAGTAACATCAAGGCCGCCGTTCCTTATGCCCTCGACAAAGGAGTGACGACTACACGCTGACACGGCGGCTTTAGGAGGGAACCGCCATGAAGCACATTGACCGCCGACAAATTCAGACGATATTTCACTACCGTCAAAAAAAGCCCAGTCAACGAACAGGCCCCGTCTGGTAGCCGGTGCGAAAATTGTCATTCTGTAAGTGAATATTGGAGTTTTTGCGCTCGAATAGCTTTCTGCTGTCCGGGCGCTTTTATATTTCCGAGTTTACTTCGGGTCATGTTGGCCCGAGTTCATACCCCGGTGTCGCTCACCACCGCCTCCGTTTCGGCTACCCGTCAACCCGAACACCCGAAACGGAGGTATTTATGAAAGTTATCAATCTGCGGGATATTTACCCTCATTATACACAGGATTGTTTTGTTGAAGTAACTGACGAAGTGGCCGATCTGTTTTCCGAGTTCGACCACAAAGAAGCGGCTTACCGTCTGCGTACATACCGGCACAAGGCATACTACTCCCTTGACCGGAACGACGGTATTGAGCATGAGGCTCTTTTCGTTGCACTTTCTCCGCATGAGCTGTATGAGCGCAAAGTGACTATGCAGGAACTTCATGCCGCCATTTCCCGGTTGCCGAACAAACAGGCGAAACGTATTTACGCCCATTTCATTCTCGGCATGACCAAAAAAGATATTGCCCGGGCAGAAGGTGTCCATGAGAAAGTCGTGCGGGTCGCCATTGAGCGCGGTCTGCGGAGCCTGGAAAAATTTTGAAAAAGTTCTGTAAGGCGTACCGATTTAGACCAAAAATGAAATGGTATATGAGAGGCAGTCAAAGCCTCGGGCCACATTGGTCCGAAGTTCGGACAAGCCTTACTCAGCTTGAAAACTGAATAAAAAGATACCCGGATACGAAGGGTGCTTGTGTCCAGTGACAGGCCCGCCATGATCTCTATTGTCAGAGGATAGAGGGAGCGATAAGGCCCATGCCGCAGGCGGGCCTTGGCAGGTCAGCCGGATAAAACACAAAATCCCGGATACTTGCGATTAGTCACAATCCGAGCGTGCAGCGGTGTTGCGAACCGTGAGCCGTCGCAGGTAATGAGATCGCCTTGCCATCAGAATGGGGAGAGCTGAAATGCTATGGGGAGGAACGCCAGCCGCCCGTCCGGTCTATCTGAAAAGCACTTTTAACCCGTGGGGACCCCGCCGCTATTCTGTCTAATGATAGAGCGACCTTTCCGGCGGGGCCCCATACTTTTATGAACAGGAGAACCTTATGAAGAAAACTTATCCGTCCATTCCGGGATTGGAACCGGACGCGTGGAGCAACGACGCCTGCCGTGGTTATGTGATTATGGCAATGCATGACTGTGGCTTCTCCCATGAGGATATTCGCCGTGTGGTACGGCAGCTTCACGAAGCCTTTGACTTCCATACCATCAACGAGGCCGAGCAAAAATATTATCATGGGGACTATTGACCTCGGGCCATGTTGGCCCGAAGCTGGGGAAAGCTCAAAGAGCGGCACCTTCCGGGGTGCCGTTTTTTGATGTTTCCCCATTCGGACAAGAGGGAGACTGGTCGGCATTAACCTACACTGGAAAAGGGAGGTTTTCAATGGTTCAAGCTGTTACATACCAAAGCGATAAGCAATCTGTTTATTTTCAAGGCAAACTCATTGTGCTGGAAAACCTGACGCCGATACTCTCCCCGGAGGAAAAGAAGAAGCGAAAAAGAGAAATCGAAAATAACCTGTACGATATATTCAGCAAGTACGGGGACAGGTTTCGCTAATCAATCGCAACATTGTCGTCCGGGGCTGCTAATGGTATAATATAGTTGTAAGGTTGGTAGCTCCATTCCATACGGAAAGGAGCCCAATATGGACATTATCAGAGAAGATTGTATTTACGCAAGGCAGTCAGTAGACCGAAAGGACAGTATCAGCATTGAAAGCCAGATTGACTTTTGCAAGTACGAACTGAAAGGCGGGAGCTGTAAGGTATTCAAGGATAAAGGCTATTCCGGGAAAAACACGGACAGGCCGGAATTTCAAAAACTGCTGGGAGAAATCCGAAAAGGCAGGGTACGGCGGGTAATCGTCTATAAGCTGGACCGGATCAGCCGCTCCATTCTGGATTTTGCGAACATGATGGAGCTGTTTCAAGAGTACGATGTGGAGTTTGTTTCCTCCACTGAGAAATTCGACACCTCGACCCCGATGGGACGGGCCATGCTGAATATATGTATCGTATTCGCACAGCTTGAACGTGAGACAATCCAGAAGCGCGTGACGGACGCCTACTATTCCCGGTGCCTGAAAGGCTTTCACATGAGCGGGCAGGCCCCATATGGTTATCAGTTGGAGCCGACAGTGGTTGAAGGTATCCGCACAAAAAAGATGGTTGCCGACCCCGTAGCCGCCGACCATGTACGACTGATGTTTGAGATGTACGCCGAGCCGGAAACCTCTTTCGGAGACATTACCCGCTACTTTGAGGAACAGTGTATCAAGATTTACGAAAAGTCAATGGTTCGGAGTTTCCTTTCCCAGCTTTTACGGAACCCTGTTTACGCACAGGCCGACTTGGAACTATATGAGTTTTTCAAGAGCCAGGGCGCGGCGATTGTCAATGACGCTTCCGATTTTGCCGGAACCAACGGCTGTTATCTCTATCAGGGCCGTGATGTAAAGGAGGATAAGGACAGGTGCCTGAAGGACCAGATACTTGTGATTGCCCCACACGAAGCACTCATACCGTCTGATGTTTGGCTGAAATGCCGGAAGAAGCTAATGATGAATAAGACCTTTCAGCAAGGCCGCAAACCCAAAAATACATGGCTTGCCGGAAAAGTCAAATGCGGGCGTTGCGGATATGCTTTGAAAGCAACCCATGTTCCGAACAGTCCGGGATATTTCCGCTGTACAAAACGGGCAGAAAATAAGGGCTGTCCGGGATGTGGGAAAATCCGAAAGACTGAATTTGAAGAATTTATCTTCAATGCCATGCGGAAAAGATTTAAGAATTTTCAAGTCCGGCATGACAGGGAAGAAAAAGTAAATCCGAAACTGACCGCCCATCAGATCGAGCTTGCACAGGTCGAGGCTGAAATTGAAAAACTGCTTGATACACTGACCGGAGCCAATGCGACACTGCTTGCCTACGCCAACAAAAAAATTGAAGAACTGGACACTCGCCGCCAGACTATTTCAAAGGCGATTGCAGAATTGTCCGTTGAAACAATGTCGCCCCAAAAGGAACAGGAGCTTTCTTATTTCCTTGACCACTGGGACAGCATTGACTTTGAGGACAAGAGAAAAGCCGCTGACGGCCTGATTATTTCAATCAGCGCAACCAGCGACCACGTTCAAGTAGAGTGGAAAATCTGAACACTCTTGATTTTGCCACTCTACTTACTTTCAAATCTAACATTTCTTTTTAATCTTGTTTGTACCCCTTGTACACCGATGCTTATGTCATTAAAAACAAAACTGCGATTTGCTAAAAATTTTGCAAGAGCATCCATCGCTGAAGTTTTTCCGCTGTTATTTGCCCCCACAAACAGAGTTGTTTCTTTACTGATATCAATGTGACATCCAAATAGTTTTCGAAAATTCTGAATATCAATTCCTATTATTCGCATACTGTCTCTCCTTTGAAGTAGATGTTACTACAATATGGCATGATAAAATTTAGCAATAAAATCATTCAATCTACAAAAATCCCGTCTTTGCACTCCCTATCAAAAGAGACTATACTACCATCTTTATCTATCATCAATAATCGGTTGATGATTGTTATTTATCTGATATAGATCCAATTGTCCTTCATTTTGTACTTGTTTGTGTTCCAGAAAATTTTTTACATAGGTCTTTTGCAATATCACACTACCCGTATACTTCTCATTTTCAAAATCTTTCGCAAGGTTTCCCTGCTCCATGTCTCCTTGCCTCTCGGAGAAGGAATCCCCATTTCTTTTAGGCGAGAGGATATCCTTGAGAGACTTTTACCCTCACCGGCCATCTCATAAATGAGCCGGACGATTTGCGCTTCCTTCTCATTGATTACGAGTCGGCCATCTTTGTTATGAGTGTATCCATAACAGATTCTCTGATAATACCTAGACTCTGGGTTCTCAAATGCTTTTCTCAGCCCCCATTTGATATCTTCGCTTTTGGAATAGCTTTCTTCCTGTGCTCTAGCGCAGACTACCGCCAGAAGAAACTCCGAACTTTCATAGAGGGAATGGATTCCCTCTATTTCAAAATAAATGTCGACCTTCCACCGTCGCAGCATCCGTATAGTTTCCAACGCATCTACAGTATTACGGGCAAAACGGTGTGCCGATTTTGTAAGGATCGTATCGATCTTTCCCCGCTGGCAAGCCGATATCATCGCATTAAATCTACGGCGTCCCTTCGCCTGTGTCCCGCTTCCAATGTCGGAATAAATACCGGCGAATGTCCAATGAGGAATTCGCTTAATCCATTCCTCATAGTATTGTTCCTGTGAGGACAAACTGGTCTGTTGCTCTAAGCTGTTCGTACTGACACGGCAGTATGCCGCCACCTTTAGCTGCGTGGGGACGAGATTATTTGGTGGTATTGTTCTGACGGACCACATGATTTTCCCCTTAAAGTTTACACTACATGAGAATGACTTTTTAGCCTGCTCCTATGGGCTTTTTCTTGTTGGACAATATCAAATAGTTCTCTGGAGATAATTGCCTCATGATGACCATTTATGACTGTCTGAGAAGTGTGATCGACCATCTTGACCTGCACGCCATTTTGCACCTGCGTTTTTCCTAAAATCACATCGCCCACATATTTCTCATTACTCAAAATCTTGCTAATTGTCTCTCGCGTCCACAACTCTTTGCCGGTGGGAGATTTCACCTTCATACGGGCCAGAGAAGCAGCGATTTTCCCTAGACTGTCTCCATCGGCAAATCGTTCAAAAATATGGAATACAATAATCGCCTCTGTGGGATAAGCTACCAACTTGCCTTCGGATGTTACTTTATATCCGTAACACACAGTGGAGGCTTTTGCAGATTCCCCAGTTTGGAAACTTTTTCGAAGCCCAGCTTTGATCTGCTCACTCTTTGTCGTATTCATCCTATCATGTTCCTTTCATAATTGCAATTTGAATAACAAAAGACACAGCCCGAAGCTGTGTCCTAAACATCTATACTTCATATTTAAATGCAAGAGGGTTCGACTCACTTAAAATCCATTTTCCACTACTTTAAGCGAAAAGAAAAGTTGACAAACCCTTGATATAAGCCGTTTTCTGGCTTTTGGGTTTGTCAACTTATCATGTCATGTGTTGACGAAAAAGATGCAGGTCTATCAAAACCGTCTGTAAGGCGGCATACCAAATCGCAACCCAGGGTCGTGTCAAGATTTTTTCGCACTTTAGTTTGCAAGCTCTGGCATGAATGGAGTCAGCCGGCAATGGAGGCATCCTCAATGGCGGCCTCCAGGTGCTTCATATTCATGTACTTTTTGTTGCCCCACTGGGAGCCAGCTACATGGCGTAGCCGGGCACAGACCAGCATAAGGGCAGAGTTGCCGTCCGGGAAGCTGCCCACTACACGAGTACGGCGGCGGATCTCCCGGTTCAGCCTCTCAATGACATTGTTGGTGCGGATACGGGTCCAATGCTCACTGGGAAAATCACAATAGGTCAGAGTCTCCTCGATGCTGTCCTCCACCTTCTTAGCAGCCTCTTTCAGCTTCATGGAACACAGCTCCTCCACTACGGCCCTGGCCTTTTCACGAGCGGCTTTTTTGCTCTCCTGGGCGTGGATCGCCTTGAGCATTTTGGCTACCAGTTTCACCTTGGAGCGAGGTGTGACAGAGAACACATTACGGTAAAGTGGACGGTGCAGCGTTGGTATTTGGCTTCAGGGAACACTTCGCCCACGGCCTCCAGCATACCAAGGCACTTATCTCCAACGATGAGTTTCACGCCGTCCAGGCCACGGCCACGCAGCCACTGGAAGAAGTTGATCCAACTGGCCTTGTCCTCTTTCATGCCCTCGGCGGCACCTAAAACCTCACGATATCCGTCCTCATTGACCGCGATTGCCACCAGGATGGCCACATTTTCAAACTCTCCACCCCAGTTGCGGCGCAGATAGATCCCATCCACATAGACATACGGATACCGCCCGCCTTGCAGAGGACGGTTACGCCAATCCTCGATGTGGACATACGCTTTCTTGTTCAGCTCACTGATGGTGGAGGGAGAGACCTTACTGCCCCAGAGAGTCTCGGTAATATCCTCTACACGCCGGACGGATACGCCAGCCAGGTACATCTCAATGAGAGCCTCTTCCACGCTACTCTCCCGGCGGCGATACCGCTCAATGATGGCAGTCTCAAAGGAGATCCCCTTGAGCTTGGGCATCTTGAGTGTGACATCCCCAGAAGTGGTGGTAAGGTTGCGGTTGTAGTGGCCGCTGCGGTAGCCCTGGCGTTGCTCATTGCGCTCGTACCGGGCCGCCTGGGTCAGCTTCTCCGCTTCGGCCTCCAGCAGCTCGTTGAGGGTTTCCTCTACGCTTCCGCGCACAAGTTCCTTGAGCTGCCCCTTGATAACTTCTTCGTTTAGCTGTACAATCTTTTCGGACATGGTTTGCTGTCTCCTTTCGAATGGTGGTGTCGCAACTTCATTCTACCAGACATCTGCAAACCATGTCTCTTTGTCTTTTTGCGAAACTTATTCTACCTGACCCAACCCAGCGCAAGCGGCTGCGATTTGGAAAGAAGGAGCAGCAAAATGAGCGCGCTCTGACTTTTATAAAAAATCGGAGCAAGCGATACAAAGCTTGCTCCGATGTGGAACATCACAACACTATAGATGCCTGATTATTTTTCTAACGCAAGCAAAATTATTGAGCGACTTACTTTATTCTAATTCTTGTGGTATAATCTGTAGATTCCATCGTTCGTATTTTTCATGGTAATCCAAAAGGGCAGTACGATATTCGTCATCTATGTGAACAATCTCGGATAGGTTCCCAATATATCCGTACCCTAATTTAGTGAACTCGGAAATATGAATTTGCCCTAAATAGGACTCTCCGTTGTGAGTAAATTCTACCAGGGCAAAGGAGCGAATTACCTTTTGCACAACAGCATTCACTACATCACCAGTTTCAGGTTGCTCACCACGAGTTAATCCAAAATTTAAACGAGCGCCCAGCGACAATGCTCCATGCAAAGCATAGTGGACAAAAAGCCTCCACTCATCTGCAAGAATTACGCGCTCATCGCCTTTGTGCTGCCAACGATAGATTTTTGAGATGGGCATAAAATTGCCAAGAAAGCCAAGTCGATACAAATCCTCAATAACCTGATTAAAATGGGTATCTATAACAGTTCCTGCATAATATGTGGAAATTCTTTTCTTTAGTTGGGATACTGAAAATGCTGTCTTATACCCCATGAAACAATTGATTATCGTTTCTATTTCAGTAGGATCATATAAGGCCCGTAATTCTTCTTTGATTTCAGATAAGCTTTCCTCAGAGTAAGCTTTGCTAAGACTATTAAACACCGCCTGTGAAAAGACCTTGCTGTTATTCTGAAGTGCGTTTTTTGCAGTAGACAGCAAACGAACCATATCTCTAGGTTTACACCAACTATTATTCAAGATGTAATTGGCTGGCTCAATTCCGTGTATTTTTTCAGGAAACCACCGATTATAAATTTCTTTATAATTACATTCTTCAAATCCCTCACAGACGGCTATCCGCTTTAATACAATCTGAATAATAGGATGCATATATGAACTCGTATTCGCATAAATCCAGTTCAATGGGACAGAAAACCTGATGTGGCTTTGTTGATCTCCTTCGTTACAATAAATCGTGAGATAGCATTTATTATTTCGCTACGAACAGAACAAATGATCTTTGTTTTGCCTGCATGTGATTTTGCAAATATTGTATTAAAACGTTTAACTGTAAATATGAGATCCCTGATAAGTGCTAAGTCTCTCTCAAAAATCTGTCTATTGCCGTAATATGCTTCCAATTCATCAATAAAGATATAATAAGGGATATCTGTTCTATTTACTTTTGCAAGAGCCGCTTCGGCTTCATCAATAAGTAACATAAAACTCTGATACGGAGCACCTTTATTGTTGCCCAAATCAACCTCAACTTCTGGAGACAATTCGGTTAAAGTGGCCGGATCCTTATATGGAACAGCAATCTTTATTTTGCTCGGAATTATGCTCTTCTTTTTGTTTAAAGGCGCCTTGATCTGATTAACTTTTCTTTCAAATTCACCCCAGAATTCATCATCAACAAATAGATTTCGATGATTATCCTCATTATCTGAAACAATACGCTTAAAAATTAACCATCGCCAAATATATTCAAATTCTCTAATATTTAACAAAGCTCCGGGTTCTACTGAAATTGATGATAAAAACCGATTGGATATTGCTTGTAATTCGTCACGCTTAGCATCGGTAAACTCTTCTTTGAAAAAAATAAACGATGTGCAGGTAATAGGATCTTGATATGTACCCAGAATTCTGGACACATAAAAAATTGAATTAGGTGCACATGGATGCCTCTCTGAATTTTGTAGGAGGCATCCATTTTGTTTTCTCTTGGATTCTTTCGTTGTTGTAGTAATTTATGTAGCCGTCAACAGCCTTGGCAAATGTTTCAAAAGAGGAATACTCTTTTTCATGCCCGTAGAACATCTCGTTTTTCATCCGTCCAAAGAAGGTCTCCATGATGCAATTGTCGTAACAGTTGCCCTTCCTTGACATGGATTGAATGATTTTGTGATCTTTAAGTGCCTGCCTGAAGTACACGTGCTGGTACTGCCACCCTTGATCAGAGTGAAAGATCAGGCCATCTACAGAGGGAAACTTCGTAAAGGCGCCGGCCAACATTCTCTGGATCTGTTCCATATTGGCACTTTGAGATAAATCATAAGAAATGATTTCGTTTGTGTTCATGTCGAGTATAGGAGAGAGATAACACTTCCCCCACGAAAAACCGAACTGAGATACATCGGTAGTCCATTTTTGCATAGGAGCTGTCGTGCTGAAATCCCGGTCAAGGATATTCTCAGCAACCTTGCCGACCTCGCCCTTGTAGGAATGATACTTTTCCTTTGGGCGCTTTCCTGCCAACCCCATAGTGTGCATAAGCCGTTGTACCCGCTTATGATTGACCTTGTGGCCGCGCTTTATCAGTTCCTGATATACTCTTCGCACACCGTAGCGGCCTTTATGCTGTGAGAAAATGTCTTTGATTTCATCTGCCAAGCAATGGTTTCGAACAGCAACTTGATCGGCCTTGCTCAACTCAAAATAATAGGTAGACCGTGCCATCTGCATAGATTTCAACAGATATTTCAATTGGTATCCTTTTCACGCAGCTCTTTGATGATCGCTGCTCGCCTTGAGTTGCGCTGCGTGCCTCTCTTCTCTCAAGGCGATCTCTTTTTTTATAACTTCATTCTCCGCCTTTATATACTCGTTTTCTGCCCGAAGCCGGATCAATTCTTCTCGTTCGGATTCATTCAGTGGCCTTGCTTCTTCCTTTTTCATTTGGGGTACCCCTTTACTTGGACGACCTTTTTTCATTTCTACCAGGCCATTATACCCCTTTGTTTTATAGTTTTGAACCCATTGATACAATAGTCTATCTTGAATACCGGCCTCGATTGCCACTGACACACAGGATTTTCCGGACATTACTTGGGATACTAGTTCCAGCCGTTCTTCTGGTGTCCAGTTCCTGTTGAAATTTTTGTGTTTCAGTGCTTCTGGACCGCGGCTATCCTCTGCTCTTACCCATAGTCTCACTTTATCCCGAAAGGATTTATCGCTAACACCTTCCGGCGTTTCTGGCCATTTTCCTTCTCGATACAGTTCTACACATTTCCTTTTGTACTCATATGTGTACCGCATAATAATACCCCCTCTACTGGGTGTCCAGTAAAGGGGGTACATATCATCTTCGTCCTTCAACTTGTTGTCCAAATAAAATAGGAGAGCGGTTTTTCCAGTCCCTTTAAATCCTGTAATAAAGCAATTATTTCCATATAATAGAGAATCGAGTTGAAAATGGTCTGCAACAACAAAAGTCTTGATAAACTCCTCCAACCCCTCAAAGTTTATTTCGTCTTTTGCATCCGGTTTTCCAGTGTATAAATCTCTAATCTTTATCTCACTCATACATGTTACTCCTATTAACAGAATCAGCTACAGTAAATGCTTAATCTGAGTGTTTTCGACTAAACTACGACCAAACATAGTCCCAATAAGAGTATACGATAAAAAAAACAATGCTTAAGATATTTTCAAATTTTAGTTTCTAAAGGAAACAGGTGATGGACATCACGTTTCCTTCTACTTCAGCCGTATAATCTGCTCGTATAGCAGCACACATTTTTTCTCTCGTTCCTGTGGTAGTGTCCGAAGAAGTGATACTTGAACTGGCACCGCTGGCCGATCTCCTCCAGAAAGTCTGTGAGGGCATCTGGCGGACAGCGGCTCCCGGAGATCGCTCTGGATGCTGGTGGGACCGCAGTGGGTGAGGAGGTAGTCCACCGTCCACCCGGCCCGGTCGAGGTTGGCCCTGGCCTCGGCATACTCCGACTCGCTGGGCAGCTCCTCCCGCCACCAGGGCGGTGGTTGACCGGAAGGCCGCGCCCTGGGCGTTGAGCCACTGGAACCGCCACAGGAAGTCCGGCGCGTCCGGCTCCAGAACGCCGTCCTGGATGTCGTGGCTGCTGGCACCGCCCATAGTGAAGAATGTCCTGCCCCCCAGGTCGAACACCTGCCCACGCTCCAGCATCAGCACCGAGGGGCGGATCGTTCGCACCCTGCCGCCGTGCCACTCCGCCTGGGGGTAGGCAGCCAAGGCGTCATAGTTTTCATGGTTGCCGGACACGAAGGCCGTGGTGAATGGCCGGGAGTCCAGGAAGTTCAGGCCTGCGTCATCCCGGCTGTCGCCGTACCACACGCCGCCGAAGTCCCCGGCGACCAGGATGACATCTTCTTTTGTCAGTCTCTCTTGCTCATAAAAGCTCTCAGGCCGAAAACGGCTAAAGTCTCCGTGGGTATCTCCTGTGATGTAAAGTTCCATTCTATTTGTCTCCTTTTCCTAATTATATCACAGTGTTTTTCTCCAGTTCCGCCCCTGGATACCGAAAGCGGATTCGGATGGTCTCAGCGTCCACCACTGTGATCCGTTCCACTGCCATGCGTACTTGTTCATCGCTGTACTGCTGGTTGACCTCCAGTTTCGCCATCCACTCCCGCAGTTCCGCCATCCGAGATTTCTGGGCTGCATTGTGGGTCTGGCTTTGCTCCGCTGCCGCGATCTGTTCCTGAAGGGCCTGTTTTTCGTCCATCATTGCCTTGAGCTGAGCATTGAGGATCTCGTCATCCATGTGTTCCAGCACCTGATCCAGCAGTAGTGCTTGTTGGGCGGTGATGTCCTTCAGTTTCTGACGCAGGTCGATGAGACTGACTCCATCAATGGCATCGCCTCCCAGGCCATTGCAGTGAATGTCAGCATATCCTCCTTCACTTCCGTTCCAGCCTGGGCAAACTCGTTGATGGCCTCCTGGATGGCCTGATGCAGTTTTTCTTCGTCCAGTGTGGGGGAGTTATGGCAGTATTTCGTTCCAAATTCCAGTCGGGAGATGCACCGCCAAACGATCCGCTTTTTTCCGTTCCTGGCCCAGGTCACCCGCTTATAGGGCGTTCCGCACTCCCCGCACACCAGCAGCTCGGAGAGGGCGTATTTGGCCGAGTATTTGCCCAGCTCCGTCTTGCCAGTTTTCTGCATCACCTTCCGCTTGCTGGCCCGTCGGGTCATCTCCTCCTGTACCCGGTAGAACAGCTCCCTGGGGATGATGGCGGGGTGGTTGTTCTCCACATAGCTCTGGCCCCGCTCTCCGTTGTTCTTCTTCACCCGTTTGCTGATGCAATCGGTGATAAAGGTTTTGCCCAGCATGGCGTCCCCAATGTAACGCTCGTTGGTGAGGATGTTGCGGATCACCTGATACGACCACCGCTGAACAGCCTGGGCAGTGGGGACACGGTCCGCCTCCAGCTCCTGCTGGATCTGGGACAGGCTACATCCATCCAGGTACCTCCGATAGATGCGCCGCACTGTCTCTGCCTCCTGCGGTTCGATCTCCGGCTTTCCGTCTAGCCCTTTCCGGTAACCCAGCAGTTTCTTATACTGGAAGGGCACCTTACCTGCCTTTTTGCTCTCCTCTTTGCCCCAGATGATATTTTTGCTGAGGGACTCACTTTCTGCCTGGGCGAAACCGCTGAACAGGGTGATGAGGAACTCGCTGGACTCGGTGAGGGTATTGATGTTCTCTTTTTCAAAGATGACGCCGATGCCGTGGGCTTTCAGCATCCGCACTGTTTCCAGGCAGTCCACCGTGTTCCGGGCGAAGCGGGAGAGGGATTTGGTCAGGATGGTGTCGATCTTGCCCCGCTTGCAGGCGGCGATCATCTTATTGAAGTTTTCCCGCTTTTTCATGCTGGTCCCCGAAAGTCCCTTGTCAGCAAAGATGCCGGCCAGCTCCCAGTCTGGATTCTCCTCGATCTTCTGGGTGTAGTAGGCTTTCTGCGCCTCGTAGCTGGTGATCTGCTCCTCGCTGTCGGTGGATACCCGGCAGTAGGCCGCTACCCTCTGGTGCTTCTTTTTCCCCGGCTGCGGGGTGTCAGTATCCCTCTTGGCGGGGATGATCCGCACCCGCCGCTGTACAGTCTGCTCCATGTTCTGTCCTTTCCCGGTGGCCGGATGGGAATGCCGCCTCCACCGTACCTTCTTCCGATAAGTTGATATGAGAAACCGCCAGACGGATATGGTCCAAGCACACATCCAGCGGGCGGTCGATTTGTTCCGTTATGTCGGGGAAGCAGGCGTACCGCGCCGCGGCCCCCTGCAAGATCAGGGAGACGATCTCCTGTGGATCGTCCGGGTGCTCCAGCCCCCGGTTGATGGCGTTGGTGAGACGCACGACCTCCCCGGAGGGCTGGTAGGATATCCGCTCTGGCCGCTCCTGTTCCGCCGTCTGGCGGGCGATCTCATCCAGCAGGACTTCGTCCCGCATGGTGATGACAGCGCCGCATTGGACACATTTCAGGTATAGGGTGTCGCTCTGGCGGTTCCTGCCGCCCATCCGATGGAGGGCCGCGCCGCAGGCGGCACAGTGCAGACGGCTTACCAACTTGAGGGCTGGCCGCTCTGCTTTGGGTGTCTGTTTTGCCGTTTTTTCCTGAATGCGGCTCTGGACGCAGTGAAAAGTCCCACCGTCTAAGATGGCCGGATAGCCCTTCTGTCCGGTGTAACGGGGGTTCTCCAGCAGGCGTTTGACCTTGTGCTTGTCCCATGCCGGCGCTTCCTGGCTGAAGGGGATATTCTTCTGATTCAGCAGGTCGGCCAGCTTCTGATAGGATAGGCCGTCCAGGTAGAGGCCCGCTATGCGATTGACCACAGCGGCCTCCTCCGGCACTAGGGTCAGTTCTCCGTTTTGGATCTGATAGCCATACAGTATCTTCCGATAGCTCACCGTTTTGCCCTCCCGACTTTCTCTGCCAGCTCAATTCCGCCATGGAGCCGGAACCGGATGCGAGTCTGGCTCTCTGCCACGATCTCCTCCACCAGTTCCTCGAACAGATCCTCGTCAAAGGTATCCAACCGTTCCGGCCCGGCCTTTATGGCGTCCGCCGTCTGATGCAGCCTGCCGATGGTGTCCTCGATATCGTCATGTTCCAGCAGGCGGCGGCGTTCTCTCCGAAGCTGGGTGAGCTGGATGTTGATGGCATTCAGCTTGGCGGCGCAGGCATCCGTGTCCAGCAGCCCGGCTGCTTGCAGCTTACTGATGTTATGGCTCTGCTCGGCGGCCTGGGCAATGGCCCGGTTGACCTCCAACATGGCGGGGTTTTCCCGTTGCAGGGCGCGCTCCAGGTCATCCAGTTGGGTCAGGGCCGGTTTCAGGACGATGTCCGCGTTGGCCCTGAGTTTGTTGTACATCCGAACGAAGGCGGCGTAGATCTCTGTTTCCGGTATCCGGCCCACTGGACAGCTTGCCGCATCCCTGTCGTGTTTTCTGCAAGACCAAGTCACCAGACCGCTACGCCCCGCCCTACGGCTGAACACAGTCCCGCATTGGCCGCACCGGATCTTCCTGACCAGGGAGGAACGGGGGTGTTCCATCCGTTGCCGTGCGCCCTTCCGTTGGAGCAGTTGCTGTACTTTTCAAATGTCTCTCTGGACACGATAGCGGGATGTGTATTTTCAATGTAATACTGGTCGGCTTCGCTGTGGTTTCTCCGTTTGAGGAATGGGAAACCACCGGAGAGGTATTTCTGGTTCAGGGAGTCACCGATGTACTTCTCGTTGGTCAGGATATAGAGAATGGATGTTTTCTGCCAGTATGGAGCATTGTCCGGAGTTGGAATTCCAGCCTTTTCCATCTGTTCCGCAATCCACTCCAGACTTTTTCCTGAAAGATAGGATGCGAATATCCATCGTACCCGCTCGGCTTCTTCCGGGATGATCTCCAATTCTTTCCCCTCCACCAAGCGGTAGCCGAAGGGGGCTTTGCAGGTAATAAACTCCCCCCGTTCCATTCTCCGCTTGTAGCTCATGCGCTGGTTTTGGGAGATGGAGATGGACTCCTGCTGGGCCAGAGCGCCGGAGACGCTCACCATCAATTCACTGGTGAGCGTCCCGGTGTCGATATTCTCTTTTTCAAAGTAGACGGTCACGCCCAGGGCGGATAATTCCCGCAGGGCTGCGAGACAGTCCTTGGTGTTCCGAGCGAAGCGGGAGATGGATTTGCACAGCACACGATCGACCTTTCCCTTGCGGCAGTCGGCCAGCAGGCGCTGGAAGTCCTCCCGCTTGTCCATCCGGGTCCCGGTCAGGCCCTCATCCGCATACACGTCCACCAGCTCCCAATCCGCATGGGCGCCGATCTGCTCCGTGTACGCCTTGATTTGGGTGGCGTAGGAGTGGAGCTGGTCGCTGGAATCGGAGCTGACACGGCAGTACGCCGCAACCCGCAGGGCCTCCGGTTTTGCCGCCTTGGGCGGTATGTAGGTCACATTTGCTGCCATCGTCTCAACTCCTCTCAATTCATGATCCTACAGTCTGTCAGGCCCTCCAGATGGTATCTGGCTGCGGTCTCGCTGTCAAAGCCATCTACATACAGTCTGCCCTCCGGCTTCTAGGCTGTATAACCGTCCTCATAGCCAAGTGCTTCCGCCTCCTGGGCAGGCAGCACTCTGGCTTGGACAATCCCTTCTTTTAGCCGGTATATTTGCTCGGCGTAAAATGCGTATTCCATCGTGCTGACTCCTTTCTGCCAGTTTGGTCAACGCCAACACTACCACACTTGGGCTGGAATATCCATTACAATCCCCGAACAGTTTCCGGGCGGTATTTCTCTGCTGCCAGCCGCCGGATGGTCTCTGCCTCCTGGTCGTTGACAAGGCCAGCTGAACACATCTGTCCCAGGATACCCAGGGCGATCCGGTATTGCAGTTCTGTTTTGATGTTGCTCATGCCGCGCCCTCCAGGAAGTAGCCTTCCGGCTTCACAGCCCGTATGAACCGCTCCACATCCTTCAGGCTGTGGGTGACCGGCACTTCCGGCAAAGCAGTCAGCACGTCCCGGAAATAGCGCCGATTCTTCCCAGCACGTTCATCCAGGATAGCGACCACACAGGTATCTGTCTCAGTGCGGATCGCCCGCCCGAATCCCTGACGCAGTTTGATCTGCATCTCCGGCACCACCACAGCCCGGAGAAAATCATGAAGCGTGGCGTGTTTCATCCGCTCCTGTTCCTTCACTGCGTCCGGCATCGGGAACGGCAGCCTGGGGAGGATGAGCAGAGATACGCAGTCTCCAGGAAAATCAAAACCTTCCCACGCCGCTCCAGCAGCCAGCAGAACACTGCCTGGATGAGCCATAAACTCCGACATCGTGTGTCCGCCGTTCCGGCCCAGAGTCAACACGGGATAGGGCAAGTCCCGCTGTTTCAGCCGTTCACGCACAGCGGATATGGCCGCGTAGGAGGTAAATAGCCCCAGGGCGTGGCCGTTAGCTGCGTCCAACAGCTTGACGATCTGTTCCGCAAGGTCGTCATAGTAATCGCTGTCGGCCTGGCTGGGCGTTATTGGGGGCAGGTACAGCAGACAGTTTCGCTGGTAGTCGAAGGGAGAGGGTGCGATATGCTCCCGCACTCTCCCCTCGGCCAGCAGGCCAGTTTCCTCTTTGAACCGCCGGAAGTTGCTGCCCACTGCCAGCGTGCCGGAAGCCAGTATCATGGGCCGGTCCTGCTGCCATAGCGTCTGCCGGAGCTGTGCTGTAAGATCCGTAGCAGAGGCACACAGCATGGAACCGCCAGTCTCGTCCTCAGCGGTGTAATACACCATGTCCGGCTGGTGCAGGCAGAACAGCTTCGTTTTATCCAGCACTCGCTCCAGTTCCATCCTGGTGCCGGCAGTCAGCATCCGCCGGATCTGTCGGTGGATCACCGACAAGGTACGTTCCACCCCATCCAGGGGGATGCTGAAATGAGAAAAGGAGCTGTCTCCGCTCCAGGGCTTGGCTATCTCAGACAGCAGAAGCCCTGCCGTGTCCTCCAAGGTCTCCGCCGCCAGCAGGAACTGCTCCCTCCGCAGTTTTCTACATAGAGTATGCAGTTCTCCTGCTGCCAGTGTAATACCGAACATCTGCCGAGCGGTCTCCGGCAACTTGTGGGCCTCATCCATTACGATGGCGCAGCTATCCGGCAGAATGGGGCGTTTCCCACTCCCTTGGTGAATGGCGTCGGCCAGAAGGAGGTTGTGATTACAAACCTGGATGGCATATCTCTCTGAGGCACACACATCCAGATAGCAGAGATAGCGGCATTCAGTCTTGCCGCAGTCACACGTTGGAGGAACACAGATCCGTTCACGGTCATATCCGCTGAGATGAGGGGCCATGTCCAGGTCCAAATGGTCTCTCATGGAGAGGAGTGCCGCTTTTGCCAGCGGGTTCTTCCGATCCAGGTTCGCGGTCTGGAGCCGCTTCATCAGGCGGGCATCGCAGACGTAGTGGGATTTTCCTTTCCGCAGCACTGCTCGGAGCGGACTGTCCAACATACCATCAGCCATCATGACTTTGGAGAGGAACGGAAGGTAATCGTGGATGATCGCACCCTGGAGTGCGATGCTGGAGGTGGAGATCAGCAGGGGCTGGTTCGGCAGGCCGGCACGTGACCGGTATCGCCGAAACACTACCCCTGCTACCAGATAGGCGTATGTTTTTCCAATGCCTGTCCCGGCATCGCACAGGGCAATGCTACCATTCAGCATGGTGTCCAGCATCTGATGGCTCAGTTCCACCTGTGCCGGACGCTCCACCATCCCGTGAGCCGGGAGCAAGTCCCGGAAGACATGGTCAATATCTTGGTGAGGGTCTTTCCTGTAGTTACATTTTTCCATCATTCAAATCCTCATATCATTTGTTTGGTTACTGATCATCTCACCGCATTTGCAGCTCGCTCCCCCGGTGAGTTAGGAACAGCACGGAAAAGGTGTGGCAGACCTTCACAAACACATTCCGGGGACCTCTACTGCTTTCAGTCCAGGGAATGAGAAAACGACCTTGCCGGGCCGTCCGATCCGCTGTGGTATCGCTCGCCGAGGCCCCCCGGGGCCTCCGGGTCTTGGCGCACATTGGATCTGGTGTCTGTGTGGTGTTCCGCGCTGCTGGTATGAACTTGTCAAAGAACAATGAGGCCTGTAGTCAGGCTCCTTCAGGAAGCAAAGTGGGTGAGAATTCGATTCATCTCATCTAAATCTTCACCATGCAGCCCAATAGCTAGGCGTTTGAGCAGCGCTGTTTGTTTGGGAGTCAGTTTTGGCCGGTCCTGAAAGTACCAGTCTGCCATCCTGACCCCACCGCCATATCGGCCACGGACAGTCTCGATTGGGTAAGTAAGTGTGAGTTCTTCAATATCCCGGCGAATCGTTCGCTCACAGACACCAAGTTCCATCGCCAGATTTTGAATGCTATCACTCCGACGCTGACACAGCAGGCTGATAAGCTGCTGTTGCCGATCGTTCATCCTCACACACTCCCCCCCTTTTACCTACATGGCCGAATCATACAGGTTAAAGCGGACAGCTCATGTCCGGATTAAAAATTTTCGAGATTTTTATGTCAGCAAACAAAAGCGTCCATCCAACTCGACCAAAGAGCTGGATGGACGCAAAACCGCTTGATCTCGTTGGCATACGCCGTTGAGCGTCCCCACCATATTTTGTCCCTTGCTTTAATGTACTTTATTTTCCCATATAAAATTAAAACAGAGTAGGGTATACTCCTACTCTCTGTTTTGCACTGACCAGCTTAGATATTAGATAAAGGTTCGAGATATATAACTTTACCTGCAGAAATGTAAATATTTTTATTCACAGTACCGTCCTGTGCATGCCATCTCCTTGCTATATTCATAGCCGGAAGCATTTTTAGCATATGCCACCATTACAGCACGATATTTTACACCCGGCATTCCGTCAAAATAGAAATCGCCGCCGTGCTGTATTGTATCCATAGCATAGAAAGTGTCCGGATCACTGCTTCCGTATACAGTGAATTCTTCTATCCATTTGTTGGGGGCGATTTCGCTTTCAATCCGCAGACTATATACTCCAATTTTATCCATAGTATCTGTCCCGAATACACCGAACGAAACCGCCATTTCGCCCCCTCCCTTCGCGGATATGCCCAGCATATATGCATCAAAGTAGTGGCTGGCTCTTGCTTCATTCCAGATCTCTGCTGTGGCTGCAGAGGTAGGCATCATACTGGAAATGACAAAGAGTGCTAATAAAAGTACAGTTCCAAGTCTTTTTTTCATTGTTATCCCCCGTTTTCATAGATAGAATTGATCATTCTTTCAGCGTCTGCTCGGGAAATATCCCCTGTAATACTACATGTGCATTGACCATTTCTCCACATTATCTGCGTGTGTCCATAATTTTCTGAGATGGCATGTTCAATTCCGTGCGTCTGGTAAGTGTCTTTATACAGACCAGAATCCTTTTCTACCCACAAATCCGAAATATCTTCCGTATTTCGGTAGCAAAATACTCTGATAACAATACTTTTCTGTCCGTCTCTATATGTTGCCGATATAACGTCAGCTGACTCGACTTCCATCTCATAGATCTCGTCAATCGTATACCCAGGAGGAATCCATCCAGGCACGACCGAAATGTCAGTATACTTTTGAACGGCTTCCTTCAATGAACGATAGCCAGACACATTCGGTTCCTTAAGTTCCATAGTCCCTGGTATGTGCGGCACTGTTCCAAACAGTTCATCTTTCCATGTAATAATATAATCCTTCCAACCAAATGCTGCAGCGGATACGCATAAGAAAATAACTATAAGCACGGCAGCTTCGATACGCCATCGAATTTTTACAGCTCTATGAGAACTGGAAGGTTCTTTTTCGACACGATGCTTCGTGTGGAACAGCGCCAAGATCGATCAAACGCACGTTCAGCGGCAGGATCTGGGGGGCTTACCTTCTCCATGGCTTCAATATAGATCTCTACAATCCGCGGATCAAATTCTTCCCCAGTCAGTTCCTCCTCATCATAAAGTTTTTCCAACTCCTCAATCAGTTCATCTGCGGTCTTTCCCCTAAGATGTTCTTTCAAATTAGCTTCGTTGAAGACGCTTTTAGAAGCAATGTCCTCACCGTTCCGCTGCAACATCTTATCTACCTCCTCACTATTATTAGTGGGTCCTATTTTCTAAAACGTGACATACTATTTAAATTTATTCCTTCATAATAATCTTTTTGACTCGGTCGCGGGCCCGTTTTAACTGCTGTCGAAGCGCGGTATCCTTCTTTCCGAATTCTTTCGCAATGTCTACGATATTGTCCTGCTCCTCATAGACTCTTTTCAACAATCTCTTATCGGATGGAGATAGGCTGCAGGGTAGAATCGTATCCAGGTTGAAGGATAAATCCTCCGGTGCAGGGACGTCTTCGTCCAACGGAAGATCCCGCCCTAATTTTCTGTGCGCTTGAATCGCCAGTCTGGCTGCAATCTTACACACATATGCGCGCCGATTCTCTGCCTCCTCAATCAAATTGAGCTGTCTGCATATCTCCTCATATGTATCTTGAAGTATATCATCCACTGCATCTGGCCATTGTCCTTTTAAGACGGATACAATGATCCGTTTTATGCTCGACTGATATTCATCCACCAACCGCATCACAGCTTCAGAATCTGACTGACTTAACCTCTTCCATGGTTTCTTTTTCATTTAAGCCTCACCCTTTTATAAACACACACAGAAAGACAAGCCCCGGAAGAATGTTCCTCCAAGGGCTTGCACTTTGCGCCTTTCCAGGTCGCTTTTGAAAAATCAGATTTGATTTTTTGAAGTATATCCCCGGCCGCTCAAATATTTTGCCGACATGAGCAAGTAGTCGGCATCTTCCTTTGTCATACTTTTTACACACCCCAGAAGCTCATGCATATATATCGAATCAATTCCGTCATCCCAAAAGAATTCTATCGGTAGCGTCTCAAGATATTCACATATCCTGAAAAATGCTCCCATGGAAGGCAGCGTTTTTCCAGAAGATATCTGCTGCAGATAACATTTGCTTTGTCCCAGCTCTCTGGACATCCTGCTTTCCGATACCCCTTTTTGTTCCCGAAACTTGGTTATCCGCTCCCTTAATTGTTTGGGATAGTCTGCCATCATATCACCACCTACCATAATATGATAGCCAATTTCTATCTATCGGTAGGATGATTAAAATAATCATTTTTATCATAATTTTAAGTATATACTTTTTTAAATAATATTTTTTTGAAATGATACTATTAAAAGAATATTTTGAGCTATCATATTTGCTTCTTTCTCTTTATTTTACAATATTAAATTTGACAAATTTCTTTAATATTATATGTCACGATTTCTTGCGTTTTTGCCCACTACAATATATAGAAGGACTTCTTTGGAAAACTTATTTTCAATATTCAGAAAAGGAAAGGGGGCTAGTTTCTGGTGTCCCAAGGAAGTCGGGCTATCAGAACGATATGAGAGGAGTATACATATGAAGGCACGAAAACGGTTCTCACGCGTTGTTGCTTCAACCCTGACCCTGGCGCTCCTTCTGGGGATGTTGCCGATGGCTGCTTTTGCGGCAGACCCCGACTATGCTCCCACAGTTGCAGAGCTCAAGAACATGACCATGGAAAATGTCCTCAATGCTGAGGAAATATCTCTTTACAGCAACGGGGAAATGACCAACTATTTCTATCGCGGCATAAACCTGAGTAACAACGCTCTGGTTAAGGTTGGTTATACCCTGGAACAATCCCAACCTGCCAGTCTGGCGCTCTACAAGATGGCGGAAGGGGATGAATGGACTGGTGATGAGGTCGAGCTGGTGCCGGGGGATACCACCGATCCTGAGCCCTTCCTGGCGGACTTTGTCGGTTATCTCTATGGAACCCGGGTCCTAGATAATATTGATAATCCGGATGAGGAGGCCGAGGAAGTTACCGGCCACCAACTCTCCAGGGAAGATTGGATGTATATTATCTCTGAGACTGCTACTGGTATGCGACCTCAGAAGGCGATTATTGGTGACTACGCATATGGCTTCGCCGGAAAGAAGCTCCCATTGGAAAAGTATAAGGGCGGTCCTACTCCGGAAAACATCTCTCCACTACCGACCGAAACACCGGTCGCAAGTCCCGAAGTGACCGATACTCCGACTCCTGTTGAGACGGAGACACCTCTACCGGAGGAAAGTGGAAATCTGCCCCCAACAGAAACAGAGTCTCCTGTTCCCGAAGAAAGTGAGCTTCCCGCCCCAGACGAATCTGCAACGCCGGTCCCAGGGGGGCCAGAAGAACTCCTGCCTTTCGAGTCGGAAAATCCCATTCCCAGTGAAAATGAACCAACTTCTGAGTCTACAGGAACGCCAGAGCAACTCTCCAACGCACTCTCTTCTCATGTTCCGGTCGGAATGGCTGGTGACCTACCTGAGCTCCAGGGAAGTGTAGCCACACAGGAGCCCATGATGCCTGAACAAGAGGGTGCCATGAAAGAATCTACACCTCCTGTCGAAACGGAGGCTCCCACTCTGCCTGAAACCACTGAGCCGTTGCCGAATGAAAGCGCAGTACCCACTCCAGAAGAAAGTGTTAGCCCTGCTCCAGAAGAAAGTGTTGTGCCTCTGCCCGAAGAAAGTGCACCCTCAATCGAACCCGCTCCATCTGAGTCGGTCCCTCTCCCGGAGTCATCCCCCTCCTCAGAGTTGGCGGATGACCCCCGTCCGGAACTGACATATGATGACGTTATCTTCAATCGCGGTTCGATATTTGCTTCCAATGGAGATCTGGAAGACGCAGCCAAGTCCATCATCAACTACATCCTCTGGGACGGTCGCGTGGTCGAAAGTGAAGGTGCCGAGCCCTTCCTGCCCGAATACGAAGACGGTGCCCGCTATGTAATCGTTCTGGAGCCCACCACCGATATTGCAGCGGTCTATAATAGCTTCCTGGCCTTTGAAATCGACCATTCTGAGGATAATCTTGCGGATTGGGCTCAATTTTGGGAACTTTATCGAGAACTTACAGAAGATCCTGTTGACCTACTCACCGGCAGTTTTAGCTGGGAATATCAGGATTTTGCTCTCTACGGCAGGAATGATCTATCCTTCATACGTTATTATGAGTCCTCCGATGGGGAGCATAATCATGCTCTGGGAAACGGCTGGTCTCACAATTACAGTTATTCCCTGGAAACCGGCCTGCTCTATGCCAAAGTAACGCTACCTGGTGGTCATGACGTTTATTTTGACCTCATCTACGATGGCTCTTATCAAGCCAAGGCTGGCTCTGCCTACACTTTGGATCGGGATTCCACCGGCTTCCATCTGTCTGACCGGAATGGGACTGTCTACGATTTCAGCGATAACGGCCTGTTAGAGCGCATTTCCTATTTAGATGGGAATACTATTTCTCTCTCATACAATGGAGACCAGCTCACTCGGATCTCCAACGATACTGGTTCCTTTGCGCTCTCCTACAATAGCGAAGGCAATCTGGAAACCGTAACCGACAGCACAGGCCGTTCCATTCTTCTCAGCTATGACGGTGATTCTCTGATCTCCGCAGAGAATCCGGACGGTGACAGCCTCCGGTACACCTACGAAAACGGCCTCCTCGCCACAGTTCAGAACTTCAAGGGCGAGGTGTATGTAGAGAATACCTATGACTCCGAAGGCCGTGTCATCCATCAGTACGCCGCCGACATCGGCACCTTTGATTTTACCTATGATCCTGAAAACCGCCGCAACACCAGTACCGGGAGCGATGGCTATTATTTATCCATCGTGTATGACGAGCTTGGCCGCATCATTGAATCCACCAATGAGAATGGTACGCAAAAATTCAGCTACGACGAGTTGAATCAAAGGGTTTCCGAGACAGACCGTGAAGGCAATACCACCTATTATGAACACGATAATAATGGCAACATCTCCGCTATCACCTATCCCGATGGGACCAGCGAAAGCTATTCCTACGATGAAGACCGAAATGTCACCAGCTTCATAGACCGAAACGGCAATACCTCCAGCTATACCTATAATGGGAATGGACAGGTCCTGACCTCTACAGATGGAAGGGGTAATACGACCGCCTATGAGTATGATGCTATGGGCAATCTGCTTTCTCAAACGGATGCTGAGGGCAACACTACCACTTATACCTATGACAACACGGGTAACTGCACATCCGTCACTGATGCCAAGGGCAACAAGAGTTCTATGGAATATGATGGGCAGGGCCGCCTGATATCCCAGACCGACACCCAGGGAAATACCGTAACCTACGAATATACCGAAGCTGGCAAGCTGGTCAAGACTACCGATGCCCAGGGCAATATCCAAACTTATGTAGTGGACGGCAACGGCTTCAATTCCAGCGAGAGCGACTGGATGGGTAACCATACCACTTACGAACGAAATATCCAGAATCAAGTCCTCAAGATGACCGATCCGATGGGGAACTCCACGACCTATGGATATGATGAGCGCGGCAACATGACTGTGACCACGGATGCCAACGGTCACTCTACTACCTACACCTACGATGCAGCCGGGCAGATGATCTCTATGACAACTGCCAATGGCGGCACCTGGAGCTACAAGTATGACAAGGATGGCCGGCAGGTCTCCTCCACCGATCCTGCTGGCGGGACTTCTACCACGGTCTATGACAGTACGGGGCGTACCAGTTCTACCACCGATGCCCGCGGCGCTGAAACCTCTTATGCCTATGACGGTGTGGGAAATAATACCCGAACCAAAGACGCGCTTGGCAACAGCACTGTGATGGAATATGATGCTAACGGCAACCTGCTCTCCCAAACAGACCGCACCGGCGCCAAAACGACCTATACCTATGATGCCAACAACCGCATGGTAAGCAGCGTGGACGCGCTTGGCCAGACCACACATTACAGCTATGATGAAGTTGGAAACCTGATCTCCACCACCACCCGGAGGGAGACCTCTACGGAGTATGATACCCTGAACCAGGCCAGTTCCTTCACTGACGCATTGGGCCGCATCACTGCGCAGGAATACGATACTCTGGGCCGTGTAACAAAGACTACTTATGCTGATGGCTCCAGCGTTTCTTACACCTACGATGCCAACGGGCAGGTGCTTACCACCACGAACGAGATGGGCGGTGTGATATCCTATACCTATGATGCCGATGGCCATATGCTCACTATGACTGATCCTATGGGCGGCGTAACACGTTCCACCTATGATGCAGTAGGTAACGTGCTCAGCAAGACAACCCCCATGGGGTTCACGACCACATATACCTACGATGGGGATAACAATATCGCCTCCGTCACCGATGCTAACGGGGCTACGACTACTTATACCTATGATGCTGCGGACCGGGTAAGCACGGTCACCGATGCGTTGGGCGGTACTACCAGCTATACCTATGATGCCGTCGGCAATCAAAGTACGGTCACCGATTCGGAAGGAGGCGTGACCCGTTATGAGTATGACCTGCTTGGACGTATTACAGCGATTACCGATGCCAGAGGAGCACGGACTACTTATGCCTATGACAATGAAGGCCGCCAGACCAATGAGACCGACGCCCTCAACTACAGTGCCAGTAAGACTTATGACGCCATTGGCCAGCTTATTCAGGAAGCTGATAAGAACGGTAACACCTGGCATTACACTTATGATAAAGATGGACGACGGACTTCTCAGACTGACCCACTGGGCAATACAACAACCTACGAGTATGATGCGGTCGGCAATCTGCTGAAGATTACCAGCGCCATGGGACACACCACCCGCTATACCTATGATGAACGTGACCGGAAGACCTCTCAGACCGACGCTCTAGGACACACCACGACATTCCTCTATGACAGATTAGGACGAGTAGTGGGTACCACCAATAAGGATGGCACTGAAACCAGCAACGTCTATGACGCCAATGGAAATTTGCTCTCCACAACCGATGCGTTGGGCAACGTGGTCTCCTACGCCTATGATGCCGATGGCCGCATGAGCTCTATCACTAACGCCATGGGTGGGGTTACCAGCTTTACCTACGATGCGGCGGGCAACCTGCTCTCTACGACCGACACCATGGGAGGCGTTACCAGCAACGTCTACGATGTCAACGGAAATCTGACCTCCACCACCGATGCTGTGGGCAATACCACCTCCTACACCTACGATAAACTGGGCCGGGCACTCTCCATTACCGATGCCAATGGCGGTGTCACCTATGCCCAGTATGATGCCAATGGGAATATCGTGAAGACCACTGACCCAGAAGGCAATGTGACCAGCTACACCTATGACGCCAGAAATCAACTTACAAGCTATACCGATGCCGAGGGGTATACCTTCTTCTACACTTATGACGGAAATGGAAATGTCGTCTCGGAGACCGATGGCAACGGCAATACTACCCGATATGTCTACGATGGACTGAACCGGGTGGTAGAGCAAATTAATGCTGAGGGCAATCCCTCCACAAACGAGTACGATGCAGACGGCCGGATGATCAAGGCAATTGACGAAGAGGGTGCAGTGACAGCATACACCTATGATGAAAATGGCCGCCTTACCCAGATGACCAATGCCCTGGGCTTCTCTACTTCCTTTGAGTACGACGCGATGGACCGGGTGGTCAAGGTCACCGATGCAAAGGGGAATGCCACCACCTATACCTACGATGCGGTGGGTAACGTGAGTACAGAGACCAACGCCAAGGGCGTGACCACCAGCTATGTCTATGACGCCAATTACAACCTGACCTCCTTGACTGACGCGGCAGGAACTTCCACCTACCTGTATGATGCAATGGACCGGGTGGTGGGCCAGACAGACCGCCGGGGCAATACACAGTGGTTCCGCTACGACGCCATTGGCCGGATCACTGCAGTGCGGGACAAGAACGGCAACCTGACCGAGTACATCTACGACGGCAACGGCAATATTGTGAAGACCATAGACGCTCTTGGAACTGAAGCGGTCTTTACCTATAACAAGAATGACCAGCTTATCTCCATGGATCTCCATCGTATGGATACAGTCAATAACGTGGACAGCCATGAGATCACCCTGTACGAGTATGACGGCAGAAACCTGGTGACCAAGGAGATCAACGCCTTGGGCGACAGCACCCTGTACGTCTACGACGGCAATGGAAACTTGGTGTCTAAGACTGATGCCGACGGCTATGTCACAGAATATTCCTACACAGCCCTTGATTTGGTGCAGAGCATCAATTACAATGGGGGTAAAGCGGTCTCCTACCAGTACAACAAGGTAGGCGAACTGATCCAAATGGATGACTGGACCGGCACCAACACCTTTGAATTGGACCTGCTGAGACAACTCAAAAAGGCCACTGACCACAAGGGAAATGTGACCGAATACACCTACGACGAGGTGGGCAATCAGGTTACGGTAAAGTATCCGGACGGAGGCATCGTTTCAAATTTCTACGATGCGGTCAACAATCTGACCAGTGTGATCGACCCGGACAAGGGCACTTATGCCTATACCTATGACGATGCCAACCGGCCGGTGAAGCTGCACTACCCCAATGGCTGGGTGGAGGAGTACACCTACGATGCCGAGGGGAATCTGATTAAGACGGTAGATATCGACCCCTTCCAACTCTACAACAAGACGCCATCTATCAAGTTTGAGTATACCTACGATGCTGAGGGTAACGTGACCCATGAGTTCCAGCGGGACAGCGATGCGGTGGAAAACAAGAAAAGCCATACAGACTATACCTATGACGCTTTGAACCGTTTGACCGGCAGCACCCGCAAGCTGGAGATCTATCCTTACAACACTCTCTCCTATACTTACACCTATGACACCCTGGGCAACCTATTGCAGGAGGCCGGTCCAACAACAAAGGATCTGGACACCTACCAGTATAACGACCTGAATCAAATGACGGCCAAGAGAGTATGCGGCTATGAGCAGACGATCACCCGTATCCATAATTACGGCTATACCTACGACAAGCGCGGTAATTTGGTGAAGGAAGAGGAAATCTGCTCCCCCACTACCACCGGGCCAGAGACCATCACCATCGCTACCTACAAGTATGATGAGACCAACCGTATGGTCCAGGGCACTAACAAGGCTGGTGAGGCAAGTCTCTACACTTTCAATGGCCTGGGTGTGCGCGTCGGGTCGGAGCTGATCTTGGAGGACAACACCCACGGCTACACAGACTTCCACTGCCAGAGTCCCAGCATCGAGACCACGGTGGGAGGCCCCCATGGCCCCGAGGTCGTGAAGGCAGACTATGTGATCGACTACACCCGGCTGGATGTCGATCAGCGGGTTTTGATGAAATCCGAGGAAGATGGCTATGACTTCCGCTATGTCTACGGCCTGGATAAGGTTCAGGTAAAGGTCACTGGCGAGGGCAGCGATTGGTGGGGGCAGAACATTCAGAAATGCGTGAACATGGCCTATGTTCACACCGACCGGCTGGGCAGCGTGGTGAATCTCTCCGACCAGTATGGCCGTGTCACGGCCCGGGCGGACTACACCGACTGGGGTGAGGTGCGCGCTTATACAGACATCACCGTAGACCAGGGTTCCGTATCCTGCTCCCGGAACTGACCTATGCTACCCATGAGTATGACGATGTGCTGGACCAGTTCTACGCCAAGGCGCGGATGTACGATGCCCCAATAAACGGTTTACCGCAATGGACCCATTGAAGGGAACACCAGATAATCCAACTCAATATATTCAGTATTTGTATGTTGAAAATGCTCCCATAACAAAATTGATCCTGATGGCCGCATGGCGTTAACGGTAGTCCTTTCTGCTGGAGCATTTACTCTAATAGCAGCAGGCAGTGTTATATTGTTCAAAGGCCTCCAGGAGCTGTGTCGCACGGTCGCAGACATGGTTTATCCCAATTTGGTTGATGGCTACAATCGCGTTATAAATGATATCAATCGTGGGGTTCGTACATTTGAGACGTATTTTGAGTCTATCCAGGAGTATGAGGAGTATACAAAGACGCTGACAAATATCCAGGACATCGGAAAGTTTGATCAAGCGACCATAGGGGCCTATGTCCCCTCTACTTCTGAATTAGAAGGAGAACTACTGGATGCACTTGGTGTTGGCGCAAACACCCTCGAAAGAAATGAACTGAAAAGCTATATTCAGTCTATCAAAAACTCCGCTTACGACTACTTAGTCACGGTTGTAGATGGGTCTGCCATCGTAACGTATGCAGGAACAGAAGATTACAAAGAATATTTTACAAAAATTAGATGTGAAGTAAAGGCCAAGGTAGAGGCGAGGGCGAATCAGAAACTGGAACGCGGCTATTGTGTCTATGTACTAAATATACCGCCCAAGAATGATGTAGTTTATGTCGGTATGACTGTTGAGCCGGAAAGAAGACTTGCCTCACATAATGCTAGTGGTAAATTTGGGGATAAAAGAGTAGATTTAACTGTTGTTGCAAAAGCGACAGATAAAAATGATGCCCGAGCCAAAGAGATGTTCTATATGACCATCTACTTTGATGAACTGTATGCAGCAGCATACAACCGGATTAGAAGCATTAGCCCGGAGAAGATGGGATCTGACAAATACAGCAATACAGTAAAAGTTCTTGCGGAGATGGTCGGTGACATCACAGAGAACGAGCTGCTGTGTATGCTGGAAGAGACCGTGCCGCCTGGCTTCGGACACTGAATGAAAAAGGAGGAAAATAGGATAGATGGGTACATGGGACACCTCGTTGTATGGCGGCGATCTTCCGCTGGATATCAAGGATGAATACTATGAACAGCTTTATGAGGGTCACACGCCGGAAGAGGCGGCGGCCCTGGTCTGGAAGGAGCTGCGGCTGGGCGAGGAAGATCTCCCTGTATTCCGGCTGATCCTGGCGGACGTCCAGTGGAAGCTGGGCCAGATGACGGAGGATACGCTGCGCAACGCTCTGGAAGTATTGGACAACGGGGCGGCGATGGCGGAATGGGAAGGAGCCAGCGAGTCGGACCGCCGCAGTCGGCAACGTGTGCTGGATCGGCTGCGCAAGAAGCTGGAATCCCCCCAGGGGCCGCCCAAAACAGTAAAGCGTCCCAAACCAAAAAAGTTTAAGTTCAGGATAGGAGACGTCATTTCAATTTGCTTTATGCCTTGCTTTGCCGACCGAAATCCAGAGTTTGAGATGTACCGTAACAAATATTTTATGGTACAGGTGGTTGGGTATACAGATCACCCAACCAGTTGCAACCGCCATCCGTCAATCGAGCAGTGCGGCGACCTTGTAGTACTGGATTGGATGGGAGATGCCATCCCCGATATGGAAGCGTTTGAGGACGCGCCTATGCTGGACTTAAAGGAAGCGCTGTATTGGTTTACCAGAAGCTTTATTATTGCAGGGATGTACGGTGTGAAGGATGTTCAGTGTACCGTGATTGGACATGCTCAGGTAAAATTCAGTCAAGTTGTTCCAGAATGTGCTTGGCTAAATGATATAGATAATTGGCGTACTACTCTTCTGGCTATAGCCATGGCCTATATGACACAACATTCTGCGGACAACGACTAAACACACCTATCCGGCCCTCAGGCATTGTTCTGGGCTGGGGGCCAGAATGGTTTACCGAAGGAGGCGGAAAATGGGCACATGGGACACTTCATTGTACGGCGGAGATCTTCCACTGGACATCACGGCCGAATATTATGAGCAGCTGTGCGAGGGACACACGCCGGAAGAGGCGGCGGCCCTGGTCTGGAAAGAGCTGCAGCTGAGCGAGGAAGACCTCCCCGTGTTCTGGCGGACATCCAGTGGAAGCTTGGCCAGATGACGGAGGATACCCTGCGCAATGCGCTGGAGGTATTGGACAGCGGGGCGGCGATGGCGGAATGGGAAGGGGCCGACGAGTCGGACCGCCGCAGCCGAGAGCGTGTGCTGGACCGGCTGCGCAAGAAGCTGGAATCCCCCCAGGGGCCGCTCAAAACAGTGAAGCGTCCCCAACCCAAGAAGTTTAAGTTCAAGATAGGAGATGTTATTTCAGTCCAGCTTGTTCCAGAACTGGTGAAGGGAAAGCCAGAGATCGAAATATATTGCAATAAGTATTTCATGGTGCAGGTCGTCGGATATACAAATAATCCCACCAGTTGTGGCCGCTATCCAACGTTTGAGCAGTGCGGGGACCTTGTTGTACTGGATTGGAAGGGAGATGCCATGCCCGATATGGAAGCGTTTGGGGCCGCGCCCATGCTGGACTTAAAGGAAGCGCTGTATTGGTTTACCAGAAGCTTTATTATTGCAGGGATGTATGGTGCGAAGGATGTCCAGTGTACTGTGATTGGACATGCTGAGGTAAAATTCAGTCAGGAGGTTCCAGAATGCGATGGGCCAAATGGCATACATAATTGGAACTCTACAGTTTTAGCTATAGCCAGGGCCTATAAGCAGCAACATTCTACGGATAGCATCTAAGCCCCCCTATCCGGCCCTCAGGCATTGTTCTGGACTGGGGGCCGGATAAGGTTTACCGAAGGAGGCGGAAAATGGGCACATGGGACACTTCATTGTACGGCGGAGATCTTCCACTGGACATCAAGGCCGAATATTATGAGCAGCTGTACGAGGGACACACGCCGGAAGAGGCGGTAGCCCTAGTCTGGAAGGAGCTGCAGCTGAGCGAGGAAGACCTCCCCGTGTTCCGGCTGATCTTGGCGGACATCCAGTGGAAGCTTGGCCAGATGACGGAGGATACCCTGCGCAATGCGCTGGAGGTATTGGACAGCGGGGCGGCGATGGCGGAATGGGAAGGGGCCGACGAGTCGGACCGCCGCAGCCGGCAACGTGTGCTGGATCGTCTGCGTAAGAAGCTGGAATCTCCCCAGGGGCCGCTCAAGACCGTGAAGCGTCCCAAGCCCAAAAAGTTTAAGTACAAGATAGGAGACGTTATCGCAGTTCGGTTTGTGCCAGAACTCGCCGAGCAAAATCCGGATATTGAGTCATATTGCAATAAATATTTCATGGTACAGGTGGTAGGATACACAGACTATCCCACCAGTCTCAGCCGCCATCCTCTGATTGAACAGTGCGGCGGTGTGGTGGCACTTGATTGGATGGGAGATACTATACCTGATATGGAGGAATTTGCAAAAGCACCAATGCTGGACTTGACGGTACTTTGGTGGCCTATCAGAAGTTTTGCTGTTACAACAATGTTTGGCGCGAATGCCGTTCAGTGTACCGTGATTGGGAATACTGAAATAAAGTTTGAGCAAGATGTTCCTGAACGTGTTACAATGCTGAATGAAGCACGTACTTGGAAATATGTGGTTTTGGATATAGTAAGGGCGTACCAAAAGCAACATCCACAAAATAATACCTAAAGCTATCCGGCCCTCAGGCATTGTTCCGGGGGCCGGATAGGTTTACTGAAGGAGGCGGAAAATTGGTACATGGGACACCTCGTTGTATGGCGGCGATCTTCCGCTGGATATCAAGGACGAATACTATGAACAGCTTTATGATGGTCACACGCCGGAAGAGGCGGCGGCCCTGGTCTGGAAGGAGCTGCAGCTGAGCGAGGAGGATCTCTCTGTATTCCGGCTGGTCTTGGCGGACATCCAGTGGAAGCTGGGCCAGATGACGGAGGATACCCTGCGCAATGCGCTGGAGGTATTGGACAACGGGGCGGCGATGGCGGAATGGGAAGGAGCCAGCGAGTCGGACCGCCGCAGTCGGCAACGTGTGCTGGACCGGCTGCGCAAGAAGCTGGAATCCCCCCAGGGGCCGCTCAAAACAGTGAAGCGTCCCAAACCCAAGAAGTTTAAGTACAAGATAGGAGATGTTATTTCAGTCCAGCTTGTTCCAGAACTGGTGAAGGGAAAGCCAGAGATCGAAATATATTGTAATAAGTATTTCATGGTGCAGGCCATCGGATATACAAATAATCCCACCAGTTGTGGCCGCTATCCAACGTTTGAGCAGTGCGGGGACCTTGTTGTACTGGATTGGAAGGGAGATGCCATGCCCGATATGGAAGCGTTTGGGGCCGCGCCCATGCTGGACTTAAAGGAAGCGCTGTATTGGTTTACCAGAAGCTTTATTATTGCAGGGATGTATGGTGCGAAGGATGTCCAGTGTACGTGATTGGACATGCTGAGGTAAAATTCAGTCAGGAGGTTCCAGAATGCGATGGGCCAAATGGCATACATAATTGGAACTCTACAGTTTAATATTCGTTTGGGAAAATCCTCATACTCCATCTTTGGAGGACGAAACTACAATTACGTTTGAATGAATAGAGTAGTACATTTTGTAAATAGCGACTAAGCATACCCGTCTGGCCCTCAAGCATTGTTCTGGGGGCCGGATAAGGTTTACCGAAGGAGGCGGAAAATGGGGACATGGGACACTTCGTTGTACGGTGGAGATCTTCCGCTGGATATCAAGGAACCTCTTTAGGAAGCAGGGGCGGCCCAACAAAGTGGGCCGCCCCTCGCTTACATTGGTATATCCCGGTGAGATTCCCTGCAATTCCCAATGAAACCCTGGGATGATTTAAAGAAGGTCCTGGATTGCTTTAGTCACCCGGTTCTAAACACATATCCTGAGCTATGGATATATTCCTCATTACTTGATGAAATACTAAATTAGGAGTAGAGAGGCTTCATCTCCGGCACTTTCAGATAAGCCCCGCCTACTCAGTAAGTCAGATTTCCCCCTTCGCATCCCGGATATGTTTTATCTATATCGCCATATCACTTATAGTGTGACCAGAAAGGCGAGCATGAGCCACGCCCCTCACATTTCCTTATGTCAGAGAAGAACGCAGATGCCCAGGCAGACTCCCAATCACCACATGAGAGCTTTTTTCGTCCCAAAAGAAATAGATCCGCAGGCAGTAGAGGGCATTGTGATTGACACCTTTTTTCAAGTGCCGCTCCAGTAGACGTCGCTTCCCTCCATAGGTGATGTAATATTCGTCTCCCTGTTCCAGAATATCACTGGCTCCTCCAAATCCACATTCGCTCAGGCCGGGATCGACCTTAGCGTAGCACTGTAAAAAGGTGTCTCGATTGATCCGCCCCATCCGGTAATCGTAGTAGTCCTCCGCCAGAAGGATCAGACAGCGGTAGACCATAGATGGGTTTTGATAGACGGCAGATTTCAGGGCACGGACTGCCCGCGGATGCAGGTAGAGCCGGTCCGGGTAATATTGTTCCACCCATTTTGCCATCTGCTCATAGCCCAAATCGACCGGAGGCTGTTCCGCTCTCCCATTCAATCGTGCGATCTCCCGCCTTTGGCGGTTCAACATCTCCGTCATGGCTGTCATCTGTTTTTGCAGTGCCTGGCTGTCCTCCTGGCAGGCCACCATATCGGCATAGTACGTCTCAGCCAGCGCCTTATATTCCTCTTGGGACTCGTGCACCCGGCATAGTTGCTCCCGGCACTGTTTCAACAGTTCCTCTGTGCTCTCTTCTCCACTGACGGAGAGCATACGCATCTGCTCTGCTTCCACATAAAACCGGATGCCAAACCGATTCCAGGCAATGACTTGCCCGGCATTTCGGGCCCGAATTATCTTTTTCAGTTCTTTCTCAAACTCGCTGGGGTAAAAATTGCGCCGGATGGTCTGTGCTGTGTAAAGTGGATGGACATAGGGGTCATCCGTTTCAAAGTCAAACAGCTCGGGCCAGTAAATACGGACAGCGCCGCCGAAGCAGGACCATTCATCCCCAACGATCCGGCTGAACTCATAGGTCACGTCCCAGTCGATGACCATTACATGGGCGCTGCCAGCCAGATCTGAGGCCAGCTCGCGAACGTCAACCAAATATCCATTTTGCCAAAGCGCGGGATTTTTGGCCTGGGAGACCACAACAACTGGCAGCCATCGGTCTGGGGCACACAAAAAGTCGGCCAGCTCGCCAACCTGTTGTGTGGTAATACGCTGAAGGCCTGTCGAAAGCTGGCGGCCATCATTCAGGCCCACCTCATCTATCAGTTGGCGCACAAATGCCAGCGGTCCGGACGCGGGCTTCGCTTTGGCGCCGGGCTCCCGGAGAAAAGCGGTCTCCCGGACCGCAAGAAGCAGACTTTGGCGGTATGGCATGATCTCGGCCTCGACGGTGTCCCGGATGCCGTTCTCAAACACAGAGGAGCGGAGGGTAAAGAAATGCTCTTCCGGCTGGTAGATGGATGCAACAGACCGCCCTGTTTTTGCTGATTTACTTACGGTCGCCGGAAGCTCCGGGAGCGGAATGCAGTCGATGACCTCCCGGCGCATCCAGGCATAGAGAATCCACGCTGCGGTCATAAATTTTTCGTCATTGATCCCGTCCGATTTATTGCCGATCAATGCCGTGAGCTGATAGATACTTTTCATTGAATTTCTCTCCATGACTGGAGCCGTTCAGAAAGCCCCCGATTTTTCTTTGCTATTATTTTAGTATATATCCTTCAGGGAATATAGATGATAATTGTAAAGAATTAGACCACTCGCCCAGTACCTCAGACTTGGGGAGAGCCGTATTTTTACCGATATCCAGCAAAACAGCCTGCCTTGTCTGCGGAATATGGGCCAGGATCTGCTGGGCGTAGGCCGAGGCAGACAGGTCGCAGATGCAGAACATAGAGCGGTCCATCAGCTCCAGAATCGTGCTGATGCGGCAATCGACAGCAGGGATACCCCCAATGCTTTCGGCGGCATCACATGGCGGACAGAATTCGGCCTTCAAGTCATATAGTTCACTAGAACCAGCATCCCAGGCCACAGCTCTTGTTGGAATTTTATGATAGAGTGGTATGGATTGCTGCAGTGCGAACATAAATCCGGAGTGGACGGTCTCGGCCTCCAGACAAAATTGGTCAATTTGATACCGCGTCATTAAAAAGCGGATACAGTTTGAAAAAACACATAGGTTTTTATAGTTGGCATCGCCCAACGCAAAAATACTACATACCGATAACTTTTGAGGGATTTTGGGAATACAGGAGCTTATGGAATCCAGTTGCTTCTGAAGATTTTTGGTAACAGCAGCTTCAATCTGTTGCACACGGGACACAGTCAAATTGAGGTGCATTGCAATCTCTTTCTGTGTGTATCCTGACTTTCGCATTTGAAAAACAAGACGTTGCCGCTCGGGTAATTGCTCAGAACTGGCAAGGATAACCTGCTCCAGCTCTGGTGCTGTGACATTGATGATCTGAACTCCAGCATTCCTTGCGAAATTAAGGACGAAATCATCCCGATCAAAAGGTCTTCATAAAAGCCATTGATGACGTGAGTAGACTGCTTGACCATCCATTGGACAGTTCTTTTAGGACTTTGAGTGGATTTCTGTCTTTGGATACGGAAAGCGGAAGCAGCCTGTCCGCGATGAAAAGAGCGGGTGGGTCCATTTGTCTGCCAAACGCTGTTCCAGCTCTAAACGGTCCGCAACCAAGGTCAGGGTCACTTTTGAGGCGCACACTGTTTGGCCCTCAGAGCGGCCAGCAGACACAAAGCATAAAATGGCTCTGTGGATTTCCATAAATAGAGCAGAAACTCTACAGAATCATTTTCTTCAACCAAATGGTTGACTGCGGCCTGCAGCCTAAGCTGTACATCATGGCCGTAGATATGGCGGTGTCCCAGAAATGAACATACGGCCATCATGCATCCTCCGCCGGGAACAGATAATAGCAGGTTCCGGCGCTCGGGTGTGCCGAAGCTCCGCTATCTGATCCGCCTCTATACAGTTTTGTTGTACTCCCGAGCATACAGAACCGCATTTTGTAGGGCAGCCGTATTGATCCGGTCGCTCCAGGGCTGCTGGGCACAATTCAAAAGCTGAAAAGCGGGAGGCAGCTCTGCTCATACTTGAAAAAGCGGAATCCGCATGTCTTGTCAATCCCGTTCTCCCGGTCATATGGATTGAGCACAGCTATCTTTACAGTTTCCGGAAGAAGGCTGTCACAAATAGGGTATGCAAGCGCCAGGACCCACCCAGCTTTCTCTGTTCTCAGCCAGAAAACCCCATTTGCCAGACGGTCATGCTGGAGTGGAGCGCCCCACGGAGTTTCGGTCGGGATCGGGAACTCTCCAAAATACTCCGGGCAGACCTCCATCCCCCGTACCCGAACTTCTAGTAATGATTCTCCGTCGGGCAGAGGGAAATTATGATCTACAAGATACTTATCAATTTCATAGGTCATAACCCACCGGGACTTGTCAAAATAATCTGCATTGCAGTACACCACAAGGACTTCTGGGGATGATTCCAGCGGTATCCCATAGGATTTTGCAGTGAGTGGGATGGCGGGAGAATCTGCCATTACCACAAATAAGTCGGAGCATATAAATTGATCGAGAGGAATGGGAACTGTCAGGATTCTGAAAACGCCTGGACAGAGCTTTTCCGCCGAGCGGATTTTCCCATATCTACTCTCAAAAGCGTGGACATTAAATGGGAGATCGGAAATTGGGACCGAGTGTTCCATTGCAGCTCCTCCTTATATCTTGAAATCTGCCACAGACCGCATTCAGGTGTCGCCCGTGGTCATATTTTACTTTCATCCAGCAGTGGCTGTATACGACAGAGAATTTTGCTGGATTACCCGTATACGGGTAATCTGAGGTATGATTATTGCTATCATGAAGACACTAAACTGCGATGGGGGTCTTCAGATAGCAGCGAGAGAGCAGTATGCACAGATTCTTGTTAATAGGATTTTGGCGCTATGCAAAAGCAGAGGCATCTCTGTCAATAAGTTATCAGAAATGAGCGGAGTTAGCCAATCCACTCTTGACAATTTGGTAAATGGCAAGACATTCAACCCCAGAATATGTACCCTCCATCGAATCGCTCTTGCATTTGGCATGACCGTAAGTGAGTTTTGAACTTTAAGGATTTGAACGATTTTTCTTTGAGGATATCTTGGACGATTGAAGACAGGTACAGCAGTTTCAAGTGCCTGTCTTCTTTTCTGCATTGTATCACAGAATACGGTGTATTACTACATCATTATTTTACCGCTGGCAGACTAGCTGCTCAAATATTGCAGCTGTCCAAGCTCATCAACACGGTCATCCAGGGGAGGATAAGACCAGGCCAACACACGAACGATTTCCAGCGGCTTGTCCTTCAATGGATCGAGCTCCCAAAATCGCCCGTGTTCATAGGCCGCGCCGATACAGATAAAGCCGATCCCCGGCTCATAAAGTTTCGCCATGACATATGTCGCTTCTATCGGCTTTACTTCCGCCGGGGAATACCACCGGACGATGGAGAAAGACTGATGATCGGGTAGTTCTAATATTTTGCGAATCTGCTCCCGTTTGAAGCTGTTCATGGCCCTGGATAGGTCCAAAACATCGAAGTTCTGGGGTATCCGGTCTTTCGATTCCACCGATATCTCCTCCTATGTGTTTTTGAATTAGTATATATCGCTAATACATAGTATCATGAGAGAAAGGCGGAATGTGGAGAAATTTGTCGAAAAAGAAAGACTGTGCGGTTTAAGGCACAGTCTTTCTCATTTTATGGACTGCTGAACCAGAAAATCAAGTGTTTCCAAAATCCGGTTTTGCTCTTCTGGTGGCAAATCTCTCATTTTATCCAACAGCATATAGCTTTTGTACTCTAGAGAGTGCGTGACCACATCGCAGAAAATTGCGTCAGCGGAGGTTTCAAGCGCATTGATGATAGCCACCAGCTTTTCATAGCGTGGAAACGAGGCTCCGCGCTCAATCGTCGAGATATAGTTAGTCGCCACACCAAGTTTTTCCGCAAACTGTTCCTGTGTCAAACCGAGTTGTTCTCTGCGCTGTTTGATCCGCTTTCCAACACGCTTATCAATCATCCTGCTTGCCTCACTCTCCTATACCATTTCCTACATTGTTCATGATTAGTATAGGGTGAAACGATTCAGTGATACAGAATCGCTAATATTTAGTGTGTGGGTTTAAGATATAGTTTGTAGAGAGCAAAATGGTGTATTTCAAAATCGTTTTGGCCTCTAAAAAGAGTCGTTCTGGACGGAAAAGAAAGATTTCAAATGCTGTTTCCCAAAAGAATCTGATGCAGATGTATAAACACGCACAAAAATTGTGCAGCAGCCATGTTCTGGTACGGAAGCCTACCCTGCATGGAAATGAATGAGAAATTTATATTGGATTACGCTGCTTTCCCATAAAGGTCGTGGTTGACCTGGGAGGCATAGTGGTTCTCCATGGTGACAGGGGCATTGTATAGCACCGCCAGGAGGTATTGCTTCATGTTTCGGATCTCCGTGGGGTTCCTCTGGAGGCAGTCAAACACAAAGCGGATATGCTCACCGTCCAGCTTCAGCAGCCTGGATTTGACTACCGCCTGGGGGATGTCGTTCCCTGCAATCCGAATGCTTCTCCTGGTGGAACAGACCGTCTCCACCATCAGCTCCACCATTTCATCCAGACGGCCCACATCCCAGGGGTGCTCCTGAACAAAGTCATCATAGCGGACGTTTTCCTGGATCATGCTTCGGTAGGCGGCCATCTCATGCTCATCCATACTCCACCCTCTCCTGGGTCTCGCATCCCTTCCTTTCGCTTCCAGCGCGGGAGGCGCGGAACAGAAAGGAAAGGATTCTATACTTGGTAAGTTAGTATTTTCTATATTCGTCTTTTCTGAGTCTTTCTTTATTTGCGTTGGCTTCTCCGGCGACGTGAAGGCCGCGGACGGTTTTCTCGCCGTCGGGTTTTCCGACGACGGATCAGCCGCAGACGGCCCCTTCGGCGGCAGCTTCTCTGGGTTGGGCCACTCCCGGATGATATACTCGTTGCTGCTGAACTTGCCCGCTTTGTCCGTGGTCTGGCGGCGCTGGACATATCCGGCCTGCTCCAGCTCCACCACGGCGGCCCGAATGGCATCCTTCCCCTCCAGGCTGATGCGGGCCAGGCCGGAGAGGGTGTAGTCCCAATCCTCCGGCAGTGAGAGCATGAGAGAGAGAAGGCCCTTTGCCTTGAGGGAGAGCCTCCGATCCCGTAGGTGGTAGTTGCTCATCACGGTATAGTTCTGGGTGCGCTCCACACGAAAAACTGCCATAGTCACTCAACTCCTAATTTCATAATCATTACGGCCTCCGGCCGCTTTTTCGTACAAATCCATATTGCGGACACAAAACGCCCGCCACATGGATTTATAATGAGGTGTTCGCATAAAGAATGGTACACAATATTCGTAAGCGTCAAATAAAAAACACAGGAACGGAGGTTTTTCTGATATGTACCCAGAATTCTGGACACATAAAAAATTGAATTAGGTGCACATGGATGCCTCTCTGAATTTTGTAGGAGGCATCCATTTTGTTTTCTCTTGGATTCTTTCGTTGTTGTAGTAATTTATGTAGCCGTCAACAGCCTTGGCAAATGTTTCAAAAGAGGAATACTCTTTTTCATGCCCGTAGAACATCTCGTTTTTCATCCGTCCAAAGAAGGTCTCCATGATGCAATTGTCGTAACAGTTGCCCTTCCTTGACATGGATTGAATGATTTTGTGATCTTTAAGTGCCTGCCTGAAGTACACGTGCTGGTACTGCCACCCTTGATCAGAGTGAAAGATCAGGCCATCTACAGAGGGAAACTTCGTAAAGGCGCCGGCCAACATTCTCTGGATCTGTTCCATATTGGCACTTTGAGATAAATCATAAGAAATGATTTCGTTTGTGTTCATGTCGAGTATAGGAGAGAGATAACACTTCCCCCACGAAAAACCGAACTGAGATACATCGGTAGTCCATTTTTGCATAGGAGCTGTCGTGCTGAAATCCCGGTCAAGGATATTCTCAGCAACCTTGCCGACCTCGCCCTTGTAGGAATGATACTTTTCCTTTGGGCGCTTTCCTGCCAACCCCATAGTGTGCATAAGCCGTTGTACCCGCTTATGATTGACCTTGTGGCCGCGCTTTATCAGTTCCTGATATACTCTTCGCACACCGTAGCGGCCTTTATGCTGTGAGAAAATGTCTTTGATTTCATCTGCCAAGCAATGGTTTCGAACAGCAACTTGATCGGCCTTGCTCAACTCAAAATAATAGGTAGACCGTGCCATCTGCATAGATTTCAACAGATATTTCAATTGGTATCCTTTTTCACGCAGCTCTTTGATGATCGCTGCTTTCTCGCCTTGAGTTGCGCTGCGCCTCTCTTCTCTCAAGGCGATCTCTTTTTTTATAACTTCATTCTCCGCCTTTATATACTCGTTTTCTGCCCGAAGCCGGATCAATTCTTCTCGTTCGGATTCATTCAGTGGCCTTGCTTCTTCCTTTTCATTTGGGGTACCCTTTACTTGGACGACCTTTTTCATTTCTACCAGGCCATTATACCCCTTTGTTTTATAGTTTTGAACCCATTGATACAATAGTCTATCTTGAATACCGGCCTCGATTGCCACTGACACACAGGATTTTCCGGACATTACTTGGGATACTAGTTCCAGCCGTTCTTCTGGTGTCCAGTTCCTGTTGAAATTTTTGTGTTTCAGTGCTTCTGGACCGCGGCTATCCTCTGCTCTTACCCATAGTCTCACTTTATCCCGAAAGGATTTATCGCTAACACCTTCCGGCGTTTCTGGCCATTTTCCTTCTCGATACAGTTCTACACATTTCCTTTTGTACTCATATGTGTACCGCATAATAATACCCCCTCTACTGGGTGTCCAGTAAAGGGGGTACATATCATTCCCGTTCCTGTGTTTTTTATTTGACGCTTACGTTATATGGAAGTGAAAAGTTGGAAGTCTAACACTAGTTTTTAATATCAACCGCAACATCGGTAGATACCGTAATTGTTGGAAAAGAAAATGTTTTGTACGAGTAGCGGGCATTTGATCCGGGTACTGGAGCGGTGGAAGAACTAACTTTAAAAAAATAAGTGTCCCCAACTATCAAGTTGGAGAACCATACCCCTGAACCTATGGGAACATCCTTCGCATAGAGATACACAGGGATACCACCACTACTAGCTGTTCCGTGATAGAGCTGCACATTGTAGCTTTCAGTGGCGGGGGCAGAGAGAATAGAGAATGCTACGTTGGCTTCGTTTGCTACGAATTCTCCGCAACTGTTTCCGTTAGAGCCTTCAGGATTCGTGTGCGGAAGCATAATTCTTCCTACATGTTCAGTTTGAGCGGAAATTGCATCAAACTCAGTTGCAGTAATGACAATTGGAGATATAGCACTCTCCATAGCATCGGTAGCAATTGCATGGGCTGAGACTGATATAGTCATACTAATAGCAAGCAAGCAAACAAATAATTGTTTTATATTTTTCAAAAAGCATCCCTCCGTTCAATTTGTAAAGGAGTTTATTCAATTACGTTAGAAATAGTCTACCTTTCACAACCGCGCACTTCGGTTGTGAAAGGTAGATTTGATACACTACAAGATATTTTAGTAATTCCTGAGCATAACATGAAAGTTATACAGGGGTAATCTCAAATTAGGGATATGTTTTGCGTGTCCACGAGGCATTTGAGCCGGAAGAGGGTGCAGTCGATGAGCTAACTTTAAAGAAATAAGTCTTACCGATCTCTAGCCCCGAGAATGAAGCCCCTGCTCCTATATTAACCGATTCAAACAAATAAACTTGGGAGCCGCCATCTTTGATTGTCCCAAGATAAAGTTGAACATTATAATTTGTGCAACCGGGAGCGCTGTCAATGGTAAAGGATACATTACTCTCATCGGCAACGAATTCGGAGCAGGCGACACCATTAGTCCCGCTCGAGTTCGACCGCGGGAGCATCACCCTTCCTGTTGCTGTAGAACGAGGAGCTATGGAGTTAAATTCTTGTGCTGAAATTAACCGGTACACATTGGGTTCCGATGGAAGATCGGCAGCCATTGCGCTGGGGAGCAAGGTTATTGCCATACAGGCTGCGCAGAGGACACTCAGGAACTTCTTAACTTTTTTCATGTGGACGAAAGGTACAGGAATGTTTGCTATTTCGGCGGTTGCGTTGCTATGGATTTGCTGGTGGTTCCTACCTGCAAGTAAATAGAAAAGTTGGGGACCGCCGAATCGCTAACCCATCGGACTCACCTCCAATCGACCGCAATTTACTTGGGACTAATTGCAGTAACCGAAACTGATTCTTGAGCTTTTCCATTTACAGAATAGGATAAGACCAGCTTGTACTCCATGCCACTCTTTACAGTACAACTTTTAGAAATAATGACTCGGCCATTTCCCGAACCACTCCAAGAGGTTACACAGGTACTTCCTTGATAGAGTGTCAATGTGGCTGAGACTTTATCACTGGGATTCGTGCTTTTGCAGTCCGCCATGCAGGTGGCAGTGTTTTCGTTAAACGTTAGATATGGACTGGCTGTGATGACTCGCATCTCGGCTGCTTGTGCTGACAAAGAGAGCATCATAATGAGCAATAGCACCGCAGAAACCATATGTTTCTTCATAAAAATCACCTCCCTCAACATTTTTGACAAGAACGCTTTTGGGGATTCCTATCAAGTAAATGCAGCAGGAGGTGATTTCCTCACAAAAATTTTTGAAAATATGAAATTATTATTTAAGCAATTGCCTAACACTTTCGGCCATATTTAGCAACGATTCTCGGTCTGCGAAACCGTCAATCGTAAATTGAAGGTTCTGGTTCTCATCAACCCAAGTAATTGCGCTTCCTTGGTTAGAATCCTGTGCTATAAATAGCTGTCCTGCATGTCCATTTACTATAATATCGGATACATCCATGTTAGTCGTTACAAAATCATGGGCACCCCCTTGCTGGATGAAGTTATAATCCAGATATAGCGGAAGTCCCTCCTCGTTTTGATAAATTACGCTTACATAGCTGGAAAAGGTAAAACGATCAATTTCCTGATAACCCTCGGGCAAATTTGAAATTTCGTATTGCGGCATTTCTTCGGGAATTACTTCTCCTGAGTAGCGGTAGACAATGTGCGTTTCATACCATTCTCTAACCCACTGAATCACCCTAGCCCGAGCATTGGGACTGGTGACCATCAGCGTGCCAAAGGACAGAGAGATTACAAGGACAACGGTAGCAACCGTTTGAAGTACTTTTTTCCACAAGGGACGAGTCTTTTTATGATACCATGCAAAGGGATCTCTAAGCATCACTTTCATCTGATGTTGAAATTCCTTTGTAGTACTCATAGTTGGACTCTCATTTAAAGCATCAGACCACTCCATACGCAGTGCATCTATAAGAACTTTGCGCATCAATTTATCCAAATTTTCATCCGTCATAGATGTAGTCCCTCCTTTATAGCGAGTTCACGAAGCAAAGTCCTCCCCCGATTAACGCGGGTGCTAACTGCCGTTTCGCTGATACCGAGATGTTGTGCAATTTCATGGTCTGTGTACTGCAACAAAAACTTCATTTCCAATGTAACCCGATATGTTTCAGGCAGTCGTGTAAAGAGCGCCACAATCTCTTGATAATTCATATCGTGATTCCAGACTTCTGTGGTTGCATCCCAGTTTTCTAAGGGAACGGTTTTTCGCCTCTTTCGGAGAATCATCAGCGCTTCGTTCTTCGTAATGGAAATGAGCCAAAAGAGCAATTCCTCGCAGGGAATTTCAGAAACCTTGTGAAAATGTTTGATTACCTGTATCCACGCATTCTGCACAGCATCCTCCGCATCATTATGTTCCGATAGAATCCGCAGGGCAACCTTCTCCATTTGGACATGGTACTCCTGATAAATAGCCGTGAATGTTTGACGGTCACCTTCATTATCTATAAGTGTGAGTAGATAAATCAGCATCTGTCCCCCTCCTCCCTGTGACACTTATCTGTAAAAATCAAGATTCCTTCAGCCACTTGGTAAACTCCTGCAAGCTACTCCCTCCGGCATCACACTTCGTTTTTTCTTCTCTGGCTTTTTTACTCCAAGCATAGAAAGCATACTTCTCGATTTTTCCCGCCTTAATCCAGCCAAAGCGTTTTTTGTATTCTCGGCGGTAGACCTTGAACACCTCATCATCTTTCCGCTTTTCTGTCCCCAGACATTGGTCGCGCCCATATCCTTACACGTGCGGCCTTTATCATCAGTAGGGCGGTCACAGTATTCTGTGTTGATACGCCCGGAAACAGCAAAGTACCGTCCGCAGTTTTTGCAAAGGCGAATCGGCTGCTTACGCTTCACGAACTCACGGACAAAGTAGTCTATGATATCGTAAATATCCTTGGGATACAGCACCTCGGTAAAGGTTTTGGGGCCAATGATCTCAAAGCTCATGGCCTGGGGCTGAAACTGAAAGGTGTTCAACTGGTCACCACCGCGATTATTATAGTACTGCACCATCTTTTGCTGCACCGACTCCTTTGGACTTAAATCCAGATCCAACACCTGCGCAAAGAGCGCCTTCATCTGCTTCTGCATGGTGTGAATGTTCGCTGGAGTATGGGGCAGCTTTTTTCTTGGTAGCAAGACCACAATATCCTTGTAGCCCTGTGCCTTGGCTTTTTCCAAACGCTCCCACCAGTCAAGGCGCAGCAGTTCAAAATAGATGTGCTTTTTTGCTACGGTGTTCAGTGCAGACAACACGTTGTCGGAATACTGCTGCTCCTTGGTTTCATACAGCTTCACAATCGACTTGCCCATGCCCTCGAACAAATCCGCGAATGACCAGATATCTAAATAGAGCAGTTTCATCAGACTTTCCGCAAAAGGAAAGTCTTTTTTCCTTGTCTGCCCATTTCCATACTCAAAATGTTCTTTACCGTCTACAATCCAGACCTTGTATGTGTAAGCCATCCTTTGTTACCTCATAGTCTCATCAGACTCGTCCTACTTATAATCATACATTAGTCTTGATAGGGTTACAAGACTTTGTCATGATATGCGCACGGACTAATATTATAGAGGTATATGAGCAGAAGTGCCACACCCTGCTTTATGCGAACATTACTTAAGAAATGGGCGGAGGCATGGATCATGCCCCCGCCCGGATGCTATTCGCTGTAATAGTTGGGCCGCGCAATCGACACAAACCCACTCTTTTCGGTAATGACCACATTATCCTGGCTGAACGCGCAGTGGACAATGAGTAGCTCTCCGTTCTCGTCCCTGCCGCCCACGATACCCACATGCTCGTCGCCTGGGTAGAAGACCAGATCCCCAGGAAGGGCCTCGTCCCAGGAGATTTCCGTACAGTAATTGTGCTGCATGGTGGCCCCACCCCCGTGGCCTATGATGTACTCCCCGCCTGTCACATTGTAGAATACCCAATCGACAAATCCACTGCAATCCATCCCGTAGGGCCGGTAGGTTCCGGTGGTGGAGCTGCCCGCCGCCGTGACCTTCTGAATGGTTCCCCATTGCTCATCCCAGCCAAAAACCAGGGATTTGCCGCCCCAAAAGTAGTTCACCTTGCCCACCAGGGAGCAGGCGGTCTCCACCACAGCCCGCCGCTCTGGGGACAGCTCCTCCGGGAGCGCGGCCAGCAGGGCCTTGGCGTCCGGGTCGGAGATCGTCAAGTCGCCCGCCAGTGCGGCCAGGAGATCCCGGTTTTCCAGAAGCTCGTCCAGCGCCTCATTTTGGTCATCAGTGAATTGATAGAACACCCGCATATCGTCCGGCGTCCTGGGGGTGATGGTGATGTGCAGGATGGACTCCGTCCATCCTCCGTCCTCTCTGGTTCCTGTGTGTTCTATGGTCTCTACTTGGGTGGTGATCTTTGTCATATCCCAGAACACCGTCCGCAGGCGGTCCACCCGCTCCGGGTCCAGTACCGCCACATCCACGCCATCCGCCGCTCCGGCTGTCCGGGCGGCAAACACGGCCAATACTTCCGGCCAGCCGGGAGGCTGGCCATGCACCTCCACGCCGTCGTATACCCCGCCGGACTGCAGCTCCTCCAGCCGGTCTGCCAGCTCACGGTTGAGCTGGGCCACGGCTGCAGATGGAGAGACGGCGTCCGGGGCGTTCCCGCCGTCCGCGAAAAAGATGCCGAAGGGCGAGACGATCAAGATTCCGACCAGGCACACCACGACTACGAGCGCAAGAACGACCCCGCCGCCCGCCGCGAGGGCGGAGAGCAACGCCTGAGCGGCGGCAATGACGGCCTTGGCCGCTGCCACGGCGGATCTGGCTGCTGCTTTGGCAGTTACAGCCGCTGTCTGGGCCGTGGCGCGGACAGCCTGGGCGGTGTGCCGGGTGAGGTCTGCGGCGGCCCGCATGGTTCCGGGGGCGGCTCTTGCCGTCCGCTCCGCCGTTTTAGCCGCCTGACCCGCCGTCTTGATGGTCCGCCTGGAGGTGTGCTCCGCGGTCTTTACCGCGCCGCGCGGAGGGCGTGGATCTCCCTTTGATACGGACAGGCCCTTTCCTGGAACGGTATGTCCTTGAGATATCCGACGCGCAGGCGCTCCTGATGTGTAGGATGGGCCCGGTGAAGCGTAGCTGCTCCTCCCAGCTTTCCCGCCAGCATTCTGGGTCGAAGCAGGACCGCCGCCGCTCCGGGGCACGGATACGGATTCTGGCCGGTGTCGCTGCGGTGCCCGATCCCTGGCCGCGATCCGGCCCTGTTCCCGCACAGCCACCTGCCCAGCTTGGGAGGGCGGTTCAGTGGGAGGGGCGGATTCCCCTTGGAGATAGGTTCCCTTCGTTTTGACGGCAGGCTTGGAGGCCGTCTGTGCGGGCTGTCCTTGCGCCGGAGTGGCCGAAGAGGGCCTGACTGCCTCCCGTGTCTTGATTCGTGGCCGCTGTTCGGCAGAGAGGTGCGCTGGGGTGTCCTCTGCCGGGGCAGGCGGCTCATTTGGGGCAACGTCGACGGAGGACCCGCCGCGCTTCTTTTTACCTTTTCCAAGCAGCCGTTCCACACGGTGCTCCGCCTGGCGCACTCCACTGGCCGCGGCATCCTCAATCTGGTCGCCGCCATAGCGGTCTGCCTGGCCGCCCTGGGCGGTATCCCGGAGCTGCCCCCTCAGCCGCTCGACGCCGTCCTCCAGCCCGCGCCGGGCCAGCTCCTTGGGCGCCGCCTGTATCTTCTCCTTGAGCTGCTTCTGTACCGTGGGTTTTTCTTTTATCGTTTCAATGGAGTATCACCTCCCGCGAAGAGGGGGCAGGGCCCAGGAGGGCCCCGCCCCTTCTACATTATACCGCCGCATCTGCTTCGGAGGGCTTCGTACTCATGAGCCGGTAGAGGTTATTCTTGGGGAAATGGTCCATAAAGGGCACGATGGCGCTGCCGCACTTGATGAGCCCCCGGCCAAAGTCCACATTGGTGATGTAGGAAGCTGGTTGTCCGAGATATTGAGCAGGCGGGCCAGCTCTGCCCGGTCTGTGCTCGCCTGGTTGAGCATGACCAGGAATTCGCTGTTGGCCAGCATGGTGCGGGCCGTATGGGACTGGAGCAGGTCGTCCACATTCTGGGTCAGGCCGGTGCAGCAGGCCCCGTACTTCCGTACCCGCTTCCAGAGGGTGAAGAGGAAGTTGGCGCTGTACTCATGCTGGAACAGCAAGTGGGCTAAACTATAGACGCCTTACCGCCTCGCGGCGGCGGGTTTTCCATAGCTCGCCCCCGAACCGTACTTACACCTCTCGATGTATACGGCTCTCTATTTATCCACCCTACGAGTTTGTGATTGTTTTGTAGCAGTCCTCGCACACAATCAGCGTCTTGCGGCGCTTTTTCAACATAAATTGTTCCCAGGGCTCGTTGCCGGAAAGACTTTTCAGGTTCTTCACCTGGTAAATCATAACCGGGAGTTCATTTTTACAGCACAGCTCACAGTATCCGGTCATAAATCTGGCAATGACTTCCTTGGGTCGGATGGAGTATCTATAGTCCGGCGTTGTGTCCATGTCTAATTTAGACGGCGCACTTTTCCGGAAACCGTTATGGTAGAACTCGGCCCGTTTTATCCCGTGTTTTGTTTCGTATTCTATGCCAAATATGCGGTCTCTCGTATATTTCTTCTTGACTTTCGCTGCGGAGCACCGCATTTTCCTTGCGATAGTCTTATACATGCTGTACTCCATGACATAGCAAAACTTGTTCAGGACAGATACATTCCGTGCCAGACGATAATAGTTGTAGATACCCCGGATTTCTCCGTTGAATTGTGCGAGGATTTCAATAGGTTCTTTGTTTTGCAAGCCGTTCCTTGCCACAGGCATCCAAATTTCCCCGTGCCATCCTTTTGTATATTAAGCGCCCTATACTCTTGCAGTTTACCCATCCATTTTTCCTTTGGAAGCAGGAGGACAACGCGCCCATTATAGGCTCGCTTTACGCCGCCCTTTGTCTTTTTGACCGCCTGATTCTTGCTGATGGTGATGTCGTATCCCAGGAATCTTGCCTTGTCATGTCCGTGGGTAATCAGGGTTTTCTCAGGCGACATGGTGAGGTTCAATTCCTGTTTCAGAAATTCACTGACGGCGGTCTTGATTTGTTCGGCGTCCGCTTTATTTCCAATCACGCCAATTAGAAAATCATCGGCGTAACGGACATATAGAACTCTGCGATAGTTGGGGTCCATTGGCTCCCGACTGGGGGTAGATAGCAGGATTGCCTGTAATTTCTTCTGCATGACTTTGGCGTCTTTCCGTTCTTCTTCGCTCATGGTGTTCCATTTTTTGGCGTTTCGTTCTCTGGTTCGCGCATAGTGGTGGTTGGCATTGACATAGTCGTTGCTGAACCGCCGCTTGTCGCCCTTGCCGAATTGCGCCCGGAGCTTTTCCATGAACAGGTCCAGCTCGTTCATATAGATATTCGCCAAGAGTGGACTTACCCCGGAGCCCTGCGGCGTGCCACTGTAGGTCTGGTGCTTCATCCAGTCCTCCAGATACCCGGCCCGGAGCAGCTTCCAAATCAGGTCTATGAAAGCCTCGTCCTTTATCCTTCGTTTCAGAATGTTGACCAGGATGTGGTGGTCGATGTTGTCGAAACACCCTTTGATGTCGCCCTCCACAAACCAGCTGACGCCGGTGAAGGTTTTCTGTATCTGCGACAGGGCGGTATGACAGCTTTTTCCGGGCCGAAAACCATGAGATGTGCTTTGAAAGGTCGGTTCATAGATGCTTTCTAAAATCATGCGAACGGCTTCTTGTACCAGTTTGTCGTCTGCCGCCGGATACCCAGCGGGCGCAGCCCGTTTCCACTTTCTTGGGATGTACTGCCTCCTGGCGGGTGGGGTTGATAACTGCGGTCCCGCAGTTTTTTAATCAGGGACTCAATTCGCTTCAGGCTCATACCGCTGAGGGTAGCGCCATCTGCTCCAGCCGTCGTACTCCCCTTGTTCGCATATAGGTTCTGATAGGCCAGAAGGTAGAGCTGAGGGTTATACAGGTTGCGGTAAAGACGCTCATACTGGTAATGCGCTTTCTGCGCGTGCTTTCGTAGGGTTTCCAATACTGTCTGTGGACTTCTCATAGTGCCTCACGCACCTTCCCTTTCAGTATCAGGGGATAAACTGCCACCCTTCGCCATGTGGACGCCATTAACGCCCTCGGACTACTATGGTGGCTCCGTGACCGTGCCGGATATTCAGGCCCAGGCCATAGCTGTTTCCAGCGTTCCGGTTTAGGTCATCTCCGGTTAGAACTATGCAAATTGGCCTGTTCTGCTGTCGGATGCGACTTCCGTCATTTTCCCGCTGACTGCGGGCGGCTGATATGGATGTGTACGCATTTGGCGATTTACCTTCACCACTTGCCCATATCACACGGCGCATATAGTCATCTTTTCGCCGTGGCGGACGATAACGCTCCTCTGACTATCGTTCAGGCAGTTTGGCTTTCATCCTCATGCAGAACTTTTCATCTTGGCACTCAGTCGCAGCGTGATGACTGGCTGACTTATGCCTTTTCCGGCGTGCTGTGTTCCCCTTGGGATTTCTCTTGCGGGTAAGCCGGATGATGACAGGGTTTCAGATTTCACATTTTCCCTTCCACTTGCCAAAGGTGGAATTTGCATAGTCCCGCGCTGCCTGCGTTGCTTCAGGCGGCTTCCGGACGCACATAGATCTCATCAATATAGACCCAGGTGCTCCTGCCCAGCCTGCGGTTGCGGATGATGCGGTTGAACACGCTGTCCAGCACCACCAGCATCCCCACGGGGAGGAGCTGCTTGCCCAGATCCCGGATGTCATAGCAGAGGATGCGGGAATTGGTGTCCACATTGGTGGGCTTGGCGAAGGTGTTCAGGCTGCCCTCGGTGAACAGCTCAATGGCCAGGGCCACGTCGCGGGCCTCCGGCTCCGGCTGTCGGAGCAGCTCCGCGTGGAAGTCCCGCAGGGTGGGGACGCTGCCCTGGTACCCGCCCCGGATGTAGCCGTGGTAGCACTGGGCCGTGCAGCGGTCGATAATGGACTTCTCCTTGGCGGAGAGCTGGCGGCTGCCCATGAGCTGCTCACACAGAGAGAGCAGGAACTCGGACTTGAGCACCACCGGGTTCTCCCCGTCGCCATAGCCCTGCTCCATGTCCATGGCGTTGATGTGGTTGGGCGAGGTGGCGGAGATATTGACCACCTCGCCGCCCAGCCCTTCAATGATGGGCCGGTACTCCGATTCCGGGTCGATACAAATAATATCGTCGTCGGTGGACAAGGCCAGCGCCGCCAGCTCCCGCTTGGCGGTGAAGGACTTGCCGGAGCCGGAGACGCCCAGGACGAACCCGTTGCCGTTGAGCAGCTCCTTCCGGTTGGCCAGGATGAGGTTCCGGCTGATGACATTCTGACCGTAGTACACGCCGCCCTGGTGGCGGATCTCCTGGGCCTTGAAGGGCATGAGCACGGCCAGGGCCTCGGTGGTGAGGGTGCGCAGGGCGCTGATCCGCCGCAGGCCCAGGGGCAGGGCGGTGACGAGGCCGTCCGCCTGCTGCCAGCTCAGAGGGGCGAGCTGGCACAGATGCTTCCGGGCGATGGACTGGAGGGCCTCCGTGTCGCTGTCCAGCTCCTTCTTACTGTCCGCCAGATGCACCAGAGTCACCACCGCGAACAGCATCCGCTGGTCGCGGGTGGTCAGGTCGTCCAGCATCTCGCGGGTCTCCTTCCGCTGCTGCTCCAGGTCATAGGGGACAATGGCGGAGAAGTTGTTGTTGCTGTTCTGCCGGCGCTGCCAGTTGGTCACATTGGTCTCCACCCCCAGCAGGCGGTTCTGCAGCTCCCGCACGGCCTCGTCGGTGGGCACGGGGATGATGTCGATGGACAGCATCAAATTTCGGTTTAGGCCGGTCAGCTCGTTGATCATGGAGTCCTTGATGTAGCTGGCATACTCCTTGAGGAACAGCACCCGGCCATACTTGTTCCCCATGACGAAGTGGTCCTTCTTGAATTCCAGGCTGTCCGGGCAGATGGTGTCCTTGAAGGAGTGGCCGCAGCGCATACACTCCCGCAGATCCAGGTGGTACTCCGTCTCCTCCCCGGCGCGGTAGAAGTCGTGGAGCACCCGCAGGCGCTCCACTGCGTCCAGTTCCTCGCTGTGGGAGTCCAGATGGTTCAGCCGGGAGGTCACATCGTGTACCACCCGGTCAAAGAATGTGCGGGCCTCCTCCACGCTCTTGCGGTGGACGGACAGGGTGATATACCGCTCCTGGGCCACGCTGTTGGAGGAGTCGGTGACCTTGTCCATGAGCATGGCGTTGTACTCGGCCCGGTAGCCGTCCAGCGCGTCATCCTGCCGGGGCAACAGGATCTCCCGTTCAAAGTCCTCCCGGTTGACCCGCTTGTTGTTGATGGTGATCTTGGTGGTGGACCCGGCATCCAGCGCGTTGAGCAGCTCGGAGTAGTCCAGGAACATGGCCGTCTTGTCCTCTTTGGATGCGATGGCGTAGTTGATGTCGCTGAACCGCAGGGTCTTGGAGAATTTGCTTCCGAATTGAAAAATCCCATCCGGCCAGAGGCGGCGGATGGGGATGGCGTCCTGTACGGATTTCGGCACCTCGAATGTCTCTTTGTCCTGCTTTAACGTGGTCAGCAGGGTTTTAATCAAGCTTGAGAGCCTCCTTCAGCGTTGAATTTTCCAAGGCTTTGGCATACAGGTGGTCCGATTTGAACACGAGCCGTTTCGGATAGAGCAGCTCGGAGCGGATCACAGCCAGGATAAACTGTTCAAAGGTCATGCTGTTATACTGAAAAAAGCCGCCCAGGGCAAAGGGAAAGGCGGCCAGGACACACACCCAGCCAACCTCGCTGCCCAGTACCGGGCGCAGGCCGAAGTAGATGCCCCACGGCCACGGCGACGGCCAGCAGGGCGAAAATAAACTGCCGCAGGGTGAGGCCAAAAAATAAGCTCTCCTGATAGTCCCGTACTTCCTTGTTGATGCGTACCTCCAGTGAACTCACCTCCGGTTTTAAGAATTGGCAGACAGACGGTTGCAAAAGCTGTCTGTCTATGCTAATATGCCACAAACAAAAAAGGGAGGTTGTGGCGATGGTGGTTTTGATGCTTGGGGCGGGGCTGTGCCTCCTGCCCTTACTGCTGAGTCTGGCGATCCGGCTCCGGCTGGGAATCCCGCTTGTGTATGTGCTGCTGATGCTCACCGTGTTCCACGGCTGGTATCAGGCCCACACGGCGCTTGCGGACGGCATCCTTCTCCTCCTGGTCGGCGCAGCCGCCCTCTCTTGGGTGGTGACGCTGGTGCGGAAGGCGGCTGAAGTTCTGGGGGATGCACTGGCTGAGCACGCCGCAGCGAAGCGGCTTGTCCAGCGTGTACGGCAGGCCAGGGCGGCGGGGACATCCATAGTGGATACGGAGGAACTGTAATGTTTACAGGCCCATCAGCTCCCGGATGAGCCGGTCGCTCATCTTGATGGCCCCCACCAGCACCAGCATATTGAAAATCAGTTCGCCAACATAGTTCCACACAATGGTGGCTGGAGCGAGAGAGCTGTCCGCTATGGCGGGCGGGGTCGAGGCGAAGGCGGAGAAAATCACACAGGCCAATACAATCACACAGCCCTCCAGGCAGATGGCGGTGTAGCTTTTCAAAAAGGCCACGCCGATGCTGCTGGAGGGCTGTCCTGCAAAGCTGGCCAGCGGTACAGGTGCGATAGCCGTCGCAATATAGAGTTTGAAAAAACGGCTGTAGACGGTCAGAATCATGACCAGGGCCAGCACCCAGATAAACAGGGAGCCCAGCAGAGTGATGGCCCACAGGGGATGCTCTCGATCAACCCCACGCTCTCAATGATGGCCCCATCTCGTCCGGCAGTGTGGTGGCGCTTAGATCCGCCAGGCCAGACGAGTCCATGATGGTGGAGATCATGCCTTGGGCAACACGGAACAGGGCGGTCATGAGCTCCATCCCATACATTACCGCGGCTTGGGCCAGAATAAAACGGACAAAGCATTTGAAGGCCATTTCCGGCTTCTTCAGCTCGGTAAAGCTGCCGCAGGTCTTGACCACGCCCATCACAAAAAACAGCACCAGGAGGGCGTAGCCGATGGCCTGGAGTGCGCCGTTGATATTGACGATCACATTCCAGACCCCGCCGCCCTTGAACTCCTCCGGTGTGGTGCTGATGAGCTGCCAGATCTCCGTGAGCTTGCCGTTCCAGGTCTCCAGAGCGGAATTTAAGTTGTCGACGATCCAGTTTCCACTGCCGATTTTGATCACCTCGATTCACTCTAAATTTCATTTGATATTTGCTCATAATTTTGCTATACTATTCCTATAAGGAGGTGGCTGTCATGCCGACCATTCGTCCGATTTCCGACCTGCGCAACAATGCCAACGAGATATCTGATTTTTGCCGCCAGACCCATGAGCCGGTCTATATCACCCGCAACGGCAGCGGCGACATGGTAGTCCTCAGTATGGAGGAGTATGAGCGGCAGCAGGCGCTCATCGACCTTTACGGAAAGCTGGCCGTGGCGGAGCAGGAGATATCCGCCGGCGCGGAGGGGGAAGATTTCCTTGCAGTGGCCCGTCAGCTGAGGGAGCGCGTCCATGGAAAAGTATGAGGTAAAAATCTTTTCCACCGCAAAGCAGGATCTTCTGGAGATCATCGACTATCTGAACACGCTCTCCCCAGAGACCGCTCTGCGGTACTATGACAAGCTGACGGAGGAGATCGGCGGCCTGTCTCATATGCCGGAACGGTGTCCGCGCCCCCGTGATCTGGCCCTGGCCGCCAAAGGATACCGCTATCTCATCGTGGAGAATTATCTGGTCTTTATACCATCTCAGGACAAACGGTGCAGATCCAGCGCATCCTCTATGGGCGGCGGAACTATCAAAACATTTTGTGAAGATGAGTGGCCGGGAACGCATTTGCGTTCCCGGCCGCTTGTTATCCCCCGGTGATGAGAGTGAGGATCTCCTTCGTAAAAGTTATTACAATGCCGCCCGCGATGGTGAGGATACCGTTGGAGCGCTGGGAGGGGTCGTGGGACTGGAGGGAGAGGCCCACCTGGAGGATGCCGTAACCCAGCAGGATGAGGCCCACGGCCCGGATGAGGGAAAAGATGAAGTCGGACAGGCTGGTGACCACGGACAGAGGGTCATCCGCCGCAAAGGCGGGGACGACGGCGAAGGGCAGGGTCAGGACGAGGCAGGCAAACAGGGCGTAAAGCCGCTTTGCCCGCCGCTGGAGGTTGCGGTTAAGATCATGTTTCATGCAGCATTCTCCTCGCTTTCATTGAGTTCTTCAGCGGAAAATGCCTGAAAAGAGGAGTTCCTGTAAACGCTGGCGCTTGTTTCCCTTTATGAATATAGGGCGGCCCGCCGCCGTCCACGGTGTGGCGGATGGCCGGATGCTGGGTGAGCTCGTACTTCAGATCCATGACCGGCCTGGCGCCGCGGATGAACAGGATGGCATACCGGTTGTCCAGGCCGCGCACTTCATCCGGGGTGAGCAGCTCCCGGCCGCTCATCTGGAAATTGGTGGAGTAGGAACCGGAGCGGCCTTTCGTCTGGCCGTGGGTCCTCGTGTCAATGGTGGCCTTGCCCAGCGCCTCGGAGATGTACTTGTGGGTGCTGGCCTCGTTGCCGCCCAGGTAGAGGATGGTGTCCGAGTTGCCAGGAATGGTCTCCCAGCTGTCCTTGTACAGCTCCTTGATCTGAGCCATGTTCTGGATGATGGTGCTGGCGGAAATGTTGCGGGAGCGCATGGTGGCCAGCTCACGGGTAAAGCCGGGCAGGGGCATCGCGGCGAACTCGTCCAGCACAAAGTGGACATGGCGGGGCAGGGCCCCATGGTGGATCTGGTCCGCGCTGTAGTAGAGGGCCTGGAACGCCTGGGCGTAGAGCAGGGATACCAGAAAATTAAAGCTGGTATCGTTATCCGGGATAACGGCATACAGGGCGCATTTCTTCTCGCCCAGGGTGTAGAGATCCATGTCGTCGTGGTCGGTGATGGCCTTGATCTGGGGCAGGTTGAAGGGGGCCAGCCGGACGGCGGTGGACACGAGGATGGACTTGGAGGTCTTGCCCGCGGCCATCTTAAAGACCTTGTATTGCCGCACCGCTACGCTGTCCGGTCGATCCTGTTCTATGGCCTGGAAGAGCAGGTCCAGGGGCGAGACATACTCCTCGTCCTCCTCCTTCACCTCGGCGTATTCCAGTACCCGCATGACCATGGAGAAATTCTGTTCATACTCCGGAGGCCTCCTGGAACAGCATGAGGATGATGGCCTGGAGGAGCGCCGTCTCGGCCTTGGTCCAGAATGGGTCGGACTCATGACTGCCTTTCGGGGTGGTGGCCTGGATGAGATTGTTCACCAGCTTGAGAGCGTCCTTCTCATCCCGCAGATAGCGGAAGGGGTTGTAGCCGTCGCTCTGCTCCAGGTTGACCAGATTGAGCACCCGGATCTCGTACCCGTTCTGCTTCAGCCAGCCGCCAGTGGCGGTGAGCACCTCCTGCTTCGGGTCAGTGACCACATAGTTGGTATTGGCCTCCAGGATGTTGGGTTTCACGTAGCTCCGGGTCTTGGCCGCGCCGCTGCCGCCGATAACCAGCACATTCAGGGATCGGCGGTGCTTGTGGGTATCCAGCCCCAGGCGGACATTGCGGGTCAGGATCTTGTTCTCCTTCTGGGCGAACATGGCGTTGACCTGCCGGGGCGAGGCCCAGGCGGCGGAGCCGTGCTCCGCCCCCTCACGCCTGCGGCCGTGCTCCGCGTCCCCACAGGGCGAGGGCCATGATATAGATGCCGGTACAGCTTAGGATGGAGAGGAGGCTCTTGTCCGTCCACCGCACCTTCAGAGGGATTCTGGAGCGCGGCGGTCAGGTTGGCGATCAGGGCCGGCAGTCCGCCAGCCGGGCCCTGGCCGCTCTCCAGCGATTGGGCAATGAGCAGCGCCGCCCAGACCACGGGATGTAAAGAACAGGCAGACAAGAAGCCTGTTTGCTTGGGATGGCTGTTTCAGTGGCGTTCACCTCCGGGAAAACGCAAAATCCGGGTGCGCCGGTCATAGACCGGCGCACACCCCAGAGGAGTGGAATGCCTGTTTTAAACACGCCATTATCTCGTCTTGGGCCTGGATTTTGTTTTCTCTTTGGCCGGGACGGAGCTCCGCTCCAGCTGCGCCCGGTAAGCCCTGAGCCGTCCCTCCACTGAGGGGCGTTCAGTCATAGTTTCTTGGCCTTGGGGGGTAGAGGAGCTGGTTCTTGTATCGCGCGAGCCGCGTCCCGACCGAGACTCTTTTTTTGGCAGATCTGCCTGATGTGGGGCCGTCTGGCCGCTCTGGCGGCCCTGTGTGGGCGTCTGCGGGTCCTGCCGTGCCGTGGGGGTCTTGGGGTGCCTCTGGCACTCTTGCGGGCCCTTTTCGGGGCTGGTACGCTCCTTCGTCCGCTCCCTCTCTGGGGTGGGTGCTTCCGGCTGCCGGTCCGGTTCCTGGTACAGCATACGCTGGAAGATCTGGTTGGCCCGATCCAGTTCGGTCACCGGCAGGATCACGTCGATCAGCTTCCCCCGGCCATCCCGATCCCGGACGGTGGCGAACAACAGCTTCTGCTTTCTAGCCCGGTGCTGAAATTCCTTGTACTGCTCCGGGGTCATGGAGAACTGCCGGAGATCCCGTGTCTCCCGCAGCATCTTCCCCAGGTTGACTTTCCCGGAGAGCTTCTTATGGTTCCGGGCAAGGGCCAGGGTAAGGGCCAGCAGGTTCTTCAGGGCCGAGCCGGACAGCCGAATGACTACCTCCGTCCCGGACAGCAGCATACGCACCATTTGGTCGGCCGCCTCACCGCCTCCTATGTTCATTGGTTCTCACCTCGCTTTCACGCGCTTCTGCTTTGTCGATTTCCTGCTCCATCCGGGGCAGGCTGTTTTGGGTCTTCCGGCACAGGGCCAACTTCCTCCGCTCCGCCCGGATCTGCCGGTTGAGCTCTGCCAGCCGATCATAGAGCTCCGCCTTTTCCTGAATCAGCCCTTCTCTGGGGACGCCGCACTGCTCCAGGGCGGCCACAGCGTCCATGTACTGGGCAAACTCCGTCTCCATGCCGGACAGTCCGGCCTCATAGAGCTCTTTGACAGGGGCCAGGGCCTCCGCATCCGCCAAAGCGGTGTAAAGCGCCCGGCGCCGCTTCCTCCGCACATTGAGGACGGTGCGCTGCTTCATCAGGTTGGCCAGCGTCTCCTCTGTGCGGGCGGTGAAGGCCGCCATGTCCGTCCGGGTCGTGATGCCGTTGTCCCGGAGGAAGGCAAACTGTTCCCGGTACTGCTCAAAGCGCATGACCTCCTGCCAGAGCTGGGGCGTCATGCGGGGTGGGTACTGCCGCTTGCCGATCTTCCCCAGTAGATAGAGATAGTGGACATACAGGGCCAAAAAGCCGGTGTACCTGGGGTACTTCTGGTAGGGGCGGTACTGCGGCCGGAGCTGGACGGCAGGCCGCCGTCCAGCCTCAATGGCAGCCAGATTTCCTTGGATGGCGGCCCGGATGCCGTCCTCGGTGAACAGTGGATTTTTCCTGCCGGGGATCATGAAGCGCTCCTGTCCCCGCAGACGGAAGCCCAAGCGGTTCCCGTGGCTGATTTCGTAGCCCATGTGCTCCATGAGCAGGAAGAAGTGGCCCAGGTCGTTGGCGTCCGCTATGGCGGTGCGCAGATCCTCCTCCAGCATGGAGCGGAAGGTGGGCTGGCCCCTGGACCGGCGCAGCCACTCAATGTAGCTGACCGCCTGGGTGGGCTTCCCCTGGAGGAGAACGGACAGGCCGCGCTCCCGGCACAGGCGATCTGATATGACCCGGATCTGCCGGTAGTAGCTCTGGGCATTGCTGTGGTACTTTTCGCCGGTATCTGCGTTGACCGAGTTAAAGAGGATGTGGGCGTGGATGTGCTCTTTGTCTACATGGATGCCGATGACCGTCTGGTAGCCGGGCAGGTGCTCCTCCGCAAACTCCCGCGCGATCTCCAGCGCCAACTCCGGGGTGACCTCTCCGGGCTGAAAGGACTGAATGAGGTGGTAATACTGTACGCCGCCCTCCTTGCCCACGGCCCGCTTGGTCTCCAGCATCTGCCGGCACTCATGGCCAGGGTCACAGTTGAGACGGGCTGTAAGGATCTGCTCCTGGGTCTTATCCCCGTTGAGCACATAGCGGATGCCCACGTCCAGGCGGCCCTTCCGGGCCAGGATCTTGGTGATGGCCATTACTTTTTTGCTACCTCATACATGAGCTCATAGACCTGTTCCAGCAGGTACAGCCCCCGCCTGGCGTCCTCCGCCTTGGCAATTCCGGCGTTGACGCTGCGGGCAATCTGGTTGATGTTGACGCCGATTTTATGCACCTCGGTGCGCAGGGCCTTGATCTCCTGTGAGGGGAGCGCCTTGACCTCCTTCCCCAAAATAAGGCGGCGGAGATAGGCTGTCTTGGAGAGACCGCAGGTGCGGGCACTGTGCTCCAGCCGTTCCTTTTCTTCCGCGGACAATCTCAGGCATATCTCGTAGCTCTTTGGCATCGTCACTCCTTCTCCGGCCTGTGGCCGCTGATTTTCCGCCCGAAGGCGGCATGGGGGACAGGGTTCAACCCTGCAAGCGCGCAAAGATATCTTTGCGCTATGCTTGGGCCTCACCGCCAGAGGCGGCGAGGCTCCCAGCCCCGCCAGGGCGGGGCTGCTCCTTCAGCGGTATGATTGATTGAAATTCCGAGGGACGGACCGCTTTTCCACAAAAAAGGGCGGGAGGCGTGATTCCCATCCGGTCGCAGCTTGGCTGTTTCCCGTCCGTTCCTGCCCTATTTCCTGACGCAGACAAAAGGCCCAGGGTGCGCTGTTGCACACCCTGGGCCCAAATCTTACGATAAATTGTGGCGATTCGGGTGCTACAGGTAACACCCAGCTCCAGCCATTTTAACGCTCAGTATCTCTGGACGGTTTCTTTGTATGGCCTGGAAGCATACTCCGCTCACGCTCTTGAAGCCTCTGCAGCGAGTAGTCGATGATCCGTTCCTTTCGGAGCGCCAGAATCTCTTTGTAGAACCTCCTCTGGAGTCCTGAAAGGCAGGGCGTCTCATCAATCAGACGGCAGATTTGCTCCATATCCAACCTTGGTCCGATTCGCTTCAACGCCGCGTTGCAGCCCTCGTATTCCAGAGAGGACAGAAAATCAAAATACCGGATTTTTTTGTCCTGCTGCTTGATTCCAGACAGGGGGATCTCATATACCCGGAAGTCCATTTCCCGTGGATCACTGAGTACGGCCTGCATTTTCCCCTCGTCCAACTGCGGATACAGGCAGCTGCCGCAGTCGAATACCGGAGCCAAGGCTACCATATCATGCACAGTATCATAGAGGACGCCCCAGTTTCCATTGTGTCGATCCCAATTGCCGATCAGGGCGTCTACAATGAACATATCCCAAAACCGTTCTTCCAGCTCCTTGGGATCTATGGCCGGCTGCTCATGGATGGAGAACAGAATATCGTCCAGCTCTGTCCCGTATCCGTTCCGCTCCGAATCAATCACCTGGTTTTTCATTGAGGCAAAGTCCTGCAGGACAACACCCGGGATGTAAAATCCTTACACGCCACTACAATCTTTTCTTTTCCGTGATAGGTATAGGTCCCCGGCAGAGTTTCCTGTACTGGAATGCCCGCCAGGGCAAAGATGTGGCAGCCCAAATACTCGGAGAGACAGCTATTGGCATAGCTCATGTCCCTGTTCCTGGACGGATGCGGCGGAAACTTCAGCATATACTGCTCATCTTGATATATGACAGAGCGCTTGCTGCCATTGGCGCCGCCATAGGTCTTGTTCCGTCTTGGAAGATTCGTAAAGTCTATCATATCAGATTACTCCGCGCTGAATGCGCAAATAGGTTTCCCGCAGGTACCACGCCTGCTCGGAGCTGATTTCTCCCTCCACTTCCGCGGAGTTGATGTCGGCCTGGAGCTCACAATAATACGCGTCGAAGTGGAGGTCGTTGGCGCCGTTGTCCTCCGCCTCCCAGGCCCGCTTCATCGTATCCAGAGACCTCTGCAAATAAGGGGGAAGGCCGCATTCCAGATAGGCGCGATCTACGGGAAGCCCGGTTTCCTTATCATATCGCTGTTCCATTGTCCTGCCTCCTCGTGCGGTTCTCTTTCCATGATACCCGATAGTTTATAGAATGTAAACAGGATTTTAAAGTCGGCCTTGTACAGTTGGCCGCGGCATCCAGCCGATGCCGCGGCCGCTGCGGTTAGTCGTTTGTCGGTAACGGCTCATCCGGTTCGGAAAGGGCCATCTTGACTTCGGCGCAGTTGTGCTCACAGCAATAGACCGCCGCTTTCCAAGGGTCTTTGTAGCGTGCCGCCACCTGCTCCATACCGAGGAAGCCGTAAACGATGACTTCCCATGTGATGAGCTGTCCATTGATCGCCCGTTGGACTCCCATACAGTTCCCTCCGTTTCAATCTGTATTATACTGGGCTGCTTCCACAGCTACACAATACCACATACCGGGCGGGAAAGCGATTCCTATTCCCGAACAGGCCGGACTATCCCCAAACAGCCCTTTCCACCCGCAGTCTGGAGCACGGCCTCGGAGTGGCCGGGCCGGACAGCCCTCACCGAGTTTGGCCCTCTGTTTTTTGAGGCTGCTTGGCAGGCGCCCTGGCCCGTTTCTGAGCGGGATAGTAGGCTGTGAGGCAGGATTGGCGTTCTATTATCGGGTAGGAGTATCTTTGGGCGGTCATGATGCCCGCCTCTGTAAATGGGGGCTGGAAAACCGCACCATGACGGTTCAGGTGCTCCTGTGAGAGCTGGGATTTTCCCTTTCAGGATGATCATCTGTTCATAGGGCTCTCCACTGTGGAGCATCGTCACCATATTCCCCACACACAGGGCTGGCCGTGAATATCCTTCACATCGGACAGGTCGCCCCAAAAGCCCGCTACATAGCGGCTGCATTTGCCGTCATCAGAAAAAAGGTATTCAATACCGCGGTTTCCAGACGGTTCCGCCATCCACCGCATTCCAGGGAAGAAGCAGGCCCCTGTGTGTCAGGATATAGTTGGCCCGGATCGCATAGAGCTTCCCGCCCAGCCAATTCACAATATCAGGGAATGCGTAGGGATTTCCGGCAAATACCGCCCGCATTTTGCGCGTACACAGCCACTCAACAAAGTCCCATACGTTTACTGCTTGATGCATGGCATACCCATAGATGTTCACTTGCCGCTGCTGGTCATCCGATCCCTCGATGAATACGACGAGGTCATGGTCAAACCGGATCATTTGGATCAATTTCTGTTCTTCCATTTTTACACTCCTTCTCCAGTTGTGGCGCCTACAGTATATCCGGACGCCGTCAAGAAGGCCATACCCATTCCCCACACAGTGGCCGGAATAGACGAACAGCCCTTCCGGGCGGGAGCTGCTATGCCGCCCAGCCCTGGCCCAGCGGGCATACCCACCGCTGATCTCCTCCCCATCCCGCATGAGTGGGATGGGCTTCCCGGTCAGAATATGCCGGCCCGCCTCCAGCTTTTTCTCAAACATCTCTGTTTGCCTTGTTTACTTTTGTGCCTATATAAGTTATTATATGAGCACGAAAGGAGGGCGTTCTATGCCTGCATTCGATGTTCTGGATGCTCTGGTTCGCGGCGGAAACGGTGTGCTGCGGACTGCGGATGCCGTTGCTGCAGGGATCACCAGGCCTGTGCTTGGAAATTATGTGCGGGAACGAGACTTGGAGCGTGTAGGCCACGGGCTCTATCTTGCCCCGGATGCCTGGAAGGATGGGATGTACCTGCTCCATCTGCGCTGTCCGCAGGCCGTGTTTTCCCATGATACCGCTCTTTTCCTCCACGACCTGACCGACCGGGAGCCGCTTGCCTATACGGTGACTGTAAAAAGCGGATACAATCCGCACCGCTTAAAGGGTGACGGTGTGAAGGTGTACCGCATCAAGGCGGAGCTGCACGGCCTGGGCCTGTCGCAAACAAACACACCATTTGGAAATCCGGTGGCGGTTTATGACCTGGAGCGCACCGTCTGCGATGTGGTACGCAGCCGGAGCGGCATGGATGTCCAGGTCCTCCGGGATACACTGAGGCGGTACGCCGGCCGGAGAGACAGGGATCTGCGCCGCCTGATGCACTATGCCGGAGCGTTCCATGTAGAGAACATCCTGAGACAGTATTTGGAGGTCCTGTTATGATTAAAACATCCAGACAGTTAAAAGACCTGATCAACAATCTCGCCCGAAAAAATGCGGCAGACGCGCAGCTTCTCATGCGGAATTACATGATGGAGCGCTTTCTGGAGCGCGTCTCGCTCTCACAGTTCAGGGAGAATTTTATCTTGAAGGGCGGGATGCTGGTCGCGGCCATGGTTGGGCTGGATACACGCTCCACCATGGACATTGACGCGACGGTCCGGGGTGCCGCCGTAGATGTCGACCATATCAGCGATATGATCTCCGAGATCATATCCGTCCCGGTCAAGGATGGCGTTTTCTTTTCCTTAAAAAGCGTCTCCGAGATTATGGACGAGGCGGAGTACCCCGGTGTGCGGGTGTCCATGGAGACGATGTTCGATGGGGTGCGCACTCCATTTAAGATTGATATTTCTACTGGCGACGCAATCACGCCGAGAGAAGTTCTCTACCGTTTTCATCTGATGTTCGAGGAGCGGGCCATCGAGATACTGGCCTATAGCCTGGAGACCGTGTTGGCCGAGAAGCTGGAAACGGTCATTTCCCGCGCCACAACCAACACCCGTATGCGGGACTTTTATGATCTCCACATTTTATGTCAGCTCTATGGCGGCACCCTGACGGCGCAGGTTCTGACAGACGCGCTCTGCGCGACGGCCAGGAGGCGTGGGACGCTCCGACTGCTGTCTGAGGCGGAGGATGTTCTGCGGGAGCTTGCGGACGATCCCCACATGAGGAAGCTCTGGGATACTTACCGTGCGAGGTACAGCTACGCCTCTGAGCTGACATGGGATATTGTCCTCTCCTCCGTTCGGCAGCTTTGCATCGCTGCCGGGCTTGCGGTGGAGCTGCCGGAGGTCACTCTGACCGCTCCATCCAGGACAGCGGCCTCAGCAGTTCTGCGTAGGAGGGAAAAAGAGCGTTGACGGCCATGTTCACGCCGCCTGGCGCAGCTCCTGCTCAATCCGCTCCCTGGCCCGTCTGGCATACTCGCCGGTGACCTCGATGCCGGTGGCGGTGTAGCCCTCCAGCACGGCGGCCAGGATTGTGGTGCCGCTGCCGGCGAAGGGGTCCAGGATATGGCCGCCCGGCTCGGTGATCTTCACCACGTCCCGCATGAGCGGGAGGGGCTTCTCGGTCAGGTGGATGCGGTTCTGGGGATTGCCGTACTTGAACACACCGGGCAGGCAGGGGACGGGGCGGTTGATGGGCATATCCCCGTTGGAACCCCAGACGATGTACTCCGCCTGCTGGCGGAAGCGGCCCTTCTGGGGGCGGCTGTTGCCCTTGTCCCACACAGCGGTGCCCCGCCAGATCCAGCCCGCCCACTGGAGGGCGTCGGTGGCCGCGGGGAGCTGCCGCCAGTCGATGAACATACACACCGGCGCGCCGGGCTTGCAGATCTTTCTGGCATCCCCAAGCCACTCCGCCGCCCAGCGGGTCCAGGACCGCTGGTCCTTGGCGTCCCCGTCGAAGGGCGGGGGCGCGTGATCCCCCATGCTGGAATACTTCTTGGCCGTGGACTTGTTCTTCTCTGCCTGGGTACGGCCTCCAGAGGCGTAAGGCGGGTCGGTGATGACCGCATCGAAGGTGCCGGGGGCAAAGCCGCCCAGCAGCTTCAGCGCGTCGCCGTGGAGAATCTCCCACTTATCGTTCATGGGCATCCCTGCCTTTCTTTTGAACAGATTTTTGAGGTTTTGGCGCGGTGGAGAGCTCCGTCTCCAGATACTCGCTGATGATACACAATGCTTCATTATAGCTGCCGGAGCTGGTGACCCGCTGAAACATCTCATCGGCCTGTTTGCTCTGCCCGGCCTGTTTCAGCAGCCGGGAGGCCCGGCCCAGGATGCCGAAGATATTTCCGTCGTGGCCCGCCAGCGCCATTTTGGGTTTTGCCGGCCGCTGCTCCTGGATAAAACCGCCCAGCCGGTTGGGAACATAGTCGCTGAGCCAGGTTCCGCCAAACTGTTCGCGCGTCTGGAGCCGCCACATGGCCAGCTTTCCCACATCCATCAAAACACCCTCAAAGGGAAACAGCAGGTTGGTCAGGCCATCGTACTGGAAGCTCCTCACAGCTTCGGCTTTCCATGCGCTGCCGGCCTGTAGGATACCAGCCTGGGCAAACAGCTCATTGATACCATCCACCCACTCCTGGAGATCCCCGCCGCAGCCCTGGAGGATGAGGCCCTCCTGATCGTTCATCTGACGCAGTTCGTCGATGGTGACTATCTTGATTTCTGCCATTTTACCTCCTATCTGGTCTGGCCGCGCCTGGGACGGTCCTTTGTTCTTTTTTAAGCCCTGGCTGGTCGGCCTTGACCGGGATGTTAAGTTCCTCCGCCCTGCGGATCTCCGCCAGCATCCCCGGTGTACGCACAGTACCGTACACATTGACCTGCTGGCAGTGCTCCACCAGCCGCAGGCCCATCTCCCGCGCCGCCTGGTCCTGGGTGGGGTCATCCGGGTCTGCAAAGGGCGGGAACATGAGGTGGGGACAGATCGGGATATCCCCGGCCTGGAACACCTCCTGCGCTTTCTCCTTTGCGAAGGCGATGTTCTTTTCCAGTTCGCCTCGGAGCGGTGCGCAGATGTAGACCAGCCTGGGGCCATGGTTCTTCGTCAGGACTTGAATACGGAAGGTCTCCACATAGTCGCTGGCTATTTGCCTGAGCTGCTGGTAGTCCTCCTGGGAGGGATGGTAGGCATACCAATCGATTCGGTCGCCATCCACCCAAATATGTGGAGCAACACCATCCCGCAGGTAGGGGTTGTTAGGGATCTTCTTTTTCCCCCAGATATCTTTGAACCGAAGGATCAGCTTGTCTACCACGCCTTGATTGTTGTCCAACAGCGTCAGACGGAGCGCCGCATAGTGGTCCGCATGGCCCAGTGTAACAAATTCAGCCCTCACCTGACGGTTTCTGTCTAAGCTGCCCAGGCAGGCCCGGCCCACGAAAACCGGATCGCGGATGATAGTCCCGTCTGCAAACAGCTTGCGGAGCTCCTGCTCGAAAAAATTACTCATCTGCTCTGCCCCCGTTCCTTGTGTCCTTTTTGCTGCGGCTCCGGCTCCTGGGGCGCCAACTCGTCCCTGGATGGGTCACGGATGACGGAACGCCCCTTTCCATCCATCACCAGAGTGTCCAGGGAATCGTTGCAGATCTCCTCGCCGCTGATGATCAACGCGGTATCGGTTAAATGCACATCGCCGCATACCCTGCCATACACAGCACTGGTACCGGACAGAATGGGTGCACGGCCTGTGTCCGGCGAGTCCAGCACCATCCCGCAGTCGGATACTCTGGCGTGGCCGCAGAGATTACTCCCCCGGATATAGGCGTCGTCCTCCGCGCGGGCATGGGCGCTCAGGGCAGAGTTCTGGGAAACATAGGCGTTTCCGCAGGCGACGGACTCTCCAAACAGGGACGAGCCCTTGTCCACATAGGCATCGTTACACGCAATGGCGTCGTCGAAGATCCAGGCGTCATCTCCCACCTCAAAGGACAGGTTGCGCTCGCTCTCTACAAAGCCGCCCAGCTCCCCGGCCTTTACCTTCTTCCCGATATCCCGCAGGGCCCGGATGCGGTGGAGAAAGGGATATTTCTCATGGGCGATATCGGTCAGTTCGTATTTCTGATTGATTACTGCTTCATCTCCTTTTTACAGACAGGCGAGGGGCCGCCCCTTGGGACAGCCCCTCCCGTATGCTTCTGTCTCAGATTTTAGATGGCCCGCACTCTGCGATCCAACTATCCAGGCTCAGACTCTCCGCCATGAGCAGGGCCAGCTTGTGCATTGCCGCCCGGTCCTGGGCGTCCTCCAGCTTGATTGCCGTCTCAAACAGGCCCCAGAGCAGCTCGACGATCATTCTGCCGTCGTAGGGCTCCAGCAGTTCGCTGTCGGGCAGGGCGTCCTCGCCGCTCTCGCTGCGAAGGAGCTGCCGTTCCTTTGCGAGCAGGTCCAGGCTGGCCTGGAGGCTCTCCTGGGGCAGGCCCCAGGCTTTGGCGATCAGCATCACGCCTACCTCCATGGGGGCTTCGTCCCCGATCTTATCCGGCCCGCCCAGGGCCAGGGCATTGACCGCCTCCTCGGTGACCTGTCGAAGCAGTTTTTCCGGCGAGGGATGGGTTTCGATTTTTTTCATCAGAGCGTCCTCCTTACTGATTTTGGGGTGGGTTTCCGACCACAACAATACCCGTTTGGGCGGCGAAAAGCTATCACCATACGCAACGAAAAAGGTCAGGTAGAATAAGTTTCGCAAAAAGACAAAGAGACATGGTTTGCAGATGTCTGGTAGAATGAAGTTGCGACACCACCATTCGAAAGGAGACAGCAAACCATGTCCGAAAAGATTGTACAGCTAAACGAAGAAGTTATCAAGGGCAGCTCAAGGAACTTGTGCGCGGAAGCGTAGAGGAAACCCTCAACGAGCTGCTGGAGGCCGAAGCGGAGAAGCTGACCCAGGCGGCCCGGTACGAGCGCAATGAGCAACGCCAGGGCTACCGCAGCGGCCACTACAACCGCAACCTTACCACCACTTCTGGGGATGTCACACTCAAGATGCCCAAGCTCAAGGGGATCTCCTTTGAGACTGCCATCATTGAGCGGTATCGCCGCCGGAGAGTAGCGTGGAAGAGGCTCTCATTGAGATGTACCTGGCTGGCGTATCCGTCCGGCGTGTAGAGGATATTACCGAGACTCTCTGGGGCAGTAAGGTCTCCCTCCACCATCAGTGAGCTGAACAAGAAAGCGTATGTCCACATCGAGGATCGGCGTAACCGTCCTCTGCAAGGCGGGCGGTATCCGTATGTCTATGTGGATGGGATCCATCTGCGCCGCAACTGGGGTGGAGAGTTTGAAAATGTGGCCATCCTGGTGGCAATCGCGGTCAATGAGGACGGATATCGTGAGGTTTTAGGTGCCGCCGAGGGCATGAAAGAGGACAAGGCCAGTTGGATCAACTTCTTCCAGTGGCTGCGTGGCCGTGGCCTGGACGGCGTGAAACTCATCGTTGGAGATAAGTGCCTTGGTATGCTGGAGGCCGTGGGCGAAGTGTTCCTGAAGCCAAATACCAACGCTGCACCGTCCACTTTACCGTAATGTGTTCTCTGTCACACCTCGCCCAAGGTGAAACTGGTAGCCAAAATGCTCAAGGCGATCCACGCCCAGGAGAGCAAAAAAGCCGCTCGTGAAAAGGCCAGGGCCGTAGTGGAGGAGCTGTGTTCCATGAAGCTGAAAGAGGCTGCTAAGAAGGTGGAGGACAGCATCGAGGAGACTCTGACCTATTGTGATTTTCCCAGTGAACATTGGACCCGTATCCGCACCAACAATGTCATTGAGAGGCTGAACCGGGAGATCCGCCGCCGTACTCGTGTAGTGGGCAGCTTCCCGGACGGCAACTCTGCCCTTATGCTGGTCTGTGCCCGGCTACGCCATGTAGCTGGCTCCCAGTGGGGCAACAAAAAGTACATGAATATGAAGCACCTGGAGGCCGCCATTGAGGATGCCTCCATTGCCGGCTGACTCCATTCATGCCAGAGCTTGCAAACTAAAGTGCGAAAAAATCTTGACACGACCACGAAAAAGCAGACACAAACCCAGCGATACCAACAATTCCTGGGTGTTTAGGTGGCCTTCTGCCAGAAGCTGTTTTCCCGACCTCCCGTTGCAAAAATGATAGGGCAGCAAACGCTGCCCTATGCCTTATCCGGAGCTATTGAAGATATTTTCACAGCCCACCTTTCTGTAATTTTTCTAAATCTGAGATCAATATTTTTCTGATAGTTCTTCCGCACTTGCGGCCTGGGGAGAGCTGTAAAGGTGTTATGAGTGTGTTAAGATGGGCTTTTAGGAGTGATTAGCTAGATAATGGGAATTATCAACAATCAGTCGAAAGCATCCTGGAATGATTTTCTCCTCTGCCGAAAATCGTACGGCGTTTGTATTAGTTTCCGTAAACTTTCATCCGAATGTGTTATGCATATCGCACAGCGCCACGTCCTTACAGTACTACTTCCCGACCAGAAATCGTGCAATAGACTGGAAGTTGCTTATTGCTGGCAAGGAAAATCTGGAGGTCGTGTCAAGATTTTTTCGCACTTTAGTTTGCAAGCTCTGGCATGAATGGAGTCAGCCGGCAATGGAGGCATCCTCAATGGCGGCCTCCAGGTGCTTCATATTCATGTACTTTTTGTTGCCCCACTGGGAGCCAGCTACATGGCGTAGCCGGGCACAGACCAGCATAAGGGCAGAGTTGCCGTCCGGGAAGCTGCCCACTACACGAGTACGGCGGCGGATCTCCCGGTTCAGCCTCTCAATGACATTGTTGGTGCGGATACGGGTCCAATGCTCACTGGGAAAATCACAATAGGTCAGAGTCTCCTCGATGCTGTCCTCCACCTTCTTAGCAGCCTCTTTCAGCTTCATGGAACACAGCTCCTCCACTACGGCCCTGGCCTTTCACGAGCGGCTTTTTGCTCTCCTGGGCGTGGATCGCCTTGAGCATTTTGGCTACCAGTTTCACCTTGGAGCGAGGTGACAGAGAACACATTACGGTAAAAGTGGACGGTGCAGCGTTGGTATTTGGCTTCAGGGAACACTTCGCCCACGGCCTCCAGCATACCAAGGCACTTATCTCCAACGATGAGTTTCACGCCGTCCAGGCCACGGCCACGCAGCCACTGGAAGAAGTTGATCCAACTGGCCTTGTCCTCTTTCATGCCCTCGGCGGCACCTAAAACCTCACGATATCCGTCCTCATTGACCGCGATTGCCACCAGGATGGCCACATTTTCAAACTCTCCACCCCAGTTGCGGCGCAGATAGATCCCATCCACATAGACATACGGATACCGCCCGCCTTGCAGAGGACGGTTACGCCAATCCTCGATGTGGACATACGCTTTCTTGTTCAGCTCACTGATGGTGGAGGGAGAGACCTTGCTGCCCCAGAGTCTCGGTAATATCCTCTACACGCCGGACGGATACGCCAGCCAGGTACATCTCAATGAGAGCCTCTTCCACGCTACTCTCCCGGCGGCGATACCGCTCAATGATGGCAGTCTCAAAGGAGATCCACTTGAGCTTGGGCATCTTGAGTGTGACATCCCCAGAAGTGGTGGTAAGGTTGCGGTTGTAGTGGCGCTGCGGTAGCCCTGGCGTTGCTCATTGCGCTCGTACCGGGCCGCCTGGGTCAGCTTCTCCGCTTCGGCCTCCAGCAGCTCGTTGAGGGTTTCCTCTACGCTTCCGCGCACAAGTTCCTTGAGCTGCCCCTTGATAACTTCTTCGTTTAGCTGTACAATCTTTTCGGACATGGTTTGCTGTCTCCTTTCGAATGGTGGTGTCGCAACTTCATTCTACCAGACATCTGCAAACCATGTCTCTTTGTCTTTTTGCGAAACTTATTCTACCTGACCAATCTGGATTATCTTTGTGTAAACAACTTCTTGATAAAATAATTTATTATTAAGCATAAAAACTAAGGGGTGCCTTATTATAAGGCACCCCTTGATTCATCAATACTTTTCTATACGGAAACGTTCAATATAATTACCTTGCATAAGTATAGAAAATTTTTCTGGCTTCTCTAAATTTTTACTTAGATACCTCTCAAAGAAGTCAAGAAGCTTTTGAGTAGAATTTGTCAAATCGACATAATTTGAATTACTCAAACTATCGCGTATGAGACTTATATAGTCCATCCGTTTGGAGTAATCACCAGGATCAACATTTAAGGGAGTTGGAATTAGAAGCTTATTTGCGCCAGAGGTATAGGCTCCTATTCTCTGTTGATGCGCAAGAAGAGCACATAATTCAGGATAGGTTGCATTTGTCGGATCAATATCATTAATATGCACGACTTCTTCATAACTACCAGACATAGATGTTCCAAAAATCTTAACAATTGGATCTTCCGCGGTGGAATCAATGGTGTACATAACATTTACACTTTGACCACCGTAGCCACCACCGGAATAGATACAATCTTTACTCAACATGTATACATGAAAAGAATGAGAAGATTTAGAACTTGGAGTAGAGTTTTTCGTCATATGGGGAGAGGAAAGAGTGAGCGGCAGAGACGTAACAATATCTTTTATCATGTGTTGTCGGTAGCCTCAAAAGTAAAGTCAAGGGAAATGGACTTTTCCGTATACGGCCAGTTGGTGGAAACATAAGTGGTTTTGAACGTATATGTGCCAGGCTCTGTAATGGGGCCACAATCATAGAGATATGCAAAAGCAACAGCGGTTTTATTATCTGGACCAAGCCAATATCCATGCAATGTTTTATCGTTGGAGGTAAGCTGCGTATCGTTCCAAAATGCTTTCCTGTTATCGTTTCCATAACCAGTAACTTTAATAATTACTCCCCAATGATCAGTTCCTTCTATCCACCCATAGTCATAAAGCTCCAGTGCAGTAACTTGTGGGGCAGACTTTCGCAGTGTTATTGTGGGAGCTGGGATAGGAGTAGAATGGGTTATTACATCTTCAGAACTAATAGTGATGGGAGAGTCGGAAGTTGCCGCAAACACTGGGACAGAAAGGCTTAAAGCTATGCAAAGTGCGATGAAAAGCGAGATAATTTTTTTCATAACAATCAACATAAAAGCATAAATATATCACTCTGAAATTCTTCTTCATCCAACCTTTATAATTTCTCCAAATCATCATGACTTGATTAAAGAGTCTGTAAAAGTATAGCAATAAATTCTTAAATAATCACTCTACTCTTTCCAACTATAATTTTAATATATCAAACAAAACTTGTAAAGAGGTAAATAGAAAAATTTATGTAAAATAAACATATTGTACAGTGAAAATATATTTGCCAACATAATTTACATTAGTAATGACCGTTCCAGACAAAGTTTCATTTTCGTAGGATATAGAGTCTCCACAAGTATTTGCAAAAAGTTTTTTATTGGTTAGGCTGGAGCCGTCTTAAGGCTACCTGTTGGGGGCGAATCTTTGTCGTAAACTCATAGTTAACTCTGAATTCAGAATATGCTTATCTTTCATGCGCGTTCCCTCGTTTCTTCTTTTGCTCAGTTTTTGTGCCTTGAGGCTGTTCCTTCACTGCGGTAATGACCATGACATTGTCATATAGCTCCTTATACCGTCGGATCTGTTCTTCCGTCAGGGAAACAAAGTCCTCCGCACCCAGCCCTGCGAGGAAGAACGTCCCGCAGACGATGTCATACGGGACTCCACGCTCATCTGACAGGGGGCGGTTGAAGGGCAGGCCCAGGATTTTGCCCTCCTCGTTTGCGATAATCGCCACCTGCTCCTTGAATGGGTAGATTGCTTCAATATGGCCGCCTACGATTTCCTGCATATCATTCAGCCCGCTGATCTCCCGCACATAGCAGGGTTTCATGGGCTCCACAATCAAAACCTTCATGATCTTTCCTCCCTCTTTTGATGTTTTCTCCTCCGGTTCAGATAATGAAAATCCGGCTTGGGGAGATCTTCCCGAAGCCGGTCTGTCTGATAGCAGAAAATAAAGAATTTATGGAGTTCCCGCTGTGGGAAAAATCGTAGATAATATCGGTATTTGCCAGTGTCGATTCGGAATGCGTAAAAGGCTTGTCTGCCGCGCATGAGTGCCTGGGGACGCGCTTCACAATATGCCCGCATGGAGGGAAGGTCCCGCAGAGGACCGCTGTCTCCCCGGAGGGCTCCCAGTAAGGTGTTCAATTCAGCCTGGAACGCTGGGGAGGCCAGCTCCTCATTCTTCTTTAACAGGGTGATTTCGACTTCGCCCGTATTGGTAAACACTCCACGCAGATGGGCCGTGCAGGCTCCCTCCTGTAATTTGGTCGAAAACAGATCGTTGACATCGAGCTCACCGCTGGTCAAGAACTGGTGCGGTTCATCGCTCACGGGATCTTCCGCCTTGCCTGGGTGGATGCTCAGGGAAGCTGTCGCCTGTCCGCTGTTTCGCGGGCAGCCGTTCCTCCCGATCCCGCTGCTGGACGATACGAAGCACATCCCGAAAGGCCATGTACTGCTGGATCTCTGCCGGGTCCTCGGTCAAAGTCCGAACTGTCTCCCAGCATGGACTCCCGTGACAACTGAAATCCTCCTGCACCACCAGGGCGGTATGTCCGTCCCGGTCCGCCAGATGGACGCGCTGCCCGCGGAGTTCTTCCGCGCGGCTGTAGAGGCCATAGGCCAGACCAATGGCCTTCAGCGCCTCCAGTGCGTCTACGGTGGTATAAACCTGTTCTGTGCTGATATGTACTTCCCCAGATAGGGAAATGCTTTTGTTTGGCATAGGTTCTGCCTCCTGACTGATTTTAAGTTTATCGCCCACGGTCTTTCTTCCGTCTGGGCGAGCGCAGGCGCTGCGGTTGATCCGCTCTGTCTCCCGGGGAACCTCCTCCACGCAGTGCTCCCATGCCTGCTTGAGTGGCTGTGTGGGCAGGCCGTTCTGCCGGTAGCCCTCCAGGATGCCGTTGTAATAATCAAAGGAGGGAATGGATGGTTCCTTGCACAGCTCCGTCATCACATAGGCCATAACCGTGTGCTCCTGCCCATCATGTCCATGAACCGTTACCGGCTCCTTCCCATACAGGTGAGGGTAACCCTCATAATAATCCAGGGAGCGCTCACACTCTGGCGTGATGTTCCACAGCAGGCCGTGTACTGTGCTCCCTCCCTGGAGGAGCGCCCCGCAAATTGCCGCGGAACAGAAGTTCATAATTCTCCAATGTGACTGGTCCCACCACCTGGGCGTCTGGGCAGCGCTGGGCCATCTGATCCAGGTTGATATTGCTCCCATAGGCGAAGTACAGCTTTCCCTCAGCCATTTTCCAGCACCTCCAGCGCACCAATTTTCGCCAGTTCCCCAAACAGTACCCGTGCCTGCTCCTCCAGACCGTGCTCCGGCAGGACACAGTCCCGGTCCGTCATGCGGATGAAGTTGCTGCGTAGCTGCCAGAGATAGCTCTCCGTGTCCGGGAACTCAGTGGGGTCAAAGGCGGCCAGCCGGAGCTGTTCCAGGATCTCCGCCCCAGTCCCCTCATAAATAGTGTCATCAATTCGTATCTTCATGGTCACCTCTCCGCCTCACGATGTTTTTTCTTCTTGTTTCGATTGACTTCATAGCTGTCCTTGTCGAAGCGCCAGGCCCGGTCCCCATCCAGATGCGCCAGCAGCAGATCGCGGGTCTCCCTGAACTCATCGCCATTGAGGCCCAGGCGCACCAGCCACACCCGGAAGGTAAACAGCTCATTATCGCTGCGGGTCTTGCGCATGATGGTGCTGCGCTGGGCGATGGCCTGGGCGGACATGGCGAGACAGAGGTTCACATAGGCGGTGGCCAGATTGGGGTTCAGGGTGGAGTTGAAGCACCGCCACTCCACCGTACCCCGGTAAAACCGAATGGAGGTTAAGCGCGTAATAACGTGTCCAATTGTAATGATCCGTTTTGTGAACATCTCCCTCATACCAGATCCGCTCCAACTGAGTCAGATCTGGTGTCTCCTCTGCAGATAGGGCCCTGGCCTTCCGCAACATAGGTTCTCGTACCTTTTACAAAACGGATGGCCCGCACCTCATTTACCTGCAAGGCTTTAAACAGAAGATCCTCTTTGGAGTACATGATGCTGATGAGGTTCTTCAGACTCTGCCGGTTGTGGTTGGCGGCGTCTACATGAACGTGGATACCACAGGAGTCATTGACCTTGGCGCCGATCTGCTTTAGGCGCCGCATACACTCCTGGAGTTTGGGGAGTTCTGGATAGGTCAGCTTGGGGTGACCAGCTCCACACGAAAATCTTTGATGTCATTTTCCAGATACTCTGTTCCGGTCCACTGCTCCCCAATAATGCTGGCGTCGCTGACCAGCTTCCACTCCTTGCCCGTGGGGTCCTTCACTTTCCAGGTATCATAGACGCCGCCTTTGGCTTTCGGTATGGTCCCAAAGTAGTCCGCCAGCGCTTGAGCGGCCTGCTTACGGGTGATACCGGTCATCTCCACTTCTACGCCGAAGCACTGGTCTTTCAGGCCGGTCATGCCGCATCACCCATCTTCCGCGGTTCTTCATCCACCGCCAGGATACGGCGGCCAATGGCTTCGATCACCGTAACGGTGACACTGTTTCCGGCCTGCTTATAGGCCTGGGCATCTGAGGTGAATGCCAGGATCTTGTCGATCTGCTCTTCCGCAAATCCCTGGAGCCGAAGGCTTTCACGGGGCATCAGGCGGCGGATGCGCCCGCCGCGCTCCACGATTCCCTGGATGCAGCTGGTCTCCAGGGTGTGTGCGATATCGTGGCCCACACGCCCACGGCGTGTGTTGCTGCCCGCATACCCCAGATCGACAGTATCACCTATCGCTGCTTCCTTGTAGCCGCGTTTGGTTGCCTCTTTGATCAGCAGGACCCCAGAGCGTTCTCCGCGGTGGTTGCAGAGTGTAGTTTGGCTGTATCGTGCGGTAAGGCACCTGGCGTTCTCGGTCGGTGTCGGCCTGCCGATACACAGATCCACAAAACAGGATCGTGCTGTGTCCGGCTCCATCAGATACAGCCCGGTCTTTACTCCTTTTCCTCCACCTCCGGCAGTCTGTGTACAGGCGGTCCCTCTGGGGTCATAGACTCTCGATCCCTGCGGCCCGCCGAGGACTTGTATAAGAGCTTTTCCGTCTGTTCCGAAGACAGGAAGTATTTTTCCGGCGCATCGGGGATCAAGATATCCGACAATGAACACCCGCTTTCGGACCTGGGGGACACGGAAATCCGCGCTGTTAAGCACCATCCATTCCACGCGGTACCCCAGGTCATTAAGCGTGGCGAGGATGGCAGAAAACGTCCGGCCCTGGTCATGCGTAAGCAGTCCTGGAACGTTCTCAAGCAGAAGATACGCAGGTCGTCTGGCTTGAGCCAGGCGGGCAATCTCAAAGAAGAGAGTGCCTCTGGCATCTTCAAATCCCTTTCTTCGGCCAGCATTTGAAAATGCCTGGCAGGGGAATCCCCCGCACAGGAGGTCGAAGCCGGGCAGGTCGTTTGGGTCGATTTTTCTGGCGTCGGGATAGTATCGTTCCTCCTCTCGGATGTCGTGGATGGCGCGGTAGCTGGCGTCGGCGTACTTGTCGATCTCGCAATGGCCGACGCACTGGAAACCTCCAGCTCGGTCCAGTCCGGCCCGGAAGCCGCCGATCCCGGCGAACATATCAAAATAGCGTATCAGGTGATCTCATCTCCTTCCTGCTGCAGGGCAAGAAGAAAGCCGAGGACATTCTCATCCATGTCCCCGGCCTGTGCCTGCCGGCTTTTTTCTGTTGTCAGATCCAAATGGCGCAGTTCTTCCCGGATCAGCCCCCGGATGGCGGACAACAGGGCGTCCTGTTCATGGGCCTTACAGACCATCCTGCACACGGTGTCTGTCCGCTGCCCCACTGGGATGGAACTCAGGATGCGCCAAGCTTCCCGCTGCTGGGGCGATGTCAGAGAAAAAGAAAGGTTGAGCCGCCGCTTATCCGCCATGGCCGACACCCGCGACATCTGCCCCACAAGGCGCTCATACCCTTTGGCGTTCAGGGATACGTCGTCCAGGATAAGCGGGCGGCACAGGCCGTCTGTGGCCGAAAGGTGGCGTTTTAAGAGCGCCGCTCCGCCGCCCAGGAAAATGGCGGGCATGGCTCGGATGTCCAGGCCGCTCTCTGTGACTGCCGAGAGCAGGTTTCGGGCGTACTTGCCCGCCTGGGTGTGGATGACCGCTCTGATCCGCTCGTCCATCCCGCCGGAACTGCCCCGCAGGGCGCTTTCGATCTGAGCGGTCGTCAGGGACAGCCCGAACAACCGGCGCACCTGTTCGCTGATCTCATCAATGCAGCGGATCATGCCAAGTTCCAGGCTCCGGCAGGAAGCGGCGTTGGGGATGCGGTTATCCAGCCGCATCAGATCCACCGTCCAGCCGCCAATGTCCGCCACAATGACGGACGGCTCGTCCAGCAGTTCCGTCTGGGTCAGTACGGCGGCATAGCCCTGGGGAAACAGGGACACCTCCTGGATGGTGACGGTGTAGTCCTGCCCCTCGTAGCGAAAGGGATAGCCCTTCCATCCCGATACAGGTATGAACGGAAGGACTTCTTGTCCCGGCCAAAGCTGGTCAGGGGCAGGCCCGCGGCCAGGTGGACGCTGGCGGTGTGCTCCGCACCCCGATGCTCCAGTTCCTTGGCGATGGCTGCCAGGGTGAGCAGATAGTAGTCCTCCGTCTGGGTCTTATCCCTCTGAAGCGGCTGGCGGCCGCCCACCACATAATATCTGCCGTTGTACTCCAGTACGTCTTTCTGGGTGTACGGCTCATGTTCGTACTCCACCAATCCAGTGGGGAACGAAAAGTGTACAGTTTTCATGGCTGCGTAGCCATGATCCACGCCGATCACAATTACATCTTTCATCTGGTACTGTGCTCCTTCCGATCATGTTGTTTCTGAGGATTCAGATGGTAGTCGTGCAGGACCGCTGTGTACAGCTTCTGCTCGAATGCCCGATATGCCGGCGTGGTGCGGTCGAGGGGGAGAAGGACAGCCCGTTCATAGCAGGTTCCAGGCACGATCTCCCACCGAACCGCATGGAACTGATCCGCCAGCAGATAGCGCATGAGCTGGTGGCCGTTCATCATTTCGAACATCCCGCGGGCATCCTCATAAGGGAACTGCCCATATAGATCAAAGCCAGTCATCCTCTTGGCCGTGAAGTACAGCTTGAAGCCACCTGGGTCCTGTTTTGGAGCGATCTGCTCATAGAATGTCTTGGCATCCATCTCAACCAGCCCTTCTCCACTTGCGGGCCAGCCGTTCCAGAACCGTCAGCCTGCCGGACACTTTCCGCGCCGAGAGATCCAGTCCTTTCATCTGGTTCTGGATACGGCGGCGGATCTGCTTGAGCTGCCGCCTGTCGCCGCAGCCCTCCAGCACTACATAGCTGCTTTTCCGTTGGCCAGCACTTCACGCTTGCCGCCCTCGTCTCGGAGACTGGCCATGAGCCGCTGGCCCAGGCGCTTGCGGTAGCTGTCTTGGAGGGCCTCCACATCCCCGCACACGCCATGCTTTTTCAGGATCGCGGCGATCTCGCTGGAATGGATCTCCATTCCCTCGAACAACGCCTCCAGGATCTCCTGCTCCGCCTCTGGCGGCAGTCTGGGCGGAGCAGTCGGCTTGGCGCCCGTGTTTTCCCGGTTCATCGCTCTGCCTCCTTTCGCTTCTTTTGAGGAGGATGCATCGCTTTTTCGGGCGGCGGATTACCACGCCAGGACTCTGGGGCCATGGAATTGATATGGCGGAGCATATCCCGCACGTTTCCACAGGTGAATTCCGGCTGCTCAAATCCATGGCGCTCTGTGTAAAGCGTCCACTTATGGGCCTCATGGGGACTGTCCCGGATGACCACAAAATACTTCCCGCTGCGGTCGCCATGCAGCGGTTCAAACCGTATGTCATCATAGAGCGGGCCGGACAGCGGGCAGTTGTTCTTGAACCAGACATAGTAGTGGTCCAGGATATAGGGGTCGGTGATCCCCATAACCACCTTGCTCAATTTCTGGAGCCGTCCGGCCAGGGCGTCATCCTGACAGAACCAGTCATACCACCCGGCCTCACATTGAACAGCACGATCCTTTGAGGAAAAATCCCGGCACGAAACCGCTCCTGCCACTGGCGGACACTCATTTCCGTCATAGCGTCCCCCTATCCGGCAGGAAGCGCTCCATGAGGTCGGCAATGGTCCGAAACACCTCCGCCAATTCACGGGATTCTTTCACCGTATCTTCCATCTCGTCCCTGGTCATGCGGGTGCATTTAGCCCAGATCCGGACATTTTCCTCTGGGGTCCAGCAGCACCGCCTTTCATACGCCTTGCAGAAGACCCGGCGATCTTCCCTCGCGGTCAATCTCCGCGTCCTTTTCCTGGATCTCCTTTTCGCCTTGGCCAGCTCCACCGCCTCCAGGGCCGCCTGCTCCCGCTGCTCCCTCCGGCAGGTTCTCCACTTGCTTGGTGATCTGGTAGCCCTGGTGGATGGACAGCTCCTTCTTGTCCAGCGCCTCTTTGACCGCTGCGGGGGCGTGCTCGTCGATCTGCATCACCTTGCCCATGGTGCGCTCACCCAGGCCAACGGAGTCCGCCAGTTCTTTGCGGGTATCAACAGGAGGAAGGTTCGGCAATGTTGCCGAACCTTCCTCGGATGGGTGGTATGCCTGCCCTCCGGCAGACATATTGGCCTTGGCCTTGGCTTCGATCTCAGGCTTGAGTTTCAGGGCGATCTTGCCCAACTCCCACTTGTCCAGGTTGCGGCGGCCCTTCTGGGTATCCAGCGCCCACTGCTTGGCCTCCAGCAGATCGTCAAAGGCGAACACCGCCATGTTGTAGGGGATGCCGTGTTTCTCACACAGGCTCTGGCGGTTATGCCCATCCACAATGACCAGCTCCTCATTGACGATGACCGGCGAGTAGCAACCATTCTGCAGCAGGTCCGCCTCCAGGGCGGCCAGCTGCTCCCCGCTCAGAGGCGGGGGAGCAGTCCGGCCAGCTCCGCCAGCACGGTGGGCGTGCGCTCCGTGCTGTGGTACACGATGCCTGTGTTCTTCATTAGGCGGCGTCAGCGCTGTCCGGCTCCCCGGCGGCCATGGCGGCTTCCTCCACCCGTCTGGGGGAGAGAAATTCCACCTCGGTGGCTTTGATCAGGAAGCCGGGCTGGCGGTCGGGGTCATCCGCGAAGCAGATAGTCTCAAAGTCGCCCACCGCGGCCAGCTTGCAGCCCTTCCAGGCGAACTCCGCACAGCGCTCCGCCAGAGGACCGCGCACCTTGATGGAGATAAAGTCCGTGAGCCGGTTGCCATCCCGGTCCCGGTAGCGGCGGTCCGAGGCGATACGCAGGATGGCGTAGGGCTTTCCGGTGGTCTCGTTTACCTTCAACTCCACATCGTTGGTCAGGTTACCGATGGCAGTGATCTTCAGCATAGTTCAGTTCTCCTTTACTTTTTTAAGATGTTATATTTTAAGGTAAGGGCGTCCATCCCGAAGAATGGACGCCCGAAGTGTGGATCAATAGCCGGTGCGGGGGAGCGGAGTCAGGCTTGCCATAGACCGTGGTCACCCACCGGCTGATGGCCTGCACCCATGTCCCGTTGTACACGCCGCCCACGTCCGCGATATTGACAAAGCTGGAGTTGGCGGGCAGGTTGGCCACAGCGGTACAGTTTAAGTAGGGAGTTTCCACCTGGGCAAAACCTGCGGGGGCTTGGCCAAACACGAACATAATCTCGGTCACACGCTCATTGGCGGCAAGGCCCAGGGCTGCGGGGGATGCGGCCAGGGTATAGGTCTGGCTGGTACTCAGATTATCCGCCAGGGTGCGATACTCCCCGCCGTTCACACGATAGGTGATCTTATAGGTGCCGGGGAAGTTATAGGTTCCGGTGATCACAGTGTCCAGCCGTACCTGAGCGGGGATGGTATCCCTCCAATAGAAACTGTCCAGCCGGACATTGGAAGTATTGGCGATGCCGGAGAAGGTGTAGCGCACCGGCTGGCCGCCCATGATCTCCTTGGGGCCGGTTTTTGTGATGGACACGCCGGTAGTCAGGCTCTTGTTTGTCACTTCAAAGCGCACGATCTGGCCCTCATGCTCCAGGTAGGCGGTGAGCTCTGTCTCATTGACGCCATAGTGGTTTGGGGCCTTGACCTCCCGGATGGTGTAGCGGGACAGCGGGAGCTGTTTGGAAACCGCAAGGCCCCGGCTGTCGGAGCGGATGGTGTCCACCAGATTGCCTGCCCTGTCGTAAATCTCAAAGATAGCCCCCTCCAGTAGCGTCCCGGCGGGCAGGCCGGTGGTGGGGTTGTAGTCGGCGGACTTCTTGATGATCTGGATTTGTCCCGTGATGGGGATGTTCTCCCAGGTGATCTCGGTGGTCCGGCCGCTCTTGACGTAGACCGTTTTCAGCTCTGTATCCGGCACATATCCCTCGTTCTCCAGCTCCCGCAGGTAGTAGCGGCCGCTCTCCGTGAGGTCCTCGATATAGACATAGCCTCTGTTGTCACTGGTGTACTGGCCGATGGGGTTCTTACCGCTGTCATAGAGCAGGAAGGTCACGCCGGGGATTCCGTGGCCGTCCGGGTCCACCTTATGGATGAGGATGCCGGAAAACGCCTTGTTGGTCACTGTTTTGCGGGTGGTCTCGCCGTCCTTGACGGTAAAATAGATGGGCGTATCGTCCAGCTTGAATCCATCCGCGGCCTCGGTCTCCACGGCGTAGTAGTCGCCACTCTCCAGAGGGAGGTACACTCTGCCGTTCTTCCCGGTGGTCACGGTGTCCACCAGAGTGTCATCCGATACCCGCCGGATCTCAAAGGTGGTGTTGGGGATGCGCTCTGTCTTGTCTGCCTCATTGACTTTGATGAGTTCCACACCGCCCACCGGCGCGTTATAGAAGTAGAGCTGCTGGGTATCGTCCGGGTTGACCACCACGGTCTGGCTCTGTGTGTCCGGGTCGATGGTGTATCCGGGGATGCTCTCCACCTCGGTCACGACCACCGTGCCGTTGATGCCGGAGAGGACGATCTGGCCCTCCTCGTTGGTCCAGTACAGTCCATTGGAGGACAGCTTGCCGCCCTCATCCAGGAGATAGGAGCCGTCCGCATAGGTGATCTTGAACTGCACTCCCCCTCCAGCGGGTCTTGTCCTTGCTGGACAGCTTGTGGATGATGAGATTCCCCATGGGCTGGTTGCGGAACTCTACTGTGACGGTCTGGCCCTCCTGACCTGGACGGTCTGGGGCGTATTATCCAGCAGATAGCCCGGCTTGGCGCGGGTCTCCTTGATGACCAGTGTGGTCCCAGGCTCCACCCTCCACCAGGAAGGTGCCGGTGGAGTCCGTCACGAATTTGCCGTTGTTGTTACCCACCACAGAGCCGTCCGATCTCGCCACTAGGAACTCCACATCACTCAAGGGGCTGTTGTCGGCGCTGGATACCTTCTTGACCAGTACAGCCCCTTGGGCGCGTTGGAGAAATAGAGGGTCACGATATCCTGGTCTTTCCCGGAAATATAGAAGGACTGGGGCGCGGCGTCAATGACGTGGCCGCTGTCGCTCTCCAGCTCCTCGCAGATGTAGTAGCCCTTCTGAGCCCCGTAACGGTAAAGGAGCCGTTGGCCGAAGTCGTATAAGTGCCTATCACGGTGCCGCCGCTGCCGCTGACCTCGCCGCCCAGGTATTTCAGCTGGAAGCGGCAGCCGGAGATCCGGCCCCGGTCACGCTGTCCTGCTTGTAGACCACCAGGGCGGATAGGGGATGTTGGAGATGGTGACGGTCTTGTTTTCACCGCCCTTGACATAGACCTCCGTAACCGGGTCCTCCGGGAGCTGGTAGCCGGGGCGGGCTTGCTCTCTTCGATGGTCAGCCAGCCGTCCTCGATGCCCTCCAGGATGATCTGGCCCGCCTCATCCGTCTGGAAGGTGCCCAGGTCCCGCTGCTCCCCGGTCTGCGTCTTGTTGCTGGACCAGGTGATGTGGAACTCGGCGTACTGGATGGGGTCATGGGTGACGGAGTTTTCCTTCTGGATGGTGACGGTGGGCCGCTTGTGGTTTTCAAAATACACATCCCGGTCCCGGTTCGGGTAAAGCGTGACCAGTTGAGGGTTGGCATCCGGGAGGTAGGGAGACGGCACCGACTTTTCCGAGACCTCGTAGACGCCGGGCAGCAGGTTCTCCACTGTGGCGGAGCCGTCCGGTCCGGTGGTTACTTCGGCCACGCTATGGCCGTCCTCCCCCTTGACCAGAAACACCGTGCCGGGGACCGGCGCGCCGGTGTCGGCGTCGCTCTTGTGGATGGTCAGGTTGGGACGCTTGTCATTTTGCAGGCAGATGGTGGCGTCCTTGCCTGGGAACAGCTCCACATGGTACTCCGTGGGGTCCAGGATATGGTCCGACACGGTGGACACCTCCTGCAAGGAGTACACCCAGGCTCCAGGCCCTCCCAGCAGATAGAGCCGTCCGGCCCGGTGGTGCGGTCCAGATAGCGGGAGCCGTCCTCGATCTTGGCCAGCCGGTAGGTGACGCCGCCCAGGGGTGTACCGTCCGCGCTCTCCTTATGCAGATGGAGACTGGGCAGCTTGGGATTGGTGAACACGAACTGCGCCTGCTCATTCCCGTCCAGGTGGATGATGCGCTGGGCGTCGTCCACCACATAGCCGGGGCACTCCAGCTCCGTCACGACATAAGCGCCCACGGGGAGCTTGGACAGGTCGATGGTCCCATCCTCCGAAGTGGTGTACTCCTCCGGCCCCCAGGAGCCGTCCACCGCCTTGATACGGAAGCGGGCGTTGGCGATGGGCTTGCTCAAATCGGCGCTGTCCACCTTGATGAGATGGATGCCCGGTAAGCGGTCATTGAAGAAAACCAGCTCTTTGATGCCGTCCCCGGCCTTCAGCTCCACTTCCTGGGGGGTGGTGTCCAGCACATGGTCGTCTCCGCCGGTGTCCCGTTCCTCCACGCGGTAGGTACCGGGTTCACAGTCTGTCAGCAGGATCTCACCGAACTGGTCCGTCTGGAAGATGCCCAGGCTCTCGGCGTCCCGGAAGATCTCAAAGGAGACGCCGGGCATGAGCTCCATGCTGCCCCGCTCATATTTGATGATCCGCAAGCCGGGGAGTTCCTTATTGATGAAGGTGGCGGTGGATTCCTCGCCGGATACTACGGCTACGGTCTGTACCGTGTCCGTATCCGCCACCCAGCCGTCAATACCCGCCAGCTCCCGGACCTCCCAGCCGCCGGGGACCAGCTCGTCAAAGACGATGACGCCATTGCGGGTCTGGCCGGTGCGGGTCTCGCCAGTCTCGATGTGCTTGATCTGGATGGTGACGCCGGAGAGGGCGTCGCCGGTGTCGCTCCGCTTCTCCACCCGCAGGGAGCCGTAGGGGGCGTTCCAGAAGGTCAGGGTGGCTGTCTTGTTATACTCCACATCGGCGTGCTGGGTGCTCTCCTCCGGCAGCAGGTGATACCGGGGCGGGATCTCCTCGGTTATGGTATAGTGGCCCTCCAGGGTCAGGGGGATGGTCACGGTCCCGTCCGGGCCGGTGGAGAAGGAACCGACTTTCTTTCCCTCCAGGTCATAGACAGAGAACACAGGCCCCCTCCAGGGGGATCTCGGTCCCTTCCTCCAGCTTCACGATCTTCAGGGCCGTCTCGTCAGGATCGGGTTCCCCACTGTCTGCATAGCTGCTGACGGCGGCCACATCCAGCTGTACCTTGTTGTCCAAGTCACAGATGTAATTCTGTAAATCGCCGTATTGATCCTTCTCCTGGCACACAGCGTACATGGCGGCGTACTGGGCCACCGGGGCGGAGAGGGAGAGCTGGACATTGCCGGACTGGCCCTCCACGCTGCCTGCGGGATAGAGGACCTTGAACGTCCCGGCATAGCCGTCTGAGGTGTACTTTGTGGTGACGGCGGTGATCTCCTTGTTGTTGGCGTCCACGATCTTCGTGCCCTCCGGCACACTGTCCGGGTCGGAGAAGGCTAAGGACACATCGTAGTCATACACCCAAGTCTCACTCCAGACGGTGAACACCTGCTGCAAGTATGCCTGGCCGTCGATGGTCACGGGGTAGGCCGTGGACTTGTCCGCCGTGACGGTCATTCGGGGCGTGAGCATATAGTTGTAGGTCGTGCCCCGCTTGTAAATGTCCTTGGCGGCGGCCAGGATGCGGTTGCCTCTGTCCAGTTCATCGCCGCTCAGTCCGGGGGCCACCTTCAGGTTGGAAATATCCCAGCTGGGGATCAGGTAGCACCAGAGCGCCATTTTGGTGGCGTAAAACGCCTGATATTTGTTCTCCAGACCAAGCTCTCCCAGGCTGCGGTGGGGATAGCCGTTGGAGATGATGCCCACCACCTTGGGGTCGCTGGCCTTTTCCTCGGCCAGGTACTTGATGCTCTCCGGGCCTACGGTCTGGGGGACGCCGTACTGGTTCGGGTTAACGCAGTACGCAGGAGATTCCTTGGTGCTCCCATCATTGGATTCGTATAAAAAGTAGGTATATTTCTGTTTTCTTGACCGTGCCGTTGATGGCGAGGTAGCCCAGCTCATAGTCGCCGTTATAGATGTCCACTTCGCCCAAGGCATCCTCCTCAGAGCTGGCCGCAAAGGCCGCCGTGGGCAGGAGGCTGAGTATGGTCACAAAAGCCAGGAACAGGGACAGTAATCGCCGTATTCATGGTCGATCTCCTCCTTAAACGCAAAATAGCGGCCCCCGGTGCAACACACACCGGGGGCCGCTTGGGGAAAACGCAGTATTTTCTTACAGGGTTTGCAGGTATGCCAGGTAGTCCAGGGAGCCGGTCAGCAGGATGGCCATATCCCCACGGGTGATGGCATCTCCTTCCAGCGATCCCGCTGGGGCAAGCCCCAGTTCCGCTGCCTTTTCACAGGCGGTGTCGTAGGTCCAGCCATCCTGTTCTAGGTAGCGAAGCATGACTGTGCAGGCCATTTGCGGGCTGACCGGGTCTGAGGGGCCAAACAGGCCGTCTCCGTATCCGGCCATTGTGCCCATGGAGGTGCACACGCCCACGGCGACCTGTGCCCATTCAGGAACATCGTTGAAATTGGTGGTACACATCCGGGTGTACCAATCCGTTTCCCAGGCCACATGTTCCGGGTTCAGGATGATGGGGCTGATCAGGCAGGCCAGTTCCGCCCGCGTCAGGTCGTCCTCCAGGTGCAGTTCGCCGTTTTCATCTCCCTTCATGAGCCCCTCGGACTGCAGCCGGGCGGCGGCCAGCTCCTGGGGACTGGGGGCTTCTGCCGCCTGGACAGGGCCGGTCAGCATGGCCACGGTGGTGGCGCCAGCCAGGAGCAGGGATACCGATTTCCTATGTTTCATACTCGCTTCCTCCATTTCCTGTGTAGTGGGGGTCTACACTCCGAACCATACCACTGTTTTGGTGGAAAGTCGAGCGAAATCGGCAGACAGCATTACTTGGCCACAGCGGTGACACACCAGCGGTAAGCCCGCTGGTTTTTGACACAGGTATAAAGGGTGAGTCGGTTGTCGCTGGTGGATGTGGTGCCGCTGGTGTCGGTCTCCAGCACCTTTTCCACCGAAACAACTTCGTAGGGCCTTGTCCCCAGCTTGGTGGTCCAGGTAACGGTATCACCTGGCTTCAGGGTGTGCAGGTCTCCAAAGTCATCCCGTACACCCCGGTTGTGGCCTGCAACACAAACATTCCCATCCCAGATGCTGGTGCCGGGGAAGTGACCGGCCCCTTTGGCCAGGGTTCCGCTGTCCGTTCCTTCATAGACCCTGACAGACAGGCCAATGGCCGGGATCTTGAGCGTCCCCAGGTATCCGCCGGAGTAGTAGAGATCGCTTGTGACGGCGGTAAACGATGGGCCGCTCCAGTTGCCACCGCTGTCCACAGTCGGATAAGTGATGCTCCCTGTCTGAGATACCAGGCCGCCGCCCTCCAACGCACCGGGAACCAGGTTGGGGGTCAGGGCTGTGCCGGAGCCGGGGAGATAGCTGGTTGGGCTGCCGAAGCCGGGCGGGATCAGGGCTGTGTTCTTGCTCCGGTCCACATTGGGATCTTCCCACTCATAGATCGTATCATCGCTGGTGGGCCTGCCGAACAGGTGATCCTCTGGGGCGTCCATCGTGTATTCCAGCGCGCTGGCCTGACCAACGCACAGGGTGCATATCATTGCCGTCAGCAGAAAGACGCGCAGTTTCAATCGGAACTCACCTCCGCTCCTTAAGCTTCTTGAATACGAACACACCGCCGGCAGCCAGGATGACGACTACACCGCCGACCAGCAGCGGCATCTTCAGGGTGGAGAGATCCACGCCAGCGGACGCTGTGCTGTTGCCTGATTCAGGCTCAGTGGACTCCTCCGGGGCCTCCATGCTGCCGAAGATGGCGGTATAGGTCACTACGCTGCAGCCGGTCTTGGCCACCTCGCCGGTGTAGTTGGCGGTGACCGTGTAGCCGGTAGCATATTGGTAGCTGCTGGTACCGGTGTAGCTGGCTGCAGCGGTGTAACGGGTGACTGTGCCGCCCGCGCCGTCCGTCTGCTCGGAACTGCTCCACTGGACATCTGCCAGGGTCAGGGTCTTGCCCTTCTCCTCGATGCTCTTTGGGATGAGGGAGAGGTCCGCCTCGGAGAGATTGGGATAACTGCGGGTGGCGGAGAGAGGCTGGGTCTTGGTGGCATAGCCGTCTGTGGTCACCTGGACGCTGGTGTGGTCCAGGCGGAGCACGCCGGTGTAGCCCTCCTCGGTGGTGACCTCCAGCTCGGCTTCCAGCCCCTGGAGGATTTCCTCCATGTTGCTGGTATCACTAGGCCGGGTGACGGTCTCAGTATGGGGCTTGGTGTCCACCCCCACCTCGTCCTTCCGGGTCATATCCAGCAGGTAATATAACCGCCCATTCCGCACGAAATCCTTTGTGGGGATACCGGAGGGTTGTCTGAGAGGGAGAGCTGGTACACCTTGTTGATGCGGGGCTCATTCTGTTCCTCGTAGGTGTACTCCTCCACTGAGATGGGGTAATAGCGGGCGCTCTCACTGGTATCCGCCTCGGCGGCCAGGGCGGGATGCTCCCAGCCGTGATCAGGGCCAGGGCACACAGCGTTGTAAAAAGGTGTTTGATCATGATCGTTCCTCCATGTTTTGTTCTTTTCAGCCTGAATGATCATCTGGTTACAGTCTGTCGCAGATCCCCCCTTTCCCGGATGGGGCCTCGCTGCTGTAAATACTCATTCCAGTCCTTGCCGCAAGGAGGCGTCCGGGACTGCACCATGTAACCTGCGGCCTCGTACTTGGCCCGCAGGCGTTCCACTGCAGACTGGCCCGGCTCATCTGCGTCCAGGCACATGACAATGTGCCTGAGCTGCGGATTCTCCCGCAGGTATGTATCCAGCGCCCCCTCATGGAGTCCGCACAGGGCCACCGCGTTGCTGGTGACCTGCCGGTGCAGGGTACAATAGCTCATGAGGTCAATGGGGGCTTCAAAGACAAGAACCGCATTTAACTCCGGACGGCAGGGGAGGCGGAAGGCCGTATTCTTGTCGCTGCCAGTTACGTCGCCTTTGAAGCCGGGGCCGCTCCGGTCATAGGTGCCGCGCTTGCTGGCGAACACCGAAGTTCCAGACCTGTTCCGCCCCACAAACACGCAGTTGTGGTGTTCGGCGTCCTCGTACAGCAGTCCTGCCTGGATAAATCCCCGGATCACCTGGGGCGCGATGCCCCTTTTTTGAAGATAGGCAAACACGCGCCGCTGATCCGTATTGGGGAGTGGCAGGGCAAAGGGAGGGGGGCTCATCCTTCTGTCTGTCCTGGCCTTTGGACGGCACCGACTTTTGAGGGGCGGGGGAATCCCGCGCCCAGCCATGGTAGTCAAGCAGATATTCCACCGCCTCCGGGAAGCTCTTGCCGCAGAACCGCTGGAGGAAGGTGATGGCGTCTCCGCCGACGCCCTCTGAGTAACGAAACCAGGTGCGCCGGTTTTTGATGCGCAGACTGTCCATCTCCTTGGTGGTGTGGTAGCTGCCGACCCGCCTGACCTGGTAGCCCAGGGACTCCAGCAGGTCTGGGAGATCGGTCTCTTTGGCGATCTCCATTTCTGCGTCTGTAAAGCGGTTCTTCTGTTGCTCGATGGTTTTTCCCTCCTTCCACAGAAGCGCAAAAAGCCCCCCAGGGTACCCGATTCTACGTTCGGGCACCCTGGGGGGCTTTCTCTGACTTATGTTATAGGGTGGTTTGGGGGCGCACTCCGGCTGCTATGCGTCCTCACCACACTTTTCCTGCGTGGCCTCCTTCTCTGCGGCTTCCTCCTCAGCCTGTTCCAGGGCCTCCTCGATCAGACTCAGGACGAACTCCCGTTGGGTCACCTTGCGGCCACTGCGGGCGCTCTCGCGCTCCAGGTGCTGCTTGATCCGCTGGAACAGTTCCTCCGGGATTTGGAAGGCCATCGTCCTGCTGCCATTGTTCGCCATAGTCGTCTTACCTCCATTTTCTTTCATCTCGTAGTATTCCATGAGTAACTCTGTGATGTACTGGCTGGTGGTCTGTTCCCGCTGCTCCCGCTCACCGCATACTTTGGCGTGGAGCTCCAGAGGAATCTGGGCGCATAAATTTTTCGTCTCTGCCATAGTCTGTCGGCCTCCTTCTTGTCGTTTGCAACGCAAGTATAGCCGGAAAGCCAGGGAAAAGCTATTACCAACACCATCAAGGAATGGCGAACAGACGAAGCATAAGCACTAAAAGGAACAGTGCTGCGGGGAATGAAAAAAGCCGCCTGTGGGCTTCAGGTATTCTGAGGCCAACAGGCGGCTTGATTTTTCTTCTTGTATGCCCTGGCCGAATGCGGAGGAGTTCGAAACACTCACTTCCCTAAAAACTGGATTTTGCATCACCCCCAGGGCCCTTCTTTGAAAAAGTTTGCTCTGACTTCTAAAATTAAACTTTTTTGTGCTGATTTCCTCTAAAACCTTTTAAAATAGAAGAAACACCGCACTTCTGTGCGGTGTTTCTTCCGTGTATCTTTTTTGTCTACACATTTTGGTGGACCTAATCGGGATCGAACCGACGACCTTACGGATGCGAACCGTACGCTCTCCCAGCTGAGCTATAGGCCCATACAGAGTGCTCTCAGCAAAATGAAAGATCCTTGTTGTGGACACTCAGATATTATAGCATAATTTATCCGGTTGTAAAGACCCTTTTTGAAAAAAGTGAAAAGTGATATTGATAAATGGCGGGAAATGATGTATGATATCAAATACAGCCTTCCGACGGACGGCGCAGAGGCGTCCGGCCCGCGGCAAGGCCGCACTAGTCGGGGAGTTAGCGGTGCCCTGTACCTGCAACCCGCTACAGCAGGGATGAATCCCGGCCCCCGGAACTGCGTTGTGCTGTCTGCCCCAGGTAAGCAGCGATGATGGATCGGTCCCGCGCAAGGCCGCACCGTGAACCGTGTCAGGCGGGGAACCGAGCAGCACTAAGCGGACCGCGACCTGTGCCGCGGGGGTCCCGCTCCTGAGCCGGCTGCCTGGGTAACGGGTATAGCGCAGTCTCCAAAGGCCGGTGTGCGGTCTTGCCACGCGCCGGACGCGGCGGGAGAGGGGCGAAGCGACGCGGCTTTCCGCATCCTCCGCCCCTCTCCTTTTTGATTTGATTTGAGGTGACCGCCCTTGTATCAGGCCCTGTACCGCAAATGGCGGCCCCGCACCTTTGACGATGTGGTGGGCCAGTCCCATATCACCGACACGCTCAAGCGCCAGGTGGCCACCGGCCGGCTGAGCCACGCCTACCTGTTTACCGGCACCCGGGGAACGGGCAAGACCACCTGCGCCAAGATCCTGGCCCGGGCGGTGAACTGTGAACACCCGGTGGACGGCAATCCCTGCAACCAGTGTCCGTCCTGCCTGGGCATTGAGAGCGGCTCCATCCTGGATGTGCTGGAGCTGGACGCCGCCTCCAATAACGGCGTGGACCAGGTGCGCGCCCTGCGGGACGAGGCGGTATACACCCCGGCGGCAGTGCGCAAGCGGGTGTATATTGTGGATGAGGTGCACATGCTCTCCACTGCGGCCTTCAACGCGCTGCTGAAGATTTTGGAGGAGCCGCCGGAGCACCTTATGTTCATTTTGGCCACCACGGAGCTGCACAAGGTGCCGGCCACCATCAAGTCCCGGTGCCAGCAGTTCTCCTTCAAGCGGATTCTCCCCGGCGACATCGCTGCCCGGCTGGCCTATGTGGCCCGGGAGGAGGGCATTGAGCTGCGGGGGGAGGGGGCCAGCCTGCTGGCCAGGCTGGCCGACGGCGGCCTGCGGGACGCACTGTCCCTGCTGGACCAGTGCGCCGGTCCATCCGGCCCCATCGGGGAGCAGGAGGTGCTGGACGCCCTGGGGCTGGCGGGCAACCTGGAGACGGCGCGGCTCATGGAGCAGCTCGGCGGGGGAGACACCGCCGGGGCCCTGGAGACCCTGGCCCGGCTGTACGGCGCGGGGAAGGACGTGGGCTCTCTGCTGGGCGAGCTGTCCGCCCTGACCCGGGATCTGCTCATCCGAAAGACGGCCCCCCAGGGGGGCGCGGCCCTGCTCACCGGCGGCTATGACGAAAATACGATGCGCCGCCTGTCCAACCAGTTCCAGACGGCCCGGCTGGTACAGATGCTGGGCCTGCTTCAGACCACCATCGCAGATCTGTCCCGCAGCGGCAACCGCCGGACGGACACGGAGCTGTGCCTCATCCGCCTTTGCGACCCGGGCCTGGACGAGAGCACCGCGGCGCTGAATGCCCGGCTGGCCCGGGTGGAGGAGCTGCTGGCGGGGGGGATTCCGGCGGCCTGCGCGGTACCGGGGCAGCCCATGAAGCAGTCCGCACCGGCGAAGCGGGAGCCGTCCGCCCCAAGGGCGGAGCCAGTCCCGGCAGAGCGCCCCCCGTTGGAGGAGGAGCGGCCCCCACTGCCTGATGAGCCGGGGGAGCGGGTAGACGTAGACGAGACGCCGGAGCCGTCTGCAGCTCCTGAGGACCGCCTGGTGGCCGGAGAGGCGCCCACCGGCGGAGAAGCCGGCCGGAGCGCCGCGGCCGACCTTTGGCCCGGCCTGGTGGCGGCGGTGCGGGGAAAATTTCCTGCGGTCTACCCCTTCCTGAGCAACCCGGCCATGGTGCAGGGGCGGCTGGAGGACGGGGTGCTCACGCTGTGGGTGAAGGACGAGTTTACCAAGAGCATGGTGGGCGGAGCCTCCATTCTGGAGGAGCTGGGGCGGCTGGCCTCGGCTCAGACCGGCGTCCCGGCGCGCTGCGCGGTCAAGGTGGGGAAGGCGCCCGCTGCCCCGGCCGCAGCGGCACCCGCCCAGGCGGCGGAGCACGACAAACTGGACGATCTGCTGGCGTTCAGCCGGCAGTTTGACAACATCATCATTCAGGAATAAAAGGAGTTGCGACCGATGGCAAAGGGATTCAACAGCCGCGGAATGGGCGGCTTTGGCGGCGGCATGAATATGAACATGATGAAGCAGGTTCAGAAGATGCAGCAGGACATGATGAAAATGCAGCAGGAGCTGGAGACCAAGACATACACGGCCGCCGCGGGCGGCGGCGTGGTCTCCGCCACGGTGACCGGCAAGCGGGAGCTGAAGGAGGTCGTCATTGCCCCCGAGGCGGTGGATCCGGAGGATGTGGAGATGCTTCAGGACATGATCGTGGCTGCGGTGAACGAGGCTTTGCGGGCAGCAGAGAGCGACTCCGCCTCCACCATGCAGCAGCTCACCGGAGGGCTCGGCCTGCCGTTCTGAGCCGGACACAGGGGGACGGGCCAAAGGCCCGCCCCTAAGACTGCCGATAAACCCTCCTGCCGAAGGATTTGGAGGGGAAAGATAGTGTGAAAGGGAACCGTCAGGGTTCCCTTTCGCGTTGGATCAAACGACTTTTTATTATTTTATGTTAATTTTAGAAAGCCCGCCAGCTTGTCGAAACACCTTTTCGACAAGCTGGCAGCGGACCTTTGGTCCTGAAAGGAGGGGGACAGCGCGTGGAACAGACGACACACAGGCAGATGTCGGAGAGCTTTCGGCTGGGGGCGGTGCTGGCCCTGACCGGAGGCTTTCTGGATGCGTATACCTACCTTATCCGGGGTGGAGTGTTCGCCAACGCCCAGACCGGAAATATCGTGCTGCTGGGGGTACGGCTGATGGAGGGGGACTGGGGCGGCGCAGGCCACTATCTGGTACCCATTCTGGCCTTTGCCGCGGGGGTACTGGCGGCAGAGCTGATCCGCGGACGGTTCCGGGGGGCCCAGGCCCTCCACTGGCGGCAGATCACCGTGGCGGCGGAGCTGCTCCTGCTGGCGGCGGTGGCCTTCCTGCCTGCGGCGCTGGACAACGCGGCCAATGTGTTGGTGGCCTTTGTCTGCGCGGTCCAGGTGGAGAGCTTCCGCAAGGTCAACGGCAACGCCTTTGCCACCACTATGTGCACCGGAAACCTGCGCAGCGGCACGGAGCGGCTGTACCTATGGGGGAAGACCGGCGAGCGGGACCACGGACACCGGGCGGCCCAGTACTACGGCATTATCGTGTTTTTCATTGTCGGAGCGGCGCTGGGGGCCTGGTGCAGCGGCCGGTGGGGGCAGAGGGCGGTGTTGGGGGCCTGCGTGCTCCTTTTGGCGGCCTTTTTGCTTATGTTTCAGCGCAAACCCCTTGCGAGAACGGGCAAAGGGGTATAAAATAAGAACCACTTAACAATTTGAACCAAAATGGGAGGCACACAGAAATATGGGAGAGCGGTCCAAGGTTTACATGACGGACCTCCGGTGCAGGCCGGGGGTCAGCCTGCTGAACAAGCTGGAGAAGCTGATGCGCACGGCGGGCATCGGGGAGATCAACTTTGAGCGTAAGCTGGTGGCCATCAAGATGCACTTCGGCGAGCCGGGAAACCTGGCATTCCTGCGGCCCAATTACGCCAAGGTGGTGGCCGATGTGGTGAAGAGCCTAGGGGGCGTCCCCTTCCTCACCGACTGCAACACCCTCTATCCCGGCCGCCGGAAAAACGCCCTGGAGCACCTGGACGCAGCCTATGAGAACGGCTTCTCCCCGCTGTCCACCGGCTGCCAGGTGATCATCGGCGACGGCTTGCGGGGCAACGACGACGTGGAGGTGCCCGTGGAGGGGGCGGAGTACATCCAGACCGCCAAGATCGGAAAGGCCATCATGGAGGCCGATGTGATCATCTCCCTGTCCCACTTCAAGGGGCATGAGCAGACCGGCTTTGGCGGCGCCATCAAGAACTTGGGGATGGGCTGCGGTTCCCGCCGGGGCAAGATGGAGCAGCACGCCCAGGGCAAGCCGATGGTGGCGCCCCGCCGCTGTGTGGGCTGCCGCCGGTGCGCCACCCAGTGCGCCCACGGCGCCATCACCTTTGGGGAGGACCGCAAGGCGTCCATCGACTGGGACAAGTGCGTGGGCTGCGGCCGCTGTATTGCGGTGTGCAACACCGACGCCATCCGCCCCGGCAACGACGCGGCCATGGAGGAGCTGGGCTGCCGCATGGCGGAGTACGCCAAGGCGGTGGTGGACGGCCGTCCCCAGTTCCACATCAGCCTGGTCATCGACGTGTCCCCCTACTGCGACTGTCACGGGGAGAACGACCTGCCCATCGTGCCCGACGTGGGCATGTTCGCCTCCTTTGACCCGGTGGCTCTGGACCAGGCCTGCGCCGACGCCTGCGGGAAACAGTCCCCCATCCCCGGCTCCCACCTGGACGAGCAGATGCACAGGGAGGGCTTCTGCGACAAGCACGACCACTTCATCAACAGCATGCCGGACACCGACTGGCGGGTGTGCCTGGACCACTGTGAGAAAATCGGCATCGGCACCCGCTCCTACGAGCTGGTAGAGGTAAAATAACTGCACGACGCGTAGAAAGGGAGTAATCTAATGGACGTGAAGAACATCCTGGCCCACTGCGACCACACTCTGCTCAAACAGGAGTCCACCTGGGCCCAGATCAAGGAGGTCTGCGACGACGGGCTGAAGTACGGCTGCGCCTCCGTGTGCATTCCCGCCTCCTTTGTGAAGCAGGCGGCGGACTACGTGGGCAACGAGCTGAAGATCTGCACTGTCATCGGTTTCCCCAACGGCTACTCTACCACCGCCGTCAAGGTCTTTGAGACCGAGGACGCCATCCGCAACGGCGCCGACGAGATCGACATGGTGATCAACATCGGCTGGGTGAAGGATCAGCGGTGGGATGAGGTGCTGGCCGAGATCAAGGCCATCAAAGCCTCCTGCCAGGGCCGCATCCTCAAGGTGATCGTGGAAACCTGCCTGCTCACCGAGGCGGAGAAGATCAAGCTGTGCGAGCTGGTGACCGAGTCCGGCGCGGACTACATCAAGACCTCCACCGGCTTCTCTACCGGCGGCGCCACCCGGGAGGATGTGGCCCTGTTCAAGGCCCACATCGGCCCCGGCGTGAAGATCAAGGCCGCGGGCGGCATCTCCAGCCTCCAGGACGCCGAGGACTTCATGGCCCTGGGCGCGGATCGCCTGGGCACGTCCCGGATCGTCAAGCTGGTGAAGGGCGAGCACGCCGAGGGATACTGAGCAGAACAGAACGGGGGACCGGCCCGCAGGGGCTGGCCTCCCGTTTTTATTTCTCAAATTTTATAACAGGCGGCCGGTTTCAACATGAAGTTCCGGCGTGTCATCCATCCGGGGGAACGATGTCTCCACGCTACCCACATATCCATCCGCAAGGTCAGTCAGGAGCCTGTGACGCAGTTAGGCCAGTTCCTGGACGAAGCATCCCAATAGTTCGGTGATCAAACAGAGCCTGCCCCCTTTTCAAACAGGGGGCAGGCTCTTTACATAGAGGGGCCAGGGACGATAAAATTTTAGAGAAAATTTCCTGTGGGGCCGACTAAGGACTGGCTTTCCGCGTCTTATTAGGCAGAAAGGAGTGAGCAAAACACGTGCAGCTGCAATTCTCGCATCCTTCCATCTCCGACTCGGAATTTGTGGAACGGATTGAGCAGAAAAAGGCATCCTTTTACCGGGTGGCCTTTGGGTATACACGAAATGAGGACGACGCCCTGGAGGTGGTTCAGGAGGCCGTCTGCAAGGCGTACACCGCCAAGTGGAGGCTTCGGGACCCCGAACGCTTTTACCCCTGGTTTTACCGAATACTGACCAATACGGCGCCGCTGTCCTTCCTCCGCCGGCGGCCGCCGCAGGGGGCTGTGCAGGAGGCGTGGGACGCGCTCCCGGCTGAGGACGGTGAGGAGCGGTGGGCAGACTCCCTCTGGCTGAGGGAGGAGCTGGGGCGGCTGGATGACCGAAGCCGAACCGTCATTCTCCTGAAATTTTACGAGGATATGACCTTCCGGGAGATCGCCCAGGTGCTCCGCAAGCCGGAGAGTACCGTGAAATCCGATTACTACCGGGGGATGAATCAATTGAAGGAAAGGACGACACAGATATGATACAGACATCCGAAGGAAACCTGCCGCAGGGGCTGGATGCCGCCATTCGCACCGGCCTGGAGCGTGGGCGGCGCACGGTGGCCGGCGGGCGCGGGCGCCGTCCGGTCGGCCCTGTGCCTGGCACTGGTGCTGGGCCTGTTTGCCGGAGGGGTGAACGCCTCGCCGGCCTTCGCGGCCGCCATGGAGGAGCTGCCGATTCTGGGCAGACTGGTGCAGGTGTTCCGGGTCAATGCGCCCAGCGTGGACGGCGGACAGACTGCCGCAGGCAGCCGGGCGGCCCTGACCATGGAGCGGGAGGGCGATACGGAATGGCTGACCCTCCGCTACGAGCAGTCCAGCGCCGGGCGCTACCACGCCGAATTCGCCTCTTTTCCCAAGACGGTCACGCTAACCCTGCCCGGGACGGAGCGGGTGGAGATCCTGTCGGAGCTCTCCCGCGCCCAGGACACCAGCCAGTACATCAAGTCTGTTTACACCGCCGAGGGGTGGGTGGACCGCGCCGCCGTGGTCCAACTGGAGCTGGAGAGCGACGCAGATGTGCAGCTCCGGGAGTACCAGGAGCCGGGCAGTATTGTGATCCGCCTGACTCCCGCAGAGAACCGGCTGGACACCATCTATTCACTGCGTACCCTGTCGGCGGACAGCCCGGAGGCCCTCAGGTCCATGGCCGCGCCGGAGGAGGGGGCGCGCCTGCTGCGGGACAACGCAGGTCGGCTTTGTGGAGCTGGGCCAGTATGACACCCGGGAGAAGGCCGAGCGGGCCGCCGGTGACCGGGGGGCGGCGGGCCTGATCGTGGAGCGGCGCACCGGCAACAACGTGCCGGTCTGCTATGAGACGGAGGAGGCTTACCAGAGTGCGGTTCTGCTGGACGGGTACAATGAGCTTCTTCAGACTACTGTGGAGGTGGAGCCTATCCTTGCTTTCCTGGAGGAACACCTGGCCGGCGCGTCCGCCGAGGTACAGGACACCATGCTCCGGGGCCTGACGGGCTTCCTGGACGGGAATGAGGCGGGGCTGGACTGGGAGCGGATCGCGGCCTGCTATGCCATGGCGGGACAGACGCTGCCCGAAAAATTCCAATAAAAAGGCGGAGGAACATGAGACAGAGATACCTGAGACTGATATCGGCGCTGCTCCTGCTGGCCGTACTGGCGGCCTGCGGCACGGACAGGGAGGGCGCTGCGGGCGGCACGGTGGAGGGAGTGGTGAACCGGAACGGCGACTTTTTGGTGCTTCTGACGGACGAGGGGGAGTACCAGACCTTTGAATTCGGAGCGGGAGTAGACACAGGCGCACTGGAGGAGGGAGACTGCGTATCCGTCACCTATACCGGAGAGCTGGGCAAGGAGGACTCTACGCCAACGGCCGTAAGTATTTCCAAACAATAGGGGAGAGGGCCCCGCCGGCAGCCTGGACTGCCGGCGGGGCATCTGCCTACGTGCGGAACCAGGGCCTTTCTGCGCTATGCTTGAAAAGCAGGAAGGGGGCCGTATCATTCCCCTGAGAAGAAAAGGGGGACAGCGGTATTTTCTGGCGGCTGCACGGGAGACCTTCTCCATACAAAATTCACAATTATGTGCTATCATCTGTTTCGGGAGTGATTCGCAGTGAAACGCATTTTGATTGTGGAGGACGAGCGGGACATCCAGGAGCTGCTGGAGGCCTACCTGGGCGACGCGGGCTATGAGACGGCAACGGCGGGGGACGGCATTGAGGCGGTGAGCCGCTTTCAGCAGGAGGCGTTCGACCTGGTCCTGCTGGACGTGATGTTGCCCAAGCTGGACGGCTTTGGGGTGTGCGAGCTTATCCGCCGCCAGTCCCGGGTGCCCATTGTCCTGCTCACCGCCCTGGACGGAGAGGCCGAGCAGCTCCGGGGCTTTGATCTGGAGATCGACGACTACATCACCAAGCCCTTCTCCATGCCCATCCTGCTGCGGAAGCTGGCGGCGGTGCTGCGGCGGGCGGGGGGCGGCGCGCCCGGACGCTGCCTGCGCTACCGGGGGCTGACCCTGGACCCCGACGCGGTGGAGGTACGCCTGGACGGCCGGGTGCTGGAGCAGCTCACCGCCCGGGAGTTCGAGCTGCTGCGGGAGCTCCTGTCCAGCCCCGGGCGGGTGTTTACCCGGGAAATCCTGCTGGCCAAGCTGTGGGGCTACGACTTTTTCGGGGACGAGCGGGTGGTGGACAGCCACATCAAGAACCTCCGCAAAAAGCTGGGGGTGGACTACATTGAGACTGTGAGGGGGGTGGGCTACCGTGTGCCGAAGGAACATCCGTGAGAGCCTGACGGCCCGTATCTTCCTGCTCACCCTGCTGCTGCTGCTGGGGGCGGGGGGACTCACCTTCGGACTGATTGCCTGGGCCACCCCCATCACCTATGTGTCCGTGGTCGGCGACCGGCTCCAGGTGCAGGTGAACGAGCTCACCGACCGGCTGGCCCTAACCAAGCTGGCCGACGCCGGGCCCATCCTGGATGTATTTGTCCGGGAGAGCGGAGCGGCGGTATCCCTGGCGAGCCCCGACGGGGAGAGTGTGGACACGGGCTCCCTCTATGTGTCCGTCACAACGGCCGTGCAGGAGTCTGATTCGGTGTCCACCTATACCTATGGCGCCGACGGCGGCCGGGCGCAGAGAGAAGGGGCCGGGCACTATGTGACCACGGCTCCTCAGCGACGCCCTGATCGCGGAGGTGACCTTTGCCGACCGGGCGGAAACCTATCAACTGCTGGTTGTCCCTCCCATGCGCCTGGCCAACCAGGCGGTGGAGGCCCTTAACCGGGCGGCGCCCTGCCTGGCCCTGGCCCTGTTGGCCTTTTCCCTGCTGTGCGCGGTAGGGGTACTCCCGCTATCTGGCCAGGCCCATCGTCCGCATCAGCTCCATCGCGGGGCGGATGGCGGAGCTGGACTTCCAGTGGAAATGCGGCGAGACCCGGCGGGACGAGATCGGCGCTCTGGGCCGCAGCCTGGATGAGATGGCGGAGCGCCTCTCCGCCGCCCTGGCCGAGCTGGAGGAGGCCAACGCGGCCCTGCGGGGCGACATGGAGCGGGCCAGGAGCTGGAACGCCAGCGGCTGGCCTTCTCCGCCGCCTCCCACGAGCTGAAGACCCCGTCACCATCCTGAAGGGGCAGCTGAGCGGTATGCTGGACGGCGTGGGGGTGTACCGGGACCGGGAGAAGTATCTGGCCCGCTCCCTCCAGGTGGCGGGGCGGATGGAGGCGCTGGTGGGGGAGCTGCTGGCCGTGTCCCGCATGGAGTCGGACGGCGCCTCCCGCCGGGAGGCGGTGGAGCTGTCCGCCCTGACGGCGGAGAAGCTGGCCCAGGACGCCGAGCTGCTGGAGCAGCGGGGGATGACCGCGGTGGAGGCGCTGGAGCCGGGACTTCTGGTGGAGGGGGAGCGCGCCCTGCTGGGCCGTGCGGTGGAAAACCTGCTCTCCAACGCCGCCCTCTACTCGCCGGGGCGGAGATCCGGGTGACTGCGGCGGCCCGGGGGGCTTGGGCGGTGCTGACGGTGGAAAACACCGGGGCCCGCATCCCGGCCGAGGCCCTGCCCCACCTGTTTGAGGCCTTTTACCGGGCCGAGCCCTCCCGCAGCCGGGCCACCGGCGGCAGCGGCCTGGGGCTCTATCTGGTGCGCATGATCGTGGAGCGCCACGGCGGGACGTGCCGCATCGAGAACAGCGCCGACGGGGTGCGCTTCACCGCCCTCCTTCCGCGCCTCTCCACAGAAAACACATAAATTCTCCCTCTCTCCTCCACGGGGGGCCGGTATCCTTGGGACGAACCCAAACAAGAAAGGATGCCGAGCCATGCAAATTACCCTGCAAGAACTGAACATGACCTATCCCAACGGCAAGAAGGCCCTCCAGGGGGTGAGCGCCTCCCTGGACAGCCCCAGCCTGATCGGCCTGCTGGGCCCCAACGGCGCGGGCAAATCCACCCTGATGAAGCTGCTGGTGGCGGGCCTGCTGCCCACCGGCGGCGCCATACGGGCGGACGGCGAGCCTCTGACCAAATGCGAGCGGGCCTACAAGGCCCGCCTGGGCTATCTGCCTCAGGACTTCGGTCTGTTTGACGAGCTGACGGTGGAGCAGTTTCTGGACTACATGGGGGCGCTGAAGGGCCTGCGGAGCGGCCGGGAGAGCATTCGGGCGGTGATCGAGGCTGTCCATCTGGGGGAAGAAGCGGCGGGCCAGAATCCGCACCCTCTCCGGCGGCCAGCGCCAGCGGGTGGGCATTGCCCAGGCCCTGCTGGGCGACCCGGCGTTTTTGATCTTTGACGAGCCCACGGTGGGCCTGGACCCGGAGGAGCGCATTCACTTCCGCAACCTGTTTTCCCGGCTGGCCCAGGACCGGCTGGTGCTCCTGTCCACCCACATCATCGAGGATGTGCAGTCGGTGTGCTCCCGCCTGCTGGTGCTCCACCAGGGGCGGCTGCGCTTCGACGGCACGCCGGAGGAGCTTATCCGGGCGGCAGAGGGCCACGTGGGCACCTTTGAGGCGCGGGCGGGGGGCCGGGAGGACGGCCTGCACATCACCGCCCGGGTGAACACCGCCCGGGGCGTGGCCTGCCGGGCGGTGGCGGAGACGCTGCCCCCCTATGTCCGGCCCGCCGAGCCCACCCTGGAGGACGCCTACCTCTATCTCATCTCCGGGAGGGCGAGGCATGAACGTCTGGATTCTCTCGGTGCGGGAGCTGGCGCGGCTGCTGCGGGGCCGGCTCACCTGGCTGGCCGCCGCCCTCACCGTCCTGTCCCCCCTGGCGGGGCTGACGGTGTACCGGTCCGCCTCGGCCGACACGATGCAGTCCCTCTATGTGGCCAATCCCGCCCTGGCCGGGGGCGTGCTGGGCGGGCTGTTCTTTGCCCTGCTCACCCTCTGCGACTGCGCCCGTACCTCCCGCTGCCGGGTGGAGGTGCTCTGCGACGCGGCGGTGTCTGACCGCTGCCCTGGCAAGGCTGATGGCCCTGCTAGGGACGGCGGCGCTGACCCTGGCCCTCACCCTTCTGACCTGGCTGCCCTGGACGGCCCATACCGTGGGCGCCGTCTTTGACGGCGGGGATTATCTGCTGGCCTACCTCATTCTCATGGGCCTGGCACTCCCCCTGTGTATCCTGCTGGCCGGGGCAGCGTGGCAGTTCACCCGCCGCTTTGACCTGTCCCTGGTGCTGGTGGCCGCTCTGGCGGCCCTGAGCCTCACCATCTGGCGGGACAACTGGCAGCTCTGCTGGCTCAACCCCTGCGTCTGGGCCCTGTCCGACGATTTCTCCAACTTCCGCATCCTCCGCTCCGCCGCCTACATGCGCCTGACCTGGCTGCTGGGCCTGGCGGGGCTGTGGGCCCTGTCCTACCTGTGCATCCGGCGGTACGGCCGGGGCCCCCTGGGCTCTCTGGCCCGCACGGCCCGGCGGGTATACCGCCCCTGCTGGCCGCGGCCCTGCTGCTCTGCTGCGGCTGGAGCTGTGCCGCTCAGCCCTTCATCGACCACAGCAACCCGGATCTCAGCGCCATGACCTTCCTGACGATGGAACCGCTGGAGGGTGGCCTGCCTGCGCCGCTCCGTCCAGGTCACGCCGGACACAAGGCGGGGCACGGTGGAGGGTACGGCCTCCTACCAGCTCCAGAATACCACGGGGCAGGAGCAGACGGTGGCCCTCGGCGTCACCCCGGCTACACCATCTCCAACGTCCGGGCCAACGGGGTGGAGGTCCCCTTCTCGGTGAGCGATTACCAGGAGTACAACGAGGCCAAACTGGAGGTCGCCATCCCGGCCGAGGAGCAGGTGGAGCTGACCCTGGAGTACGGCGGCTTCCCCAGGAGAGCATGCCCACCATGCAAGGGAGCAAGGAGCTCAGCGGCGAATACCTCTGTCTGGAGAACGCGGCCCTCTCCCCGCCTGATGAACGTGATGCCAGGCGAAGACGGCTATCCCGCCACAATTGAGATCACCCTGCCCGCCGCCATGACGGTCATCCCCTTCGGCGCCAGCGAGGCGGAGGTGGTGGCCGAACATGGGGACGGCACCAAGACCTGGCGCTATGAGACCAACCGTGCCGGCGGCATCCTCTACGCCGGCGACTACGTTCGTGAGGAGATCCAGGCCGGGGGGCTCACCATCGACTTCTACTACGGCCGCAAGCACCAGGCCGTCATGGAGGCCGCCGGCGCGGCGGAGGCCGTCCTGGCGGTGATGGACTACTGCGCCGGGCACTACGGTTCTCTTGCCTTCGGGGATGGGGAGCGCCTCAAGCTGATCCAGAGCCGGGTGGCCGGCGGCGGCTACGCCGGGGACGGGGCCAGCCTGCTGGACGAGGCCGACTTCACCGCCCACAACCTGGGCGACGCAGACAAGGGCGGCGGGGCCGCCGAGGTGATGATCCACGAGCTGGTCCACCAGTGGTGGGGCTTGGGCAACATGTTTGACACCGCCGACCCCTGGTCGGCGGAGGGCCTGACGTGCTACACCACCTACCGCATCGCGAAGGAGCTCTACGGCGAGGACTACGCCAGGGAGCACTATGTGAACCAGTGGCGTGCGGAGGTGGAGGACTACTACCTCAACTTCTACGTCCGCCGCCCGGAGTACCTGGAGGCCCTGCCCGAGGCGGAGCGGCTGGCCATCTCCAACTCCCTGTCCGGCATGCGCCGGTACAGCGAGATGCCGCTGAAGATTTTGAAAGCGGAGGAGCTGGTGGGGGGCGAGGCGGCCATGGATGAGCTCCTGCACGGCCTCTTCAACCGGGAGCTGGACCCCATGTACCCCTATCTGACCTACCAGGAATTTTTGGACGCCTGCGGGCTGACGGAGGAGGACTTGACCCTTGATTAAGATATTTCGCTGCGAGTGCCGGCGGCTGCTGTGCAACAAGTTTTTCATCGGCCTGCTGGCGGTGCTGCTGTTCTATGCCGGACAGGTGTTCTACGCCGTAGCCCTCCCCGGCGTGGCCCATACGGCCCCCTTTTCGCCCTGGAGCTTCGGGGCCTACCTGGGGCGGCTGCTGCCCCTTGTGTGGGTGGGGGCCCTGTTCTTCCTCACCTTTTTCACGTCGGCCCGGGAGCGGCGGGCGGCGGTGCTCACCGCCGCCACCCCCGCCGACCCCCGGCGGTACGCCCTGGCCCGCTGCGCTGCCGCCCTGGTGGGGGTGGCTCTGCTCTGCCTGGAGGCGCTGGCCCTGGCCGCCCTGCTCTATGCCCGCCTGTTCGGCTGGACGGACTGGGGCTCCCTGGCCCTGCCTGCCCTGGTGATCCTGGCGCCCCCTCTGGTGTTCGCCCTGGGCAGCGGCTGGCTGCTGGGCCGCCTGCGGCCCTGGCTGCTCTATGTGTGGATGCTCCTCCCCTTTGCCCTGGCGGCCCTGCCTCTGCCGGAGGCCCTGGGGCTGTGGAACGGCGGCCTGTGCACGTCCTATCCCCTGACTCTGGGGATGCTGGACCCGGCTTTCTCCCTCCCGGCGGCGGCCTGGGCCGTCCAAGGGCTGCTTCTGGCTGCCGGGGTGCTCCTTTTGCTGGTGGCGGGAAAGGGGAAAAAGGTGTATAATCAGTGACAGACCGTATACCATAAGCACATAGGTTCCAGAAGGAGGCGTAACAGATGGATTCTAACGAGAGCCGGGCGCGGGCGCTGCTGGGCGACCTGTCCGCCGGGTGCAGCGCGGTGGCGTGGGAGACGGCGGACGGCGGACACCTGTGGGGGCGCAACTTCGATTTCAACCGCATTGCGGCGGACAGCAAGGTGACCTTTGTACCACGGGGACAGGTGTTCTACGCCTGCGGTACCGAGCTGGAGGGCAATCTGGAGCCGTCCACCCGCTGTACGGCGGCCTACGCTGCGGTGGGCATCGGCTCCCTGGTGCTGCGTTCCACCCCGGCCCTGTATGAGGGCCTCAACGAGAAGGGACTGATGGGCGGCCAGCTCTACTACCGCACGTTTGCCCACTTTGCCCCGGAGGCGCGGCCCGGCACCCTGCCCCTCCAGCCGCCCTTCCTGGTGACCTGGTGCCTGGCCACCTGCGCCTCGGTGGAGGAGGTGGCCCGCGCACTGGAGGAGCGGGTGTCGCTGGTGGCCATCCCCATGCTGGGGACCGTGCCGCCCATCCACTGGATGTTTTCCGACCGCACCGGGGAGAGCATCGTGGTGGAGTCCGACCGGGACGGGCTGCACATCTACCGGAACACGGTTGGGGTGATGACCAACAGCCCCGGCTACCCGTGGCACCGTACCAATCTGTTGAACTATCCCCAGCTCCGGCCCCTGGATTACGGAGAGCTGGCCTGGGGCGGGGAGCGGCTGGAGCCCTGCTTTTCCGGCAGCGGGGCGGCCGGCCTGCCCGGGGACTGGTCGTCCCCCTCCCGCTTCGTGCGGCTGGCCTTCCTCCGGGAGCACGCGGTCAAGGGCGGGGACGAAGCGGAGGGGGTGTCCCTTCTGTTCCGCCTGCTCCACAGCGCCGCCTTTCCTCTGGGTGCGGTGGAGCTCACCGGGCCGGGGGAGATCACCCCCCACGACCGGGGCGTGGTGCCCTATGACTACACGGTGTATTCCTCCGTCCTCTGCGCCGAGTCCATGCGCTTCTACTGGCTCACTTACCGGAACAGCCGGGTGCGCTATGTGGAGCTCTCACGCCTGCTGAAGGGAGACCGCCCCCTCCAGTTCGCGCTGGGGGAGGAGCCGGAGTTCTGCGACGTGACCGGTGAAGGCGTATAACACTCCAACAGGGCGCACCACGAAAAAATGCAAAAGCTCAGGTGCATGAAGTGTTTGCGCATGCGGGCCGTCCCGTAATCGCATGGCCGTGCCGCGGTAAGCGGCGCATGGCCAACTTTGCCATGCTTATGAATAGCAAAAAGTACCCCCTGCCGCATGCGGCAGGGGGTACTTTTTTATCAAACGCGCTCCGGGTCCCTGGCAATGGGCTGGAAGTATTTTGTCCGGTACTCCTGAAAGAGGTCGTCAAACTCCTGGTTGAAACCGCCGTGATGCAGCTCGTGCATATAGGCGTGGGAGTCGATGCGCACCTTGTCGTCGGGCGAGGAGGTCTGGCGCAGGATGTGCAGAGCCACGTTGGAACAGTGGTCGGACATGCGCTCCAGATTGATCAGCAGCTCCAGGAACTGGGTGCCCAGCTCGATGGTGCACTCACCGGCCTTAAGGCGCTCCACATGGCGGTTTTTCAGGGTGGCGGCGATCAGATCTACAACCTCCTCCAGCGGCTCCACCTGGACAGCCAGGGTGCGCTGGCGGCTCTGGTAGCAGGCTACCGTCTTGTCCAGCGTCTCTCCCACCGCCGCGGTGAGCCTCTCAAGCTCGGCCCGGGCCTGGGGAGAAGGTAATGTTCCGGTCGTGGAGGACGACCGCGCTCTCCGAGACGTTGACGGCGTAATCGCCGATGCGCTCAAAGTCGGACAGGGTGTGCAGCAGCTCGGACACCCGGGTGCTCTCCTCGGCGGTCAGCGCCCGGTCGGTGAGCTTGACCAGATAGTTGTCCAGCAGACCCTCCAGCTTGTCCAGCGCCACCTCGGTTTCGTTGAGCCGCTCCAGCTTCTTGGCGTCAAATTTCCAGATGAGCTCCACAGCCAGCCGGTAGTTGTCCCGGGCGAACTCGCCCATCTGCACCACCGCATCGTGGGCCCGCTCCAGCGCCAGGGAGGGGGAGGACAGGAAACGGTCGTCCAGCACGGACAGCTCCCGCTCCTCCGCGTCGCCGGGCACCACCGCCTTGACCAGCTTGACGAGCTGGCGGTGGAAGGGAAGAAGCAGGGCAGTACAGGCAATGTTGAACGCCAGGTGGAGGTTGGCGATAGAGCCCATGTCCATGGTGTTTTCCCAGAACGGAAAGCGGAACAGGGCGTTGCCCGCGTACAGAACCACCAGGAAAAAAGACCGAGCCGATGATGTTGAAAAAGAGGTGGATCATGGCGGTCCGCTTGGCATTTTTGGAAGCGCCCACCGACGAGATGAGCGCGGTGATGCAGGTGCCGATGTTCTGGCCCATAATCAGCGGCATGGCGATGTTGAAGGAGACCACGCCGGTGGTGCTGATGGCCTGGAGTATGCCCATGGAGGCGGAGGAGCTCTGGAGCAGGGCGGTGACCGCCGCTCCCACGGCTACGCCCAGAAGGGGATTGGAGAAGGCGGTAAACACCGACTGGAACTCCGGCAGATCCTTCAGTGGCTCCACGGCGGAGGACATGGTGTTCATGCCGATGAACAGCAGGCCCAGGCCCAGCACGATCTGGCCCACAATGCGCTTGTGCCCGCCCTTGATGAACATGTAGAAGATGATGCCCACAACCGCCAGAATGGGCCCCAGGAAGGAGGGCTGCAGGAACATCATCACGATGTTGTCCGCGTCGATATCACCCAGGCGCAGCAACTGCGCGGTGACGGTAGTGCCGATGTTGGCGCCCATGATGATGCCCACTGTCTGCTCCAGCTTCATGATGCCCGCGTTGACGAAACCGACGCACATGACGGTGGTGGCGGCGGAGCTCTGGATCAGCCCGGTGACGACGGCCCCCAGAAGGACCCCTTTGAATACGTTGCTGGTAAGACGCTCCAGGATATGCTCCAGCCGGCCGCTGGAGAGCTTCTCCAGGCCGTCCGTCATGGTGGACATACCAAACAGGAACGTGGCGATGGCGCCAAACATGGCGACTATATTCGCAATATCCACAATGCTCCCCCAAATCTGACTCCGCGGTCAAATTTTCGAAAAATTTTGCTCATTTCCGACCACGATAAATTATAGCCTTCTGGCAGCGGTTCGTAAATATAGAGGAGCGATTTTTAAAATTTAGCAGTTCCACTAAAAGCATTGGGGGAAAAACCGTCAATTTCGTTCACGTTCCGCAGGGGAAGCCCGCATGGAACAGGATCGTTGACATAGGGACAGACGCGGGCGGAATAGAGTGGAACTATGGAGGTGTGACAAATGTTCACTGCGTGGATTTTGCTGATGCTCAACAGCCTGTTCTTCACCCTGCGCCTCTCCGGTGGGGGAAGCGGCTCCTTCCCCCGTCCGCTGAAAGCGGAGGAGGAGCGGATGTACCTGGAGCGGATGGCGCAGGGTGATCTGGAGGCCCGGAACATCCTCATCGAGCACAACCTGCGCCTGGTGGCGCACATCATGAAAAAGTACTATACACCCAACGGGGATCAGGACGATCTGATCTCCATCGGCACCATCGGACTGATCAAGGGGATCAGTACCTTCAAGCCGGACAAGAACGTGCGCCTGGCCACCTATGCCTCCCGCTGTATCGAAAACGAGATCCTGATGCACTTCCGCGCCCAGCGGAAGCTGCAGGGGAGGTCTCCCTGTCGGATTCCATTGACGGGGATGGGGACGGCAACTCCCTGTCGCTGATGGACACCATCAGCGTGGACGACAATATGCTGGAGGAGCTGGATGCCCGTGACTCCTGCGCCAAGGTGCGCCGGTGCGTCAAGCGATGCCTGGACGAGCGGGAGGCCATGATCATCACCCTCCGGTACGGCCTGAATGCCCGCCCGCCCCTGACCCAGCGGGAGATCGCGGCCCAGTGCGGCATCTCCCGCTCCTATATCGCGCCGCGGCTATTGCAAGCGCGGAGGGGGATGTCTCCGGGGGCCGGGACGGCCCGGACGGAGACGCCACCCTCACTGCGGTGTCAGAGCGGGAAAAGCCAGCTTCTCGGAGGCCCGGAGTGCCGGACGTGCGGCCGACATCAACACCAGTGGTACAGTCAGCTCAGCGGATACCGGAGGTATCCGGCCACCAGGTCAATGAATACGCTGTTGGAGGGACTGCGGGTCAGGTGCCGTCCGGCCAGGGTATCCAGAAGGCTGTGGTCCTCAAGTTTCCAGCAGTCCCCGATTACGGTGCGGACAGCGCGCTCCACCGCGATTGAGGTGGTATGGAACTGCTTGGCGGTTTCCCGGTAGAGACGGTGATCAACTGGAGGGAGCTGGGATTTGCCGCCACCTGCACAGACATGTATACGGTGTAGTCAAATCCGACCAGGTTTCTGCGCACGCCCAGCCGGCGCAGGAGCAGCTCTGCCTTTTGAGAGGCATTTGCCGCGTCAAAAGTAGGTGACAGGGTGAAATTTGTCATAGGACAGACTCCTTTTTTCAAAAAGTAGATGTAAGGGAGCGTCCATGACTGGTGTGGACCGAGCCGCAAGCGACCCTCTGGTGGATGGAGCGCATCCGCTGCTTGACCTCCGATAGGCTTTCCAAAAACTATATGTACGCAAAAGAGGGAAATTGGACAAATGATTGAAAGATGGGAGAGGAATCTGCTTTTTTGTGGGGTTAATTTCCAAGGAAGTCGACAATATCCACGGAATAGGATACTTTTTTTCTTTGACAGCCGTTTGGAATGAATACATTCCGTATCTGGCGCAAATACCAAGGTAAAATCAAACGGAATCCATAGGTTCCAGGCTTGATTTTAAGGAGGTCTTCATGTCAGAGAAAATTAAGCAGGATATCTCAATTGGCAAAAACCTGCATCGCCTGCGCAAGCAGGCCGGACTGTCCCAGGAGCAGGTCGCGGTAAAGCTCCAGGTCATGGGCCTCCCTGTCAGCCGGGAAATCATCTCCCAGATGGAACTGGGCCGCTACAGTATCCGGGTCAGCGTCCTGATCGCTTTGAAGCAGATTTACGGCGTTTCTTATGAGGAGTTTTTTCAGGGCCTGCCAGACAGCCGGTAAAATGCAGGGAAGAAAAGCCGGAGCACCTGTGATAAAATAAAGAGAGAGAACAGGCGAGGGGGGAATGATACATGAATGAGGAACAGCGGAAATTCCTGGAGGAACTCTACCACGCGAATTTTAAGCGGATGCTCCTCGAGCTCTACCCCATATTAAAGGACATGCCCTCGGCACAGGTTGCCATTCAGGAAGCGGCGCGGATTGCGTGCCAGAAGCCGGAGGAGATGATGAGCAGCCCAAATCCCGCCGGATGGCTGCGGAAAACGGCGGGGCTGGTGGCGAAGAACATGCTGCGGGAGCAGGCCCGCCAGAAACGGACCTTTCTTCCGCTGGAAGTGCTTCTGCCGGAGAGTGAACCGTCAGAATGGGACGACAGCGACCGCGAATTGGTGCAGTTGTGTCTGGATGTCGTCTCCGAGGAGGATTTTACCCTGTTCCGGAGAGTGACCCTGGATGGTTGGACCTATGTGGATGCGGCAAAGGCGGCTGGCATTTCTCTGTGGGCCTGTTACAAGCGTGTGGAGCGAACGCAGAAAAAGCTCCGCCGCGCCATAGAGGAGCACCCGGAGCGATTTTTTTGAGACCTGTCCAAAAACAGGATGCTGTGTACATATAAATTATTGAAGGGGGCGCAATCGAATGGCAAGCCCAAGCAAAAATCAGAACTACGCCTATCTAAGCCGCCTGAGCACCCAAAAGCTGCTGGAGCTGCTGGCCGCTGCGCCGGCGCCCGCAGAAACGCCCGAGGACAAAGCTTATATAGACGCAATTGTGGAGGTGGTCTTAGAGAGAGAAGAGAGACATCCGACAGGGCTTCTACCCGACCCCGAGCAGGCATGGGAGGAGTTTCAGCAGTACTATAATACCCCGGAGGGGGAGGACCTGTCCCTCTACCCGGCAGAGAACCCCGGAACAGCCCCATCAGAACCAGCCCCCTCTCAGACAGAGTACCGGCCCCAAAGAAGGCCAAAACGCCACTTTTTTCGACGCGTTGTCATAGTAGCGGCTGTGGTGGTGTGTATCGCATTGCCCCCTGCGCTTGGTTTCGAGAATGTGTTTCAGTTGATTGGTGCGTGGACAGATGACATATTTCTTTTGAATAACGTAAGTAGTTTAGAGGGAAATGAGATAGAAGCGGATAAAAAAAGTGTTGATATAGAAGAAATATTAGGGGAATTAAATTATAGTGAAAATATTTTTCCAACCTGGATTCCAGAAGGGTTTGAATTAGAAAAGGTCATAACAAATGAGTTTGTCCTTTCAGGAAAAACAGAATTACGTATTCATTATAAAAATGGGCAAACAAGAGAGCTAATTACATTTACTTATAATGTGTACAATAGTATAGCATCAGGTACCATGACAGCTTTTGAGAAGGATGCGAATGCCTTAGAGGAATATTTTGTCGGAGATGTAACGCATTATATATTTGAGAATTTAGGAAAATACATAGCAGTATGGAATCAAAATAATATTGAATGTGCAATTAGCGGAGATGTTTCATTGACTGAATTGAAAGAGATGCTCAATTCCATATATGGAGGTTAGTATATTATGAGAAAAGTGACAAACAGATTTGCTGCAGTAATAATGGTACTACTTATGATCTGCTCTATCCCAGTATCTGCTATATCAGAGTCTACAAACCGAGCGAGTGAACAAATTATGAGTTATTATATAAATGTAGTACCAGCGGGAAATGGAAAAATAGCAATCGCATTTTCTATTGACGGAACCGGTGAAATGAAAAATATTGGAGCAGAAAGTATTATAATTTATTATAAAATTGGAGGCGCGTGGGTCGTAGGGTATGATTTGGATAGATACGATTCGGGCATGAGTACAAAAGATGATTATTATTTCGGGAATGAACTTTATTATACCGGAACCCCAGGTAAAGAATATAAAGTAGAGGTTACAGTTTTTGCAGAGAATTCTTCGGGCTATGATTCTAGAACGAGAACATTTAATGTAACAGCTTAAAGAAAGGGGCGTCCCGATCGGGACGCCCCTTTCTTTAAGCTTGACTGGACAGGCAAGGAATGCCGCCTGCCGCATAAGCTTTACCAAGCAGTAGGGTCAGGTAGAATAAGTTTCGCAAAAAGACAAAGAGACATGGTTTGCAGATGTCTGGTAGAATGAAGTTGCGACACCACCATTCGAAAGGAGACAGCAAACCATGTCCGAAAAGATTGTACAGCTAAACGAAGAAGTTATCAAGGGCAGCTCAAGGAACTTGTGCGCGGAAGCGTAGAGGAAACCCTCAACGAGCTGCTGGAGGCCGAAGCGGAGAAGCTGACCCAGGCGGCCCGGTACGAGCGCAATGAGCAACGCCAGGGCTACCGCAGCGGCCACTACAACCGCAACCTTACCACCACTTCTGGGATGTCACACTCAAGATGCCCAAGCTCAAGGGGATCTCCTTTGAGACTGCCATCATTGAGCGGTATCGCCGCCGGAGAGTAGCGTGGAAGAGGCTCTCATTGAGATGTACCTGGCTGGCGTATCCGTCCGGCGTGTAGAGGATATTACCGAGACTCTCTGGGGCAGTAAGGTCTCTCCCTCCACCATCAGTGAGCTGAACAAGAAAGCGTATGTCCACATCGAGGATTGGCGTAACCGTCCTCTGCAAGGCGGGCGGTATCCGTATGTCTATGTGGATGGGATCTATCTGCGCCGCAACTGGGGTGGAGAGTTTGAAAATGTGGCCATCCTGGTGGCAATCGCGGTCAATGAGGACGGATATCGTGAGGTTTTAGGTGCCGCCGAGGGCATGAAAGAGGACAAGGCCAGTTGGATCAACTTCTTCCAGTGGCTGCGTGGCCGTGGCCTGGACGGCGTGAAACTCATCGTTGGAGATAAGTGCCTTGGTATGCTGGAGGCCGTGGGCGAAGTGTTCCCTGAAGCCAAATACCAACGCTGCACCGTCCACTTTACCGTAATGTGTTCTCTGTCACACCTCGCCCAAGGTGAAACTGGTAGCCAAAATGCTCAAGGCGATCCATGCCCAGGAGAGCAAAAAGCCGCTCGTGAAAGGCCAGGGCCGTAGTGGAGGAGCTGTGTTCCATGAAGCTGAAAGAGGCTGCTAAGAAGGTGGAGGACAGCATCGAGGAGACTCTGACCTATTGTGATTTTCCCAGTGAGCATTGGACCCGTATCCGCACCAACAATGTCATTGAGAGGCTTAACCGGGAGATCCGCCGCCGTACTCGTGTAGTGGGCAGCTTCCCGGACGGCAACTCTGCCCTTATGCTGGTCTGTGCCCGGCTACGCCATGTAGCTGGCTCCCAGTGGGGCAACAAAAAGTACATGAATATGAAGCACCTGGAGGCCGCCATTGAGGATGCCTCCATTGCCGGCTGACTCCATTCATGCCAGAGCTTGCAAACTAAAGTGCGAAAAATCTTGACACGACCAGCAGTAGCAAGGAGGGATATGCTTGGGACAGCGGAAGCGGGAAGTGACGGTACGGTGTACCTATACCGATGGAGGGGCGGAGGCAAAGGATTTGGTACAAGGCTCATTCCGCGCCTTTTTGGCGCGGGAACTTAACAGGGACACCCCTGGGGGTAACTCATGTACCTGGAGATAGAAGGGGCGGAGAGGTACCGCGCCGCACTTTATATTCGGCTGTCCAGGGAGGACGAAACCGACGGGCCCTCAGAGAGCGTCAGCAACCAGCGGGCCATGCTGGAGGACTTTGCCCGCCAGCGGGGGGTGCCGGTGGCCGGCCTCTATGTGGATGATACAGCTATACTTGGACTAAAGTCAGAACTCCAATAACGGGGTGCGAGTTTAGTCCAAGTTTTTTTATGCGCTGAAACAGCGTAAATCCACTGAAAACAGGAGGTTGAGAACCCGTGTGTAAGATTATCGTGATGGCAAACCAGAAAGGGGGCGTGGCAAAGACCAGTAGTACCCGGAACCTGGCCTACTCCCTGGCGGAGCTGGGGAAAAAAGTATTGGCGGTGGACTTCGACCCCCAAACCAATCTGACGATCAGCTTTGGCGTGGCACCAGCCGCTTTGCAGGAGACGGCGGCCAGCCTGATGATGAAATTAGTCATGGATGAAGTTCTGCCGGAAAAGGCCAGTTACATCCTGAACATAGGCAAGGTGGACCTGCTCCCGTCCAAAAAAACGCTGACCGTGGCAGAGGTGAACCTGTTGATTGAGCGAAAGGACGATTGCCTTGCCAAGCTGCTGGCGCCTCTCCGGGCGGATTATGACTACATCCTGGTGGACACCGGCCCGTCCCTCGGCTCGCTCACCATCAACGCCTTTACTGCGGCGGACGAGATCATCATTCCCGTTGACCCGGAGCTGTTCGCTCTGGTGGGCTTGAAGGAGTTGACGGAAACGATCTCCAAAATCAAGCAAAATTTGAATCCAAAGGTGGAGATCATTGGCATCCTGTTCACGAAATGCAGTAAACGGACAACCCTATACCGCCAGACCAGCGAACAGGTGCGTTCCGTGTTCGGCCACCTCCCCATTTTTGAGAGTCAGATTCCAGCTACCGTTCAGGTGGGGACCGCAAACAGCAAGGGACTCAGCGTGATGGAGCTGGACGCCAAAAGCCCCGCAGCCGCAGCCTATATGAATTTGGCAAAGGAGGTGCTTGCGTATGCCTAACATCAATCCCCGTATCCGTTCTCTGGACGACCTTCTGGGGGTTGCGCGGAAGGTGGAGAACACGGCGGCAACGGAGGACAAGCCTGCCCAGCCTGGAAATAACGAAATTCAAATGCTTCCGCCAGAGATCATCCGTGGTTTCCGGGGACACCCCTTCCGGCTGTATGAGGGCGACCGATTTAATGACCTGGTAGACAGCGTTTCAGAAAATGGAGTTTTGAGTCCCACAATCATCCGAAAGATTGAACCGGATGAAAATGGGTTTGAATACGAAATGCTGGCCGGTCATAACCGCCAAAATGCTGCTATTGCGGCGAAGCGCCTACTTCCTGTATCGTTAAAGAAAATCTTCCGATCAGGACGCATGGATTTATGTCATTGAAACCAATGTCCTGCAACGGTCCTTCTCGGAAATGCTGCCCTCTGAAAAGGCGGCTGTGCTGGCGCTGCGTTACTCCAAGATGATTTGTCAGGGGCGCCGGAACGATATTATTGAGGAACTGAAAGGCTGGAAAACCCTGATGAAATCAGGGAAAACAAGACTTGTGGCATTGACTGCCACAAGTCCAAAAGCCGGGATGTTGTGGGGGCTGAGTACAACCTGAAAGGCCGTGCTGTGGCGAATTATCTCCGCATCAATGAATTATCTGCCGCCTTGAAAATCAGGATCGACGATGGAGAATTTACGATTGCGGCGGCGGTTCAGCTCTCCTATCTGGCACAAGAGGAACAGCAGATGGTGGAGGCCGTTTTGTCGGAAAGCGAGTACAAGGTCAACGAGAGCAAAGCTATCCTGCTGCGGGAATACACCGGCAAGCTGACCCCGGAACGGGCGGAACAGATCCTCTCCGGCGAGTTTAATCGGAAGCCCAAGAAATCCACGGCTGCGGCGTTCAAAGTCAAACCGGCGATTTACAAGAAATACTTTACTTCCAGCATCAGCCAGAAGGAGTTTGACAGCATTGTGGACGAGGCCCTTGCCCTCTACTTTGCCCAGAAAGAGGCCGCGCCCGTCTAAACTGGAAAACCATCACAGGAAGGAGGAGCCTATTGAGAAACGATGAACGCCTGCGGACGATTTATGAGGTCATGGCCCCCTATATCGTCCGCAGCGAGAGGAACTGGCGGGATTACCTGGCCTTTGCGTCCCGGTTCCACAAGCAGAGCTTTGACAATATTCTGCTGGTGTACGCACAGGACGAGGATGTGACTATCCTTGCCACCAAAAAACAGTGGGCTGGCGTGGGCCGGAATCTAATTTCCCGGCCAAAAGGGATTGCCGTCTGCGTTTACAGCAATGCTCGCCTTACGCTTGACTATCTCTTTGATATAAGTCAAACTGTGGGCAAGGGAGATTCATCCCACCAACTGGCAGCTTTCCGATGAGATGCAAAAGGCTCTGGGGGAACGGCTTACCTTCTCACATGGGTTTCAGACACAGCCGTTCCCAGACCTCTTGTACGCCGTGGCGCGTGAGGCCGTCAATGACAACTACGAGCATTATTTGCAGGGCTTCGGCAGGAAACCAAAAAAACCATCTGTTTGAGGAAATACCGGCTGGCGGCTTTGAAGCGCAGTATATCCAGCTTTTGAGCGACAGCGTTTCCTATTTCATCGGTAAGAAAGTGCCACTTGCCAGATGAGGCGATCCGCATGGGCGATGGGATGGCGACGGTCAATCATTTCAACACGGTTCCGCTAGTTGCCCATCTGGGTATGGCAGTTACCTCCATTTCAAAAGCGGTGCTTTTGGAGATGGAGCGGAATATCAGGATCATCAATCGGGAAAGGAAGGTGCAGCATGAGCAAGCCGAACATCAATCTGCATTACAAAGAACAGGACGGGATTCTTCTCCCCAACCTACAAATCTCCAACAGCAGCGAGGCGGACAGGCCCTGGGCCGGTACGGGCGGATGGCGCTGGAATATCTCAAGGACAACCAGCCGGAGCGATATACGATTTTGAAAATGGATGGCAGTCTGATGGAGGTTATGCACCGGGTACAGAACGAGGCCACAGAGAAGATCGAGGCCCTGACCCAGCAGATGCTTCAGCAGGAACCGATGCCGCAGACCAAGGACATTCTGGAGCGAACACGCCACCTGAACAATCTGAAACTGATGGCGGAGGAAACGGTACTCCAGACTATCGTGCTGATCCCCCGCTGACCGAAGAACAACCGCATACCGAGGCGCCGCAAGGCGCGGAGCATGAAGGAGAGCCGCCCGCACAGGACGGCTCTCTTTCTGCTTCCCCGAAGGTTGAACATCACTTTTCCGATGAAGAAGTCCGCCGCCACTATGAGCATATCCTGACCAGCACCGACCTCTATCCCCCTGAACTCCATCAAGCGGTGCGGGCGGCGTTGGCGGATGGCGTTACAGACTACAACTGGACGGAAAAAGGCCGGGAGGTCTGCGGCCTGTTCTCGGCCTATGGCGACCGGGAGTTTCAGGGGGAGGTGCTGTACCGCACAAAGCCCCGTGGAGAGGACGGCATTTCCTTTTACTTTGACGATGGCTACACCTACTTCCCCTGGCCCAGCCTTGCCAATCTGCTGGACGCCCTGATCGAAACAGGCGCTTACCCGGATATAACTGCGGAGGAAGAACCTGACCCCATTGGGGACTACAATATCCCGGCTGAAGTAGAAGAAATGGGCGGCGCCCCGCAAAGGGAGATCGGGCAGGCCGACTATGACTATGTTTTGGGCGCCGTGGCTTATGAAGCAGGTGAAACGGCGGAAGAACCAGTCCGCCCGCAGGCGGTATTTACAGAAATTAAGGGAATCCCAAAGGCGGATGAAATAGACACCTTTGTGCCAGAGCCGGTTGCTGGCGGGCAACAGGTCATCGTGGCGGGAGGTCAGGCCAATCTGATTCCACCAACGGAAGAATCTCCATCCCCACATAAATCCAGAGGGAATACCACCGCCCACAAGAACTTCCAGCGTTTTCAAAAGCTGTTCCCGGAGATCGTATCCGGCCAGTATGAATCCCTGCGTTTAGAGGCTGGGGATGGCTACGATCCCCTGGTGATCCACCACAAATACGGCGATCACTACTGCATGGAACATTACTATATGCAGAATGGCGACCGAATGTATGACCCCTATATGGACTTCCTGATTGACACGGAGGCCGGGACCCTGCGGGCGTTCAGCTATGAAAACAGCGGCATCGGCGTGTATCAGGAGGCTGACCCCGCAGACCCGGCGCAGGAAAAGAAGATCACCGGGTTTGGACAGTTCTTCGCCACCTGGCTGAACAACATCGCCAGTCAGGGCTATGAGCCGGTACGCGCCACCATGCTGGTCAACGATGAGGAAGTAGATGTGGAGCTGCGGCCAGCCCCCGAAGCAGCCCCAGCCGCAGAAGCCGAGGAACCGGAGCAGCTTTCCCTGCTGGCCCCGCCTCCTGAAAGAAGCACGGAAGATCTGCTGATTGAGCGCGTCTTGCAGAAAGGTCCGCTCACCGAAGGTAAAAAAGAGCAGATTTATCACTTTGCCCTGACTCACCCCACAGGTTCGGCCTTTGTTACTTTCCTAAAACAGTTATATGGATATGAGGGCTTTTCCAGCGAGGAACTGGGTGTGAAATACTCTCTATTCAATGGTGACGGTATCACAATCGAATGGGAAGATACACAAGGCGGACCACATGAAACCAAGCTGTCCTGGCCGCAGGCTGCCGGTATTGTTCAACGCCTGGTGGATGAGGGGCGCTATCTGGATGCCCCTGCCGTCAGTGAGCCGGAGCAGAAGGATGAGACACAGCCGTTCAGCGCCGAATACCGTCTGTTAGACCGTCTGTGTGCTGATTGCGAGTATTTTCTGGGTGAAGGGCAGCGGGCGGAAAAGCACCTGTGGGCGGGCAGTGTGGAGGCGCAGATCGCCAAAATGCGGGAGCTGTACGCTCAACTGCCGGAAAACCGGATTGGCTCTCCCGGAAACCATCGACGCTTACGCCCGCCGCATGGCAGCCCCGGAGCAGCCAGAGGAAACCCGGATACTGGATGAGGCGCTGGGCACCCACAGCGGTCAGATTGATATGCTCATGCAGGCCGTCCGTGGGGAACTGACAGTGGGCACCCTGCGGTACAGCATTTTCGAGGAACGGCCCCATATCAGCATGATCGAGGTGCTGGAGGATTACCGCCGTCAGGGATCGCCACTCAAATGCTCCGTTATCTGCAAGGACAGTATCCCGATGAAGAAATCGAGTGGGGCTATCTGACGGAGGACGGTTCCGCCCTCTACCGGGCGGTGGTGGACGAACAACCCAACCCGGAATATCAAAAGGTCAAGACTGATCTGGAGGACATTACCCGCCTGTACGATGGCTATGTGCAGCGGATGGAGGGCGGCGGCATCCTCTCCCCAGCGGAAGCCGCTGATATGGATGATTTAGAGGACATTCAATACCGGCTGGAAAAGGAACTGGACGAGCTTCGGCCTGTGCGGGCCTTTGTCCGCATGGAGGGTGTGCCGCCCACACAACCGGAAGAAAGGACGGTCACTGAACCGCCAGCCAATCCCCGGCCGGAACCGTTCATCCCCCGCAACTTCCGCTTTTCCACGGACTATGACCTCTATCCCGGAGGCGCCAAGACCAAATATAAAAACAACATCCTGGCGATCAAGACCTTGAAGCAGATTGAGGCGGAGCAGAGGACGGCCACCTCGGAGGAACAGATCACCCTTGCCCGATATGTGGGCTGGGGCGGTCTTGCCAACGCTTTTTCCGATAAAGCGGCCGGGTGGGAAAGCGAATATCAGGAGTTAAAGGCCCTGTTGACCGAGGAAGAATATAAGGCGGCCATGCGCTCCACCATCACCGCCTACTACACCGAGCCGGAGCTAATCCGCTATATGTACCGTGCTTTGGAACGGTTCGGGTTTGAGGGCGGCCCCGACCGCAGGATTCTTGACCCCGGCATGGGAACCGGCAATTTCTATTCCGTGCTGCCGGAGCAGTATCAGGGAAGCAAGCTGTACGGCGTGGAGTTGGACTCTATCACCGGGCGTATCGCAAAGCAGCTTTACCCAGAAGCGGATATTTCCGTTATGGGCTATGAGGCGGTTAAGTTTGAGGACAACAGCTTCGATGTGATCCTGGGCAACATCCCCTTCAACAGTGTCAAAATCTACGACCGCCGCTACAATGAGCTGAATCCCTATATCCACGACTACTTTTTCATCAAGTCCCTTGATCTTGCCAAGCCTGGCGGCATCATCGCCTTTATCACCAGCAAGGGCATCCTGGACCGGAAGGACGAGAGCCTGCGGGAGTATATCGCACGGCGGGCAGAGTTCATCGGCGCCATCCGCCTGCCCAATACGGCGTTCAAAATGCTGGCGGGAACCGAAGTGACTGCGGATATTGTCTTTTTGAAAAAGCGGGCGGTCCCCATGCAGCTTGACCGGACAAACAACCTATCATGGATACAGACGGACTTGGAACGGGGCAAATGGATTCCCTACAACCGCTACTTCATGGACCACCCGGAAATGCTCATGGGCAAGATGGAGAGCAGCCGGAATATGTACGGCAGCGAGGATGGCACGGCCTGTATCGCGCCGGAGGGTTTCGATCTGTATGAACACCTCTCCGACGCGGTGGAAAGCCTGTACGCCCGTTTCAGCGCGGAGCCGGATGTGGAACCGCTGGAGGAAGCGGAGGAAGAACAGCCGACCGATTATGAGGACGCCCCCGAAGGGACCCGGAATTTTACCTTTGTGGTGAAGGACGGCGAAATCTACTACTGCGAGAAGAACAAGCTGCTCCCACAGCCCTACACCGGAATGAAGGCCGCCCGAATCAAGGGCCTATGTGAAATCCGTACCGCGCTGCTGGAGGTCATCAGCATCCAGTCCCATGAGTATGCCCCTCTGGACCTCCGCAAAGCGCAGGATAAGCTCAATCAGGTCTATGAACGTTTCACCACCAAATACTGCAATGGCATTGCGCCTCAGGATCCCCGCATGACCTGCCGGCAGTACGGCGCCATGATGCGGCAAAAGGAAGAGAACAAACAGCACCCGGTCTATCGCCTGTTTACCACCCGCACCAACACCATTCGCAAGCACTACCAGAGAGGAAAGATCTCCGATGAGTTGCGCAATGAAGCCCTGTATGTAGCGGAGAGTCTGCGTGATAAGGCGCTCATGGACAACGACTATGCCGCCAACGGTTATGCACACGACATGGAGCAGGAAGCAATCTATGCCCAGGCGAAAGTACGCCTTGCCCGGGAGGACCGGCCATGAGCATGTATTGCTGTGATGATCTCTGCCCAAGCAACGAGGAGCTTGCACTGCGGATACAGGACGGTGATCCGCAGGCCGCGCCGCTCCTGCTCTCCCAGAACGAGGGATATCTGACCATGCTGGCCGCAAGCTACTGCGAGCAATTTTCTCAGGATTTTCTGGTGGACGACCTCAAGCAGGAGGGGGCGCTGGCACTGCTGGATGCATCGACAAGGTTTGATCCCTCCTATGGAACAAAGCTGCTGACCTATGCGACCCCCGCCATTGAGACGGCCATGCGGGACTGCGCCGCCCAGGGTTCTTTCTCTCTGTCGTTCCCGCTGAACCGTTACCGCCAGCTGCGCCAGGTGGCATTTCTCTATGCCATACACGAGCAGGAGAATGCCGAAGAAGATTTGCTGACTGTCATTCAAGAGAAGTTGGATGTCTCCGCCAAAGTAGCCAAGCGTCTGCTGGAAGAATACCGTACTGTGTTTCAGATCGAGTCTCTGGGTGAGCGTGTCTTTGACCTTAGTTGTGGTGGTGACCCCGCCAGGGCCTACGACCGCTTCATGCGCCGGACGCTGCTCCTCCAGCGCATGGGGGAGGTGCTGAGCCCCAGAGAGTTGAATTTGGTGCGTTGTTATTTGGGAATTGGCCAACCCAACGAGCAGAGCATGACCTTTCAGGAACTGGCTATCCGGCTCAACTACAACGGCCCCAGCGGTGCGGAGAAAGCATATAAGGCTGCCATCCGGAAACTGAGAAAGCAGTTGAACGGCGGCACTTACAGCCAGTGGCTCTCCATCCAGAAAGCCATTCTCAAGGCCAGAGCGGAGGCAGAAGCTGATTCCGGCTACTATGTGCCGCCGCAGACCACCTGGCTGGACGAAAAGGAACTGACGGAGCGGTTTCTCTGTGAAGTTGTTTCGCTGATCCACGTCCATGAGATGTTCAGCGACGCGTTGGAGCAGGAAACAGAATAAGCAGTACGGCACCAGGCTTTGTCCTGATACCGTACTGCTTTTCATTTATCCCATGATACCGATTTTGTTGCCGTTCTCGTACATATCCTCTGCGTATTCCGCATGGTTGGGTCCTTGGCTTTCTACCCAGCCAAAGCCTGGCACATAGACCATGTTGTCCGGTGCCGGGGCAGGCTCCGGTTCTTGCTGTGGTGTGGCATCCTGTTCAGAGGGAGCCTGTACTTCGCGCTCTGGGGGCGTTTGAGCAGGCGATGGCTCCGGGACAATGTCAGCTTCCTCGACCAGTTCCGGCAGTGTTGCTTCCGTCTTTTCTTCCTCTGGCGATATGACTTCTTCCATCTCTGCTATCTCCGGAATTTCGGGCTGTGTGGCGATTACAACGGCTGGCGTGGGCAGTGCGGGTGTTTCCCCGGCTGGTTGCTGCTGTGGCCACACAGCGGCACACAGAGCCAGGTCAGGTAGAATAAGTTTCGCAAAAAGACAAAGAGACATGGTTTGCAGATGTCTGGTAGAATGAAGTTGCGACACCACCATTCGAAAGGAGACAGCAAACCATGTCCGAAAAGATTGTACAGCTAAACGAAGAAGTTATCAAGGGGCAGCTCAAGGAACTTGTGCGCGGAAGCGTAGAGGAAACCCTCAACGAGCTGCTGGAGGCCGAAGCGGAGAAGCTGACCCAGGCGGCCCGGTACGAGCGCAATGAGCAACGCCAGGGCTACCGCAGCGGCCACTACAACCGCAACCTTACCACCACTTCTGGGGATGTCACACTCAAGATGCCCAAGCTCAAGGGGATCTCCTTTGAGACTGCCATCATTGAGCGGTATCGCCGCCGGGAGAGTAGCGTGGAAGAGGCTCTCATTGAGATGTACCTGGCTGGCGTATCCGTCCGGCGTGTAGAGGATATTACCGAGACTCTCTGGGGCAGTAAGGTCTCTCCCTCCACCATCAGTGAGCTGAACAAGAAAGCGTATGTCCACATCGAGGATTGGCGTAACCGTCCTCTGCAAGGCGGGCGGTATCCGTATGTCTATGTGGATGGGATCTATCTGCGCCGCAACTGGGGTGGAGAGTTTGAAAATGTGGCCATCCTGGTGGCAATCGCGGTCAATGAGGACGGATATCGTGAGGTTTTAGGTGCCGCCGAGGGCATGAAAGAGGACAAGGCCAGTTGGATCAACTTCTTCCAGTGGCTGCGTGGCCGTGGCCTGGACGGCGTGAAACTCATCGTTGGAGATAAGTGCCTTGGTATGCTGGAGGCCGTGGGCGAAGTGTTCCCTGAAGCCAAATACCAACGCTGCACCGTCCACTTTTACCGTAATGTGTTCTCTGTCACACCTCGCTCCAAGGTGAAACTGGTAGCCAAAATGCTCAAGGCGATCCACGCCCAGGAGAGCAAAAAAGCCGCTCGTGAAAAGGCCAGGGCCGTAGTGGAGGAGCTGTGTTCCATGAAGCTGAAAGAGGCTGCTAAGAAGGTGGAGGACAGCATCGAGGAGACTCTGACCTATTGTGATTTTCCCAGTGAGCATTGGACCCGTATCCGCACCAACAATGTCATTGAGAGGCTGAACCGGGAGATCCGCCGCCGTACTCGTGTAGTGGGCAGCTTCCCGGACGGCAACTCTGCCCTTATGCTGGTCTGTGCCCGGCTACGCCATGTAGCTGGCTCCCAGTGGGGCAACAAAAAGTACATGAATATGAAGCACCTGGAGGCCGCCATTGAGGATGCCTCCATTGCCGGCTGACTCCATTCATGCCAGAGCTTGCAAACTAAAGTGCGAAAAAATCTTGACACGACCCAGAGCCAAACAGGCGGCGAACGCTGCGGCAGTGAGGATTCGTTTCTTCATGTTGCTTCCTCCTTTCCGGACATGGAAAGAGCGCCCGATCTCCTCGCCGTACAGCGAGAGACTGAGCGCTCTTTTTCATATTGATTCAGTTCCATGGAGAGCTGCCACGCCAGCTCAAATCCAGAGATAAAGCTGTCGATGGAGCGTTCCTCTGCCATCAGACTCTGGGCATCCATGATTCGCAGTACCAGCCGCCGTTCCGGCTTCTCCAGCACTTTAATCAGTGCCTGGTGGCATTCTTCCACTTCCTGCTTCTGCTCCGAAAACTCGGGTGGGGTATAGAAGCAGTCGTACAGGTCCTTGAGTAATGTTTTCATGCGTTGCACCTCCTGGTAGCAACACACAATACCACAAGACGTCCAACATATCTACTGGTCTTTTATCTTTATACAGTAAATTATCTTGCTTGGGTAAGGAACAGGAAAATAGATGCTTTACTAAAAAGAACTCTGAATTATTGCAGCAAGTTGTCATTGCGGTTCGTTTATCCTATCTTCCCGTATGCCACAAGGGCATCTCCTGTTGTCACGCCCAAGGAGACCGTATGGTATAGCGCCATGCCATCCCAGCGGGCGTGGATCGTCTGGAGGATGCGGCCCTCCAGATCCTCGATTCTTCCCAGCATCTGCCCGGCGGAAATCAACTGTTCTGCCTTAACCTCAGGAAACCATAGACCCGGGGTATCCGCCTCTGTATAACACATCTCCATCGTTTCCTGCTGTCGGCTGTTTTTGACAGGAGTTGGTCCCATATCCAGATATCCCATCAGACTCTGTATGCTGCGCAGTTCCAGTTCCACCTGCTCCTCCGTCCAGAGGCCCATGCCGCCCACCTCCATCAGCAGAGCGGGAATGCCGCATTGGGCTGCATAGCTGTACAATCCGTTTTGGGCGGTGGAGGGAATGCGGTACAGAACTTCCAGATGCTGTGCAGCCTCCCGGGCCTGTGCCGTCACCTCCGGCGCAGCCGTAGCCGGGTAAAACACCAGGGGCGTCATCGCCTCATTTACATCTCCGCCGTGGAGGTCCAGAAGAAAGTCGGCCTCCTGGTAGATCTGCTCCACCACAGTCCGGGCGATCTCCTGGGCCATCGTACCCTTCTCCGGAGGCGGAAAGACCCGGTTGATATTCTTTCCATCGCTTGGCACCACCTGTTTGCTTCCGGCATAAAAGCCCTCGCTATTGACCAGCGGCAGCAGGATCACCCGCCCCCGAATCTGGGCCGGAGCCAGTTGAGCAAAGAGCCGCCGCAGCGTCATGATGCCCACATATTCACAGCCATGGACGCCTGCGGTCAGCACCAGAGTTGGGCCGCCCGATGCTCCGCAAATCATCCATACCGGCAGGCCTGGGCCGCCCTGTACGGGCAGTGTGCCGGTGATCCGACCGGCCTCCCACTCTTTCCTATCTGTTATCTGCATGGCGGTTCCTCCTAAAATCAATCGCTGTATCGGTGGCAGGCCACCCAATGCTCCGGTCCCACAGCGGTCATTTGCGGCATTCTGGTACGGCAAAGCTCTGTGCAGTGGGAACAGCGGGTGTGGAAGGGGCAGCCGGCAGGACGGTCAATGGGACTTGGCACCTCCCCGCAGAGAGGGACGATGGGTCTCTCGTGGTTGTCATGCAGAGAAAAGACAGACTCCAAAAGGGCCTTTGCATAGGGGTGAAGAGCGTCATTTGCAAGACAGCTGCTTGGGAGCGACTCCACCACTACGCCGAGATACATCACCATGATCCGGTGGGAAAGGGACTGGACCAAGGCCAGATCGTGGCAGACAAACAGGATGGCAAGCTCCCGCTGCCGCTGGAGCTCCACCAGCAGTTCTACCAACTGATCCTGGGTGGAGACATCCAGAGCAGAGGTGGCCTCATCACATAAAAGCACCTCGGGCTCCAGCGCCAGGGCCCGGGCAATGCCCAGCCGCTGGCGCTGGCCGCCGCTCATGGAGTGAGGATACCGGTCCAGAAACTCCTGTGGGAGCTCCACCATTTCCAGTAACTGCTTGGCTTTTTCCCGCAGCTCTCCTCTGGAGCAGGAGGAATAGTTGCGCAGCGGTTCCGTCACGGCATCCCATACCCGCATTCGTGGGAAAAAGGCGGCGGCAGGGTCCTGAAAGACCATCTGGATATGCCTGCGGTGCCGGCGCAGGTTTTCGCCCTTCCAGCCGGTCACATCTTCCCCACGAAACAGCAATTGTCCCTCATCAGGCCGCTCCAGCTGGGACAACATCCGTAGCAGCGTGCTCTTGCCGCAGCCGCTTTCCCCTACGATCCCCAGCGTCTCACCGGGATAAAGGCGAAGATCGATCTGCTGGCAGGCGGTCAGAATTCGCCCATCCGGTCGCCGGTAACGGCGTGTAAGCCCCCGCCCCTCCAAAATGCATTCAGACATAACACTTCCCTCCCAGATCTGGAACTGCCTGGAGCAGTTGGCGGGTGTATGGCTCCTGACTTCGCAGAAGGCTCTCCCGGTCACCTTGTTCCACAGTGCTGCCATTGCGCATGACAAGGATGCGGCTGGCCATGTAGGCGGCCACCGCTAAGTTATGGGTCACCAGAAGAATGGCCGTACCATAGGTATCCCGCAGCTCCAGCATTTGCCGGACGATCTGCGCCTGGGTGGTCACATCCAATGCGCTGGTAGGCTCATCCGCCAACAGGAGCTTTGGCTGGAAGGTCATGGCCATAGCGATGCCCACCCGCTGGCGCTGACCTCCGCTGAGTTGAAAGGGATAGGCACCCAAAATACTCTCCGGGTCTGAAAGCCCCATCCGCTCCAGCATTTCCTGGCTCAGCGCCCCCGCCTCTTTTTTGGACAGGCCGCTGTGGGTACGGATATATTCACGGAATTGGGAACCGATGGTACGGATGGGATTGAGCATGGCGCCGGAATCCTGAAAGATCATGGAGAGTTTCTTCCCCCGCAGCGCTTTCCACTCCCGGGATGAAAGTCCCTGAAGCTGCTGGCCTTCAAAAGAGATCGTTCCTTCGGTCACGGCTCCTCCCGGCGGCAGCAGCCCCAGAACAGAGCGGATGGCGGTGGTCTTGCCGCTGCCGCTCTCACCTACCAGGGCTACGATCTCTCCCTCCTGCATGGAAAGAGAAAAATTCCGCAATGCCAGGCGCTCTCCATAAGCAACCGTCAGCCCATTGATCTCAAGCATTGCTGCTTTCCTCCGCCGCGGGTGCAATATCACTGGTGAGCCAATAGTAGTCGATGGTGGCGATCTCCGCGCCGGTGACCCGATCCGCCCAGCTGATCATCCGGCTATTATAATAGCCGTGGATGATGGTGGCCGCATCGTCGATGAGGATCTGCTGCATCCGGGTAATCAGTTCCAGTCGCCGGTCCTGGTCGGTGGTCACCTCCAGCTCCTCAAAGCAGGCGTCGTACTCCTCATTGTGATAGTAGCCATAACTTCCCGAATTGCCGGAATACCAGTAGCTGAGGAAATCCTGGGGATCGCCGGTACCCACAGTGGTGGTGTTGGCGGTAACCAGGTCAAACTCTCCGGCGTTCTGGAGTGCGGTGATGGTGTCATAGTCGCTGACATTCAGCGTAACGCCGATGCCGATTTCCTCCAGCTGGAGGGCAATGGCCTGGGCAAAATCGTTGAGATTGCGGCTGGTGTAGGCCAGATAGACCAGATCGATATTCTCACCGTCCAGTTCCCGGATGCCGTCCCCATCGGTGTCCACGATCCCAGCCTCATCCAGGGTCTCCTTGGCCTTTTCTACATCATAGGGATAGGGATTGGTAAGCTGATCGTAGTTGTAGGCCAAAGAGGACGGCAGCGCCGCAAAGCCAGGAGTATACATACCTGCCACTGTTACATTGCACATGGTTTCATGATCGAGGGCCATAAGAATTGCCTGCCGCAGGGCGGCATTGCCCAGAGGGCCGTTGAAGTTCATATAAGAGTTGCCGGTGCGGACGCCTGCGGCGGTGGAGACATAAAAGCGGTCATCCGCTTCCAGCTTCTCCAGATCACTGGCGGTGGTGATGTTTTCCACCAAATCTACATCCCCGCTCTGGAGGGCCATGGCTTTGGTAGAGCTGTCCTCGATGAAAAGAATAGAAACGGTATCGTAGGGAACTTCTCCGTTCCAGTAATATTCGTTACGGGATAGTTCAGCGCCTACACCGGCTTGCATGCTGTCCAGCTTATATGGGCCAGTGCTGACGATGCCCTGCTCCACCACCGACACATCAATCACAGAGAAATAGGGGTAGGCCAGAATACCGGGCAGATTTCCCGTGGGGCGCTGGCAGACCACGGTCAGGGTGCCTGCTTCATCATCCGCCGTTAAAGCAGGCTCAGGCAGGTAGATTTCCGGATTGGAGTTGCCGGTGCCGCCCCGGTCGGCATCGGTCTCGGCGTACAGCCGCTCAAAGGCGGCCTGGACGGCGGAAGGAGTCACAGGATTTCCGTTGGAGAACTGCACGCCCTCCCGGATGTGCAGGATCCAGGTGGTATAGTCGTCGGAGACCTCGTAGGTATCACAGAGCCAGGGCTGGGCCACCACCTGATCGTCAAACCGGAACATACACTCCAGGATGCCGTAGCGTATGCCGGCCCAGCTGGAATTGACTGTGGTAATGGGGTCCAGAGAGTCAGAGTAACTGTAACAACCGAAGTTCAGGTGAGTCTGCTCCGCCTGTTCCGCAGACGGAGTGCCGCCACAGCCGGTGAGTACACCGGAGAGCAGCATCGCTCCAACCAGAAGGGCAGCAGCCTTTGTGGATACATGTTTCAAACGCTTCATCTTGTCTCCTCTTTTCTTTGATTTTGAATGGGGCTGCGCCTCATCCTCTCTGGGATCCAGGATATCCCGCAGGCTGTCCCCCAGCAGGTTGAAGATCACCACCGTCAGAAAGATAGCAAGTCCCGGAAATACCATCAGCCACGGTGCCGATTCCATATAGGCCCGTCCCTCATTGAGCATATATCCCCACTCGATGGAGGTGGATTGGGCGCCCAGGCCCAGGAAGGAGAAGCCGGCCAGCTCCAGCATCATCCCTCCCACATCGGTGGCAGCGGTGATGAGGAGTGTGGGAAGGGCTGACGGCACCATATAGCGCAGCAGGATGTCCCGCTCCCGGGTCCCGGAGATCCGAGCAGCCAGCACATAGTCCTGGTGCTTGACTTTCAGCACCAGGCTGCGGGCCAGACGGGCATATTTCGTCCAGCTTACCGCCATAATGGCCAGGATGGCGCTGGTGATACTGCCGCCCAGCATACCGGCCAGGGCAATGGCAAGAGCCATACCGGGAAAGGAGACCATCATGTCGGCAACGCGCATGATGATGGTTTCCACTATGCCGCCGACATAACCGGCCACGATGCCCAGGGCGCCGCCCAAAAGCAGAATGCTGAGCACCAGCACCATGGTGGATAAAATGGAGGTTCTGGTACCATAAATGACACGGGAGAACAGATCCCGCCCCATTTTGTCTGTACCAAACCAGTGTTCCCCACTGGGGGGCTGCACCGCATCCGCCAGAATGGAGCTGTTGGGATCATGGGTGGCAATGACAGGGGCCAGCACCGCCACAAGAAGAATGGCCAGGGCCATCAGGCCAAACACCAAAAAACGCTTTTTCGCAGCGGTCATGCCTGCAGCTCCTTTCTCAGCCGGGGATCCAGCCGGTTATAAGAGAGATCCACCACCAGATTGACCGCCATATAGATCAGAGCAATCCACAGTACATAACCCTGGATCAGCGGATAGTCTCTGGAGGTAATGGCGGAGATCGCCAGGCTGCCCAGTGCCGGATAGGAGAAGATCACTTCCACCACGGCGGTTCCGCCCAGCAGAGAGCCCAAAGACAGCCCCAGCATGGTGATGAGGGGCAAAACAGCGTTTGGAAGCACATGGCACCAGAGCACGCATCGTTCCGACAGCCCCCGGGCCCTGGCGCCTGCCACATAGTCCTGACGCAATTCCTCCAAAATAGCCGCCCGAACCTGTCGGGCGTATTTCCCCGCCATGGCAATGGCCAATGTCACGGCTGGCAGAATCAACCGCTGGAAGTTCATTTTGTTGGACACCACCGGAAGCCATCCCAGCTTCATGGCCACCACATAGAGCAGCAGCAATCCCACCCAGAAATTAGGCATGGAAATGCTGATAAATGTGGTACCCCGCAAAAGATAGTCCAGTATGCTGTTCTGTCGCAAAGCGGAGTATACGCCGATGGGTACGGCCACAAGAACCATGATCACCAGGGACAGCAGCGCCAGTTGAATGGTGGGCATGACCCGCTCCATCAAAAGGGTCGCTACCGCTTCGCCCTTTGAGTAGGATGTGCCGAAGTCTCCCCGGAGGCAGTTGGAGATCCAGTTGCCGTACTGGATGAAAAACGGATCGTTGAGTCCCAGTTCCTCTCTGGTCTGTTCCAGCACTTCCTCCGACGGGATACTGCCGCTGACAGCGTACATGGCCCGGACTGGATCGCCCGGCGACACATACATCAGCAGAAAACTTAAAAAGCTGACGCCCAGCAGCACCAGAAAAATGTGGGCAAGTCGATAGCCTATTTTTCGTTTCATCTGCATTCCTCACCTCGCAAAAGCAAATCAACGCTGCCGCAATCTGCCGCACTTTTCTTGTAACCCCAGTTGAAACAGGGCGTTTGACCAGGAGCCGCAGGCCTTTTGCAGGCGCATGCGGACCTCCGCCGGTACCTCTCTGCGGCCGGGAGGATGCCCAAGCTGCTGCGCCAGTTTCCGTACCAACGCCAAATCTGCTTGCGTCTGGGGATCCAGCTTCAAAAGCCGGTAGTGGCAGTCGTACAGTTCCTGCCGGTGGGTTGCCCTCTGCTTGTCTTTTCCCGCTGCAGCGGAGCATTCACAAAGGGGGTGATGCGCCGAACCGGTTCCAGATCGATCTGATAGAGTGCGTTCCGCCACGATCCAAAACGCCGGAGCAGGGATTCCCGCAGGCTTTGCTCCACTTCACCGCGAAGGGGCGAGCGATTCAGCCTTTCCGCGAGGGTTCTCAATTCTTGGAGCATACGCAGCTCATCATCCTTTAGGTTTTCTTCTTTCTGCAAATGGACAGCCACTGCTTCCTCAACTCCGGCAGCAGCTAAAACCTCGCCCCAGGTACGATAGCGTTTTTTCAGTTTCCGGCATATCTCAGGCAGCTCCGACGGGTGTGGGATTCGGCCCAGCTGTTCCGCCATGCCTCGAATTTGATTGAGCATCTGCTGGTACTCCTCGTTCTTCTGAGACACCTGCTCTGAGGACATTCCGCCCCGACCCGCCGACCGGCCCAATCCCGCTGCACGCAATGCCCTCAGCCAATTTTTGAAACGAGCTTTGAGATATGCACGCAGGATCCAATGCACCTCCCCCTGAGAGGGAGAATGTCCCAGACGCTGGGTGCTTCCGCGCAAAAGTTCCAGCAACTCGTCATCAGAAAAAGATGCGTAAAGTTGCGCGCCTCGCTCGGTGTCCAGTGAGTACTGATCGTCCTCTTTCGCCTGCGCCTCTCCTGTGAGCTTGGGGCCTTCCACGATCATGTCGAACACCGCTTTTTTCTGCTCCAGCAGCTGATTTTTGTTGATTTCTTCCGCCATTCCTATCCCTCCCTGAAAAAACGGCTGCGGATCCTGAGATCCACAGCCGTTTTTCTGCGCAACGAATGCCAAGTGCAGCGTCCCACACCTGGCCGGTCTCTTTTTGTAGGTCTTCTGACTTGCGCTTGGGGCAGGGTATTCCTGCCTTCGCCGGTCTGCTCTGCCTTCTCAGGGCACGTCCCCAATGGCGAACTTTCGTTGACGAGCAGCGGACATCACGCATACAGCGGCGGTTACCGTCCGGGATTCTCACCCGATTCCCTTGTTCAGCCGCCCGAATTTTCCTCTGCGGCCACAAAAAGCTATATTTTATTCTGGCATAAAAAACGGTCTTTCCTCTTCGGAAAGACCGCATGGATACAAAACAGCCTACGACTCCCAAGAGGGTGCTCCCTGATGTACGATCACTGCCGGCTGATGTCTCACGACGAACACGGCCTTTCGCGCCGGACTCTCACCGGCTTATGATAAAGAGCACCTGTGTCACACAAGTTTCTCATCGTATCTGCCTAATATTTACTTTACACTTTATTTATTATACCGCAATATTTTGCTGATTGCAAGTATAATTATATCCCCGTGCAGCACAAAACCAACAAATTGACTTGTTTCGATTTCTATCATGCCTATGATATAAATAATGGCCGCAAGCCATCTTGTTGTGGCTTGCGGCTATTTCCCCATTTGAAACATTTGGGGCAGACACCCCAGGGCTTCTCTCAATCGGTCATTCTTGGGTTAATCTCAAGATGTCCTTGTGAGGAGTAACCCTTGTTGCAGTATTCTTTTTCCTCTGTGAATGTACCGTCCAGAAAATAAGTGCCATTAGCCACATGGATGCGGTCACATTGCAGGGGCAACGGGTCTGTGTATGCCGCCAGCTTCAACGCTTTGATTATCTGCTCCACCGTCTGTGCGACCTTGGCATGGAGCCAGGGCGAGATTTCTTCATAAATCGTCCGCTTCACTTTGCTCTCATCCGGCAGCTGCCCATCCACGGTATAAAAGCGGTCGTTGATGCAGCGCATGGGATGCCGGGAAAGAAAATCCCGGCAGTATTCCGGCTCGACAATTTTGCCTTTATCATCAATCCAAACAGGGGTGTTCATGGTATTGCTCCTCTCTCAGGCGGGCCTGTAATTTGCGGATGTATCCGTCTGCCGTTAGTTCGCTCACGACTTCGCCTCGTTCATAGGAATCGCCTTGCAGCAGGATGTCCAACTGATACTCTGCCCAGGGCAGCCGGTGGCAGGCTTCCACAAACCGCTCGTCTAACACAGCTTCCGGCGCTTGCGGTGCATACCGTTTTTTCCAATCCAGGAGAAGCCGCCGATACTTGTTCAAAACAGAAAAGCACAGCTGCTCGTTCTCACGAAGCTGCTGTGCTTTGGTTTTGTGTTTCTTTTTCCGGCGAATGGCTTCCGGCAAGGGCTTGTCCGGTGCAAGTTGAAAGTCAGACGCCAGTTTTCGGGCCGCATCATACAGCCGAAGGTCAAACAGTTTGGCAGTCAGGTCGATCACATCCCCGTGCTCCTCACAGGCAAAACAGTGGTAGTGGTCATCCGATACATACAGGCTCGGATGACGGTCATTATGGAACGGACACAGTGCCATACCATAGTGGTTGACGTCAATTCCATACGTTTGCGCTGCTTCCTGTGCGTTAATACTGGCTTTCACCACTTCAAACAGATTCATACAGATTCCCTCCATTTCCTTTTTGATAGGGCAGTTTTCTTCACCCCTCTGTATAGGTTATGGGGAAAATCGAAAAAAACAGGCTGATGGCATGACAAGCCGTTTTCAAAAAACATGACAAGAAATTAATTGTGTGCTATTATGAAAATAAAAAAACATGACAGGAGGTAGAAGATGGATCAGATCATCAACCATGCAGTTTTGTCGCTGGATTTCTGGCAGGACACCGTGACCTATGAGGGAAGTACCATGCCCACGGGAACCATTGGCTGCGAGGTGCTGAACATTCCGGACAGCACCATTGAGAAAAGCTGGATACTCCCTGCAATGTGCTAAACCAGCTACTTCAGGGGATGAACACCGGTTCCGTGGATATGGAGCTGCTGCCGCAGGTGCAGCAGGCCGCTGGCGAGATCATCTCCTTTTTGCAGGCCACACCACCGTTCTCCCGCCTGAATCGAAGCTATTTTGAGCAAAAACTTGCAGCCATCTTTTCCGAGGAATATATGGAGGACGCCAAAGCCTATTTGCAGCTTACCCAGCAGGAGCAGCTGATTTGTGCTTTGACTGGTCAGCACAGCAAGGCAACAATGCTCGTCCGAATCGCGCAGGTGCTGGGGCATTTGAGTTATTCTCTGGGGCAATACAAGGAGGCCCTGACGAAATTTGCAGAGCGGTTGAATGAACCCGGCTATGACCGTACCTCGGACGGTTATGCGGCAATGTTCGGGCAGTTCTTCAAAGGTGAGCCAACTCTGTCGCTGAATAACCCGGCCTGGATGACCCTAACCAATGCTTCGGTGCAGTATGTAGCCGCCACTCGACCCGGAAAGACAGAACCGCAGCTGGTCAAGCGGATGCACTATGTCTCCTTTGTGGGAATGTTCCGTTCCGATCTGTTTGAGGGGCTTTGTGTGGGCCATGCACCCAAGAAATGCCCCATCTGTGGCAGATGGTTTCTCACCATTGACGCACGGCATACCAAATACTGCGGCGGTCTGGCCCCCGGCGACCAACGGGGACGGACGTGCCGACAAATCGGCAATCTGAGAGGCCGGGAGCAGCGGGAGCTTGCAGACGATCATCCCATAAAGGCCATTTATACCCGCCGGATGAACACCATCCTGCAAAGCACCCGCCGTGGAAAGCTGGATGAAGAAACGGCAGCAGCTATGAAAAAGCTGGCAAAAGATAAGATGCTCCGTGCGCTTTCAGATCAGCGCTATGCCAGCACTGTCTACGAGCAGGAAATGACCCAGCATGCACTTTTAGAAGCAGTAAAAAAGAAATAAGTAGCAAAATATCAGAAAGGCGGTGAGGGAAAATGGATACAGCGTGGTCATGGGAACTACCTGGCTACTGTGCCAAATACTGCTTTCTAACGGAATCTAAGGGCTTGACCATGCGGGAAGTAGAACGCATCTTTCAGCTTGACCCGGAACCACCTGTTCGGGGAAACTTAAATGATTACATCCTGGAGACTGTACAGAGCCGTGATCTGCGCTGGTTTTCCTTTTTCCTGCACAACTATGAGAACCGGCTTAATGGTCGTGTTCGCCGTTTCCTGCTGCGGGAGGGGCTGGATCGCTATAACCCAGAACGCTTTTTGGACTACAAAATGGGCTGTGTGCTTGCCATGTTGGACTGTCTCCGGGGGTACAATCCAACACAAGGGGCAGATTTTCTGACCTATGCCCATCATTTTATCGGGAATGCCCTTTTGACCTGCCGGATGCAGGAGGAGGCCGGTTCCTTTGAAAATGTGGATGAGTACAAAGCTGTGCGTGGGATTGCTTGGCTCTACAATCAATCCGGTCAGTCTGAACAGGCGGCAATCCAGAAATATGCCCAGAAAAAACGGTTGTACCGAGGAAACCGCAGCAAAGTTTTTGGCATTGGCCAAACAAAATCGAAGCCGTGTTCCGTTTTATCAGACCGTACAGGATGAGGACAGTGAAGAAACAGGCGAGGATGTCAGCCGGGATGACCACTGGGACTATGCTGAGATTCTATGGAACGGCATCCAGGCGGAAGATGTCCGGGAAGCGTTTGAAAAGCTGAATTACCGGGAACAGACCCTTTTGGAAAAGAGAAACGCCATCTGTATGACCTGTGGTAGGGTCAGTCCCATCAGCACCCGACTGACCTTTGAAGAACTGGCAGTCCTCTTTGAGGGCAGCACAGCCAGTGGTGCAGAACGTGCCTACCGCAAAGCCGTGGAGCATTTAACCTGTCTGCTGGCAGAAGCCGGAGTGCTTCACATGATTCGCCTAAAACGCCAATCCCAGACCAAACACAAAAAGAAAATCGCCGTCGTTGTCTACCTCTACCAGGTGGACAACGACGGCGAATGGGGTGAAATTTCGTTTGATTTTGAGGCCGGAACAGCGGAGATTATCCAATTAGCGGAGTGGGATACGACAGTCAGCAAGAAATTTGCACAAAAAGCGATTCAATACATTCTGACCTGTAATGCTAAATTATGTAAAGAAACCACTCTAATATATGAATAAATGTCAACAGCTATGGATGGATTCCACTTCCTGTTGTGCTCCGCAATCGTTCATAGACAACACCTACCAACAAATCACGAACGGTATCTCCGAACTTGGCGTCATCCAGAACCCTTTCGCAGAACTGCTGATTCTGCGCCATGCGCCCGATAACCACGTCCATGAACGCATCATTAAAGGGAAACCGGAAATGTTCTTGTGAATTGTTGCGGGCTTGGACACGCAATTCCTCATTGGCATCCATATCAGAAACAATCTGTTCCAAGACCTTGTCAATGTTGGTAAACTCTGTACCAAACTTTTCGTTGATTTTATCAATCAGCTCAGACAGGGGAGCCTTTTCTTCCTCTGGCTTTGGCTTTCCGGGATGAAGTTTATTGGGCAACGGCTCACTCTGCTCCAGCGCAATAGACCCTTCAAAAATCTTCTGAAGCCGGTAATATTGCAGCGATACTTCATCATCCAGAAAAATAGGACCGCCGCCATCTCGCTTTGGAAGTTTCTTCTGAAGAAATTTTGCGTAAGCATGGAACTTATGCAGGTCGGCATCATCTAATCGGATGATGTTGGTGAGGAACGTGTAGGTACGAACAAACTTTGCGAGGGTAGACTTGAATTCTTCCTGCTCGTTCTCTTCCAAACCGTTATACCGATCCACTGCCGGATCAAGGAAACTGTTGAGTACGCCAAAATCCATGTTTCCCTGTTTCTTGGTAGGCTTGAAAAATGCTTTGGAGAAAGCCTCAATCTCACTCTGCCAATACACACGAAACTCATCCAATTTGGATTTCAGTTCATATACAATGTTGGCGTCTGTTGTCTCCTCAATGCTGGTTTCCTCATAATACGGGGCAAAAGCGGCTCGTACATCCTCGGCAGAATTTACAAAGTCCAGAACAAATGTATCATCTTTTCCGAAGCAGGTTCTGTTCAATCTGGAGAGTGTTTGAACAGCTTTTACACCATTGAGCTTTTTATCTACAAACATGGTGTGCAGCAACGGCTCATCAAACCCAGTTTGGTATTTTTCCGCAACCAAAAGCACCTGATACTCGCCGCTGTGGAATTTTCCCGGCAGTTCGCTTTCTTTTATCCCGTTCAGACTGACTTCGGTGTACTCCTCGCCGCCATCATGGACAGTCCCGGAAAATGCGATCAGGATACCCAGCTCATTTTCGTATCCCATCTTTTTGATGTAACGCTGAAACTCCTGATAATACCGGACTGCGTGCAGGCGTGAGCCGGTCACCACCATTGCTTTGGCCTTGCCGCCAATCCTGTCTTTGGTAACAGTGCGGAAGTGTTCTACGATGATCTGGGTTTTCTGTGCCAGATTGTGCGGATGCAGACTTAAGAATTTGCCAAGCGCCTTATTTGCCTTGCTTTTTTCATAGCGAGGATCATCGGCAATTTTCTTGCCGATTTTGAAATAGGTGTCGTAGGTCACATAGTTTTTCAGAACATCCAGAATAAAGCCTTCCTGAATGGCCTGCTTCATCGAGTAAATATGAAAAGCATGAGGAATACCGCTTGCATCCGGGGTTCCAAACATCTCCAGCGTTTTCGCTTTGGGTGTTGCGGTAAAGGCAAAGAAGGACAGGTTAGGCAACCGACCATGTGTAGCCATTTCTTTTGTGATTTCATCCTCGCTGTCGGATTGCTTGCGCTCTTCCTTGGCCTCCTCATCCGCAACCTTTTGGAGCTGTTCTTCTTCCGTTAGCCCCTCAGCGTTTCCCAGGATCGCCTTCATTTTTTTGCTGGCTTCTCCGGTCTGGGAAGAATGGGCCTCATCCACAATGACCGCAAACCGCTTGCCGCTTAAATCATCTACCTTTTCAAGGATAAACGGGAACTTCTGAAGTGTGGTAATAATGATTTTCTTGCCTGTGTTCAAAGCATCTGCCAGCTGTGCGGCGTTGTTGTCAATTTTAGTCACAACGCCTTCCACGTGTTCAAACTGGTAGATGGTATCCTGAAGCTGTTTGTCCAATACGAGGCGATCTGTAATCACAATGATGCTGTTGAATACAACCTTGTCATTTTTATCGTGCAGGTTAGACAGGTGATGTGCCAGCCAAGAAATGGAGTTGGATTTTCCGCTTCCCGCACTGTGCTGAATCAGATAATTGTGACCAGTTCCGTTTGCGTAAACATCGGCAACGAGCTTACGAACCACATCCAGCTGGTGGTAACGTGGGAAGATCATAACAGACTTTTTAGGATTCTTTTTATCTTCCTGCAAATGGATAAATCGCTGTACAATGTCCAGCAGGCTGTCTTTTTGCAGGACTTCTTCCCACAGATACGAAGTCCGGTAGGTGCTGTTCCCAACAGGGTTTCCCTTGCCGCCGTTGTTTCCTTTATTGAACGGCAAAAAATAGGTATTGATGCCATTGAGCTTTGTGGTCATCCACACTTCTTCGGTATCCACGGCAAAGTGAACCAGACATCGGGCTTTGAACGAAAGCAGAAGTTCTCTGGGATCACGGTCTTTCATGTACTGACGTTTTGCATTTTCGACAGTCTGACCGGTGATCGGATTTTTCAGTTCCACCGTCGCAACAGGCAGACCATTGATGAACAGTACAACATCTATGGAGTTCTCATTTTTCAGGCTATAATGCACCTGCCGGGTGATGGAGAGAATGTTCTTCTCGTAAAGTGCCTGACTGGTTTGGTTCATGCCGCTGGCAGGCTTGAAATAGCACAGGGATAGTTTAGCGGGAGCATCTACAACGCCATGCCGCAGCACATATAATGTTCCGTATGTATCAAGATCACGATACAGCTTCTTCAGAAAACCCGTTTCCACATTCTCTCCGTGTTTTCTGCACAGCTTTTCCCATTCTACGGGCTGGCTGTCTTGAAGAAACCGAAAGAGCTGCTTGGTGTCTATGGCAAATTCACGATTATAGTCACGGGGATTCCCTTTGATATATCCGCCGTGGTCAAGCAGGCTGTATTCTATCTCTTGTTCAAATGTAATTTCTTTGGTTTCGATTGCCATTATTGACCACCTCCTATCAAAGTGCAAATCCAGGGGATCAGTCCAACCATACCGCCAATGATGGCCGATATGACAGCAATCCGCCATTCCCGCCGGGAGAGTTTTCTCTCGGCTTTTTTTGCGTCCTTTTTGTTAGTGAAATAATTTTGGCCATCCACTGTGAGGGACAGATAGTATGGAATGTTGTCAGCCCACTGTATGTGGACATAACCACATTCTCTCAGCTCTCGAAACGTATCCCGGAGCAGGGTATCCTGCTGCATGGATAATCCATCAAACCGCTTACTCCAATAAGCCGCATTGTCCTGACCGCTGGCTTGGAGGTCGATAATTTCTTTCAGCAAAGTTTCGCCTTGCGGTGACAATTCTTGATAGTTCATTCTACTGCCACCTTTCCGGTTACCACCTCAGAAATAACGCTTTGGCGGTATTCCTTTAGTTTTTCGATCTGTTCTGTAATATCCGCAATGATACTGTCAATTCGTGCGGTTTCCTTATTCAAATATTCGGCAATCTCTTTTTGCTCATCCATTGGAATCAAGGGGAGAGGAACCTGCACAAAGTTTGAAAATCTCAAATCTTGACCATCACGGATAAAGTTTGCCGTGCGCTGCAATGCCTGAATATATCGGGGAGACTTGAACAACCACTTGAAATACTCCGGTTCCACACCCGCCTTAGGCTTCAGAACAATGTAATGCCACGTGATGCACCCTGGAATATAGCTGATTTCCAGCCCGCCTTGAAAGCTACGCAGACTGATTATGAAATCGTTGGGCTCGACGTGCTTCCAGTTTTCCAGTCCTTTATCGGCCAAAACAATTTTATAGCTTTGCTTTTCGTGTAATTTTTTTATATCACTTCCCACCGTACTGCACGAAACAATATCCTGCGTATCTAAACATTCCAAAGGTTCACGCAGCATATCATTCAATTTGTATAGGCAAGGACAAGAAAAGCATACCAATCGTTCTATACCTTCCGCAACTTCTACAATTGCTTCTTTGCTTACTTCATCCAGCCAGTCAATCTTCTTGACATACATTTAACTTGCTCCTTGCCGAAAATCAATTTTTAATGTTGTCATCCGGCTGCGTTCGTGTGCGTATATATCGGAGAAATAGGTAGGCCAATCCAATAATCCCCATTCCGACTTGAGCGAAAACTATAATGTCATGCAACGAATGCGGGGCATATCCATCCAATATGCGAAAGAAACATGATGGCAATCGGATTAAAATCTGTATAAAGAAAGCAATAACCGCAAGAATGCTATTTCCTCGCCACAGCACAATCCCCAGCAAAACAAATACAACAACGGACAAAGCACAATACATGAGAGAAAAAAACCATGCAAACAATGCCGCAAACCCAGCAAAAGACATGAGCTGATAACACTCATTTGCAAACTGTGCTGTTCCGATAAAGGACAGAATGAGTATCAGAAAATCAATCATAAGAAATAATTTGAATGATTTTCCAAATGAGTTGAAATTGCGTGCGCCCATTCTGTCCACCTCCATCAATCATCTGCTCAATTAACTGCCGAAGATAAGATATACCTTATCATGTCTCCGGCACATAAAAATTGCTGCATTTCTTGTCCAGATGGCTTGTCCAATTCCCAGAAAGAACCATCCGATTTTTTCATGCAAAACCAGCCGGTGTCGTACTCCGCAAAAATAATGTGCTGCTTTGCGATATCCTCATAATCGGCTTGGTTTTCCAAAAAATGATCTGTTCCATAAATGATGTATCCATCAAATTCAAGGCCGTCGCACTCTTTCAGAAACTTTATATATTCATCTGGAAGAGTGAGGTTTAACGCTGTCCGCACTTCTATAGTAAGGCGCTTGATTTTGTCGGCTCCGGCGGCGTCTGGGAGATCCCAGACGCCAGGAAATTTCCGCATTGTGTCGGTGATGGGCTTCAACGCTTCGGCATACATGGAAACACCTCACATTCTCACATGGATTTTATCACCAGATCGCCCCCACATTCCCATGCCTTTTCCAAGGCGTGCTGTAATATCAGAAGAAAATCTTCTCCATCACTTGTTACAAAATAGTTCGAAAGGTTTGTAATGTCAGGACTGATGTCGTCCCCCCACGGGGGCCTTGCGCTTAAATCTTCAATATCCCAAATCACATCAGATGGCTGGAATTTTGCTAACTCTTGTTTTATTTCTTTCAGTTCTACCAGAGCATCCTTGACATATTCACTTTTCAAACGGCCATGATATAAGTCGTTCATCAATCTTGGGAATTTACTGCCCCAATTTCCTTGTTCCAGTCTAAAACAGACAGTGGAAAAGAAAGCGTGCAAAAAACTTGCGGCTCCAATCTGATACCAATAAAATTCAACTTGCAATCCTACCATATTCATTTGCTCCTGGCTCAAGTAGTGATCTCCTGCCGTTCGCTGGCTGGACAATGTGTCCCAGGCAAACAGCTTTTCTTAGGAAGTTACACTGTTGTTACCCATGAATAAAAGATATAATCATGTTCCGTTTCCAAACACATCGTAACTTGGTTCCATTTAGGCGGCAGGAGATTTACTGCTTTCTTTACTGGTTGAAATACTATCTTGACACGCAGGTTCATTTCATTTATTTTTTCTGTTATAAATGTTATATCCTCATTGGAAGCCGGAAGATTGACCCGCTCTTTATATAATACAGTCCGCTTACCGTAAAGCTCTCCATCTGTTTCTAAAAAGGTTAATGCTGCCGTTATAAATTTATCTAACGAAGAAAATTCAGATTAGGCGGCAGGAGATTTACTGCTTTCTTTACTGGTTGAAATACTATCTTGACACGCAGGTTCATTTCATTTATTTTTCTGTTATAAATGTTATATCCTCATTGGAAGCCGGAAGATTGACCCGCTCTTTATATAATACAGTCCGCTTACCGTAAAGCTCTCCATCTGTTTCTAAAAAGGTTAATGCTGCCGCTATAAATTTATCTAACGAAGAAAATTCAGACGGGGAAGCAATAACCATTATGATGCTTTGTTCTGAAGCAGGACTATTAAAGCATAGATTTCCAAACTCAAATGCAATCACTAAAACACCTCCACCCATGATCCATGTGTTCCTCACATATAAAAGTCGTTTTTATTTCATTTTACCACTGGCGGTAGGAAATGGGAAGTCCCAGCAAGGAAAAGGGCAAACGCCGGTTGTTGGGTTTCGTATTCAGTTTTGGGTATGAAAAAGGCGCGGCCTGTCTGCCGTGCCTTGGTAGGTGGTGTTTGGTTACTATGCGCCCGCTGGCCGGGCAAAACAGCAGTCAAAACTCTACTTGCTCTTGGTGGATACGGTTAAAGTAATCAATCTCTTTTTGCCATTCAGAAAGTGCAATCGCAGATGGGGGCTCAAAGTTCCCTGCGCTTCTTCTCATCGCAATCCGATCTTCAATCGTATAGCAGCGCCCCAGCTTTTTCTTTTGCATTTCTGAATAAAAGTACGGAAGTCATCCGCAAGTTTGATATATCGCTTTGGCCTGTCATGGTAACGGAAAAAAATTTCTCCGTTTTCCCGTCCCTCCACACAGATGAAAATGTTATCGCCAAACACATTGGAAGCGATAGGGAGCATATGATCTTTCAGAAATGCGGGTACAAGAAATTCAATCTCATGGAGTTCCAGTCCGTCCCCATCGTCCCGTAGCTCATAGAAAGAAACCAGATCGGATGACACACCGGACAGGCGGAAGTCGGTTTCCGGGGTTTCGCCGCCATTGTATTTCAGCAGGAAAGCCCGATACTCCTGCGGAAAGGTAAATCCATGTGCCGTTTCGTATTTGGAGAGAGCAACCTCCGTAACAGAATACTCTGATTTAGAAATTAGCATTGAAATTCCCCCTTTAGGTTATTTAATGTTTCGCCTTGCGCTGTCATTTTCTCATATTCCGTCCGCTGGCTGGCCCGATGATGATAAATGGGAAGTTGTTATTTCTCCAAAACCCATTTATCATTGATGTTTGAAAAGGTTAAACTGAAATCAGCATTTACATAAATTCCTACATATCCAACCGTAATATTGTCAGGAGTAATTTTTACCCATGACGGTTCAAACTGAAAATTCTTAATATCAAGTTGTGTTTGCTTTTTAAATTCTTCGCTATTGCTTTGTTGAACCAGATTGTCAATTATGTTGAAATTTTTGAGTAAGTCAATCAATGCCTTTTGGGGAATGCTATCCCCACCATAAAATTCTATTCCTGTTTCATCATCGGTAATCACATTTGGTATCAATATTTCTGTTCTAATATGTTCGATGAGATTTGTAAAATTAAAGCGGTTTAGTGGAAAATCTTTATTCATAGTAATAGCGCACCTCCCATTATGTTAATTTATCACTCTATTTCATTTATGGAATTTTCATCCTGCTCCAAAGCGATCACATCTGCAATATCACAGTTCAGCGCCCCGCAGAGCCGTAGGGTGGACTGATCTCATAATGCACTTGAAAATGCTTCAGTTCGTTCAGTATTTCTCTCATATCATGAGCACTTCCTGTAGCAATCAAAACCCGCTTATCGTTTAATACGCCCTTTGCTTGCACATAGTTCACATTGAACAATTTGGAATACGCTTTGATTGCGTCTAAACTGTGGTGCCCTTGATCCAAAACAAAATAGAGATGATAGATCGTCTTATCTATAGGCCCCAAAGAAGTTACAGGATACACAGGATCTGCAAAGTCGCAGAAGTAAGACTCAAAGATTTTTTCAGGAAATACCATAACTTGTCCCAAAGCATCCACGATCTCAACTGCGTCAATAGTATTCGAAAAAGCATACTCTTGACCAACTGTAAAACTTCCATCCTCTGGCAGTCGATAGCAGGAACATATCAAATGAAACCTGCTTTTATAGGTCATAGCATCGTTATACTCTGCCATTTTCCTCTTATTACATCCGGTTCTAAATCAACAATTTTTCCACTGGATGGGTACTTTGTCCCAGCGGGGAGCGGCCCGTAAAACTGATTTCATTTTACCACCAGCGGCAGGAAATGGGAAGTCCCTCGCCGATCCATGTCCCGGCGCTGGGTGTGGGTCTGCTCCTGTCTGCGGCGGGCCATGTAAAAGATGTTGCCCTCCTTTGGCTGAAAAATGGGTGAAAAAAAATGACCGTCCTCCGGGGCGTTCCCGGTGAGCAGTCAGTGTTCGGTTATAAGGTCCTCGGAAGGGGGACAGACGCAGGGCGGGTGTTTACCTTTTGGGGGCGGGCGCGGGAAGCAGTGCAAGCCGCGCAAGGGGTGCAGCCCCTTGGACGGAGCGCAGCGACGCAAAAACGGCGGGTTGCTTTAATCTGCAATCCGCCGTTCCGCCTCGCAGAGCGCACGAATACATGGCCGTCAGGCTATGTATAGAAGTGCGCCCTTTAGTTCCTAAAGGGATTTTTCAATGACTAAATAATCAAATTAGCATTACCTCAGTATTTGTAAGTGCTTTTGTCAATGCCTACTCTGTACCAGAGGCTATCTATCCATAATTATAATATTTCTGGTATTCCGGCAAAATACCATATTCATTGGTGATAACCTCTTTTGAGAGGGGCTGGTCGAATGGGACAGAGCGATAGGGCAAATCGCGGAAAGGCCTCTTGCCGCCCCGCATCCGTTCATAGAGCTTCCAGCGCTTGGCCGTCATAGATTTTGGATTGTTTTGGTCCTCGTGCTGCCAAAACTGACCACCCAGCAGATAGCTCTCCATCATTTCCTCCCAGTTCTGAAAAATTTTCTGTGCCTTTGTTCCGGCATCTACGCACAAATCCAGCATTTCCTGCATATTGATGTAACCCGCCAGATAGCAACATTGGGTGACATACGCACAACGACCCACGTCCCAGCCCAACAGGGCGTTTTCCCCATAGCGCCTCCATGCCATCAGCATTTTGGGCAAATAGCTGTCTTCGTTCGCGTTCGGATTGGCTTTGCGGGCTTCCTCAATCAGCTGTACTTCTGTCATATTCTGGTATCTGCGCGACAGAACTTCCATTTCCTGTCGGTACCGGATGCGCATTCCCATGTCAATCAGACCGCGCATTTCTTTGATAGCTGCCTCATGTCCCTGGATTTCCCAATACTCCCACAGCATTGCTTGGATGGCTTTCCGGTCTGGTTCGTCATTGTACCGGAAACCTGCCATCCGGTAAAAATTCGTGCGCCAGTTGGCTGCAATCAGGATGGAACCTGCGGCATTCATCCAGCGCAGGGTAGGTGACAGCGGGTTGCCCCTTTTCCGCCGCTGCCGTGACCGATAAACGCGATACAGAATACCGGCAAGACCAAGCCCTATGACTAAAGTAGCAGCCAGGGCGATAAAAGCCGTCATATCCCCCGTCAGAAAACAGAGGATGCCCATTCCAATAACAAGCAGGATAACGAACACAATTGTACATCCCATATGATACCCTCCTCCTTTCAGGGACTGCCTTCTTATTTCGGACTGCTTTGTCCGGCTCTTATGAGAATTTCCTTTGCACTGCGGAGAATCGCCGTATCGTCAGCAATCTTTTGACGCTGTTCTTCAACAGGGATGTCGATGTAAATATGAAAAGGATTGCGAAGCTGGCTGCAAGTTACATACAGGGATTTTTCAGAAAAGGAAAGATAAACATTTCCTTCCATAGCTTCCTGAAAAGCTGTAATCTGCTCCATCACCTGGGGGGTCAGGATGTAAAAAGCATTCTGCTCGTTCTCTGCAAACACCGCAAAATTTTCGTTGAATACACTGTTTTCTGTCTGAATTGACAGCGGGACTCTGGTTTCCCTGAGTTTAGACAAGGCTTTTTTAGAAAACACCTGGACAAAACCTTCACTGATCTTCCGATTATCAAAATAGGAAAAAACAATGACCTGTCCCTCAAACAGAATTTTGGGGGTAGAACTTCTTGCGGAAGCTTTTTCGCCAGTGCAGACATTGACAGCCCGGAAGGGAACTCCATCCAGCTTGCCGGACAGTTCATCCGACGATTGATAAAAGACCGACTGGCCTCCGGGGATTAACTTTAAACGGTTCATTTCCTCATAAGAAAGGCCGCCTCCGGCATTGTAGCGCAATTCGGAAAAATCCGGCAGTTGTCGGAGGGTGTCCAACACATATTTGTTTTTGAAATTGATACAAAAGAGGTCATAAGCTTTTTTATAGACCAGCATATAGTAAAAACCAAAAATGGCACCCGCAAAAATCACGCTGAGCATCAGGCCTCCAATCAGACCCCACAAGGCCCCCTGGGTTGCTGGGTCTCCAAAGCCGTATTCACTGATGGAGACAAACAAAAATCGGTTTTTCACCAGTGTCAATCCTATAAACAAAATCAGGCACACCGGGAGCAGCTTCCGCAGAATCTTATGTTTTTTTACAGCGTTCTGCCGCAGCCGCTCCAACTTGACACCGCTGATATTCTGTTCCGCCATTTTCATAGATTTTTTCCCCCTTCTTCTTAAAACTGCACCTGAAAGTCTTTTTTCTTTTCTTCCACAGCGTAAAACTTCGCCTCTTTCATTCCATGAAGTTTTGCCAAAAGGAGATAAGGAAAGGTGTGAAGTCTCTGATTATACAAGGATACATTCGAGTTATAGAGCCGTCTCGCTGCCTGTAAGTGCTCCTCTGCGTCAAAAATATCCTGCTGGAAATGCTGCATGGACGCATAGGAATAAAGGGTTGGGTATTGCTCAGCCAGTGCATTGATGGCAGAGTTGACCCCGGTGAGTCCCTGCTGGGCGGAAGTAAGCAAGCCGAGTTTCCGATCCAGACTTACCTGATGTCCGATCAGCCCGTCATCCCCCATACCCGGTGTTTCCGCCCCAAAAGAATGATCCTGCCCTCGCTGCTGATCCAACTGCTGCCGGATTGTTTCCATCTGCTTTTGCTGTTCGGCAATCGTCTCGCTGATTGCTTTGACCGCTTCCTCAGACAGTTGTTTCTTTTCCTGAAATATGCTTTCGTTCAGTTCTTTCCCCGCGCGGGTAGATGTGACTTCTGTGTAGATCTGATACTCATGCGCCAGATACTTTTTTACTGCCTCAATTTCTTCCGACAGCATATCGTAGCGTTTCTCCAAAGCAACATCAATGCCCGCGCTGCCTTCCTGCACCTTGACGGAAAGCCGCTGCAAACGGTTATAGAACTTAATGTAAAGAATGAGTAGCACCGCAACAACTGCCACTAAAATAACTATCCACATTATGAAACCCTCCCACACATTGAAATATTAGTCAAAACCCTCAATTTCCTGCGTTTATTATAGCAAACCTGAAATCTTTTGTAAAACTGTTTTGGGCGGCTTATTCTTCTGTTTTTCAACGGTTTAACCTTCTTGGAATGAGGACATAAATCCTGTTCGGCGCTCTGATTTCCCAGCGCACCCGCAGGATCAGAGTCCATCGTCCCAGCTCCCGCAAGGCCCGCTTACAGGTCTGCGTACTGCGCCCCAGCGCCACGGTCGGTTCTGCGAGGGGAAATTCGCGGGGGGTCAGTTTCAGGCATAGGAAAGGCGCGGTCTGCTGGCCGCGCCTTTGTTTTTATGTGCTCTCATTCTTTTTGGCTGTAATCCAATTCATAAAAACTTCTCCTGCACTAATATTAGTTTTTGCGGAACAAATCTCTTTATATTGATAAGCAACATTAAATTTTTTTGTTTTCACATCATAAATCATTTTAATCTCTGTGGGGGTGGGATAGTTGTATTTCGCACATATTTCTTTAATCTTGTCCAGTCCGTGTGTTCCTGTTCTTAAAAGTTCCATAGCACAAGAAGGGACTGTCCCCATTTCATTTAATGTTTTGATTTTTCCGTCTAATTCAAAGAACACATTGAACATCTGGCTCTTGGCTTCTATGGAACAATAGGCAAATATTTTATCTGCTGCTTTACCGACCATGTTTAATGTAAGCGCAATCAGTTCAGACTGCGTATCCATCAATTCATCTTCAAACACCTTATCCTTTTTTCCACCTTTTAGCTTATCAAAAATCCCCATAGAAATTCTTCCTCCTGTTCATCGCCGCCCGCTGGCCGGAAAAAGTGTCCAGAGGTTGGGATAGTCTGCGCTGGTTTCCTCACGAAGCAGTCATTGCTTTCTTAAAATCCTCAAATAGTTTGAAGACTGATTCAACTATTTCATCTAAATCTTCATAAGTTCCAAAAATCGGCTTCTTTATTTTGTAGTTTGGAGCAATCATCAATCTGGAATATTCTCCTATTGGCAGCCCTAAGATTAGATTTCCGTTTTCTTTTACGATCCAGACTATATCTACCAGGCCGCCATCTAAGATCATGTTGCTGGAGAACGTATAGGTTCCTATCTGAACTTCCTCAATCCAGAAATATTTCTCCTTGCTTTCAAAATGTGCTTTATATCCCAACTGTGCAAGACTGTCCAAAACAATTTCACCATCAATATAACGCAGCCTTTCATTTAAGGGCGTTCTTTCTCCGTTAAAAGTATTAGAAAGCATCTCATATCTTTTAATAAAACTTGTTTTTTCTAAAGCAGTTTTTACGTCGCTGGGTAGACAAATCATTGATTGATCCATCCTCTCTACTCCGTTTGCTACATAATTTTTGTTTTCTGCCGTTCTCTTTTGGAGCAAAATGTTCCAGCGGGGGGGGGGCGGCCCATCAAATCAATTTCATTTTACCATCCACGGAAGGAAATGGGAAGTCCCTCACCACTCCATATCCCTGTCCCGGGCGCTGGGTGTGGGTCTGCTCCTGTCTGCGGCGGGCCATGTAAAAGGTGTTGCCTTCCCTTACTGAAAATGGATGAAAAAAAGACCGTCCTCCGGGGCTGTTCCCGGTGAGCGGTCAGGATGTCAGTGTTCGGTTATAAGGCTCTCGGAAGGGGGACAGACGCAGGGCGGGTGTCCCCTTTTTGGGGGCGGGTGGGGTAAGCGGCGTAAGACGCGCAAGGGGGCGCGGGTCGCCGGTGGCGACCTCAAGGCGTGAAACGCCTTGAAGCGCCGACCGAGCTGGCAGGCGAGACCAGCCCCTTGGACGGAGCGCAGCGACGCAAAAACGGCGAGTTGCTCCATCTGGCAATCCGCCGTCCCGTCCCGCCTCGCAGAGCGCACGAATACATGGCCGTCAGGCTATGTATAGAAATGCGCCTTTAGTTCCTAAAGGGATTTCAATTTCTTCACTTAGCGAGATTCCCTATTAAATGCTTCGCGAATATTACGGAAGATTTCGCACCCATTTTCTTGAAGTTTTTGTTGGACAAATCTTTTTATATCTTCATCTTCGATAAGCACAAATAATTTATTTATTACATCAACGATAGCATATCCATCGCGAAACTCATTTTTTACCAAAGCATATCGTTTAGGTGATGTCCAAACTTCTTGAAAATAAGCATAGTTGTCAATATCACTTTTGTCCATAACTCAAACCTCCCGCCTTACTTATTTTAACTTCTCGATGGTATTGTGTTCCCTTGCAAACTTCCTCGCGGCTTCCCGGTGTTCCTCGTTGTATGGCGCGGTCAGCCGGAAACAGAAGCGGCCCTTGTCGATCTCAAAGGTCTTGCAGCCCCAGCCATCATCGTCCACCTCCTGACAATGCTCCGGCCAGCGGCGGGCGTAGGCTCCCAGTCTGTTTCTGCCGTTCTCTTGATTTTTATGAGCTGGACTGGATATTAACAGGGCGCACGATAGCTGGCAATGACCTTTCCCTCTGGTGTTAAGAAAAAGCACAGGTTATATCCGTTGCCAATGACAAAAGGATCTTCATCTGCTAACCACCCTAAAAACGCACAATTCGATGGGATGATTTCTTTTTCACACCAGCCCAGCAGTTTGCTACATGGTACTCCCATTTTTGTCCATCGATAAAAGTCATCAACATTTAAATCGTCCAAGTCGTAGTTGTCTTGTTCTTCTACCACTTCAAATTCAATATCTCCGCCTGCATAGTCCGGGGAAACCGGGCACGAAAGACCTACCTGCTGGATATTTTCTTTTGCATCGAGCGGAAGTTGGATCACTACAATGTCCGAATTGTAATCTCCTTTTTCAAACAACTGATACCCTTGTATACAAAGAGTGTTTGGTATGTTCAACTTTTCTCCATCACAATAAAGTTGAAATAGAAAGGCTAAGTCTGCTCCGTCTATTTGCGGCCATATCTCTGGAAGATGTGTTGGAAGTCCACCGCATTTGTTAATACTCCCGAAATAACCATTCTTAAAAACCATGTGATATGAAGTCACAGCAATATACCTCCCACCTTTATATATAAATTAACCTCTCAGCGGTATTGTGTCCCCTCGCAAACTTCCTCGCCGCCCCCCGACGTTCCTCGCTGTATATCGCGGTCAGCCGGAAGCAGAAGCGGCCCTTGTCGATCTCAAAGGTTTTGCAGCCCCAGCCGTCATCGTCCACTTCCCGGCAACACTCCGGCCAGCGGCGGGCATAGGCCACCAGCCTGCTTCTTCTGTTCTCTTGATTTTTATTAGCTGGACTGGTTCCCAAGGGATTTTGTGCCGGTACAATTTGCCGACAAAATGGAATTGTTATTTCCACAAATCGTTTATTTTGTCTGGAAGCAAATCTATGTTATCGCCCAAAATGGTTACATCTTCTTTATCAATCATAATCGGAACATTGAAATAATTTCCACTATTATCAATTCCGTACAATTCTCCATTTCCGTTTGAACCTATTATAATATGATTGGGTAAAAAATCCTCAATACAATAATCATCATTTATTTCCTGCAATTCTTCCAGAGGGTACAGTTCAAGCCAAGTTTCTCCAATATCGCCTTTCCCACCATTATGTTTTTTCATAAAACCTACATATTGCTTTGGCAAAATGACATTGTTAATACGCTCAATCTTACCTCCAACATAAGGTTCATTAAACACAAATTCCTTCCAATTATTCACACTTAGTCCTCCACTGAAAATTGCAATGTGTCGCTTACCTTACTCATTTTAACCTCCCGGCGCTATTGCGTTCCCTTGCAAACTTCCTCGCTGCCTCCCAGCGTTCCTCGTTGTATGTCGCGGTCAGCCGGAAACAGAAGCGGCCCTTGTCGATCTCAAAGGTCTTGCAGTCCCAGCCGTCATCGTCCACTTCCCGGCAATACTCCGGCCAGCGGCGGGCATAGGCCACCAACCTGTTTCTGCCGTTCTCTTGATTTTTATTAGCTGGACTTTCTATGTAGTATTAAGAATCAAACCGCTGTTGCATACGAGTCCCTGAAATTGCAAAGAAATCTTTACTTTACCTTGATGACCAGTGAAACTTTACCATCATCATTGATCGAAAGTTGAAGGGTCTTAATATATTTGTCGTAAAACTGCTGGCGTTCAGCCGAAGTCATTTCTATTCGGGTGGAGCGGAGCGCATCGTTCAACATATCAATGGCATTTAACTGGACGGCTTTCTCCATGTAATCACGCATTTCCTGCAACAGAGCGTTCGTTTTTAGTTCTTCTGAATCGCCGGAATAGAAGTCATCCAAATAGCAGTAAAAAATCCCTGAGTTGGCGAGTGCGGCTTTCATATCCGGTCCACATTTATTGTGTTCAATCATCACTAAGAATTGAGCCTTTGGTAATGACGAAATAAGGCCCCAATAATCAGAATCACTGGAAACAATGATAAAGGAATCCACGTTGTTTTCGTAATATTCCTGGCAAGCCCTCGCAGTCAGACGAATGTCCACCAACGACTTGTTTTGCTTGATACGCTCAATCAAAATATGCTCCACTGAAACAGAGGTAAACTTTTCCAAGCTGCTCCAAGCTGAAGCAGTGTGAATATCGTCAAAGAGGATGATCGAAGTGATTTTTTCAGTGTATGTGCTGTTCAGCCGCCGCAGGGTCGCGCTTAACTTATAGGGGTCTGAATTTTCGCAATCGACTACGATTACCACTTTTCGGCTGTCATCAATAAAATCATAGATGCTGTCTTTTATATAACTGCCGGCGTCTGAGACTTTGTTGTACTCGGTAAACTCGTCATTATGCCAACGATAGAGCAGGGAAACAAATCTTTTATCATTGAACAAGATGTTGCCCTGATCGCTGGGACTCCAATGAATATACATTTGATAGGGATAAAGCAATATGTGTTCATAATAGACTGCCGCTGCTTCTTGAGTCCCTTTTTCGCATAGACCATTGGGCATGATGAAAAGCTCTCGGATGTATTTCCAGTTAAGCCAGAGGGGAAATAAATGCTTGCAGTTATTGATACGGTCCGAAATAATTCGGTTAATTTCAATAATATGTGCAGGTAATTTTGTGTTCCACTTTCTGATAAAATTGACGTTATCCGCTGATAGTTGGCTGATAGAATCAGCAGGGACAAATTGTGGCAGCGAAAGAATGGTTTTATATTCCGTTCTCATTTTATCATTGATGTACTTGAAATTTCGTTCAATCGCTGTCCGTATGATGCACAGATGACGAATAATCCGGGCGTTCTTGTCATTCTCTAACTGTTGGAATATTTCGAGTTGCGGTGGCTCATGCTGGTTCTCAAATATTCGTTTTGGGACGCCGATTAGATAGGCAACCTTTGAGACAATACTATAGGTGCTATCTCTATATGTCATTCGTTCTGTTGGCCTGACACCTTGCTGTTCATTCATAAAAATCCCTTCTATTGTGGATTGGCTGCCTACATGGGGAAGCCCCAAAAGCCATCTGAGGTTTTAGAAACACTTATCATAATGATTATCTAGAATCAGTATATCACGCCATCTGTTCAGATAGCAAATCAAACTAAAAACTACCCTGCGTAGGTAGCATAGTTTTTAGTTCGATTACTTAGTGTGTTCAGCCGCTAAAAAGGAGTATCCTCTTTAACTTTTATCCCTCAGCATAAAGTTTATCAGAACTTGATAAACTCTGTACCAACACCGGGCGTCTCCTTTATAAAACGTCCATGCTCAAATTTTGCTTCTTCTTCATTATGGATTGTGACATACTCCGGGTAAAATTCGCAAATCGCGTTTAGTAGCGCATCCATATCAACTACACTGCTTTCCTTTATTTCTGGGTAAAAAAGGGAAAGCTCATGCAGTGGGATGACGCTGTTCTGCTTGGAGAAAAAGAGATAACCAAGGGTATTGTCAATCCCATACATACGGTCATACTCCAGTTGCTCACCCTGGTTTTGCTCTGGAATACTAATATCTGACTTCCAGATTGGATAACAAACCGCCAGCATTTCCTCGCAGCGATCTGTTTCCAGCCAATACACACCGTTCAGAATGGTCTTATGCCGTACAGTGAACCCTCTTGGAGTAAAGGAAGGAACAGGGAAAGCGCCAAAATAATCCGGATGTTCTTCCGCTCCATAGAGTGCGGCAGTATATAGAGAATCCTCGTCCTCGATTTCCGGCAGGTGGCATTTTATCTGATACCGGCGCATTTCAAAATCTATGATATATCTTCCGCTTTTGGGCTGGAGAATGTCATAAACACGCAGATCGGGATGGCCGGGAAATTCCTGTCCATAAGTCCAGGCTTTCTCTGATATAGCTGGAGCGTCAGCCGTCACAACATATACCTCTGGACACTCTGGAATATCTCCCGCTTTCTTGGTCGCAATGTAATATACGCCGGGACTTTTTAGTTCTACTGTTACAACCTCCCCAAGTTCAGCAGTAAGGTCAAAAGGTAGATCGTCGGGGGAAATTTCCCCCTGATAGGATTTTTGCATTTTCTTTAACTCGGCTATCCACTCTTTTTTCATCTCTTTGGTTCTTTTCATGCGATTTCACTCACTTTCTTGATATTCAGAATTGTTATTTCTGTGCCCTTATTTTTTCGAGTATAGCTAGTTCTTTTAATATCCTTTTCGTATCCTTTTCCGGCAAGTCCTCGATGTACTCCTTATATTCCTTTAATCTCTCTGCACGCTTGGAAATGGCTGCTTGCTCTAAGCCCTTTAGATGATCTACTGGCACAAGCCCGGCCAAAAATATAATGATTTTCGTCAGGGCTTCTTCCTGTTCTTCCTCCGGCAAGCTTGAAATACTGAAAAAAACCTGATCTTTTGCAAAACAAACTGCGAACCCCAAGTCATCAGGACACATTTGCAGCGTCAGCCGGTCGATCACTTCTCCGATGGTTAATCCTGTTTCCTCCATCAGCATTTGCAGGCCCTCTGCTGTTTGCGGCATAACTGTAGCTTTGATCTCTTTCAGTGTTGATTTTTTCTGCTCCACACTAAATTCCTCCCTGTTTAGTTAATTTTTGGTTCTTTCAGCTCAAAAATAAACTCTAGTGAAAAGTCCCGCAATAATGTAACATCACTGATTTCAAGAAAATTAATTGGTACACCATATCTCTTGAACGAACGGTCTGTTTCCATCCGTTGGATTACTCGTTGATATATTTCGTGCTGATATTTCTTCACTTCACTTTGCAGAGCTTCCCACGAATTGAACTGGTATCGGGGGAGACCAACAGTTATGCGAATACGGTCAAATGTTTTTACATTGTCGTTGCCTGGAACGCGCTCATATACAGGCCGAGCTATGTACTGTATAAGTTGATCAAGGGGAGATAGTTTCTGCGGGGTCCTATGTGCCAGTTCTGTTTCTACAAAAATCCCGATACATTCTTTCAGCGACATTCCAACTTCAAACCGGGGCGCAGCTTTAATCCAAACGCCTGAATTGAAAAATGCTGCATCTGGCCCTGTGACTGTGAAAATATGGTTTATTCTCCCTTCGTATGGAAATAACTTGCTCTCATTATCAAGAGAATAAATCTCACTCTTGTCGAAATAATATGTGTTCCCCTTGTGCCGCCGAATGGGCTGATCGAGTATGCCGTTCTCTATTAGGAAATCTCTTGTTATAGAAATCAGTTCTGAATCAGGAATATTTTGCAGGTATTCATCCATTTCTGGTAACAAAAACTCCACTACATTTTCGTCTAACCTGCTATCAATATGGAATTTGCTGACCGCCTGTGTCCATATCCTCTCGTCAATGAAAGATGGGACCCATAACGGCTCCTCTGGTAGTTCATGAGCGATATTCCCGCCAATACATACCCAATCATCTCCGTAGTCTCGCACCCGGAGCCAAACAGAGCGTTTAGGGCGCTCCTTTTTAGCAATTGTTTTGCCAATAATGCCATCGGCAATTAGATTTCGAGTGACCGTCTTAGCCGCTATGCTTAAAGCGCAACCCTTCCCTGTTGTCCTATCTATAACCATAATGTTGCCTCCGGCGTTCATTTTGAGGTGTTTCTAAGGTATGGAAAGACTATGGTAGATAAGCTTTTCACAAGGCGAAAAGGCGTCCAATTTCTTCCCTTAGTTAAATAGGGCGGGTACATCCAGATCAACAGCTAAATACCATTTTAATCCAACTTTGATCCGCAATATCCGGTGACGGACTGCTTTGGGAGACATACCAAGTTCCTCTCCAATACTCCGATAGGTGTGGCCGGCCAGCCGCTGTTGCAGGAGATACAAGTCCTGATTGCTGACACGATGCCTTTTTCTGCCTCCGGTCAAATTCCCACGCTCGCGGTCAAGCTGAAACAGCACTTCATCGGATGGCATATCCCGCAACAGCTCCGACAGTTTTGTATAGCGCCCTGTGAAATGAAACGGTTGTATTTCCAGTATCTTCCGCAGGGCAGGAATATCAATCACTATGTTTTCCGGTATGTACCGGGTAAGCTGACGCACAGTTTTCCGTAGCCGATGATCGGCTTGGCTGAGTGTCATGTGTAGCCGCTCCGCGGTTTGAGCCGTGTCCAGCCCTTCCAGGCGCAGTTTTAAGACCTCCAGCCCGGAATGCGTGGTCAGCGCCCTTTGGGGGCGGTAAGGATCAGGTAACAGCTCTGTCAGCACTTCATCTGATGGAATATTCGCTAAAAGCTCGGAAAATAAAATCTTCTTTTCGGCCACTTCTCCCTGCGGGGCTGGAGTGGCCTCTTTATTTCTCGGTCGCTCTTTTCCCTCTGCAATAGGACTTTCTGTAGCCAAGGGGGGCAATAAATCAATGAGAGTTATGTTCATGTAGCGGAGGAGCTTATCAGCGGTACTCAGTTTCACATTGGCATCCCCGTTTTCTATTCTACGGATTGTGGCGGCGCTGACGCCACATCCTTTAGCAAACTGCGTAGCGGTTTCGTTATGTTCTTTTTTGTAGGTGAGAATTTGTACTGCGAGAGTATCGATAAAATCATAAGCAGACATCTCTCATACTCCTTCCGCGTAAGGGTGATCTATGCGTCCATGTAGTTGCCCAAATAATCCTTCAAGCATCTGGTGTTTTGCCAGAAACCGCATAAATATATTATCATACTTGCGAAAATACTACAATATAATACTATAATGCAACGTTCATGTGCGATGGAAAATTTAGTATCATAACCACACTACACATGAATGGAGTGAAGATGATTGGGTAGTCGTTCCGAATATTTAATGGGCGAAGCCCAATTTTTGAAGAACATAGGCTTTCGTATCCAATATTTTAGGAAAAAAGCAAATTTAAGTCAGGAGCAGTTAGCTGAAAAGAGTGATTTAAGTTACTCTACCATTAGCCATATTGAATCGACAACGTGTTATACTATGTCACTACGAACCATCTTCCGAATTGCCGGTGCGCTTGATGTGCATCCATATCAACTTTTGAAGTTCGATTGATTGCGAAAATACTGCGTTAAAAGCCCAGAATACAACGTTCAAAAGCGAGGATAATACAAGTAAAATACAGTTATCCTCTATTTTGAACGGATGTGTAACAATATGAACCCAAATTTACGATATATAGGTAATGAGGCAAATTTCTTAAAGAATATTGGTTTTCGCATCCAGTTCTTCCGTAAAAAATCAGGATTGAGCCAAGAAGAGCTTGCGGAAAAATCAGGTTTAAGTTATTCTACAATTAGCCACATTGAATCTTCAACACCTTATCCCATGTCAATGGTTGCTATTTACCGTATTGCAAATGCTTTAGATGTTGCCCCGTATCAACTTTTGAAGTTTGATTGAGATCAGATTTTCAAACTATGATCTTCCCCAATAAGTGTGCTAAGATAGTGTAATGCCGACACATTATTTTTAGGGTCGTTGATTTCAACTTATAGCCCCCAGATTGGGTGTCACGCATATTAGGCCACGGGCCGAGCGTTTCCGCGCCGTCTCCAACAAGTGCTGTGAAAGGCCCCGTGGTGTCAGATAGTAGAATGGGGAATTAACGTCACCGCTAGGTGGCGTTTTTGCTTTTATGACTACACTTCGGTTGTCATGGTGTCAAAATTATTATAATGGCCGATGAAGAACCAGATTTTCATATCGGCGTTTCCCCTGCTCACATTCCAAGACTCACTATCATATTTGTTATATATTATAATAAAAGTAGATGGTTATAGTCAATGCCACCATTAGTTAGACTAACAAAAAAAGGTGGTGTTACTATGAAAGAGAAAAAACCAATCAATCTTGAAATCGGCCAAAATGTAAAACAAATACGGGAAAATGCTGGGCTGACGCAAGAACGCCTTGCGGAACTGATTGGCCTCGGTGTAAAGCACCTTTCGGCCATTGAGTGCGGCGCTGTTGGTGTGTCGCTGGCTACGCTGAAACAACTCTGTGTTTTGCTGTCCGTGCCTGCTGATGCAATTTTGTTTGGTATTGAGAGCAGTAATAGTGAGGCGGAGCGGAGCGCCGCCCTCCAATTTCTTACGGATCGCCTCTCCCATTTGCCTGACGCTGATTTCTGGGCTACAAAAGAAATTTTAGATAAGCTATTGGAGGTCATGGCAAGAAGCCGGTAATGTTAGGCCGGTGCTGTGGCTGCAAAGCTGTTCCCCAATAGGCGGTATACCTCTTTTGAGTTATTTTAACTCAAAAGAGGTAATCATTTCAAGTTCAATCGGGTATCTTCAATATAGGATTGAGGTGATACCCGTGGACATTGGAGAGGCAGTTAGGGCAAGAATCTTAGATTTATGCCGTGAGCGCAATTTATCTATCAATAAGTTGTGCCTTTTGAGCGGTGTCACGCAGTCCACGGTGAATAACATTGTCAGTGGGCGCAATCACAGCGCCACAGTTACAACGATAAAAAAGTTATGTGATGGCCTTGGAATCTCAATAGAAGAATTTTTCAGTTCGGAGTTGTTTCAAGGACTGGATCAAGAAGTGAAGTAGTTTTTGTGAGCAAGAAGCATTGATAGACACTCCAAATGGCTGTCCGTTTGCTTTTCTAATACGTCCTAGTCGGCTCTTGCCAAAGTTGCAATTTTGAATGTAGAGTAACATAATTGGGAGATAGAGGTGGAGGCAATTAGTCAAACGTCATATTGAAAAATACCGGATAACACCTCTAATGCTCGTTTCGTTGTAAAGAAACGGGGATGAATATGAGAAGTTTAAAATAGCCGGGAATAAGTACATATCTTGTCGAAGTATAAGCCCCGCAAAGGTCATCCTGATCTTTGCGGGGCTTTCGTGCGTCGAATTATACGGAATTTTACAAAATTCCCGTGTATTCTGTAACAAGCGTGGTATTCTGTGGGGAAATTACGTTTATCAACGTTCCCCTATTGGTCGTGTCAAGATTTTTTCGCACTTTAGTTTGCAAGCTCTGGCATGAATGGAGTCAGCCGGCAATGGAGGCATCCTCAATGGCGGCCTCCAGGTGCTTCATATTCATGTACTTTTTGTTGCCCCACTGGGAGCCAGCTACATGGCGTAGCCGGGCACAGACCAGCATAAGGGCAGAGTTGCCGTCCGGGAAGCTGCCCACTACACGAGTACGGCGGCGGATCTCCCGGTTCAGCCTCTCAATGACATTGTTGGTGCGGATACGGGTCCAATGCTCACTGGGAAAATCACAATAGGTCAGAGTCTCCTCGATGCTGTCCTCCACCTTCTTAGCAGCCTCTTTCAGCTTCATGGAACACAGCTCCTCCACTACGGCCCTGGCCTTTTCACGAGCGGCTTTTGCTCTCCTGGGCGTGGATCGCCTTGAGCATTTTGGCTACCAGTTTCACCTTGGAGCGAGGTGTGACAGAGAACACATTACGGTAAAAGTGGACGGTGCAGCGTTGGTATTTGGCTTCAGGGAACACTTCGCCCACGGCCTCCAGCATACCAAGGCACTTATCTCCAACGATGAGTTTCACGCCGTCCAGGCCACGGCCACGCAGCCACTGGAAGAAGTTGATCCAACTGGCCTTGTCCTCTTTCATGCCCTCGGCGGCACCTAAAACCTCACGATATCCGTCCTCATTGACCGCGATTGCCACCAGGATGGCCACATTTTCAAACTCTCCACCCCAGTTGCGGCGCAGATAGATCCCATCCACATAGACATACGGATACCGCCCGCCTTGCAGAGGACGGTTACGCCAATCCTCGATGTGGACATACGCTTTCTTGTTCAGCTCACTGATGGTGGAGGGAGAGACCTTACTGCCCCAGAGAGTCTCGGTAATATCCTCTACACGCCGGACGGATACGCCAGCCAGGTACATCTCAATGAGAGCCTCTTCCACGCTACTCTCCGGCGGCGATACCGCTCAATGATGGCAGTCTCAAAGGAGATCCCTTGAGCTTGGGCATCTTGAGTGTGACATCCCAGAAGTGGTGGTAAGGTTGCGGTTGTAGTGGCCGCTGCGGTAGCCCTGGCGTTGCTCATTGCGCTCGTACCGGGCCGCCTGGGTCAGCTTCTCCGCTTCGGCCTCCAGCAGCTCGTTGATGGTTTCCTCTACGCTTCCGCGCACAAGTTCCTTGAGCTGCCCTTAATAACTTCTTCGTTTAGCTGTACAATCTTTTCGGACATGGTTTGCTGTCTCCTTTCGAATGGTGGTGTCGCAACTTCATTCTACCAGACATCTGCAAACCATGTCTCTTTGTCTTTTTGCGAAACTTATTCTACCTGACCGTGAAGAACCGCCGATGAATCCGGTTTACAGGCGGCGGCCAGTTCATTGAAGGTTTCCGCTCTTTTCTGGTCGCCCAGATGGCTGTAACAGACGCACAGCTGGATACAGGGGAGATAACCATAGCAGTCCGGAGAGACAAAGCCGCCCCTGCGATCATCCCGGGCGCAGGTCAGAGCCAGAGCGTACCAGTAGGCAGCCTGCTGGTACCGCTCCTGCCGGAGGAAGCAGTTTCCGATCTCACAGCAGACCTCTGCCCTGGGGCGGTCGTAGGTGAAGCTGCGAAATAACGCAGCCAGCGCCGCTTGCTCATGGCCCAACTCCTTGTGACAGTAAGCGCAGTGGCAGCATGCGTCAATGTTGTTCTCCACCCAGCCCTGGCCTTCTTCCAAGAAATCGCTCAAAGACATCCAACGCCTCCTCCCAGCGATGGTGGTAGTAGAGCTCACGGCCGTAGTAGAACTGCTGACGGGGTTCCAACTGTTTCCCAGCAGCCAGTTGGGCCTGGTAGATACGCAGGTTCCGGTCTGGGTCGGAGGGGCGGGTCTTGCGGTGGGTGACGGCGAAATCCGAGTACAGGACATTCCCAACCGGCGTGACAACCTCGTGGACGGCTCCTACCCAGCACATCCCAGCCCGGTTTTTAATCAGCCTTTCCCGGTAGTAAGAGAAGGTCACGCGGCCGCGTTCGTCAAAGCCGGTGTGGTAGGGGGCCATGACCACCGAGACAGTTGGGTCCAGAGTCTCTTTTAGGTTGAGAAAGCCTTCTGATCCTCCTCCAAAATACGTCGTCGGCATCCAGCCACATGCAGTAGTCCATAGACGCATGGGAAAAGGCTTCGTTCCGGGCGGCGGAAAAGTCATCCTGCCAGGGAAAGTCAAAGATTTGATTGGTAAAGTGGGTGGCAATCTCCCGGGTCCGATCGGTGGAGCCGGTGTCCACAATGATAATCTCGTCCACGAGGCCAGCCACACTCTTCAGACAGCGCTCCAGCACATCTTCCTCATTCTTTACAATCATACACAGACTGACGCTTATCATAGTGGCGCTTCCTTTTGATTCATCATGATATTGTTTCCGCCGGTTTTTACCGGCGGCACTCAGCTCAGACGGATGATGGTCAGAGAGGCCCCCGCGCCGCCGCTTACCAGAATGGCGGTTCCGGCAATTGTGGTAAAGAGCTGCAACGTAATGGTGGAGTTTGCGGGCAGGGTGACCTTAATCTGGTTTTCAAAGTTAGAGGTTGAGACCACCGGGTTGATGGTAGAGGGGATGCTGTTCACCCCGTTGATCACCAGCCGGGTTCCCATCAGCAGGGCCACAGTGGTATTCACATGGTAAGATATCTGATAGGTGCCCGCCGTGGCCACGGTAAACACCGTGTTCCCGGTGTTGGCCGTGATGTCGGGGGACAGAACTTGGGCGTTGGGCAGGGGGATTGGGCTGCCCCCCAGCGCCACCAGAACGCTGCTGCCCTGGGTGTTGGCGGCAAAGCCGGCGGTGGCGGTAAGGTTGGGACCTGTGGCTCCAGTGGGACCGGACGCCCCCGTGGGACCGGTGGCGCCGGTTGGACCCTGCATGGGGGAGGCTGTCAAAGCGCCCTGCATCTTTGCTTTCAGAAAGAGCTGGTTCTGCGCCGCGGTTTCCAGCATACTGCGGACGCTCTCATTGGCGGCCAGCACGTCGCTGACTGTGGCGGGAGGGCCGCTGAGACCGGGCAGGGTTCCCAGAATATATTGCAGTTTCTCTCCTTCAGCGTTGAGAATATGGCTCAGGCCGAGTTCTTCCATCGCAATAGAAGAGAGAATTTGATTAACTGCGTCTTCCCGTTCAATGGGGGGATTCACTACGGGAAAGCTAGGCAGAGACATTATCGGGAATCTCCTTTCAAATTGAGAGGTACATACTAATATGCACCGGTGCGCTGGCGGGAGCGAGGCACTCCAAAACGTCGCGCTGGGACATTCTATGTATCTTCCAGCCAACAGGTTCCCGGTGGAACAAAACTGCCCCGGATGTCATAGGGTAAGACGGCGGCATGGATACCCTGCTGCGCACATCTTGGACCCGGCCCCGCCGGGACGAACTATGGAGTTTTAATATGTCTATGCCCTCCTTTCCACCCAACGGGGCGGATATGACCCAAGAGGAAGCTCTGACCATGATTATCGCGTCCATTGCCATGGAAGAGCTTGCCCTGAGTCATATTCTCAACGCTGAGGGTGAGAAACTACAATATATCCTGGGGACTCTGCCCGGCACAAGCCCCTGTGCCTGTCCCCATGACGTGCTGGCCGTCAACAAAAGCGTCACCGCCCTTGTTGAGGCAGTGACGCAAAACCAGATGCTGTTGAAAAACAAGCTGGCTCAGGTGCTAGAGTTTTGCCCGCTTCCATCGCCCCCGCCGCCAGCTTGTAAGCCGGAGCCGGGACCTACGCCCTGTCCTTCTCCCTTGCCGGCCAGATCCCTGTGTGTCCCAGTGTCCGGTGTCCTGCTCCCCACCCCATCTAGTGTCTCATCAGGTACTGTCCTGTGAAAAAAGCGCTGTTCAATTAATAGGACTGCGGGAGAGAATGCTGTGGAATCCGGACTGTCGCCTGTGCTGGAGACAGCGAAGCCGTTCAGGAAAAGATATCTGTTTGGACGAACGTACCCCTGCTCAGATTCAGCTTGATCCAGGGAAAACCTACGCAGTCCAATACGCACTGAATGTCTGCGCCACATCACCGGAAGAGGGGACAATTCTCCTCAGACAGTCGCCCTGTGGTGCGTTTACAGATGCGCTGCCTCTGCATTTTTCCATAGGACACCCGGCACACGGCCAGCAGACATTGCACTATGTCTCTGTAATGCACCCCTGTATAAACAATGGATACAGCGTGAAGTTGTCCCTGATGCTTGACGCCAAAGCGCCTCTGTATGTGGAGCAGGCAGTGATGGATGTGGTAGAGCTTTGATGACATGATTGAGCATTTTAATAGCATGTAACGGCTCTGCCGGGCACAAGAGAATCCAGTACAAAGGAGATAAAACGAATTTTGCTGCCGGACAAAGAATGGCTGGAAAGCCAGATAAAAGCAGGTGTTATATTATGAGCGGAACCTCATGATACAACCTCCGGCTTCACCTTGGATCGAGAACGACAGAATATACCTTACGGTAAAAATGACCATACAGCGTCCATCCTTATTGACCGCAATCGCTGTCAGAATGACCGCATTAGTTTGCTGATAGTAGCCGGAGAACCCACGTGGTCTCAGTTATATCCTACACACGCCGGATGGATACGCCGGCTAGATACATCTCGATCAGGGTTTCTTCACACTGCTCTCCCGGCAGCGACAGCTCACAATGGCAACCGTTTTAAAGGAAATCCCCTTGAGCTTGGGCACCTTGAGGGCGACTTCACCGGAAGTGGTAATGAGGCTACGGCTACAGTGGCCGCTGCGGTAGCCTTAGCGCTGTTCATTGCGCTCGTACCGAGAGCTTCTCCGCCTTCGACTTCCAATAACTCGTTGAGGGGAAACCTCCACGCTACCTCGCACCAATTCCTTGTAGGACTCTTAATTACTCCCTCATTTAGTTGTAAAATTTTTGGAACATGGTTTACAGACTTCTTTTGGGATGCTGTGTCGCAATTTCATTCTACGAGAGGCCTGCAACCCTTGTCTCATCTGATCCCTTTTTCAATGTGTGCATTTGGCTCATCTTTTCTGCGAAACTTATTTTACCTTATCCACCGCCAAGGAATGGTGAACAGATGAAGCAAAAGCACTATAAAGGACAGAACTACAGGGAATGAAAAAGCCGCCTGTTACCTCCGGGTATCGTGAAATCAACAGGCCGCTTGATTTTGTGTGCCTTGGTCAAATGAGGAGAGGGTTGAAACGCTCTGTCCCTCCAAAACTGGATTTCGTATCTTCCCAAACCATACTTTTTGTGTTGACTTCTTCTGAAACTATCCGAAATAGCAGAAACACCGCACTTCTCAGTGTTTTTGCTTATATATCTTGGAAGAGACGGTTAAAACCAATATTTATGAGTACCTGTTTCTTCCCCAGTCGAGACAGCATTACCCCTCAGAAGTGGATTTCAAGCGCGGCTTGGCCTCCTGCATCGAGGTTTATAATACACAGTGAATCTTATCGCACATTGCAAAACTGTACGCCATGTCGGGTGGAAGATGTATTCATGAGCAACACATCTCGATGACACTTTAAGAGTTCGAATCTCGTCGTATACACGTTTTACACTTTAATTTTACGCTGTTTGTATTTGATTGGTGACACAAAATGTTTCGCATAAAAAGGTCAAACCTCTTGCAGTCTAAGGAGTTCTGGAATGAAATGACCCTACCTCCTCTGAACAATGTCAGTCATTTGTTCAGAGGAGGTAGGGTCATTCAGTATGGTGCGGATGACGGGACTCGAACCCGTACGGCCATGGGCCACTAGCACCTCAAGCTAGCCAGTCTACCAGTTCCAGCACATCCGCATATTGTCGTCTCGAAAGACTGCTAGATTATTATAACGAGCCGTTACGGATTTGTCAACTGGAATTTTCCTCTCCGCACCAGAAAAAGCAAAAAGATCGAAAAAAGGAGTTGACAAGTGGGGGGACAGATGGTAATATAATCTTCGCGCTGCAAAGAGCGCTAAAGATGCGCGAGTGGTGGAATTGGCAGACTCGCTAGATTCAGGTTCTAGTGTGCATTACGCACGTGCGGGTTCAAGTCCCGCCTCGCGCACCATAAGGCCACACCAATCTGCATATTTTAGGCGGAAAGCTTAGAGTACCAGGGGGTGTGGCTTTTCTTATTTTCCTGAAATTTGCGTTCTGGAAAAAAGATATTTTCGAGGTTTATGGAGCCACAGAAGGACATTGCCCCCCGTTGCTCCATAAAATACCGGTTAACCCTCCCCTGCGCCCTTTTTCAGGCTCCAAGGCCACCAAATGGAGGAAAAAATATATACAAAAAGTAGCGCGCCGGTTTGTTGGTTTTGTCAACCATCAGGCCGGCGCTTTTTTGTTGCCCGGGGAGTTCAAAAAGGGCGCACACTTTTGTGTCCGCTTTGCTGAATAGATTTTTATAGAGATGATGGTATGGTGAAATTCCTGGGCAGGGGTACAGAACGATAATCGAAAAAGGGCGCTGAGTCCCAAAAGGAGGAATATGAATATGACCGCCAAAACCTATTTCGAAGAGCTGTCCTACGCCCTGCTACGGCGGGAGCTGCTGCCCCGGTCGCTGGAGGAGGACGGCCTGCTCCAGTGGAGTGGAACGGCCGCATCCTGTGTCGGGTCACGGAGGCGGCGTCGTCAGTATGACCCCACCTGGGTGGACACCAGCAGGGCAAAGGCCGCCCTGGCCCAGGTCACGGAGGCGGCGGGGACGGTGATGGAGTACATGACGCTTCTGGAGAATGCCCCACCTCTGAAGGCGGATGGCCTGGCGGACGGTTACCGGGTGCTGGCAGAGTTCAACGGCACAGTGCTGGCCGGGACAGAGACGCTGCTGGGGGCACAGTTCGTCACCTGGGCCCGGGACTATGACCGGAGAGGCGGTCAGCAACGGCCACTACTACATGGAGGACTATCAGGGCGCCAGGGAGGACTTCGCCCTCCGCTGCGGCCTGAGTGGCCAGGGAACGGGTCTTTGACCGGGAGCAGCTGGAGGGGCTGCGCCAGGCGGTGCAGGGCTTCCTCTATGGAGAGGGCCCCGCCTCCTACCAGCAGGAGTTCCAATGCCGGCGCCTCCTGGATCAGATCACAGCCCAGCTGCCGGAAAAAAACCAGGATCAGATGCAGAGCGAAAGTCAGGAGCTTGGACAGTCCATGTGAGGGGCGGCGCCAAATCAGGCGCCGCTTTTCTCTACAGGAATTGTTGGTATTGCTTGGTTTGCGGCGATTTTTCGTTACGTATGGTGATAGCTTTATCCCGCAAAGCGGGTATTGTTGTGGTCAGAAGCCCACCAAAAATAACGAGGAGGACACACATGTATGAAACAGATTGAGAAGCATCCCGCGCCGGAGCTGCTTCAGCAGATAACTGAGGAGGCAATCAATGCCCTGGCGCTGGGCGGGCCGGACAAGATCGGGGATGAGGCTCCCATGGAGGCAGGCGTGAAGCTGATTGCCAAAGCCTGGGGTGCCCGGGAGGCCTGCAGGCCAGCCTGGAGCTGATTGAAGGAGAACGGCAGCTTCTGCAGCAGGAGCAGCGAGGAGACCTCTGCCCAACAGCGAACTGCTGCTGAAGTACGACGGCAAGATGATTGCCGAACTGCTCTGGGGCCTGTTTGAGACGACGGCCAGGCTGGAGGATGCAAGACCGGGCGGCGATGCACAAGCTGGCCCTTCTCATGGCGGAAAGCCTGAACCTGGATAGTTGGATCGCAGAGTGCGGGCTATCCAAGCCCTAAGACGGAAGCATACAGGAGGGCTGTCCGGACAGCCCTCGTACGACAGAGAAGGACCGTTTACTTCCGCTGGAGTGGAAGGCCGCTCTGACCCAGGGCGAGCTAACTGCCGGCGGCAGCGCAATATCTAGAAAGTAGGGAGCAAATCTTGAACCGTCCATGTGAGGGCAGCGCCAAATCAGGCACCGCCTTTTTCTATGCCCAGATTTTATTTCATTTCTGCGCCCACAAGTCGTACGCCCCGGAGCACCCGGCGGAACCGCCGCCCAGGCCGGTATGCACCCGCTCCCCCCTCTGCGTGGGCTGCCCTACCCCGCCAACGGCTTCTTCTGCTGGGGGAGGGATGGGAAGTGCCTGCGCTCAGAGATGCGGCGGCTCAATGCCCCGGACAGGCAGGTGGCACAAGAAGTGAAGGAGGAGATTTCGCGGTGAAACCAAATAGCAACTGCTTTTCCCTGCGGCCGGCCACCCGTGAGGAGGCCAGCTTATTCTACTCAGATGACCAGACAGATCATTGGGTACAGTGGGCCATGTCCGGATGGACTTTGGCTCCAGCGGCAAGGGGTTTACCATACCTGGTGGCCTCCCAATGGGGACCGGTTAAACCCTCCGGAGTTCAAGGAGGCCCTGCAGCAGTTTGTGGACGCCGTGCGGGAGGATGGGCCGTTGAAGGATCTGCCCTCTATGGGCCAATTCTGCCGGCAGAACGGCGGGGCCATCACGGAGGACGGTCGGAGCTATGGGTATCTGGCGTAGATGGGCGACTACCGCTTCTGCCTCCGGTACCCCAGCCCCGGGGAATACCAGTGCTATCTTTACTGCTATGACCTGCGCCAGCAGACACTGGACAGGCCGGTGGGCCGGGTGTCCTTTGCCAACGGCGAATACATGGAGTTCACAGCCCGCAGGTTACCTCCGACCATCCGGGAGGAGCTGCCCACAAAGGATGGGACCGGCTTCCTCTTTGAGACCCTGACGGATGCCCCGGCGGTGCGCAAGGCGGTGGACGATATGGTCTATGACCTGTATGGGAGAGAACCCCAGACCGCTGGCGGATTACATTGCCCGCCATGGCCAGGAGATGGGAGGGCAGCAGATGTGACCACACAGAATAGACAGCCGGTGCTGCGCTGTGTCCTGAGCAACGCGGCGCACCCGGGAGTATGTGAGGTGATCCCTTCCCCATCCCCGTCATGGAATATAGGCGTACCCTGGAACTTCTAGCCGCTATGGAACTGGGAGCCCGCCTGAAACGGGACTGCCGGGTGGACGAGCTGGAGAGCGGCTTCCCATCCTTAAGCGGTTGGAGGGGTGAGGGCCAACCTGGATGAGATGGACTACCTGGCCCGGCGGCTGGACAGCTTTGACGACTATGAGGCCGCCCAGTTCCAGGCTATGGCGGTCAGGCTGGGTACGTTTGATATGACGGACTTCATCAATCTTACCTTCTGCGGCCAGCGAATACGGTGATCACGGACTTTTCAGTTTGGACGCTGTAGGCCGCCAGCATTACATGACGCTGGAGGGCGGCTGTGCCAGTGAGGAGGAGCTGGAACAGGTGGATGGCAGAGCAGCGGCCTTGAAGTTGATCCTCAACAAGCATGGCACTATCACACCCTATGGCGTGGTTTATGATAACGGTATGGAGCTGGAGAAGTCTACAAGGGCGGCCCCTTTCCTGACTATCTTGACCGGGAGTTCGTCATACTCCTGGAGGCATCCTACGGCGAGGGGCAGAGCACTGCTGGTTCTGCCGGACAGCCCGGAAAGGCTGGAACGTCTCCTGTGCCGCGGCATCCGGGACAGCCCACTTTTGGATAGTAGCACCCTGCCCGGCGAGGTCATCCAGCATTCCGGCGGAACGCCTGTCCATCAATGGCCTCAACCGGCTGTGCCAGGCGGTTGAGCGGATTGCACCGGAGGATTTGAAAACTCTGGTACAACTGCTGGCCGACAAGGATCACCCCAGGGGCCATCCCTGGGCGGGCTATCCATGTGAAACCGAGGGGGAGAATATACAGAAAAAGAGTTTATCCGGCAGATCAATGAACTGGTTCCCAGGCCGGACCCCGTCACCACCGAGGCACTGTACCGCTTTGACCGGGAGTGTGCGGAGACGGAGTACATCGATATGCTCACCCGCCCTGCAGTGGTGGCGCGGAATTTCGGTGAGGAAACCCTCCAGGGCGCCTATGAGGTCATCCAGCACAAAACGCCGCTCTGCCCAGCGAGCTGTTCGCCGCTGCCGTCTACTTTCAGGCCGGGCGCACACCGGCAGAGGTGTCCGGCCTGGCAGGAGGGCCGGCTTATGGGCTTCTGGCCCGGAGCGGCCGGAGGAGCCCAGCCGGATTGCGACCTGCACCATTGTGGAGTCCGGGCAGGAACAGCGGTTTTACACCATGGACTTTGGGCGCTTCAATCCGCAGCATGCCTTGAAGCGGGCCATCACATACGGCCGGGAAACAGGCATATCCGCCACCCAGGCCATGGCGCCTCACCATGGATCAACCGGAGTTTGCCGAAAGCCCGGCGGGCCCCGCTGTATCCTGGACGGCCTGGGCTCAGAGCTCACCGAGGCGTTGTTCCAGATCTCAGCCTGCCCGCCGTGGCCGCCCATATCACCTGTAATGCGGATCTGGGTATCACAGAGGTGGCCTATATCCGCTGTGGCTGGAGCAGGTCAGAGTCAGGCAGCCATAGCAGATGTAAAAATGCTGGATATTACGGGCACACTGTGGTATGTTGTGTGCTTACCAGAAGAAAGGGCGGGAAAGAGCTATGAACCATCAGAGGAAACAGAGCATGCGCAAGAACCCCGTTGAAGGCCGGCTTCCATTTGGGGAGCTGGCCTTTTCTATTCAGATGATACTTGCGGCAAAATGAAGGGAGGCAGATCATCATGCAGGATGTATCGAAGGAGTGGCTGGATTTCCTGCGGAATCAGTTCCCCGCGGGCAGCCGGATCCAGACGTGGGAGCTGGATGATCCCAGGAACACGCTGAAGGAGGCCAGAACTCTGGATCACATCGATGACTCGGGCCGGTTCCACGTCCGGCAGAGCGACGGAGGTGAGTGCGTCCTGACCCTTGGGGAGGAGATGTTCTCCGTCCACCCGCCTGAGTCCACCCAGCTCAAGCTGTACATGCCCCTCACCGCCAGCTTCTATGCCCGGAATGAGTGGGGAGATTGGGATGAGACGGGTGAGGAATGGGACGGCAGAACGCTTCTGGATTATGAGGACAGGATCCTGGGTTCATGGTGTGGAACCGGGTGCCGGAGGAGGCGGAGGCGGGGCCTCATGCTCTGGTGCGACAAGGAGTTCCTGGACGTCAAGGTGCGCTCCGCCGTGTTTACGGCAGAGGCCAGAGGCGGCAGGCTGTGGGGCGTGGCGGAGTGCCAGGTCGTCGGCCAGCTCTCTCCGGAGGAGCTGACC